>Ga0209084_1000304_pt1 | contig 47050 bp, 45 predicted proteins | sample C_130820_MF_Meta_FD_187309 | JGI IMG/M metagenome (GOLD analysis project Ga0209084, IMG submission 187309) | Freshwater microbial communities from Lake Croche, Canada to study carbon cycling - C_130820_MF_MetaG (SPAdes) (version 2) | ecosystem: Environmental > Aquatic > Freshwater > Lake...
ACATCGACCACTGGATCAACGGCGGCAAAACCAACACCAACCGCATGGTCCTGTTATGCGCAACCCACCACCGACAATTCCACCGACCCGGTTACCGCATGGAACTCGACGAACACGCCAACTTCACCATCCACGCACCCAAAGGGTGGACACGAACCACCACACCCCAACGAACCACACACCCAGGAATCACCAAACTCTTCGATCGGCAAATCACCTGATTGGTAGGGATTTCCCCGTCTTTATGGAGATCTTCGCCCCGATGTGGTCTTCTCTTGCCATGTCCACCGAATCGCCCTTCCCTTCATCGCCCGGATCTGAGCTCGCAGTCGACCAGGCAGCCGACCCAACTACCGACTCCCCGGCTGGTCCCGCAGTCGAGCCCGGCACCATCCATGCAGCTCCTGCCACTCCTCGCTTTGGCTCCGACGCGCAACCCCCAGCTGCGTCCACTACCGCACCCACTACTGCGCCCACTACTGCCTCGCCGAGCGGTCCGCTCAATGAGGCGGCGCTGCTCGAAGCGGCGTTGTTCGAGATGAAGAAAGTGATCGTCGGGCAGGATCGGGCGATCGAGCGTCTGTTCGTGGGGTTGCTCGCTCGTGGGCACGTGCTTCTCGAAGGAGTGCCCGGTCTGGCCAAAACCCTTGCGGTTGAAACCTTGTCCAGGGTCATCGGCGGCAGCTTCAACCGTCTTCAGTTCACTCCTGACCTCCTGCCCGCCGATCTCGTCGGCACCCGTATCTTCCGCTCATCCAACGAATCGTTCGACATCGAGTGGGGCCCGGTGTTCGCCAACATCGTCCTCGCCGACGAGATCAACCGAGCGCCGGCCAAGGTGCAATCCGCGCTGCTCGAGGTCATGGCTGAGCATCAGGTCTCGATCGCCGGGACCACCCGCAAGGTTCCTGAGCCGTTCCTGGTCCTCGCCACCCAGAACCCGATCGAGAGCGAGGGCGTGTACCCGCTTCCCGAGGCCCAGCGCGACCGCTTCCTCATGAAAGTTGTCGTCGGCTACCCCACCGCAGCCGAGGAGGCCCAGATCGTGTCGCGGATGGGCGTTCGTCCGCCCCAGGCCGAGCAGGTGCTCTCGCTCAACGACCTCGTCGCACTGCAGGAAGCCGCTGACGCCGTGCATGTCGCACCTGCAGTCGCCGACTACGCGGTTCGCCTGGTGCTGGCCACCCGTGAACCAGCAGCCAACGGTCTGCCCGAACTTCGTGAGCTCATCCAATGGGGAGCCAGCCCTCGGGCCACGCTCGGACTGGTCGCTGCCGGTCGGGCACTCGCCCTCATGCGGGGCCGCACCTATGTGCTGCCGCAGGACATCTTCGATGTTGCTCCCGATGTGCTGCGCCACCGTGTCGTTCCTTCCTACGAGGCACTCGCCCAGGGTCTTGCCGTCGAGCAACTACTCGCTCGACTGCTCTCCACGATCCATGCACCGGTCGTGGCACCCTCCCAGGACCCGACCGCAGTCGCCACCCGGTGAGCCAACGAACCCCCACTGCGCCCAGCATCACCGGCACACCAGCGGCCGAGGTGCTTCGACGCCTCGAACTCAGTGTCACCCGCCGTCTCGATGGACTACTCCAGGGCGACCATCGCGGTCTCACCCCCGGACATGGCACGGAGCCGGGTGACATCCGGGCCTACCAACCCGGCGACGATGTGCGGCGGATCGACTGGAATGTCACCGCCCGTCTCCGCGACCCCCATGTTCGCGACACCATCGCCGATCGTGAGCTCGAGACCTGGATCCTTGTGGACGCGTCCTCGACCATGGCCTTCGGAACTGCGCTCTGCGAGAAGCGAGATCTCGCGCTTGCTGCGGTCGCCGCAACTGGTTTCCTCACCAGCCGAACGGGTAATCGCGTCGGCGCTATGACGCTCTCCCCCACCGGAGCGTCAGTTCCGATCCCCGCGCGGTCCGGACGAGTGCAGTTGCAGGCACTCACCCGGCAGGTACTCACTGCCCTCAGTCAACCCGGCGAAGGTCGGGCCGATCTCGCGCTCGGACTGCGTCGGATCGCAGCCACGGCGAAACGACGGGGCCTCATCGTTGTCATCTCCGATTTCCTCGGACCCGACGACTGGAGTCATGCTCTCCGCTCGCTCTCGCTTCGCCACGATGTTCTGTGTGTCGAAGTGCTCGACCCCCTCGAGGTCGGCCTCCCCGATGTCGGGATGCTGACGATCCGCGATATCGCAACCGGCGCCGAACTCGACGTCCCCACCGGGAATGCCAAGCTTCGTCAGCAGTACGCCGATGCAGCCTCCGTCCAACGAGCAGCCATCGCCAACAGCATCCGACGGGCGGGTGCCGATCATCTCCAACTGCGCACCGACCGCGACTGGCTGCTCGATCTCGCTTCATTCGTCTCCGGTCGCCGCGACCGCATCGACGCCCAGTCCCGAGCCGCCGCGCACGGGTCCGGCGATGTCGGTTCAACCTCCGGCGCCGGCCCCATTGCAGGAGTCACACGATGACCGGTCTCACTTTCCTGTCGCCCTGGCGACTACTCGCGCTGTTCGCGGTACTGGCACTGACGATCACCTATGTAATCTTCCAACGCCGGCGCTCGCAGTACGCCGTGCGGTTCACCAATCTCGAACTGCTCTCCTCGGTCATGCCGAAGAGCCCGGGGTGGCGGCGCCACCTCGCCGCCGGCGCCCAACTGCTGGCGCTCACGGCCCTGGTGCTCGCCTTCGCCCAACCCGCCCATGAGGTGAAGGTCCCCCGTGAACGGGCCACCGTCATGTTGGCCATCGATGTCTCTCTGTCGATGGAGGCAACCGACGTGAAGCCCAGCCGCATCGAAGCAGCGAAAGCTGCGGCAACGTCATTCCTCGACGACGTGCCACCGAAGGTCAATGTCGGCCTGGTCACGTTCGCCGGTTCGTCGCGGATCGCCGTGGCCCCCACTACTGATCGGCGAGCGGTGGCCGATGCCATCGCCAAGGTCGAGCTCGACGACGGAACGGCGATCGGCAACGCAATCGAGAGCAGCCTGGATGCGCTGAACTCAATGCCCCCTGCGCCTGATGGTGCTGAAGTCCCCGCGGCCATCGTGTTGATGTCCGATGGCACCACCACGATGGGTGTACCGAACCAACGAGCCATCCAGGATGCCGTCGCCGCCCATGTGCCGGTGTCCACCATCGCCTTCGGCACTGAAGGCGGCACGGTCACCATCCCGAACACGGGTGAGGTCGTCTCGGTCCCGGTCGATGCTCCCTCGTTGGCCAAGATCGCCAAGGCAACCGGTGGGCAGGCCTACGAAGCTGCAACTCAAGGGCAGCTCTCGGATGTGTACTCGAAGATCGGTTCCTCGATCGGCTACGACACCACGATCTCTGCGCTTACCCAGTGGTTCGTGGCCGCAGCGCTGCTCGGGTTCCTCGTGGCCGGCGCACTTGCACTGGCCTGGTCGAACCGACTTCCCTGATCGGGAGACTTAACTGCCGCTGACCTTCTCGCTGACCACTTTGGAGGACCCTCCGGGCTGCATCGAGACGCCGTAGAGACAGTCGGCTGCTTCCATGGTGCGCTTCTGATGGCTGACGATCACCAGCTGCGCCTCGTTGCGGAATTCGGCCACGAGTCCGAGGAATCGATGCAGGTTGACATCGTCGAGGGCAGCTTCGACCTCGTCCATCACATAGAACGGAGACGGGCGACTGCGGAACACGGCGAAGAGATAGGCCAGCGCCGTGAGCGATCGCTCGCCACCGGAGAGCAGCGAGAGCTTGCGCACGTTCTTGCCCGAGGGCTTGGCCTCGACTTCGATGCCGGTGGCCAGCAGATTGTCGGGATCGGTGAGCTTGAGTCGGCCTTCGCCGCCCGGGAACAACGTGGAGAACAAGGCAGTGAAATTGGTGGCGACGTCGGCGAACGCCGCGGCGAACACATTGACGATCTCACCATCGATCGCCCGGATGACCTTCGCGAGTTCGCGTCGGCTCTCCTTGACGTCCTCCAGTTGCTTCTCGAGGAACTCGTGACGTTCCTGCAGCGCCTCGAACTCCTCGAGCGCCAACGGGTTGATGGGGCCCATGATTCGCAGGTCACGCTCGAGCTCGCGGGTGCGAGCCGCTGCAGTGACGCCTTCAGCCAGCTCCGGGCATTCGGCGGCGATGGCGACATCGGGTTCGCACTCGAGATCTCGCTGGAGTGCCTCAACGGCGGCTTCGATGCGCATCTCGATCTCGGCCAGTTCGATCTCAGACCGCTGCAGACGCTCACGCTGTTCGGTGAGTGCGCGCTCCTCATCAGCCCGGCGACGCCGCAGCGCATCGAGCGTGGACGCAACCCGACGAGCGGCCTCGGACTGACGGCGACGACGCTCACGGAAGTCAGTGAGCCTCGCTTCGATGATCTCGGATCGGGCGGCCACCAGAGCGGCAAGGCGGTCGAGAGCGATCTGGGTGCGATCGAGTTCGAGACGACGGGTCTCCGCCGCCGAGCGTTCAGCGGCCGCGCCTGCGAGTCGTGACTCGACCTCACGGAGTCGGCCAGCCAGGAACAGGCGCCGCTCGGTGACGGCAACCGTGCGGACCTCGAGATCACTGCGACGCGAACCCACATCGGCAGCCTGGGCTTCGAGTCGGGTACGGGCCTCGGACATCCGGCGGGCTGATTCGGCCAATTCGCTCTCTGCGGCTTCGAGTTCGGGGAGCTGGAGTTCGAGTTCGGTGATGCGATTCGCTTCGCGGGCGACGCGCTCGGTGAGTTCGGCCAGATGTCCCTGCAGCGCTTCGATTTCCGTGGCGGCATCGCGACGCTCGGTCTCCACCCGCTGGAGGCGGTCGCCGGCGGCGGTGAGGCGGGAATCGTTCTCGTCGAGCTGACGAGTGAGCGCCTGCTCGGCCGAGCGGGCATCAGCGAGCTCGACCCGTGCGGCTTCGAGTTCAACGGCGCTCAGAGCAGCGACGGCGGCCGTGGCATCGGCCCGCTGTTCGGCTTCTGCGAGGGCAGCACCTGTGGCCCCCGAACCCGATGCTCCGACCCGCCAACCGCTCACACCGAAGCGATCCCCGGTGGTGGTGACCACGATGGCCGAGGGATGGGCCAGAGAAACATCGACGGCTTCGATCCAACCGCCCTGCACCATGACCGCAGCGCCGACGAGGGCATCGAGCAATGGTTCGACATCGGCCCGACGGGCCCGCACATGCGGCCGCACCGGTTCACCCTGTGACGGCAGCGGCGGTGAGGAATGTGACGCGCCGAGCGCCAGCACGGCACCGGTCAGCTGCTCACCATGGAGCGCCTCGAGCGCACGACGACCAGCATCGACACCATCAACAACAACCGCGGCGAGCGCTTCGCCCGCAGCAGCTTCGAACGCGGACTCCCAACCGGGGTCCACGTCGACGAGATCGAGCAGCGTGCCAAGCACTCCACGCACGCCACTGAGACGTTCGGTACCGGCCGCGGAACGGGCTTCGTCAAGCGCAAGGGCCAGCGCCTCGGCGCGGGCCTGCCACGCATGATGATCGCTCTCGGCACTGCGATGCTCGGCCTCGGCAGCCTCGACGGCAAATCCGGCAGCGGCCACGCGGGCTTCGGCCAGTTCCATGGCCTCGACCAGCGGTTCCTCGGCGGCTTCGGCCTCGGTGAGTTCGGTGCGTAAGCGGGTGGCTTCGACCGCTCGCTCTTCGGCCTTGGTGGCCAGCGATGCGGCTCGCGTTGCCACGCGTTCGCGTTCCTCACGGCCCCGATCGGCAGCGGCCCGAAGGGCACCGAGTTCGCCGCGCATCTCGGCGGCAGCGCCGGTGGGAGCCGAGACTCCGGCCGACCATTCGGCTTCGAAGGCAAGTCGTTCGGCGGCCAGCGAAGATTCCGCCGTGGCGAGATCACCTATCAGCGGTTCGAACTGCTCCGCCTCGGCTTCGACTGCCGCGAGCTCGCCGGCCAGACGGGCCGATTCCGATTCGAGCGATGCCACCACGCCCTGATCCACCGAAGCACCCTTGGCTCGTTCGACGCCACGTCGGCGCTCCGCGAGCACGGCGCTGAGGCCGCGGGCCTGCTGGAACAAGGATTCGTACTGGGCCAACCCATCGCCGACATCGTCGCCACCCATTGCGGTCAGCTGTGCCTCAGTGGCCAGCACCTGTGCGTCGAGCTCAGCGAGTGCGAGTCGCAGGCGTTCGTCGGTAGCCACCAGTTCGGAGCGCGCCCGCGTTCCCTGCTCGAGGCGGGTGCGAAGACCATGGAGTTCGCGCCCGGCGGTGAACACTCGAAGAGCGGTGAGTTCAGAGACGACTGCTCCATGACGACGTGCGGCATCGGCCTGACGTTCGAGAGGTCGTAGCTGGCGCCGCACCTCACGCAGTAGATCCTGGAGCCGGGTGAGATTGCCCTCGGTGGCGGCAAGACGACGCTCGGACTTCTCCTTGCGCCGGCGGTACTTGAGGATGCCAGCGGCCTCTTCGATGACAGCGCGACGATCCTCGGGACGGGCGTTGAGCACCGCGTCGATCTGACCCTGCGAGATGATCACGTGCTGCTGGCGACCGACACCCGAATCCGACAGCAGGTCCTGGATGTCGAGCAGCCGACACGGAGCGCCGTTGATGGCGTACTCACTGTCACCGTTGCGGAACAACGTGCGGGTGATCGTGACCTCGGTGAACTCGATCGGGAGCATTCCGGAGGTGTTGTCGATCGTGAGGCTCACCTCGGCGCGCCCGAGCGCCGTGCGCTTCGAGGTGCCGGCGAAGATGACGTCGTCCATCTTCTGCGATCGCACGGCAGAAGGCGCCTGAGCACCGAGTACCCACGCGATGGCATCGACCACATTGGACTTGCCCGATCCGTTGGGCCCCACCACCACGGTGACGCCGGCCTCGAGATCGAGGTTCGTTGCATCGGCGAAGGACTTGAAGCCCTTCATCGACAGTCGTTTCAGATACATCAGACCTGACAGACCTCGCAGTAGAAGGTGGACCGGGTGGCGAACTTGACCTTCTGGATATCGCCGCGGCGGCAACGACGGCAGGGCTGCTTGTCGCGGTCATACACCTGATGATGATCCTGATACGTGCCCGCCTTGCCGAAGATGTCGACGTACTGGGCGTCGGCCAACGTGGAGCCGTTGTACTTGCAGGCCTCGTGAAGGATCTCGACGAGCGAGCGGTAGAGCCGACGGATCTCCTGGGTGGTGAGCGATGAGGTTTCACGATCGAAGCGCAGGCCGGAGTCGAAGAGGATCTCGTCGCTGTAGATGTTGCCGATGCCGGCGATCATGCTCTGGTCGGTGAGGAACGTCTTGAGCTTCATGTTCTTCGATCGCAGCAGGTGTCCGAAGTCGACCCAGGACATCGGAGTCTCGACCGGGTCCACGCCAAGGGTCGAGAGTTCCTCGATCTCCGAGGTGATCTCATCGGGGGTGGCGAGGAACATCTCGCCGAAGGTGCGGGGATCGACGAAACGCAACAGACCACCCTGCGTGAAGGTGATGGTGACATGAGTGTGATTGGGTTCGGGATCCTTGGGAACCGCCCGCAGTAACTGACCCGACATACGCAGATGGATCACGAGTACCGAGCCGTTGTCGAGCGCGAGCAGGAGGTACTTGCCCTTGCGCTGAGAACCAGTGATCTTGGCGCCCTCAAGGCCGGCGACGAACTCCTCGGGCTTCTGTCGGCGGATCGTGCGCTTACCGGTGACCTCGACAGTTTTGATCTTCCTGCCCACGACCTCCTTCTCGAGCTCACGGCGGATGGTTTCAACCTCGGGAAGTTCAGGCATTTCGATGCTCATTCTGCTGGTGGTCGGTGTTGGCGGCGCCGGAGGCACCGACCAACGTGAGCCGGGCGAACGCTGCCTGGGCGGCAGCCTGCTCGGCCAGTTTCTTGGATCTTCCTTCGCCCTCGCCGATGACCGTGCCATCGACCCGCACCCGGGCGAAGAAGCGTTTGTCATGGTCGGGGCCCTCATCGCTGAGCTCATACACGGGTGCACCCGATGAACGGCGAGCGAGGATCTCCTGCAACTGCGATTTGAAATCTGCCGAACCGGGACCCATCGCTTCGAGGTTGATCCGGTCGGCGAGGAGGTCGACGACGAGCTTTCGAGCGGCTTCGGGGCCCCCATCGACGTACACGGCGCCGATGATGGCTTCCATCGCGTCGGAGAGGATCGAGGCCTTCTCGCGGCCTCCGCTGGCGGACTCGCCCTTGCCCAGACGCAGGCACGCGCCCACGCCCAGTTCGGCGGCGACGGCGGCCAGCGTGGGTTCGCTCACCACCGCGGCCCGGAGTTTGGCCAGCGAACCCTCGGGCATCTCGGGATGGGCCGTGAAGATGTGATCGGTGACGACGAGGCCGAGGACCGCATCGCCGAGGAACTCAAGGCGCTCGTTCGAACGGCTGCCGGCGTTCTCGGCGCACCAGGATCGGTGCGTGAGCGCGAGAAGCAGCGGCGCGGGGTCAGTGAAGTCGTGACCCAGCTGCTCGAGCAGCGCGGAGAGCGGGTCCGGAGTCAGCGAGTCAGCCCAGCTTGGCGACGACGTAGTCCACGGCGTCACGGACGGTCTTGAGGTCTTCGAGGTCTTCGTCCTCGATGCGGAAGCCGACGGTGCGCTCACCGATGTCCTCCTCGAGGGCCTCGACCAGCTCGATGAGGGCGAGGCTGTCGGCATCGAGGTCGTCGGCGAAGGAATCGCCCTCGTGCACGGCGGAGGGATCGATCTCGAGGATGTCTGCGAGGCGGTCCTGGATCAGCGCGAACACGGCGGCTCGGTCCATCGGGGGTTGCTCGACATGGGTCTCTGCGGGCACGGCTGATCTCCTCGGGAAGACGATGACGGGCGGATGGTAGCCCCCATTGACCTTGTGCGCTTGTGAATCCGGCCGGGTTCGGCCGTGAATCACCCTTCCGTGGGACGCACGGCCTCTCGAAGATGCTCCACCACACCAGCGGTGACCATGTCGTTGGCCACCCGAATGGCATTGACCATTGCGACCGAAGACGAAGAACCGTGGCTGATGATGCACACCCCATCGACGCCGAGGAGCATGGCCCCGCCGGTGTTCTCCGGATCGAGCTGCCCGTAGAGCGGCAGCAGGGCCGGCCACAGCACGCTCGACGCCGCTCGGGTTTCCTCGGTGGAGTCGAAGGCACTCAACAGGTTGCTGACGATGGACTTGAGGGCACCCTCGAGGGTCTTGAGCGCGACATTGCCGGTGAAACCGTCGGTCACCACGACATCAGCCTCATCGGTCATGAGATCGCGTCCCTCGACATTGCCGATGAAACGAGCCCCGGTGGAACCGATCCAGGAACCCTCAGCGAGGAGTTTGTGGGTCTCCTTCACCAGTGGGCTGCCCTTGGTGGGCTCTTCGCCGATGGAGAGCAGTGCCACCTTCGGGTTCTCGATGCCGTATCGGGTACGGGCGAACACGGCACCCATCTGAGCGAACTGCACGAGCCAGTCAGCGCTGCATTCGGCATTGGCTCCGGCATCGAGCAACACGGTGGGAGCGCCGCCCGGAACCGGGATCGGGGTGGCGATGGCTGGTCGGGACACGCCCTTGATACGCCCCATACGCAGAAGCGCGCTGGCCATTGTGGCACCGGTGTTACCGGCGCTGACCATGGCCGAGGCGCGCCCGTCGCGCACCGCCTCGGCGCAGCGCACGAGCGAGGAGTCCTTCATGGTGCGCACACTCGCCGCCGGGTCGGCGTCCATAGCAATGACCTGCGAGGCTTCGATGACATCGAGGCCTCCGGTATCACCGAGTTCGTCGCGACGACCCACGAGCACGACCGGCACGCCGAGTTCCTCGGCAGCACGAATGGCTCCGGCCACGATCTCACCGGGTGCGTTGTCGCCACCCATTGCGTCAACTGCGATGGGCAACATCGTCAACTGCTCCGCTGATCGATCAGTCGACGTCGATGGCCTGGCGGCCGTTGTACCAGCCACAGTTCCCGCACACGACATGCGGACGCTTCACGGCACCACAGCGCGAGCAGGTGCTGCGAGCCGGCGTGGTGATGCGCCATGCGGAGGCCCGACGGCTGCGGCTCTTGGCTTTGGAGGTCTTCTTCTTGGGGACGGCCATGGTCGTTCCTGAGGCTGAGGGGCACCGCGGCCCGGTTCGAGCGAAGGTCCGAGGCGCGGTGGTCCTCGGGACGGAGATGAGACTCTAGCCCTCGTCGCCGGAGGAATCGAAGTTGAGATCCGCGAGTGCCGCCCAGCGGGGGTCAGCGGGAGGCTCAACAGCGTCGCCATCGGGGTCGCCATCGGGGTCAGCATCGGCATCGATGAACACGCCGGTCGGGAAGAGATCGGGCGCTGGTCCGAGGCAATCCGGTCCGCAGAGCGGGGCGAGTGGCAGGGCCAGCAGCACGGCGTCGCGGATCATCGGCTCGAGATTCACGAGGTCCTCACCGAGCGGATAGGTCTCGCCATCGATGGGGCGGGGATCGAAGATCTCGCGCACCTCGACGACCGACTCGGCCCGCACCGGGGTGAGGCAGCGCCGACACTCCCCCTCCCACGGCACCGTGATGGTCCCGCTGGCGACCAGCCCCGGGAGCATGGTCTCCAGGGTGAGTTCGAGTCCGATCTCTGACCCCTCCGGGACCACTGCAGTCGTGATTCCCAGACCCTTCAGTTCGACCGACCGTTCCACCTTCCGGCGGGTGCCGGGCGAACGACGGAGATCAGCGATGCCGATCACGAGCGGCTTGGCCGTCATGGTCTAAGCGAGATCCTGATCGAAGAAGGTGGCTGCAGCATCGCGGATGGTGGGGTTGTCGGCATCAGGGGGTGGCGGAAGATCGGCGTAGCGATCGCGGACCACGCCGAGACGACCGGTGCCACCATCGCGATCGCCGAAGGGATCGGCATCGCCATACAGCAGCGAGCCATCAGCGAGCGCGGCCCCGCTGGCGGCATCGTCGTATCGCTCCGCATCGAGCGCCGCAGGGCTGAGGTCGGCGTACTCGTCATAGACGCCGCTCGATGTTGCCGGGGCACCCCAGGAATCGTCGTCGTAGGAGGAGTCGCGCTCAGCCGTGGTGGACTGCTGGCCCTGGTACTCATCGGAATACTGGTCGGCGTGCTGATCGGTGTGCTGATCCACAGATGTTTCGGCAACGGCTGCGGCGGCTGCTTCGGCCAGCAGGTTCGTGCCCTGCAACTTGGAGCGACCGGCGGTGACGAGCTTCTGCGTGCGTTCGAGCACGATCTCGAAACTGGCGAGTTTCTGATCGCAGAAATCCTCGACCTCGTGGCGCAGGCGACGGGCATCGGACTGGGCGGTGTCGACGATCTCGTACGCTCGCTGCTCGGCGGCGGCCACGACCTCGGTGCGCTGCACCATGCTCTCGGCCCGGGCGCGGGCCTTGGCCACGATCTCTTCCGCTTCATGTTTGTAACTGTTGATGAATTCGGCGCGTTCCTTGAGTAACCAACGAGCGGCCCGGAGTTCCTCCGGCAACTGCTGCAGGACATCATCGATGAGGTTCAGCACCTCATCCTTGGAGATCATCGAGGAGGCCGAAAGCGGCACAGGTCGCGCGCCGGCGATGACATCACGCAGATGCACGAGCAAGGTCTCAGCCTCAGCCGGGTGGTACTGGTCGCCGACCGCCGGAGGAGTGAGGTCGAGTTCGCCGTCCTCGTCCTCGTGATCGTAGAAATCACTCATGCGGGGTACTTCTCCTGGAGTCGCCGGGACACGGGACCAGGCACCATGTCGCTCACGTCGCCGCCGAACTTCGTGATCTCGCGCAGCAACTTGGAAGCGAGGAAGGAGTTCCCCGACGCCGACGGGATGAACAGGGTGTCGACCCCGGAGACCCGCTTGTTCATCTGGGCCATCTGCAGTTCGCTCTCGAAGTCGGAGACGGCCCGGAGACCCTTGACGATGAAGTCGGCCTCGAGTTCACGGGCCAGATCAACGACGAGTGATGCGAACATCGTGACGGTGACATTGCCGAGCGGTGCCACCGATTCCTCGAGCATCTCGCGGCGCTCCTCGAGGGTGAACAACGGCTCGCCCTTCTGCGGATTGCGCATCGCAGCCACAACCACCTGATCGAACAGCCGCGACGCTGTCGCGATGATCTCGAGATGGCCATTGTGAATCGGATCGAAGGATCCGGGATAGAGCACTCGGGTCACGACAACTCCATCGGGGTTTCGGGGGCGGGGGTCTTGGAAATGGGGGTGTTCGAAGGCGTGAAGATGCTCAGGAGCGTACCCCCGTACCACTTCTGCCTCATGGCATCCCATGGATCGGGAACCGCTATCTCCCGACTGGATTCGATCACGACCAGTTCGATACCGCGACGGCCGGCGAGCGCGACGAGGACCGTGCTCCACGCGTCATCGTCGAAGCCGTAGGGCGGATCGAGCAGCACCAGCGAATGTTCCGGCGCCGCAAGGCCGGATCGAGCGAGATACGCGTCGGCCGTCGAAGCGATCACCTCGGAACGATCTGTGTACCCCGTGGCGGTGAGATTGGTCTCGATGGCCCGACGGGCATTGTGATCAGAATCCACGAACGTGACGTGGTCGGCACCGCGTGAGAGGGCCTCGATCCCGAGTGCTCCGGAACCGGCGAAGAGGTCGAGCACCCGCGCCCCTTCGATGGCATCGAGACTGGCGAGCGCATTGAACATCGACTCTCGTACGCGGTCGAGGGTGGGTCGGGTGTCGCGCCCCTCGGGAGCGATGAGCCTGCGTCCTCTTGCATCACCGGCCACGACTCTCACGGCTCCGACCGTACCCTGTGGTGATGGACGCTGAACTCGGAATGACCTGTGTCGACTGCGGAGGCACGCTGCATCCGCTGTCGTACCCGCCCGAGGAGGGCTGGGAGCCCGGCGACGTGGTGGCCTACCGATGTCCGGACTGCAACGAACGGTTCGACATCGTGCTGCCCGATCCCGACGAAATGGGCACCGGCGACTGGGCCGGGCAGTGAAAGACAAGTCAGCGACCCCAGTTCGTCAGTGACGCACGGCAGCCGGGAAGCTCTCCAGTCGCTGCGTTGAAGACGATCAGCCCATGATCTCAGTGAGCATGGACGCCAACTCTGCCGGTCGACACACCATCGGTGAATGGTCGCCGGCGATCTCACGCACATCGGTGGTGACCCGGGCCGCGAGAGCCCGCTGACCAGTGGGCAGCACGATCGGATCATCCGCGCACACGATGTAGGTGGTGGGCACTTCTCGCCATGCCGCCGTCGACACCACAACAGCGCCGCCGGTGTTGCCCGAACGAAGCTGCGTCGCCCAGAGCGCCGCATCGGACGGGTCGGCATCGGGATAGAAGACCTGCGCCGCGAGTTCGGGGTCGACCGACGTGACACCTTCCTCGGAGAACCGGAGCGCCGACATGAACTCGACGCCGATCTCCACCGGACCACCGCTGGCGTTCTCGCCGACGTCGGGGGCCAGCGCCGCGAGCAGCACGAGCCGTTCCACGTTCGGGTGTGAACCGGCGACGGTGACAACCGCACCGCCGTAGGAATGACCCAGCAACGTGACCGGACCATCGCAGGCATCGAGCACGGCGTGCACCGCAGCGACGTCTTCGTCGAGGTCAGTCAATGGGAGCTCAGGAGTGAGGCAGGTGATGCCCTGTCGCTCGAGTTCTTCGATGAGCGGGGCGAAGCACCAACCGCCGTGGAAGGCACCGTGTGTGAGAACGATTGTCGACATGGCGCGCACAGTACGCCGATCTCAGCCCTTGAGCAGGAAGTCCGTGTCGTCGTTGCGCAGCAGCAACTCGACCTCTTCGGCCAGCAACCAGTTGGCATCGAGCATCGGGTCGGCATCGAGGATGGCGATGGCGGCTTCGCGCGCCGCCACGACCCACTCACGGTCGCGACGCAACGAAGCCAGCTTGAGATCGTTCTGTCCCTTCTGCCGCTCGCCCATGATCGTTCCCTCGCCGCGCAGATCGAGATCGATCTCGGCCAGTTCGAACCCATCGGTGGAATGCACCAGTGCTTCGATCCGGGCCTCGCCGTCGGATGTGGTGGGTTCGCCCACCAGCCAGCAATGTGATTCGGCCGCACCGCGACCGACACGGCCGCGCAACTGATGGAGTTGGGCGATGCCGAAGCGGGCCGCGTCGAGGATGACCATGACCGTGGCGTTCGGGACGTCGACGCCCACCTCGATCACCGTGGTGGCGACCAGCACATCGAGCTCGCCCCGACGGAACGCCCCCATGACCGCTTCCTTGTCGGCAGCGGGCACGCGTCCGTGCAACAGACCCACCCGCAATCCCGAGAGTTCCCCTGCAGTGAGTTCCTCGAAGGTCTCATGCGCGGAGTGCACCTCGAGCTTCTCGCTCTCGTCGATGAGCGGACACACCACATAGGCCTGACGCCCGGCCGCCACTTCGTCGCGGACCTGCTGCCACACATCGGCCTCATCGAGTTCACTTCGAGCCCATCGGGTGACGATCGGGGTGCGACCCGGGGGTAATTCATCGAGCACCGAAACATCGAGGTCGCCATAGACGGTCATGGCCGCAGTGCGAGGAATGGGCGTGGCGGTCATGACGAGAACATCGGGTATGGCCTGGCCACTGCCCTTGTCGCGCAATGCCGCTCGCTGCTCCACACCGAACCGATGCTGTTCATCGATGACGACGACGCCGAGCGAGCCGAACTCGATCCCCTCGGAGATGAGTGAGTGCGTGCCGATGGCGATGTCGATCGAACCGTCGGCGAGATCGGCGAGGATGCGCCGGCGTTCACCGGCCGGCGTGCGGTTGGTGAGCAGCACCACCCGTAACTGGCGTTCGAGACCGGCGCCGCCGAACAGGTTGTCCTCATCGGCGTCGGGGACCATGAACCCTTCGAGCAGCGCACGGATACCGAGATGATGCTGTTCGGCCAGCACCTCGGTTGGCGCCATGAGTGCGCCCTGGTGACCGCCCTGCACCGCAACAAGAAGTGCGGCGACAGCGACGAGGGTCTTGCCCGCGCCCACATCGCCCTGCAGCAGGCGATGCATCGGGTGACCCTTGGCCAGATCGGTGACGATCTCGCCGATGGCCCGACGTTGGGCGCCGGTGAGTTGATACGGGAGTTGCGCGATGAACCGATCGACGAGGCGCCCGCCCGAACCGTCGCCCACGTCATGAGCAATGCCCACCGCAGTGCGCTCGAGTTCGCGTTTACGACGCACGAGTTCGATCTGCACCCTCAGTAATTCATCGAAGGCGAGTCGTCGTCGGGCCGCCGTGGACTCGCGCATGGATTCCGGCGAATGGATCCCGGAGAACGCCGTGTTCCGATCGACCAGGTCGAGACGATCGAGCAATGCCTGATCGAGCGGTTCGGCGAACTCGCCGGATCGACGAAGGGTCTCGGCACACAGGCGCGCCATATCCCAGGTCATGATCCCGGCCTTCTCGGACTGCGGGTAGATGGGAACGATTCGAGCGGTCTGATCACCGATCCGGTCGACCAACGGGTTGGTCATCTGCCGACGCCCCTGGAACAGTTCGATGCGACCGAACAGCACGACCTCCGTGCCCTCGCCGAGTTGTTTCTGCCGATAGGGCTGGTTGAAGAACGTGACCTTCAGATAGGAGGAGCCGTCGGTGACGTCGGCGATCACCATCGAACGTCCGCTGCGCACCTGACGCTTCTCGGTACGCACGACCTTGACGAGGATCGTCGCTTCCTCCCCCACTTCGAGATCAGCGATACGGGCCTCACGGGAACGATCGATATAGCGACGCGGGTAGTACATGAGCACGTCGAGCACCGTATGTACGTCGAGTTTTGCCAGGGACTTCGCGGTGGCCTCACCGACTCCTTTGAGTTCGGTGACGGGAAGTTGCGCCAACTGCGAGAGCCGTCGCGACACCGGCGCGCCTATTCGATGCCGAAGAGATACGGATACAGCGGCTGACCACCATGGTGGATCTCGACATCGCAACCGGGGCGGTTGTCGTGCAGCCACACCTCGAGATGCCGGGTGATCGCCTGCGTGGCGCCCTCACCCTCGATGATGGTGACGATCTCATGGTCGTCGGTGACCAGTTCCTCGAGCAGCGCAGTGGCCGAGTCCGAGAGATCGGGGTACACGGCGAGGATGCCGTCGCGGGCGATGCCGAGCCAGTCGCCCTCATGAATTGGGCCGCGCTCAGTGCTCGAGTCGCGCACCGCCCGGGTGAGTTCGCCCGCCACGACCTGCGATGCGGCCGCCGCCATATCGGAGGCATTGGACTCGGCGGTGGAACCCGGGTCGTAGGCGAGCAGCGATGCGAAACCCTCGGCCACACCGCGGGTGGGAACGACTCGCACCGTCTTGGTGGTCATGGCGTCGACCTGCTGGGCCACCGGGATGATGTTCTTGTTATTGGGCAGGATGACGACATCATCAGCCGGCGCCGCTTCGACCGCCTCGAGCAACTGGGCGGTGGACGGGTTCATGGTCTGCCCACCGGTGACGATGACCTGCACCCCGAGGGACTGGAAGATCCGGCGGATGCCATCGCCCACCGATACCGCGACGACCGCACACGGAACCGGCTCACGGGCTGCCGTGGTCTCGGGCAGCATCGGTTCGGCTTCACGCACCCAACGCTCCTCCTCGACCTCGTCGAGCAGATCGGTGACGCGGATACCACGGGGGCGACCGACCTCGATGGCCGCTTCGATGGTGGCGCCGATGTCGTCGGTATGGATATGACAGTTCCAGATGCCATCGCCGCCGACCACCACGATGGAGTCACCGAGAGTGGCCCACACGTTCTTGAATCCGCCGATGCGATCATCGGCGGCCTCGAGGAAGTACATGACTTCATAGCGCAGCCCGGCGAGCGTGCCCTCGTGGCCACCACCACCATGCGCGGCGTCGAATGCGGCGAGGAACTCGGCTGATGCGCCCTCGGCGTCCTCGTCGGGAAGTGGAAGCTCGCGACCATCGACCAGATGGAGCGCAACGTCGAGCAGCAGCAACAGACCAGTACCGCCGGCGTCGACCACACCGGCATCGGCGAGCACCTGCAGCATCGTGGGCGTGGCGGCGAGCGCCTCACCGCCACCGATTCGAGCCGCTTCGAGCACACCGAGCAGATCGGCTCCGGCATCGGCGGCAGCCCGACCGCTCTCGGCGGCCACGCGCACCACGGTGAGGATCGTGCCCTCGACCGGACGCATCACTGCTCCGTAGGCGGCAGTGGCGGCGGCCTCGAATGCATCGGAGACACACCCGCCGTCGATGACTTCGTGATCGCGGAACCCACCGGCCAGACCCCGCAGGATCTGGGACATGATCACTCCGGAGTTGCCCCGAGCGCCCATGAGTGAGCCATGGGAGATGGCTGCACAGGTGGCGGCCATATCGGCTTCGGCGCCCTCGAGCTCGGTGACGACCGAGGCCAGGGTGAGCGCCATGTTCGTTCCGGTGTCGCCATCAGGCACCGGATACACGTTGAGGCGGTTGATCGACTCACGATGGAGCGCCAGGGCATCGGCGAACCCGGCGACGAGCGCACGGAGGTCAGCAGCGGTGAGGGTCTCCTTGATTGACATCGGCGCAGACACTACTTAGATGAGCGGCAGGGGGTCAGATGCGGGCCCGAAACCACCCGGGGAAGGTCGCAGTGCTCCGAATTGGGCCTCGGCGACCCCACTGCTACTGTTCGGAACCCGATTCATCCGTCGTCTTTCCCCTGAGGTGTGTAGTCATGGCAGCTGTCTGCGAAGTGTGCGGCAAGCACCCATCATTCGGTATGGCCGTGAGCCACTCCCATCGTCGCACCAAGCGTCGCTGGAACCCGAACATCCAGCGTGTGCGCACCGTCGTCAACGGTGGCACCAAGCGCGTCGATGTCTGCACGTCCTGCCTCAAGGCAGGCAAGGTCGTCAAGGCGATCCGCTAGCCGTGAGCGTCACCTCGTTGCAGGGCGTGGTCAAGGCCTACGACCCGATCACCGGCGATGGCACCATCCTCTGCGACTCGAACCTGAACGAGTACGAGCTCTCGCGCGACGCGCTGCATGGCTCGGTGTTCCGCATGCTTCGCCAAGGCCAGCGTGTGGTGTTCGACGTCGACGGCGAGTTCTTCGCCACCCGGCTCCGCATGGGTTCCGAGGTCGATATGGGCACCCCTGGCTTCCCCCAGCAGAACCCTGGCGATTCGCAGCATCCTCAGGGCGGCACCCCCGCTTCCTGACATCCCAGCACCATCACCTTTCTCATCGCATGAAACGCGTGTGCTTCTGCACACCATCCCACGGAGGGTTCCATGTCCGGTACGACCACCAACCAGAAGCTCATCGACTGGGTCGAGCAGTGGCGCGAGATCCTGCAGCCAGACGACGTCTATTGGTGCGACGGTTCCGCCGAGGAGTACGAGCGTCTCTGTAACGAACTCGTCGCTGCCGGCACGTTCCGCACGCTGAACGAGGCCAAGCGCCCGAACAGCTATCTCGCATTGTCCGACCCGGGCGATGTCGCCCGTGTCGAGGACCGCACCTACATCTGCTCCGAGCGAGAGATCGATGCCGGTCCTACCAACAACTGGCGCGAGCCGGCCGAGATGCGCGCCGAACTCACCACCCTCTACGCCGGCGCCATGAAGGGTCGCACCATGTATGTGGTGCCCTTCTCCATGGGCCCGCTCGGCTCCCCCATCGCCCATATCGGCGTGCAGCTTTCCGACTCCGCCTATGTGGCCGTCAACATGCGCATCATGACCCGCATGGGCCAGGGCGCTCTCGACGTGCTCGCCGACAACGACTGGGTGCCATGTGTGCATTCGGTCGGTATGCCGCTGGCCGAGGGTCAGGCCGATGTGCCGTGGCCCTGCGATGCCGAGAACAAGTTCATCGTGCACTTCCCCGAGACCAGCGAGATCTGGTCCTACGGCTCGGGCTACGGCGGCAATGCGCTCCTCGGCAAGAAGTGCTTCGCCCTGCGCATCGCATCCACCATGGCCCGCGACAACGGCTGGATGGCCGAGCACATGCTCATCCTCGGCCTCACCTCCCCGGAGGGTGTCAAGAAGTACGTGGCCGCAGCGTTCCCGTCGGCCTGCGGCAAAACCAATATGGCCATGCTCATCCCCGCCCTTCCGGGCTGGAAGGTCGAGACCGTCGGTGACGACATCGCCTGGATGAAGTTCGGTGCTGATGGTCGTCTCTATGCCATCAACCCCGAGGCCGGTTTCTTCGGCGTGGCGCCGGGCACCTCGGCGTCGTCCAATCTCAATGCGCTCCATTCGGTCGATGGCAACTCCATCTTCACCAATTGCGCCCTCACCGACGATGGCGACATCTGGTGGGAGGACCTCACTGACGAGCTGCCGGCGCATCTCATCGACTGGAAGGGTCAGGACTGGACTCCCGAGTCCGGCACGCCCGCCGCCCATCCCAACGCCCGCTTCACTGCCCCGGCCAACCAGTGCCCGTCCATCGCCCCGGAATGGCAGGACCCGGCCGGCGTGCCGATCTCGGCCATCCTCTTCGGCGGTCGTCGCGCCACCAACGTTCCGCTGGTGACCGAGGCCTACGACTGGCGCCAGGGCGTGTTCCTCGGCTCGATCATGAGCTCCGAAAAGACCGCTGCGGCCGCTGGTGTGGTCGGCGAACTGCGCTTCGATCCCTTCGCCATGTTGCCGTTCTGTGGCTACAACATGGGCGACTACTTCAAGCATTGGCTGGAGATCGGTGAGGCCACCGACGCCGCCAATCTGCCCAAGCTGTTCTGGGTCAACTGGTTCCGCAAGAGCGATGAAGGCAAGTTCCTGTGGCCCGGCTTCGGCGATAACTCCCGTGTGCTCAAGTGGATCGTTGATCGCCTCGAAGGCACTGCTGACGCTGTCGACACCGCCATCGGTCGCGTGCCGGCCGCTGGTGCGCTCGACGTGAGCGGACTCGACATCGACGAGGCCACCATGGCCACATTGCTGTCAGTCGATAACGCCGCCTGGGCCGCCGAGCTTCCGCAGATCGAGGCCCACTATGACTCGATCGGCACGCAGCTTCCGGCAGAACTTCGCGACGAACTTCGCGAACTCGAGAAGCGCCTCACCGTCTGAGCGACCCACAATGTAGCTTCATCGGGAAACACATTCCTGAGATGCAACAAAGGGGTCCACATGTCAACGCTGCTCACCGGTTCTGAAGACGTCATCCACGGCGTCATCGGAGCCATGCGCTTCATCGCGACTGCGGGTGCGACCCGTCCGTTCGTTGGCCCTGAGGCAGAGATGGTCAAAGCCATGGCGCTGACCTTCGAGAGTGCCCGTTCCGGTTTGGCCATCGGCGGACCGGTGCTCGCGCCACATGGTGACTGGACCACCGAGGATCTGGCGCTGTCTGAGTTGCGGAGGCTGCTGCCCGACCAACGTTCGCGTCACGAGGCAGTTGTCGCCGGCACCCTGTGCGTACTGATGAGCGACGAGTTCGACCAGGCCGGCGAGGAAGCGCTTCGGGCCTTGGCTGACGCGCTCGAGGTGGACGGCGAGGCCGCATCGATAATCGAACAGATCAGTAGCGACTCAGCGGCAGTCGCCGGATCCGATCTTTTCCGTCGCTTCCTTGCGGAACGCTCCGACGTTTCCCTTGATGTCATCTCCGACCGCATGGCGCGCCTCGAGGACCCCCTCACCACGCCGACCGAGGAGTTCGAGGCCTATGTCGAGTTACTGCGTCGCTGCCCCGATGGCTCCGTCGGAGCAGAGCTGCTGCGTTTCTACCGACATACCGGCTACGACATCCCGGGCACGCCGGGGCTCCCGCCGCTGTCGGTGTTGGGCAACCACGATCTCCATCACATCTTGGCCGGCTATAGCACCTCCAACATGGACGAGGTCAACGTGGCGATGTACACCGCGTCGAACAGCACCGACGGCGGGATGTACTACCTCGCGGTAGTGCTCATGCAGTGGCATCACAACGTGAAGCTGAGCCCTTTCGAACCCTCGCATTGTGTGCTCGACCCGACCCAGTTGGCAGAAGCTGCCTGGCGTGGGGCATCGACCGGCTTCGACGTCAGCGACCGGGCCTGGGACTGGAAGTCCATCCTCCCCGAGAACCTCACAGAGGTACGAGCCGAACTCGATATCCCTGCAGGCGGAACAGTCGCTATGGGCGGGACTTGGGACGCACTCGGCCGCGGCCGCGATTGAGCAACAGTCACGCCGTCGCTCGGCGTGACAACACCGATCAGACGCGAGTGGCCACCAACATGGCACGGATACCCAAGCCCATGATGAAGAGACTGCCGAGCCCGTAGAGCAGGTACTTGTGCTTCTCCATCTGCTGGCGGTAGCTGTAGATCAGACCGACGGCGATGATGGCGACGAAGCCGTAGAACATGTGGAACTTGGGAGCGGCCAGACCCTGACCAGCCACCATGCCCACACCAAGACCCACCTGCACGAAGATCGTCAGCTCGGCAGCAACGATGAACCACCACAGGGCGCGGGTGCGCAATGGGGTGAGCCAATGTGCCGCCAATGCCCACAAACCAGCGATGGCATTACTGAAGATGACGAACCAGGCCCAGGACTGGTGGAGCTCGGTGAGCACGAGATCAGTGCTTCGGGTCAGCGCTGACGACGGGCTCGTACGACCAGATCTCGCTGGCCACGCTCATCGGGCGCTGCGCACCCTCGGCGCCGGGATGACCACCCGGATGACCACCGGGATGACCACCCTGCGCTCCGCCCGGATGACCGCCCTGTGCACCAGCCGCGCCAGCAGTGCCGCGATGACCGTCGGCGAACGCCGGCGATCCAACCCACGCGTTGAAGGCGTCCTCATCGCGCCAGCGGGTGATGACCAGCCACTGATCGCGACCATCGGTGGGCTTGAGCAGTTCGAATCCCTCGAAGCCGTCCTGCCCGTCGACGGCACCCGCACGGGCGGCGAAACGGTGGGCGAGTTCATCGCCGGCCTCGGCCGGCACAGTGATGGCATTGATTCGGATGATCGACATGGGGGAATCGTTGCCGCCCCGCCACGACCGCGCCAGTCCGATGCTCTCGTAGACTCCGGCCATCATGTTGAAGGCCAATGATCCCTGCTGGTGCGGCAGCGGCAACAAGTACAAGCGCTGTCATCGTTCGCGAGAGCATCAGCTCGAGCCGGGCAAACTCAGCCCCTGGCGCACCGTGCCCGCCGACATCCCCCGCCCCGACTACGCCGAGACCGGCGATCCGGTGCGACGCCCAGAATCCCGGGTGAAGTCACCCGATGTCATCGACCGCATGCGTCGCGCCTGTCGAGAGGCTGCTGAGGTGCTCGAGATCGGCGCTGCGGCCATCGCCCCCGGGGTCACCACCGATGCCATCGACGCCATCGTGCATCAGGCCTATATCGACCGCGGCGGCTATCCGAGCACGCTCAACTACCGCGGGTATCCCAAGTCGCTGTGCACCTCGGTCAATGAGGTGATCTGTCATGGCATCCCCGACGACCGAGCGTTGCGCGATGGCGACATCGTCAATCTCGACGTCACGATCTTCCTCGATGGTGTGCACGGCGACACCAACGCCACCTTCTTCGTCGGCAACGTTGATGAAGCATCGCGTCGACTTGTCGAGGTCACCCGTGAATGTCTCGCCCGCGGCATCGCTGCCGTGAAACCCGGTCGACCGTTCTCCGATATCGGTCGGGCCATCGAGGACCACGCCACTGCCAATCACTACGAGGTCGTGCGCGCATTCGTGGGTCATGGCATCGGCGAGCAGTTCCACACCGATCTGCAGATCCCCCATTACTTCGAGTCCCGGTTCACCGCGATCATGGAGACCGGCATGATCTTCACGATCGAGCCGATGATCTCCATGGGCACCGGCCAGCACCGCATCTGGTCCGATGACTGGACCGCCGTCACCGCCGATGGCAGCCGTACCGCCCAGTTCGAGCACACCGTGCTCGTCACCGACGACGGCGTCGAGATCCTCACGCTGGCTGGCAACAGCTAACTGCTGCCTAAAGATTGCTGCCTGTCGACTGACGACTGCCGGCTGACCTCCAACCGCTACGACAATTCCATCCCGATCTCTGCAACCCACCGGACTGAATCAATGCGCCATGCCAGCTTCACGCTCGCCACGCTCGAGGTGGATGACGAACCGCTGCGTCTCCTCACCGCCAGTTTGATGGTGGTGCGGCGTCCCGATGTTTCGGCCCTCGACTGGGAAGTTGTGGCCACCACGCTGCCCGGCGAAACGCTCGAACAACGACCGGTGCAACTGGTCATGAGCGAACTACTCGACGGAAGACTCTTCCGTGGCGATGCATTCGTCGTACGCTCTGACCAGCAGCGCCATGTGTTCCGCGGCGGCGGAACACTTCTCGGCCTCCTGCCCACTGACGATCTCGAGGATTCACCATGACAGCAACTGCTCCGCCCATCAACAGCGACACGCACGGCGACGAAGTGATCCGCACCGAGGGACTCACGAAGGTCTACCCGGGAGATGTTCTCGCCGTCGACGGACTCGACCTGTCGGTGCGACGCGGTGAGATCTTCGGACTGCTCGGCCCGAACGGTGCTGGCAAGAGCACCACGGCCGGCATGCTCACCACCCGGGTGATGCCCACCGCTGGTCGTGCGTTGGTCGGCGGCATCGATGTCGTCGCCCACCCAGCCCGGGCCAAGAAGGTGATCGGAGTCGTGCCGCAGACCAACACGCTCGACCGCTCGCTCACCGTCTGGGAGAACCTCTATTACCACGGTCGATTCTTCGGTATGTCGTCTCGCGATTCCAAGGCTGAGTCGACCCGACTGCTCGAGCAGTTCCGTCTCTCCGAGCGGGCCAAGGCTCCGGTGTTGGCGCTCTCGGGTGGCATGGCCCAGCGCCTCATGGTGGCCCGGGCCATCATGCATCGCCCCTCCATCTTGTTCCTCGACGAACCCACGGCTGGTCTTGATCCGCAGAGCCGCATCGCCTTGTGGGAGATCCTCGGTGAACTGCATGGCGATGGCCAAACCATCTTGCTCACCACGCATTACATGGAAGAAGCCGACCAGCTCTGCAGTCGCCTCGCCATCATCGACCACGGACGAATGCTGGCCCTCGACACGCCCGAGCAACTCAAGCGCTCGGTCGGGGCTGACACCATCGTCACCATCAGCACTGGTGGCTCCACCGCTGGTGGTGCTGCTGACCTGGACGTATTCGGTGCGCGCCTCATGAACAACATCACCGGCGCCACCAGTGTGGCCAGCAACACCAACAGTGTGATCCTCGAAGTGCAGGGTGCACGCGGCGTGCTTCCCGCAGTTGTCGCCCAGGCCGAAGAGGCAGGGGTCGTCGTCACTGATCTTCGTCTCGAGGAACCCAGCCTCGAAACCGTCTTCATCAACCTCACCGGAAAGGACCTGCGCGAATGACCACCATCGATCAGGCCGCAGCTCCCGTCGACGATGCGTCGACCCGTTCTGCAGCAATCACCGCGTTCGGCGCATTGCTCGCGCGCGATCTCCATGTGCTGCGCATCAACCTGCGGGAGTTCCTCCCCCGCACACTGCTGCAGCCCCTGCTGCTGGTGTTCGTGTTCGCCTACGTGTTCCCGAAGATCGGTCAGGGCGTCGGCGGTAGCGGAGAAGCAGCATCGAACTTCTCGACCCTGCTCGTGGCCGGCGTGGTCGGCCTCGCCGTGCTTTTCCAGGGTATTCAGTCAGTGGCCCTGCCGCTGGTGACCGAATTCGGCATCACCCGCGAAATCGAGGACCGCGTGCTCGCCCCGCTGCCCATCGAACTGGTGGCCATCGAGAAAATCGTCTCGGGCGCATTGCAGAGCCTGTTCTCGGCGATCATCGTGTTTCCTATCGCCCTGTTCGTGCCGGCCACGCCGGTGCATCTGAACATTCACTGGGTGCTGTTGCTCACGCTCACCCCGCTGGCCTGCATTATGAGCGGCGCACTCGGGCTGATGTTCGGCACCGTGTTCAACCCCCGCACCATTCCGATGCTGTTCGGCGTAGTGGTGCTGCCCATCACGTTCCTCGGTTGCATCTACTACCCATGGGCGGCGCTCGCTCCCATCAAGTGGTTACAGATCGGTGTGCTGGCCAATCCGCTCGTGTACATCACCGAAGGTTTCCGGGCGGCACTCACCAACGCACCCACCATGTCGTTGTGGGCCATCTACCCGATGCTCGTGCTTCTCACCGTGCTGTTCACCGCCATCGCGCTTCGCAACTTCCGCAAGAGGGTCATCGCGTAAGGGGCCGACATCTCCCACCCATCTGGTTTACGGTGTTCACCCACAGGAACTGGGTCGAGGGGGACCATGGACGCAACGCTCGAATCCACCATCAGGGAACGCATCGAGACGGAGAAGGCGCGTACCGCACCGCCGGCCGAATCCGTCGTGGTGCCGCTCATTCCCACCGGTCGCTACACCGACCCGGGCTTCTACGAACTCGAGAAGGAGCGATTGTTCGCGCGCACCTGGCTGTTCGTCGGCCATGAATCCGAATGGGCCGAGTCCGGTTCGTACCGGCAGATGACCCGTTCGGGCGCACCCATCGTGGTGGTGCGCGGCGAGGATGATGTGCTGCGCGCGTTCTACAACTCCTGTCGTCATCGAGGTGCGCCGGTCACTCGCGATGAATGCGGTACTGCCCGACGTCTCACCTGCCAGTACCACTCCTGGTCCTACGGACTCGACGGTGGTCTGCGCGCCGTTCCCGATTCGCGAAGCTTCGCTGAACTCGACAAGGACGCCCTCGCGCTCGTGCCGGTGCGCTGCGAGGTCTGGGACGGCTGGGTGTTCATCAACGAGGACCTCGACGCACAACCGCTGGTGGAGTTCCTCGGCCCGCTCGCCGAGCAGATGAGCGAGATCAACGGTCGGGCCATGCGAGCCGTGGGCACGCAGATTCACCATCTCGAGTGCAACTGGAAGCTCATGGTCGATGCCTTCCTCGAGGTGTACCACGTGCGCACCGTGCATCCCGATAACGCAGCGTTGCTCTACAACGACCAGTCGGTCACGGTTTCGATGCTGCCCAACGGCCACAGCCGCCTCTCGGTCGAGAAGCACGACATGTTCCGCGATATGCCACTCGTCTCCGAGGAGAACGACAACCCCGCGGTTCCGCTGCTGTGGCGCCAGACTTCAACCTCGTACGGCATCTTCCCGAACCTGGTCGTGCCTATGGACACCGGCGCATTCACGTTCCTGTGCATGTGGCCCACGAGCGACACCACGACTGATCTCGAACTGCGCTGGTACGCGCCAGCGTGGGCTGGCGATGAAGTGCCGCAGGAGCACCTCGATCGTCTGGCCCTGTTCGACACGGTCATGGCCCAGGACACCGCCAACATGGCACCGATCCAGGCCTCGATCTCCTCGCCGGGTGCTCGTCCGTTCCAGATCGGTTGGCATGAGCGTCTCATCCACCATTTCCAACGGGCCGTCGACCTCGCCATCGGACCTGACCGTCTGCCGGCCGGTACTGCGGTTTCCGATGCCCTCGACGGGTTCGTCGAGCCCGTCTGATGTCACGAACGGAGTCAGCCATGAACAACGCAACATCAACCTCTCCATCGACATCGATGTCGGCCGCGACTTTGATGTCGAGATCGACATCCGCTCCACGTCGACGACGTCGTCGCACACTCGGCGCGACGGCGCTGCTCATCGCAAGCACGAGCGTTCTCGCGCTCAGTGGGTGCGGATCGAGCAGTAACTCCGCCTCTGACAAACTGCCGGCCGGCGCCGACAAACTGGTTGGGCGATATGCCCACTTCGATATCGTCGCCTATCAGGACCCGACGATGAAGACCCTCATCATCAGCACCGGATTCTCCGATCTCTCGATCCGTGACGGGCAGATGTGGAACCAGATGACCTTCTGCCATGCCGATACCCCGACCGATCAGAAGCTCGAGGTCTCGATCTCTGACGCTGCCACGCAGGCGATCAAGCCCATCGCCACGCCGGTCGAGGTCACCAAGGTCGACGGCAAGTTCCACATCGTGCGACCGGCGACCCCCACCGCCATCGGTATCAAACTCGCGGATCCGACCAATGACAAACTCCCGACAGATCCGAATGATCCCCGCATCTTCGATGCTGACGGCGATGGTCACCCCGGTGTGACCTCAAGCGTGAAGATCAGCGATGCGCTGACGGGCGAGGTCTACATCGCCCGACGCGAGATCTTCGCTTACACCCTCACGCAGCAGAGCGATGATCGGTTCACGGGCTTCGTGACCGATAACTCCGAGCAGCTGGTAGTCGGTGCGAGCGACCCGATCTTCATGGCCGCCGGCCAGTGGAAGCAGATCGACGACACCACCCGTAATCCTGCGATCTGGCAGCGGGTCGATGGCGGTTTGAACTGCGACACACTCGCCGAGCAACGATCGGAACTGTTCCCACCGAACCCGAAAGTCGACTGGTAACAGACTTTCGATCGGCAGAGTCGGCGGTCTGAACAGACCGTCGACTCAACTCGTCATGTCAACCGATCAGATGGTGCGATCGACGTCCACCCACCAGGGATCTCGTAGTTCGCGCTTGGCGAGCTTGCCGGCCGCGCTACGCGGAAGTTCCTCGTGTACCTCGAAGCTGCGGGGCACCTTGAATCCGGCGAGCCGTTCACGACAGAACACCACAAGTTGACTCTCGAACTCCGATGACCATTCGACACCGGAACGCAGTACCAGGGCAGCATGCACCGACTCGCCCATCTCGGTGTTCGGAACGCCGAAGACAGCGGCATCGCTTATGTCGGCATGCTCGATGAGCACGCCCTCGATCTCGGCCGGGTAGATGTTCACGCCGCCGGACACGATCATGTCGATCTTGCGATCACTCAGGTAGAGATAGCCGTCATCATCGAAGAAACCGACATCGCCGAGAGTTGCGTAGCCCTCGCCTCGATGGGCCGCTGCGGTCTTCTCGGGGGCGTTGTGATATTCGAACTTGGAACCCATGAGGCTGCGGAACCAGATCTGACCGGGCTGGTTCGTCGGGAGTGACACGCCCTCCTCATCGAAGATTGCGATCTCCATGATCTCGAGCGGTCGGCCCACACTGCCGGGCCGTGTGAGCCAGTCCTCGGACTCGATCATCGAAAGGAACCCGCCCTCGGTGCCGCCGTAGTACTCGGCTACCACGGGGCCCACCCAGTCGATCATCCGACGTTTCACCGACGGCGGGCACGGCGCTGCACCATGGACGATGCGGGTCAGTGAGGCGCCGCTGAAGTTCTCGCGAACCTCGTCGGGAAGCTCCAGCATGCGCACCATCTGCGTGGGCACGAGATGCATGCTGGTGACCTGATGACGATCGATGAGCGCGAGTACCTCCGCCGCGTCGAACCGGTGTTGCATAACAACGGTGGCACCGCAGCACAGCGCGCCCGCCCCGAAGACCCATTGGGCCGAGTGGTAGATCGGACCGCACACCAGTTGGACCTGGCGACCACCCGGAGTGACGCCGATCATGGGAGCCATCGAGTGTGCGATCAGCGTGAGCATCTCCGGCGGTCCACCGACGGTGCTGAGCGTGGAGCGCACGCCCTTCGGGAATCCGGTCGTTCCTGACGTGTAGAACATCGGCCCGCCGCGCTGGGCATCGTCGATCTCACCATCGTGACTGCTCGCGAGTGCGTCCTCATAGGACTCGAAACCATCCGGGAGAGCGGAGGCATCAATCACCAGCCGGGTCCGGAGCGACGATGCCTCGGAGAGCGCCAATGCGTCGAGCACCACGGGCAACCATCGCTCATCGGTGATCACCGCCGCAGCCGACGCATCATCGAGCACGTACGCGACCTCGCGAGCCACGAGATGCCAGTTGACCGGAACCAGCAGCCAACCAGCGTGTGCGCACGCAAGCGATGCTTCGATGAACTCGGACTGATTGCCGAGCATGGTGACCACGGTGTCACCCACGACCAATCCACGGGCGCGCAATGCATGCACCAGGCGGGTCACCCGCGAATCAAGCTCAACCCACGACGTGATTCCGCGGTCATCGACGATCGCCGGCTCATCGCCACGTTCAGCCACGATCGGCCCCAGAACGGCGGTCATGGTCGCACCGCCGGTTGAACGTTCATGAGTCGGGCGGCATGGTTCGTGTACCAGCGAATGATGAACATGACAGGCAACGTAGCAACAGCGCGGCGGACCCGCCTGCCTTCCGTCGCCCACGGGCCGCAGACTGCGACCGGTAGTGTCCGGATGTGGCCTCTCCCGCTGATCGTCCCGCACTCCAGCGCAGCGCGATCATCGACGCTGCCCGGGAGATGATTGTGGCCGGCGGACTCGAGGCGTTGTCGCTGCGGCGTCTCGCCCGGCAATTGGGGGTCACCGCGCCAGCGCTCTACGGCTACGTGCACAGCAAGCAGGACCTACTCAGCGCCATCGCCGAGGCTGAAGTCGAGCGGCTCGCCGAAAGGTTCACCGATGTCGATGACGCCGACCCGATCGATCGGATCCGGGCCCACAGCCGCGCCTACATCACCTACGCCCGCGAGAATCCCGAACTGTTCCAGGTGATGCTGCTCGCGCCTCCCGCGTTGCCCGATTCAGGGCTACCGGCCGAGTCGGCAGCTCCCTCCACGACGATGGCCTTCTCCACTGCCTCCGGAGCCATAGAGGACGCCATCGCTTCCGGCGTCATCCAAACCGACGATCCCCAGATGGTCGCACTGATGCTCTGGAGCGGCGCCCACGGTGTGGCCACCGTGCTGCAACTCGGCTTCGACCTCCCCCCGGAGTTCGAAGACGCCATGATCAATGAGATGACCGATCGTCTGCTCGCCGGTTACGGGTACCAGGGCTGAACCTGAGCCCAGGATCCACGCCACACAGCGAACTGAACGCTGAAACGCAAGTGGTCGGACGCGGAACCTCACGCATCAGTGGTCGCAACTGAGGTAAACAGTGTTAGGTGCCAGCGCCTCCGCCCCTCTGGGTGGTTGCCGCAGGGGATGCGCACCGCAACCAGGGGGAAGAAACACCATGAGCCGCAGCATGAGCCGCACCTTGTCCAAGATGGCGTCGGTCGCCACCGCCGCCGTTCTGATCCTGTCCGCTGCCGCCTGCAGCGAGAGCACCAGTCAGCAGAGTTCGTCCACCACTCTGGCCAAGAGTTGTGAGGCCACGGCGCTGCTCGACTGCGCCCGACAGTCCGTGCTCGCCCCGTACACACCCGACAAGCCCACCGTGGCCACCGGCGAACCGATCAACCTCGGCATGATCAACCAGGACAACACGGTCGCCGGCTCGTTCCCCGAACTGAGCCTGGCCGTGAAGGCCGGCATCGAATTCATCAACAAGGAGATGGGCGGCGTGAAGGGCCGACCGCTCACCCTCGAGGTCTGCAACACCGAGTTCTCCGCCGAGGGATCCACCAACTGTGCCCAGAAGTTCGTGCAACAGAAGTTCCCCGCCGTGCTCGGCGGCATCGACGTCTTCGGCAACGGCATCGACACCCTTGCCGACAACAAGATCCCCTACGTCGGTGGCATCCCGGTGAGCACGCAGTCGTTCAGCTCCCCCAACTCGTTCCAATGGAGCGGTGGCAGCCAGGCGGCCGCAGTCGCATTCGCTTGGTACGCAACTGAAGAACTGCACGCCAAGAAGGTCTCGATCGTCTACGGCGAGTTCGGTTCGATCGCCGCGAGCGCCCAGATGGGCAAGAAGGTCCTCGAGGACAAGGGCGTCTCGGTGCAGATGGTCCCGTATCCGGTGATGTCCACTGATCTCAGCCCGGCCATCAATGCCGCGGCGTCGAGCACTCCCGATGCGATCTTCCTCATGGCTGCCGACACCGGTTGTAAGGGTGGCTTCGACGGCATCTCCGCTCTCGGCATCAAGGTCGCATCGTTCTACGTGGGCGCATGTGCCGCCCCCGCGATCATCAACCAGGTCGATGCCACCAAGACCAACGGCGCCTACTTCAACGTCGAGGGCCCGATCATGGGCGATCCGCCGATCCCCGACAACCTGCTCTACTCCGGCGTGATCACCAAGTACGGCAATGGCCTCGACCCCGTGGGTGCCGGCACGGTGACCTTCCGGGCCCTCATGAACCTCTACGCGATCCTCAACCAGATCGACGGCGACATCACCCCGGCAGCGATCACTGCAGCGCTCGAAGCAACCGTCGACGCTCCGAACTTCGCCGGGCATCCCTACACCTGCAACCACAAGCAGTTCGTGGGGCTTCCCGCCGTGTGCTCACCGCAGCAGATCCTCGCCCAGATCGACAACCGGAAGCTGAGCCAGATCACCGACTGGATCGACGTCGGCGCGATCTACAAGGGCTGACCCCGAGGCTCCGGAGGATTCCATCAGCACCTACATCGGATACCTGCTCGCCGGACTCGGTGGCGGGGCGGTCATCGCCTCGCTCGCCCTCGGCCTGATCCTGACCCACCGCTCATCGGGGGTCGTGAACTTCGCGCACGCCGCGATGGGTGTGTACGTCGCGTTCGCGTACTTCGAGTTCCGCGAAACCGGCGACTGGGTGCTGCCGATCATCGGTCTGCCGGCACGAGTACATCTGCTGCCGCGGCCCACGTTGTTCACCGCGCTGGTGTTCGCGGTCATCCTCGGCGCGCTGCTCGGGGTACTGGTGCATCTGTTGGTGTTCCGACCATTGCGTCGCTCCTCGGCGCTGGCCCGGGTCGTGGCCGCCCTCGGACTCATGCTCTATCTCCAGGAGATCGTGCGTCTGCGATTCCCCGTGAGCGGCGCTGCGGTCGTGGCCCATCGCCCGGTGCTGCCCGACTCTCCCGTGCGGATCTTCGGCACAGCCGTCACCGAGAATCGACTGATCCTCGCTGCCTTTGCGGTCGTGGTGGCGGCTGCGCTCAGCGCGCTGTTCCGCTTCACGAGGTTCGGACTCGCCACCCGAGCGGCCGAGGGTAACGAGAAGGGCGCATTGCTGCTGGGTATCGCCCCGGACCGACTCGCTGGTGTGTGCTGGGCCATTGCCTCGGTGCTCGCCGGACTCGCAGTCATCCTCATCGAACCCATTGCCGGGCTGAGTCCCACCACCTCGCTGCTCGTCATCCCAGCATTGGCCGCCGCAATGATCGCCAGCCTCCACTCGTTCGCGCTGGCAACGTTCGCCGGGCTCGCCATCGGAATGGTGCAATCACTCCTGCTCGGGTGGGCGGTGCGGCCTGATACTCACCTCATCCCCGGCTGGCTCCCCACCACCGGCCTGCAACAACTCATCCCCGCCATCGTGATCATCGTGGTGCTCATCCGCAACGGCGATGCACTTCCTGATCGTTCCGCTATTGCCTCGCGTCGACTTCCACCCTCACCCCGTCCACGCCATGTCCTGTTGTGGGCGATTCTGCTCGTCGGCATCGTGTCGATAGCACTCGTCACCGTCAGTGCCGGGTATCGACACGCAATCATCGTGTCGATGGTGTTCGGCCTGCTCGCGCTCTCGGTCGTGGTACTCACCGGTTACAGCGGACAGATCTCGCTCGCCCAGTTGGCCTTCGCCGGTGTCGCGGGCTTCGCAGCCATCCGACTCACCGAGCACCATGTGCCGTTCCCCATCGCGCTCGTGCTGGCGTCGGTGATCGCCACCATCATCGGCGTGCTCGTCGGTTGGCCGGCAACTCGAGTGCGTGGCATGAGCCTGGCCATCGCCACCCTCGCATTGGCCGTGGCCATCGAAGGACTCGTACTCGCCAGCACCGCGCTCTCCAATGGTCAGGCCGGGTCAGCGGCACCCCATCCATATTTCTTTGGTATTGATGTGGGTATCGGCGCCACGGGCGACGACAACTTCCGACCAGCGTTCGGTTTCCTCTGTCTGGCCATCCTCACCGTTGCCTGCCTTGCTGTGGCCAACATCCGACGCAACCGAACCGGTCTGCGTTGGCTCGCGGTGCGGGCCAACGAACGCGCTGCGGCTGCGGCCGGCATCGATGTCACCCGGGCCAAGCTCGGGGCCTTCGCCGTGTCGTCGTTCCTTGCCGGGTTGTGTGGGGTGCTGATGGCGTTCTCGGTCACCACGCTCTCGCCCACCTCCTTCGTGGTGATCGGCTCGCTTGTGGCTGTCGCCATGACCTACCTCGCTGGAGTTTCGAGCGTGGGTGGCGCACTCTTGGCTGGCGTGCTCGCCCAATCAGGCATTCTCGTAACCACCATCAACGAAACCAGCGGTTCGGACTCATCGAAGTCGGTGTTCGCTATCAGTGGTCTGGCGCTGATCGTCACCGCCATCTGGGCGCCGGAGGGCATCACCGGGCTCGTGCGGTCACGCTTCACACGGTCAACTCCTGCAGGCACACCGGCACCGAACCTCACGCCCGCCACCGCCACTCCCAACCCCGTACCGACCCCCGCCACCAACGCGGTCTCGCGCAGCGCAGACGGTGAAGCATGAGCCTGCTCGTTGTCGACGATCTCAGCGTGAAGCACGGCGTGCTGCTCGCGCTCGACGGCGTGCGGCTTCGTGTCGATGAGGGGAAGATCGTCGGACTCATCGGCCCGAACGGCGCCGGAAAGACCACGTTCATCGACACCATCACAGGCTTCACCAAAGCGACCGACGGGCAGATCACGTTCGATGGTCGCGGGATCACCAAGGCCTCGGCACATCAGCGCTCACGGGCCGGACTGGTGCGCACGTTCCAATCCCTCGAACTGTTCGATGACATGACCGTGCTCGACAACCTCACCGTCAGCACCCAGTCGCCATCGCTTTGGGCCACGATCACCGATGCACTGTGGCCGAAGTCCGATGATCTCAGCAACGCCCATCGGGTGCTCGAGTTACTCGACCTGTGGACCGTGGCTGACCGACTCCCCACTGAACTTTCGAACGGCCAAAGACACATGGTGGCTCTCGGAAGGGCGCTCGCATCCTCGCCGCGCCTGGTCCTTCTTGACGAGCCCGCTGCCGGACTCGATCCCACCGAGACCGCCGAACTCGCCGCCACTCTGCGCAAGCTGCCATCGATCGGCACCAGCGTGTTGGTCGTCGATCACGACATGTCGCTCATCATGAACGTGTGTGACACCGTGCACGTCCTCGACTTCGGCAAGGTCGTGGCCAGCGGCGCACCCGAACAGGTGCGCCAGAATCCCAAGGTGATCGCCGCCTATCTCGGGCGCCCACCCGCACCCGGGGAGCACGCCGATGAGCGCTGAAGAACTGCTGCGTCTCGAAGGTGTCAGCGCCGGCTACGACGGCACCGCCGTGGTGCACGATGTGGATCTTGTTGTCACTCGCGGTGAGATCGTCACGCTGATCGGCTCGAACGGCGCTGGCAAGAGCACCACGCTGCTCACCATCTCCGGACTTGTCCCGCTCATGTCAGGTGCCATCACGCTGCTCGGAACGACGAGCACGCCACGGCGGCGCACCCCCACTGCCGATGTGTGGCGACGCGCCCGACGCGGCATTGCCCATGTGCCGGAGGATCGTGGCCTGTTCTTCGACCTCACGGGCATGGAGAACCTGCGTCTCGGTCAGCCCCGAAAGGGCGATGGCGTCCCGATCGACCAGGTGCTGGCGTGGTTCCCCCAACTCACCGCTGTCCTCAATCGGCGAGCTGGGCTGCTCTCGGGCGGTGAGCAGCAGATGCTGGCGATGGCCCGAGCCATGTTGAGCGAGCCACAACTGCTGCTGGTCGACGAGCTCAGCCTCGGTCTCGCACCGATGATCGTCGAGCAACTGCTCTCCGTGCTGCGAACTATTGCCACCGAGACCGGGACCGGGATCCTCGTGGTCGAACAACATGTGCAACTAGTGCTCGACGTCGCCGACCGGGCTGCGCTGATGCGTCAGGGACGGATCTTGTTCGACGGTGCCTCGGCCGAGCTGAAGCAGCGCCCCGAGTTGCTCGAGTCGGGCTATCTCGGCGACGAGTGATCCCCGGCTAGATCAGGCCCCGAGCAGCACCGCCGTCGACGAGCAACGAGGTGCCGGTGATGAATCGCGCCTGCTCGCTGCACAGGAACGCCGCTGCCGCCCCGAAATCAGTGGGATCACCCACGACACCAGCAGGGATGTCGGCTACGAGAGCATCAAGTTGATCGACGTGCAGGCTTCGGAGGCGATCGGTGCGATGACTCCCCGGCTGGATTGAGTTCACGGTGACACCATCGGCCGCAATTTCAGTGGCGAGGGTCTTGAGGAATCCGGTGACGCCCGTTCGGGCTGTGACCGAGGCCGCCAGGAACGGAATGGGTTGACGCGCTCCGATGGAGGTGATGGCGAGGATGCGACCCCAGCGTTGCTCGCGCATCGCCGGCACGACAGCGAGACACATGGCGATGGTGGAGAGCAGGTTCAATTCGATCGCTGAGCGATAGTCATCGAGGGGCGTCGAACTGGCCATTCCCCCGGGAGGCCCGCCGGCATTGGCCACGAGGATGTCCAGACCGCCGAGTCGGTCCATGGCCTCGGCAACGAACGCGGTGGCGCCGTCGGTGGTGCTCACATCAGCGCGGATGGCCACGACCCCGTCGCCGAGCAGTGCGGCGGCATCGGCCAGTCGCTCGGGATCACGACCGCAGATGGCCACCTGCACACCTTCATCAACCAATGCTTTGGCCGTGGCCAGGCCGAGGCCGGCAGTGGCGGCGGCCACGGCTGCCCGTCGCTGCTTCAGTCCGAGATCCATGGGCTGGTGTCTATCGCAAATCCACCCGGCCCACCTCCACGCTATGCGCCGCTGATGGTTCGCCAGCAAACCAGCACTGAACGCTGTTAACCTTGCGATGTTCCGGGCGGGCGTTCATCCCCGCAGTTCCCCTGGAGGGACCATGAGCCAGACCGATCTCTACATCGGCAATGTTGTCGCTACTGATGATCAGCCCGACCTCGTCGGCAACCTGTTCCCCGTTGGCACCGAGAGCGATATCGCCGAACTACGAATCACCGGCAAGCTCCCCGAGGGTCTGCGCGGTTCGTTCGTGCGCAATGGTCCCAACCCGATGTTCGATCCCATCGGCCGCTACCACATGTTCGATGGCGACGGCATGCTGCATCGCATCGTGTTCGACGAGGGCCGCGCCTCGTATCGCAATCGTTGGATCCGTTCGCGTGGGCTGCGCGCCGAGGTCGGTCTCGGCCGTGCGGTGTACCCCGGTCTGGCCGATGTCATGAACATGCCCGATGCTTCCCTTGTCGGCGATGCCGGTCCCGTGAAGAACCCCGCCAACACGCACATCATCCGCCACGCCGGTCGCCATCTCGCTCTCTGGGAAGGTGGTCTTCCCACCGAAGTCACTGCCGAACTCGACACCATTGGTGAGTTCAATTTCAACGGCAAGCTCCGCGGTGCGATGACCGCCCATCCCCGACTCGATGCCCGAACCGGCGAGATGTTCTTCTTCGCGTACTCAGTGTTCGAACCGGTGATCCGCTACTACGTCGTCAATGCAGCTGGCGACCTCGTCCATCAAGCCACGCTCGATATCCCCGCACCGGTGATGATGCATGACTTCGTGATCACCGAACACCATGCCGTGTTCCTCGACTCTCCCCTGGTGTTCGACCTCGAGAATCTGGGCAAGGGTTCGCTGGTCGGTTGGAAGCCCGACAACGGCACCCGCATCGGCGTGCTCCCCCGCTATGGCAACGCCGATGACATCCGCTGGTTCGAGATCGACCCCGGCCATGTGCAGCACTTCTGGAACGGTTGGGTCGATGGCGACCGCATCGAATTCTCCGGTACCCGTTTCGCCCGCCCCGACTTCGGACTCGAGGGCACCGAGGAGACCGCCGACCGCAACGTGCCGCCCTATCCCACCAAGTTCTGGGTGGATCTCGCCGCCGGCACCGCCGGTTGGGAACAGTTCGACGATCTCGGCGGCGATTTCGCCCGCGTCAATGACGACCTCACCGGAATGCGTACCCGCCATCACTACATGGCTGCTGCCGTCGACCCCGAGCGTCGCCTGGGCGACTTCGACAGCATCGTGGCCTATGACGATGTCACGGGTGCCCGTGCGGTCTGGAACTCCGGCCCCAGCGGTCATGTGGGCGAAAGCGTGTTCGCCCCTGATCCCGACGGCAGCGGTGAGAACGACGGTTGGTTGGTCAATGCCGTGTACGACTCAACGACCGACTCCACCGACATCTGTGTGCTCGATGCCCGCGATGTCGCTGCCGGTCCGATCGCACGCGTGCATCTCCCCCAGCGCATGCCGTTCGGATTCCACGCCAACTGGTTCGCGGCGAACTGAGATTCAGAACAGTTCGTCGCACTCACGCGCCACGTCGCGGATGGCGCCGTGGAACTCCTCGGGCACGCTGGCCATGACCTCGTCGGAGAGTTCATCGGAGAACCGAAGCCGTTCGGCGTCGACAAGGTCGTCGTAGGCCGGCATCCATGCTGAATGCAGCAACAGCGGCACGCATTCCCGGTTCGTTCCCTTGAGCACAGCGATGGGGCCGTTCCCGATTGCTGCGGCGTCGAACAACTCCACACGGAAGCCGTCATCGGACAGCACCGGCAGCACGACATAGCCGTCGTGACCACCGGGTTCACCACCGGCATAGGCGCTGTGCGCCGCGTTCGTGCCGCAGTCACGCGGGGCGAACGTGGGCGAGGTGATGTGATCACTGAGATCGGAGTACTCCCAGCGCGCCTTCAACGCCATCGAACCGCGCTCGAAGGTGGCCAGTGAACCGGGTGTTTCCTCACGAAGTTGATCGAGATTGATACGGCCCTCATAGAGCTTCGCCGCCCGTTGCGAGATGTTGCCGGGACGGCAGCCCTGATAGGTCACATGATGGAGCGTGGGCTTGGACATCCCCTCGGTCGACCAGTCCATCGCCGAGAGTTGCAGGTTGAAGTTCCATTCCTCGTGATACACGCCGCGCTCGATAGCCCGGCCGGTGTTGGGATCGAACAGCACCTCGACGATGCTCTCGGGGGCCATCGCCATGTTGTAGAGACCAACCGCCGCGGGATCGATGGGGTTGCCGTTCACATCGAGATCATCGGGCTTGAGGTAGAGCGCGAGATCCATGAGATCCATGCCCTCCCACACGACCGAGATGCCATCGGAGTCATCCCAGCGACCATAGAAATGACCGGCGGGCGGCGACATCATGATGGTGACGGGCGCAACTGGCGAGCCGCTGGGCAGCCCTTCAAGCTGATCCTTACGGATGAGCCAGACCGGCACCTCGTCATCGATGGTGAGTTCGCGTTCACCACCGAACATCTCGGCCGGATCAGGTTTGAAGTTGCCGGAATCGGCGAGGATCAGCCAGTCGCGGGTCTGACTGACGGTGTGGGTGGAACCACCGAAGACCACGCCATCGAGTGGCCAGTAGCGCACCTGTGTGCCATCGGCGGCGTCGTAACGCACCACTGCCGGTCGCATGCCGAAGCTGGGTTCGAACACGAAGTCGAGCTTGACGCTCCACATGCAGTCGCGATCGGGATCGACCACGGGATGCGCCGAGGAGAGCAGGAACGGCATCACGCCAGGCATCGAGAGCGAGTTACCGCCCCAACTGTCGCGGTGACCGACCTCGGCCACGAACTCGAGCGTGCCGGGATGGATCTCGATGGGCCGACCGGCGTCCCATGTGGTGAAGAGCCGTCCGCCCCATGGCAGCGGCGCGGTATTCGATGCGTTGGCCGGACCGAGCACCGACTGATAGCCGGTGCCACTGGTGCTGAACTGACCCGGGAGACGATCCCAGAGGCGTTTTCCCGGGGATTGGATCGACCGTGACTGCCATGCGAAGCGACCGGCCGATGCACCGCGGGTGCCCGGTTCGAGCGCCAGACGACAGGTGGCACCCCAGTCGAAGATGCCGTATTCCATCGGTGTGCAGTGCTGGGGACTCGAGAACACCATCTCGCCGCTGATGTCTGTGGGCCAGTTCCCGGCCACCACCTCGAGTTCGAAATCGGCGTGTGGCGCCGTGGTCAGACTGCGTGGCGTCGGCATTGTCCCCTCCTGTCCTGATCCGGTGTCCAGCACCGGTAAACGGTGTTCACCACCGTATCGGAAGAACCCATCACTGTCAGTCGGACGCCGATGCGGGCGCAGGCTCGCGATCTCGTTGGCGCCTGATCAGACGCGCACCCACTACCTTGGCCCTATGTTCCGCCACACCGTGATGTTCCGCTGGTCCGCCACCTCCACCACCGAGCAGCGCGCCAACCTCGAAGCCGCGCTCGGTCAGTTGCCGGCAGCCATCCCCGAGATCCGCCACTACCACTTCGGCCCCGACGCCGGGATCAACGAGGGGAATTTCGACTTCGCAGTTGTCGCCGATTTCGATGACCCGGAGGGTTATCTCGTGTACCGCGACCATCCTGCCCATGGTCGGGTCATCACCGAACTCATCGTGCCCTTCATCGAGTCACGGGCTGCGGTGCAGTACGACCTGGGCAACTGAACGCGCTGCGTCACTCGCGCTTCGATGCGCTCAGATGGGGTCGGCGCGATCGAGCCGCAACAACCGCCGGGCATTGCCGTCCATCGTCGCCGCCAGATCTGCGTCGCCCCACGAGGGATCACGCGACTGATCCCAACCGGCCATGTTGGTGCCGGCGACGAGTCTTTCTGACCCGAAGGTCCCGAGCAGCGCGGCGAGCGCACGCGGCCCACCGACATGGGCATCCCACCAGATCCGCCGCAGACGTTGCTCCACCGCACCCGGTTCTGCGAGTGAGTCGGTCCCCCATGGACGGGTGCGCGCTGCGTGCTCCATGCGTTCGGCCAGCCATGACGTCGCTCCACCACCATGACTGACGCAGATGTCGAGCGCCGGATGCCGATCGAGCACACCACCCAGCACCAACGAGGTCACGGCGATGCTTTCCTCGTAGAGGAACCCGAGCCAGAGGTCGCCGTCGAAGCGTTCGAGACGTTCGTCGCGACGAGGGCGATCGATGCCGTCGGGTGCCGGGTGGAAGAACACCGGGACATCGAGGTCCACGCAGGTCGCCCAGAACTCGTCGAAGCACTGATCATCGAGCGGTCGACCGAGATCGGTCCCGAGGTAGGGAGCCACCAACCCGAGTTCACGCACCGAGCGCACCAACTCCGCGCACGCCCGATCAGGGTCCTGCATCGGAAGTTGCGCGAAACCCCTGACGCGTTGTGGGGCGTGCGCCACGAGGGCCGCGAGCTCATCGTTATGACGACGACAGAATCGCTCGGCCCATTCGGCATCGACATGGGAGAAGTAGGTCAGCGGATTGGGCGAGAGCACCTGCAGATCGATTCCGGCGGCATCCATCGCTGCGATCCGCAGGTCGAGATCCATGAAGGCGCTGCCGCGATAGCGGACACCGATGAGGTTGTAGCTCCCCACCCGGAAACACGATGGGCGACCGTTCGTCGGATCGCCATCGTCGAGTTCGGGCCCGAGCTCTCCAGCAGCACCGAGCACGGACTCCAGCACGACGTGGGCGTGGATATCGATCATGGACTTCCCCTCATCGGAGGTTCACGGGAACGATGGCATCGAGAACCGTCGGATCCTCGAGCGTGGACAGGTCACCCGGATCGATGCCGATCGCCCGGGCTCGCACCGCTCTGCGCACGATCTTGCCGGACCGGGTCTGCGGCAGAGCCGGCAGGAAGGCGACATGAGCGGGGCGGAACGCCGGACCGAACGCCGCTTCCACCGCTTCGGCAACCAGTCCGACAAGATGCGCCTCATCGGCACCACGGGTCGCCGCGACACACCACAGCCCGATCACCTCTCCCTTCACCGGATGAGGCAACCCCACCGCTGCGGCCATCATGACCCCGTTGATCGCGGTCGCCGCTGATTCGATCTCGGAGGGACCGATGCGCTTGCCGGCGATGTTGAGCGTGTCATCGCTGCGACCGTGCAGAAACCAGAATCCATTGTCATCGACCTCCGCCCAGTCACCGTGACACCAGATTCCGGGAAAGCGCGACCAGTAGGTCTCGATGTAGCGATCGTCATCGCCCCACACACCGCGGGTCATCCCCGGCCAGACACCGCGCACGACGAGTTCACCGACCGCTCCGGTTCCGGCCAACGATCGCCCGTCGTCGTCCACGACATCCACATCGACACCCAGCGACGGACCACCCACCGAACAGGGAACGCAACCCTGCAACAGGTTGACCGACAACAGACAGGCGCCGATCTCGGTGCCACCCGAAAGGTTGATGATCGGACGCGACCGACCACCGACTGTGTCGAACAGCCACCACCACTCGGCCTCGTTCCAGGGCTCGCCGGTGGATCCGAAGGCGAGCAGCGAGGAGAGATCGTGACCCTCGAGGTGGTGATCGCCGGCACCGGCGAGCGAGCGGATGAGCGTGGGCGAAACACCGAGGAACGTGAGGCCGTGGCGTTCGACCAGGGACCACACCCGACCGGCATCGGGCCAATCCGGAGCGCCGTCGTAGGTGACCAACGTGGCGCCGTTGGCCAATGCGGCAACTGTGATCCACGGGCCCATGATCCAGCCCATATCGGTCAACCAGCAGGCCCGATCCCCCGGCCGGAGATCAGCTTGGAATGCTCCCTCCTGGGCGAGTTTCACGGTGAGCCCACCGTGAACATGCACAGCACCTTTCGGACGACCAGTGGTGCCGGAGGTGTAGGCAAGCAGCACCGGGGTCTCAGCGTCGGTGAGGGCCGCAGCAACCGGATCCGCGCCGCTCGATCGCAGACCAGCGACCTCGATCACCTGACAGTCGACCCCCATCAGGTGGGCCTGAGCCGCAGCGTGGTCAGCAACCGCTCGCAGATTCACCGCTCGACCGCGGCGCGTCATGGAGGTGGTCGTGATCAGAACCGCGCACCCGGCGTCAACCAGACGCACCTGCACCGCCCCCGCACCGAAACCGGAGAAGATCGGCACGGCTATTGCTCCGAGTCGGGCGATGGCCAGGAACACACGCACGGCATCGTCGAGTCCGAGCAGAAGCGCGACTCGGTCGCCGCGCCGCACTCCATGGTGGGCAAGGGCGCCGGCGAGGTGCGCAACCTCATCGCGAAGCTCTGCGAAGGTCGACTCGCGGATGACGCCGCCCTCGTTCTCGCCGATGAGCGCCACCCGATGGGCATGCTCGGGATCATCAGCCCAGCGATCGAGACAGACCTCCGAGAGGTTGAGTGCGCCATCGTCGAACCATGTGGTCCAGGGCGCTCCGGCCGAATCATTGATGACCTGTGTGTGGCGGCGCTGGAACGGAATCCCGAGGAAGTCGATAGCAGCGTCCCAGAACCACGCTGGTTCGCTGATCGATCGCTCGACCAACGAGGAGTAGTCGTCGATGCCGTGCGCATCGATGAACGCTGCCGTTCGCGAGCGTTCGTGTGCGACCGCGTCAGGCAACCACACCGGCTTCGTCATGTGCCGAACACCACCGGGTAGCTGGCCCAGTAGCCACGTTCCGACGCCGGATCACGTCTGGCCGGCGCGTGGGGGTCAGGGCGGACACCCGCAGCAAGCACCGCTTGCACCGCCACCGGAACGAGTCCGTAGAGCTGGTCCTGGGCATCTCCATCGGCGATCGCATCGGTGCCCGCGGCCAATTCCTGACCGATACAGGCGTGCATGCCGAGCCCGAAGCTGAGACCCCACGGGGCCACGCCGGCAGCGAGTTCACGATGCGGATCATGAAGATCGGCGCTCTCACCGAATGCAGCGGTGTCGCGGTTGGCCGACATGAGATCGATGACGACCTTGTCACCGGGGGCGAGGCGACGGCCGCTTGCGAGCTCGATCTCCTCGAGCGCCCAGCGCATCGCCACCGGGCTCGAAGGTTGTAGGCGGATCGTCTCGTGAACACAACGCTGCAGGAATCCGATGTCGTGACGCGCCCGCTCGGCATCGGCTGGCGTCGTGGATGCCATCTCGAAAATGACGTCGAGGGTGCGCACGAATGCAGTGGCCGACGTATGTGCGCCGGCCAGCAGGTAGAAGCAGGTCTCCCGCAGAACCACGTCGTCGGGCAACGAGAGCTCATCGCGGTTGCGCAGCAGCACGGTGAGCACATCACGCGGCAGATCGTCCTCGCCGAGCTCCCTGCGTTCGCACCGGGCGATTGCCTCGAGCCGGCGACGGATGGATGGCTGGAGGAATTCGGCATCGAATGCATCGAGCGCTCCGGCTACTTCGGCCCGCTTTGCGTCATGATCCCCGCTGTAATGCGCGAGCGTGGCGCCTTCGATGAAAAGCATCAGGTAGGAGTACAGACGGAATGTCTCCTCGGGTGTGCCGAGTGGACGATCGACACCCGAGGTGAAGGCCGCCAGATTCATCATCATCTGGTGACTGAGGCCCACGAGTTCAGCACCGCCGGCCGCAATGTGCGGCGCAAGGGTTTCGGCAACGATCGGCGGGAAGAGTTCGCGCTCATACAGGGCCTGCGAGTCCCGCCGGAACAGACGATTCTCGAGGCGTCGACGGGCCCGATGCTCATCGCCATGCAGATTCACAAGCACATCGGCCATGACCACATCACCGGCGTCGTAGAGCGCCTGGCGCAGCTGCTTCTGCCGGAATGCCTCGCGGGCCTCCTCATAGGTCGAGATGGTCACCACGGTCGATTCAGTGGGTTCGGTCGATTCAGCCACTTCGGTCGGTTTAGTCATCGCTCCTGCTTCATCGTCGCTGTTCCGTCGTCGCCGGTTGCATCGTTTCCGGGTTCCGATCGTGTTGGAGATCGCTCCCATTGTCGTGACCTGTCGCCCACATCGCCGCTCGGCGCAACACTGATCGATGGATCGGATGATCGATCGACTCGATGCCATGCCCGAGGAGATCGGTGACAACCCGCCCGGAGCCGACGTTGTGAGCCCACAGCAGCGGATGCTCCCGACCACCATGGCCGCTCGACAGCAGCGCAACAAGGTCCGGCCCTTCATCGAGGAACCCATAGATCTCATCGTGAATCGTGAAGTCATCGAGTCCCGCCGTGATCGGATGATCACGACCGGCGTCGGTGATCACCACCTCCGCCTCGCCAACAGGAGGATGACTGGACCGCTCCCAGTTCCATGCGGCACCGCATAACTCCCGCCAGGTCGGTTCGGCATCGAAACAGATGACAGCGGTGTGCAGCGCCAGCAGGCCACCGCCCTGTATGACGAATTCCTTGATCACCGCTGCGTCGGCACTGCTGAGACGGTAGGCCTGTTCCTCACGGAGATGGGCATAGCGCTCAGCGCCCATCCCCCAACGCAGCGCGTGCACCGTGAGCAGATCAAAGCGTTGATCATCAGTGGCTCGTGCGAGCGTCGCGATCATCGCATCGGGATCAGAAACTGCGATGGTGTCGATGCCTTGCTCGCGGAAGAGTTCGTCGAGTGCTCCGGCGATTGCATCGAACTCGTGGCCCGGCCCCCCGGTGAGCAACAGGTTGCGGATCATCACTGATCATCCACTGGTGGAGCCTTCGCATTGGGCCCGACGGAGTCGACGGTACGGGGTCGCGGCAGCGTGCTGATCACCGATGCAGTGACTCCCCCATCAACGAGCAGTTCCGTGCCGTTGACATACGAGGCCTCGGCCGACAACAGGAACAACACGACCGATGCGACATCGGCTCCGGTCCCGAGTCGGCCCATGGGCACACGGTCCGAGCGAAGTCGCCGGATCTCCGGGTCGGCGTAGATCGGCTCGGACATCCCGGCATCGATCAAGCCGGGCGCCACAGCATTCGCTCGTATTCCGAACGGTCCCCATTCGAGCGCCATCTGCTTGGTGAGGAGCGCAACACCGGCCTTCGTCGCACCGTAGGCACCGGCATTGGGACCAGCAGCCACTCCGTTCATGGAGGTGACTGTAACGATCGCCCCCGGATGGTGCGCACTGATCAGACGGCGGGCAACGGCACGAGCAGTGAGGAACGTACCGGTGAGGTTCACGTCGACCACAGAGCGCCAGTCACCTGCGCCGAGATCGAGCAACGGACCGAATCGAACGATTCCGGCGTTGCACACCACTCCATCGGGCGCCGGGCGATCGGTCAACGAAGAGAAGCGATCGAGCGCATATTCGATCTCTGACTCTTCTGTCGTGTCGGCGGCGAGGGGAATCGCCCGCTCGCCGAGCGCGTCGGCGGTGCGCTGCGCCGCATCTTTGTCGCGGTCGAGCACACCCACGATCCAGCCGCCCTCGACCGCGCAACGGGCGATCTCGGCACCGAGGCCATTGCCGGCGCCGGTGATGACCACAGTGCGGTCGCTCACTGGTTGACCTTGTCCCAGGTGAGCGGCTGTGTTGCCCACTGCCCGACCTTCTCACCGGCGAGCGGACGACGCTCGGGCCAGGGACGATCAAGATTGACAGCACAACCGCGCGAGAACACATGACGGAGTCGGCGGCGATCACCCAACAAAGAAACATCAGACGATGGGTCACCGTCGATCACCAGAAGGTCGGCCGCAGCATCTGGCGCAATCACGCCGATGGAATCGAGTGGACGGCGCAGGGCGATAGCCCCGTTGCGCGTGGCACAGGAGATCGCCTCGAGCGGGGTGAGGCCCATTGAGTCCACCAGCAGTTGCATCTCTCGCGCGTGCCAGTGCCCGTAGGGGGTGAGCGCGAATCCACTCTCGGAACCACAGAGAATCGGAACACCAGCGTCGAACGCGGTTCGGAGCATTCCCGCTGTCGCCTCGATCTCACCACGGAACAGATCGACCTGCGCGGTCGATGATCCGACCCGATGACCATGGTCGGCCAGGTTGGCCAGAAACGTGAAGGTGGGAGCAATCGCGCAGCCTGCTTCGACCACGGCCTCGACAGCTGCGTCATCGAGGTAGGAGGCATGCAGGATGAGATCGACACCGGCGAGCGCCGCGAGTCTGGTGGATTCGGCGCTCCGGCAGTGAGCGATCGCCGGCGTTCCGAGCGCGTGTGCGGTGTCGGTGACAGCGCGCAGTTCGTCGAGCGACCACACCGTGAGTTCGCCGTTCGAGTTCGGCAATGAGCCGGTGACATGGATCTTGACCCAGTCGGCGCCGTACTTGATCTGCTGGCGGGTGGTTCGAACTATTTCGTCGCGACTACCCATGACATGGGCGTATCCGAGATGCCCGGCGTCGGGGATCAACCGACCCGCTGTGCCACCGGCCGCAGTGAGTAGGGCGTTCATTCCCGAAACCATGCGCGGCCCCTCGACCATGCCGGCTTCGATGCCGTCGCGCAGAGCCGGACCCAGATCAAAGATGCAGTCGGCATCAAGAAATCCTGTGACACCGGCGAGCAGGAGCTTCTGGACGTTGAAGGCCGCCACGAGCATCGCCGTGGACTGCGGCCGATGGAAGAACAACTCATCGTTGCTGTGTGGTTCGCCGAAGGTGATGTGACAGTGCGAATCGATGAGACCCGGCATCACGGTGAAACCGGAGACGTCGATGACCTCGACGCCGGGGGCGGCCGAACCAGCGGCCTGCGGCCCCACGGCAACGATGCGATCCACCTCGAGCAGGACATCGGTGCTCGGGCGAACGGCAGCGCCGGTTCCGTCGATCACCGATCCGCCGGTGAGGAGCACCTGTTCAGCTGGCGACATCAACCCTCTCCCGTCCATCGCTCACCCTCCGAGAACTACCCGCGGGCGAAATCGGAACCCCCTCCGGCTTAACGACGTTAACCGACCGACCGGGAAGGCGTGTTCGGACTCCTCAGAAAGAAAGAATCGAAGCGACGAACGGGGCATCGGTCGCCCGCTCCCCATCGAGCTCGATGAACCATTCGGTGCCGAACGCCGCGGCGAAGACCTCCGGTGGCATCTTGAAGAAGAACGAGTCCGGGCCGATCTGGGAGCGGTGCGCAGCCATGGCCGCACGCTTGATGTCGATGGCAGCCGACACGTCGACGGCGTGCGTGATGAGCGCCTCGGGGGAACCGAACTCACCGCGCTCCGCGGCCTCGGCCCGGCGCCTCATCTGTTCCGCGGTCTCGCCCTCGATCTCTCCTTCGATCTCCGTCTCGGCCACAGCCTCGGCGGACGGGCCTTCGACTGCCGGCCCATCGTTTTCGAAAAGGTGCGCGTTGTCCTTCATCTGCCGCAGGATGCGATCGCGATTCATCGTGGACTGGAAGACCCGTTCGACACCGGCGATCTCAGCAGCACGCCGGCCCACCCGGTGCACCTGGATGT
>Ga0209084_1000305_pt1 | contig 46995 bp, 49 predicted proteins | sample C_130820_MF_Meta_FD_187309 | JGI IMG/M metagenome (GOLD analysis project Ga0209084, IMG submission 187309) | Freshwater microbial communities from Lake Croche, Canada to study carbon cycling - C_130820_MF_MetaG (SPAdes) (version 2) | ecosystem: Environmental > Aquatic > Freshwater > Lake...
CGCTATCGACGGGTGAATTCATTAAAGGCCCGAAAGCCCATCGTGCGTCAGGAAAACGCCTTCGTCGCCTTAATCAATCGCGCTCCAGAAAGACCCAAGGCAGCGCAAACTTTTCGATAGTGAAAACCAAACGTTCCAAGCGCCATAAAAGGATGGCTGATATTCGGCAGGACGCCGTTCACAAGCTCAGTCATCGTCTATCGACTGAATTCAGCGTCATCGGCATTGAGGACCTCAACGTTAAAGGTATGGCCAGAAACGGCCACCTTGCGCGTTCGGTTGGTGATGCTGGTATGCGAATGTTCAGGACGCAGATGGAATACAAGGCGGCGATGACTGGATCGTTTATTTATGTACATCCGCGATTCGCACCCAGCACAAAAGTCTGCTCTGGCTGTGGCCAGTGGCAGGACATGCCGCTTCAAAAGGACACCTTGTCCTGCGACTGTGGGTTGATGATCGACCGAGATTTGAACGCGTCGATCATCCTAAAAACTGCGGCAAGCTCTGCCGTGGCAGTCTGTGGAGAGAGTGTAAGTCCTGCGCCGCTTGCGGCTTAGGCAGTTCTCGTCGAAGCAGAAAGAGAGATTTGTCGAGATTATTTAGATTTGGGCAGACATTTCAGAGCGGTAATGGGTTGACCCAATTTTCGACGCTCAGGCCCGGATATTCCCTAAAATCTGCTTCATTGTTGGTAATGAGAGTAGCCTCGATGCTGATGGCGTGGGCGGCAATCAGGCGGTCCAATGCGTCACGGCGTCGGTCGCGGATAGCGGCCGCGATAATACCGTAGCTTTCGGCGGCTCGCTGATCCAGTGCGATCACAGGGACAAGGGCTACGAAACGGTTCAATGCTTGTTCGGCCAAGGCCCTATCCTCAGGGGGACAGCGTTCAATGCCATGGCGTAATTCTGCATAGGTCACAACAGACATGCCGAGATGCCCTATGGGGGTCCGTTTGAAGCGCTCGACCACTGCCGGTGGATGGACCTTCATCAGGTAAATGCAGATGTTGCTATCCAGTAAATAATGCATCAGGACTCGTCCTTGCTCAAAGTCGACCAGTCACGATCATGCTGTTCGTGAAAGTCACGCCCGTCCGCCATGAAACTTTGTGGAAACGACGACAGGATATTCACCAGATCGTCGAAGTTTTGCTGGGCCACTGGACGCACGAGAAGCATGTTGCCGATGCGCTCGATTTCGACTTCTTGTGGGGCTTCGGCGAAGGCCAATTCTTTTGGGATGCGCACGGCAAGGGAATTGCCGCTTTTGAAAACTCGGGTCAGCATGCCTGTCTCCGTCAAGTTAGCAGTATATACAGGATATACGTGAAGTGGCTCAAAGTGAAGCAGCACCTGGCCGCCATCCGCATGCTCTTCAACTGGCTCGTTGTGGGCCAGGTGCTCGCCGTTAATCCCGCTACTCCGGTCCGCGGACCCAAACACTCCCTCAAAACTGTTCAGACGGCCGTGGTCGCGGTGAATAGCCTATCTATTAACCGCATTATTCGCGGAGTTTGTCTTGAGCATGCGGCGAATTCTGGTCATAATCACCGTATGAGAAGCGAAGATAAACGCTACATCTGGCAACGCAAGGACTGGCCGCACTGGGTTTACGACCACAAGCGACTGGTATCCTTGCTTGCCCAGGCTCACCTGGCGCAAGGACACCTGCTGGGCCGCATGCACGACCTGGGGATGGATCTGCGTGACCAGGCCACGTTGCGTGTCCTGACCGAGGACGTGCTCAAGACCAGCGAAATCGAGGGTAAAAAACTTAACCCCGAGTCGGTGCGCTCTTCGATTGCCCGGCGCTTGGGTGTCGACATCGGTGCTTTGGCACCCGCTGACCGGCATGTCGATGGGGTGGTGGATATGGTGCTCGATGCCACCCAGCGGCACAACACGGCACTCACGGCGGATCGATTGTTTGGCTGGCATGCCGCCATGTTTCCTACCGGCTACAGCGGGCTCAGAAAAATCCGAGTCGGTGACTGGCGCGACGATGCGCAAGGCCCCATGCAAGTCGTTTCCGGTCCTGTGCATCGCCAAAAGGTTCACTACGAGGCACCTCTGGCCAATCAGCTGGATGCGGAAATGGCCGATTTCCTGCTGTGGTTCAACGTGGATCAGCATGATGACCCGGCGGTTAAGGCTGGGCTGGCCCACCTGTGGTTTGTGACCATCCACCCCTTTGAAGATGGCAATGGGCGAATCGCCCGTGCGGTGGGCGACATGGCGCTGGCACGAGCGGAAAGATCAGCGCAGCGCTACTACAGCCTGTCGGCCCAGATTCAACAAGAACGCAAGGACTACTTCGACCGTCTGGAAGCCACCCAAAAAGGTGATCTGGACGTCACTGATTGGCTTGAATGGTTCCTGGCCTGTCTGCTGCGATCCCTCCAGGGCGCGGAAGAGACACTGGCTGCGGTACTGACGAAAGCCCGTTTCTGGCAGCACTGCGCCGGCATGCCGCTCAATGAACGTCAGATCAAACTGCTCAACAAGTTGCTCGATGGCTTTGACGGCAAACTGACGAGCAGCAAGTGGGCGGCGATCGCCAAGTGCTCTCAGGACACCGCCCTGCGGGACATCACCGAATTGTTGGCGCGCGATGTGTTGAAGAAGTCCGAGGCCAGCGGCCGCAGCACCAGCTACGAGTTGGTGGCACGGCCCTGACGCAGCAGGGTGCGTCTCATGGTCAGGCCACTCGGTAAACGCGCTGGCCATCCTCATCCTTGCTGGAGATCAGTGTCAGGCCCAGCTTCTTCTTGAAGGCCTCGGCAAAGGTCCCGCGCACCGTATGCGGCTGCCAGCCCGTTACGGGGGTGCGGCGTAAAACTTGGACTGATTTATGCCGCGATTCCAAGAGTCAATCGGTACTCGACCGGACTGGGCGATCCTAGTGAAATCTTGATCCGTTTTTTGTTATACCAGCGAATATAGGAATCAATCATCTCGATGAACTGTTCAATAGAAATTCTCTGCCAACTTCGAGGGTAGAATATTTCTGTTTTCAATCGACCGAAGAAGCCCTCACATGCCGCATTATCCGGGGAGCACCCCTTGCGGCTCACCGATGATGAGCTGCAAGGGCCTGGCCCTTCTGGGGGGCATGAACATCATCAAGGTCTCGCCGCTACGCGGCTGACCTTTGATTTTCAGCCGGGTACCTTCTTCGCGACACTGAATGGGCTTGATACGCAGGCGACAGGGTTCTTGAGGTCGCTCTGGGCGTATTCACAGACCCTAATGACGCCATTTTTTGAGACATCTGCGGCGACTGGCTTGTAGGACCCAATCATCGCAATTCGAGTGACTGTTGTGCCAATGGTTGTTTCAGTATAGTTAGAGCTGTAAGGAAACGAAAACTTAATGACCTTCCATGGGGCTTCACCAGTCTTCGAATAGCTAATCTGAAACACTGGAGATGTTGAAACTTTGGTATACGTCAAGGTGTAACTGAAACTTGTAAGTACACCCACTTTGCCAGCAGCTGGAGCTGCATTTATTGTATTAGGAGGGGGGGATGCTTGAGTTGAAAATGATGGCAATGAAAAAGCCAATACCATCATCATTAAAAATCTATTATTAATCATAATCGCTCCATTTTTACATTATATAGAAAATCTGAATTCGCAGCGCCCACTAGAGCAGCACCGAAACCCTTGATTACGGTAAAATATTACAAAACACTACAATAGCTGTAGATTTATAAAATGCGTTTCAATGCTGAAATCTACGGCACAAGCAGATAGGTCAGATCCTCAAAGCCAGTGATCTATTATATTTTAATTTTTATTGATTGAAACTTACAGGCAGTATGGAAGTCGTTCTCGGTTATACGAATAACTCGGCATTCGCCTCTTGCTCCGGCATACTTTCCTGTACCACCAGTCACAGCAAAACTAGAAGGTAAATTTAGCGCTGCCTTGCCACCATTAGGCATGAACTCCTGCGCCCCTTCAATCAGTATCGAGTCATTTCCGAACGCGTATTGAGCATGCAGCCATCTGATATCAGAATTGGCTGTCTTATCCGTGACGAATGAGATGAATTCAAAATACCCAATCTCCCTCCCACTTAGATCGTTAATGATGCCATGGCCCAGTATGCTGTCTCCCGTAGATGGGCCCGGAGCACCAAGATCAATCATCTGCCGGTCATCATTTTTTTGAACTGGCTTGAAAGTGAGTGTTACGGCCTCCGCAAAACCCACCGAAGATAATGTGAGAACAAAAGTTAAAAGCAGTCTCTGAATGAGCATATTTGAGATCCAATATTGTAGTAAAAAAATCGTTTCGACTTGGCTGGTCGGTTAAAAAGACAGCCTTATGTCATTTTAATCTTACGATAAGACGCTCACACCATCCCTTGAATTCAAATAAGTTAAGTATGGAGATAATTACCATTCATTCTGTGTATCACTGGCTGTAATCAATAGCAACTCAATAAGCCGCATCGATTTTTAATGGCAGAGGCATACCCACGGGGATGCCCGAATCCGCGTACGACCCGAATCATTATATATGATAGAGGAAGCCACAAAAATAGGCGCTCTTTTGTTTTGAGTGGGAATTAGCATAATCTAATGGCCCTTCTGAGCCTTCAATGAGTTTGCTATCCCATGGAATCGACAGCCCTCTTTTCTGCCGCCCTGGGTCTCAAGGAGCCTTGGAAAGTATCTGATATTCGCTTTGAGCCTGATCAAGGAGAGATCCACTTTGATCTCTCCTGTGAGGTCAAACGCCTGGGATGTCCTGCTTTGTTCTGAGGGGGATCAACCGATTCATGATCGAACCCAACGGACCTGGCAGCATCTTCATTTCTTTCAGTGCAAGGCCTTTGTGCACGCCCCGTTGCCTCGGGTGAAGTATGGGCATTGCGGCAAGGTGACTCAAGTCGAAGTCCCTTGGGCGCGGCCTGGGAGTGGCTTCACTTTGCTGATGGATGCCCTCATTCTGACCCTCGCCCAAAAGCTTCCTGTCTCTGCCATCGCCAAGATGTTTGGGGTCTCAGAGCATCGCATCTGGCGAGCCATCAATGTCCATGTGGCATCTGCCCGAGGAAGAGTGACCAAAGTCACGCACCCAATCACGGACTGTGCATCCCCAAAACTCTGCAGGCCTTATCACTTTTATAGTCGAGTTGATCTCTTTCAAGTGACTTTCCAACCAATACAAATATTCCTTTCATGTCTCGGCTGACCGCCGTAAGAATTCCATAATCCGGTGCTTCGGATGCTCCTCCAGGAATTATGGATCGGGCCACATCAAAGGGATTTTGGCCGGTAAATGGATATCCCGGCCTAGCATTCAGAACATATTTTGCATAGAGGACCTCCCCGTTGATTGTCAGGCTCTGAATGGTGGTTGGATCTTGCCGCAGGCTATCCAGACCGGTCCTGTACTCCGGAAGTAGTTTCCCAATGTGGATATGAAGTTGGTGCTGCCCCCTCACCCGATAGGGCTGCGTAATAAATCCAACCGAAGACTTTTTGAACGCAGGCCTCACCAGTTTCTGTGAGATATTCCATGCGTCATACCAGAAAGGGTAATCGCCTCGTCTGTTGGTATCTTCGAGCCCGGTCACCGGCTGCAAGGCCCAAATCAGGATTCGGCAGTTTTCCCCTTGTGCTTTCGGATAAACATCCGGTGTCAGATAGCGTGTGTCGTATTGTGTTGCAAGCTGGTCTTTGAAATTTAGCCTGAAAGTGCCCTGGTCATCCCTGCAATCACCAGCCCGACAGTCCTCTGATCTCAAAAATCGGTATACACGGCATTTGGGACTTTCTGCATTTTCTGGGTCGTCACAGCTGTTACACGGAAAATTGATGCCATCCTTCTCACCCTGACCTTTCGAATAAATCCAATGATCAGGATCAGCTGATGCACCCAATGAACTGGGATTAGGGCAAAGCTCTGTCGCATCAACCAAAGTGAAGCAACTGAATTGCGAAAAAAGCAGAAGGATCGAGCCCAAACGAAGAATAGATTCAGCAAACAGGCGGCCCCTTACTGCATGAGGCCGTTTTGTGCCAGAAATGCTGCCGCACCTCATGTCCATGCGATGTCTCGCCTCCTGGGCGCCAGCTAAATACACTCGGGGTTTCAAGGGTCGGTTTAGCTCTCTGGATCACGATGGGGGGGCGCATCAGTGGTGACGCCTCAGCTTAGTCTGCCGGAAGACCATCCCGGAAGATAAAATTAATTACTGATGGTTCAGTTTGAAGTGTCAGATTGACATATTCTTCAATGCCCCGCCACTTAAGGCTTAGAGTGGCCATGAAGGATGACATTTCCTTCTCTAGCATCAGTAAGTACGTCCAACACTCTAATGATCGACTGTAATCATTTACTGTAATCATTGCAACCATCCGCCTTGTCCAATGACACATGAGCCTGAGCGATGCGCTGTATTTCCATTGTGAGATGAGCCTCCAGTCTGCAGGCGCCGCCAAAAAAACTCTGGTTGTCCGAAAATCTCCTGATGAACACCTTCGTGGCGTTCCCTTCATCCCCTCTCATTTTCCGGGCAGGCGGCGGTTTTCGCGTTTTCGATGAAGCCCTTGAAGCAAGAGTAACCATCCTCTTCCCTGAAAAAAGCCCTGTACGGCGGAACGGAAACTCAAGACAACTTTTTGCTAGGGTTTAAGCTGTAGGTTCCATTTCATTTACAGCGGGTCGGCGCTGCCCCCTTTTTTTAAATCCTGTGTTGCGGGTGCTTTTTACTTCCGGCACTGAATGAGCATATTTCTCAAGAATCATCGCGCCGCCAGCCACTGTAGGCAAGGAGGAACTGCTACAGCAGATGGGCAAATGCCTTGCCTTCTATAGTAATGGCCGTGTTCGGATCACTGAAGTCCGATAAGCCTTGCTGCCCAGCGGGCACTGACTGACGAAAGATAGCCGCTTTATCAGGACCTTGGGTTGCTTTCCAGTGTTTGACCCGGCGCTGAAGGGTGCGCAATACGCTGTAGGGATATTGCCCGGGATGTTCATCCTCCAGATATTCTAAGAGCGTTAAGCCAGTGAGTTGGGCTTCTTTCTCTAACAGAGGCACTAATTCCTTTTGGCAAATGGCTTCAAAAGGATCTTCACGCGTTCGCCAATGGCGTTCACCCGGAATGGATGCCCGCTCCCCTTTTTTCTATCCTGCGGCCGGAACGCACAGAAATAGCTGCTTGGGCTGATGCGGTTTGCTGGCTTTGTCCTCGTTGACGTTTGCTCATACATGAACTCTCTTGATGTCGAGTGATACGTTTTCCAGGCAAGGGTGAGATTCCTATATAAAGTGAAAATCACCGTTGTCCTTGGTATCGGTCAAGTCGGACACCGTCATTGTCGCCGAACACATGCGCCAAGACATACACAGAAGCCCTCCTGAGCGGCGATTTTCCTTCACCGTGAGAAAGATCGAATAGCCTTAGTCGCTCGACAAGCCCTCCACAAAGGAACTTTAGCGGTCGATTTCTCTCTTCTTTGATGGAATGCCGCTTGGAGTTCAGAAAAGGCCAGCTTATAATTAGAGGTCTGCCGAACGATTGCCCTGCGAGCCATTCTCGCGGCCCACTCGTTCTGGAGTGTACAAAAGTTTCCTTGTGACTGAGAGGAAGGCCCCCCCTAGGGTAGCCAACACCCCACACTCCACGATCAGAAACTTTCCCCTTCATGGCCTCCTCGTAATATGGCCCAAGGGATAGAGCAACCGTCATCATTTCAGAGGACAGGACTATATAATGACTTTCGTAATCACAGAAAACTGCATCAAGTGCAAGTACACCGATTGCGTGGATGTTTGCCCGGTGGATTGTTTTCACGAAGGCCCGAACTTTCTTGTCATCGACCCGGATGAGTGTATTGATTGCACCCTCTGTGAGCCGGAATGCCCCGCAAATGCCATCTTCTCGGAAGATGAAGTTCCTGAGAGCCAGCAACATTTCATTGCCTTAAATGCGGAGCTGGCCAAGTCATGGCCCACCATCACTGAAGTCAAGGGAGCCTCTGACGAGGCCGAGAACTGGAACGGCAAGCCCAATAAACTTGACCTCCTCGAACGCTGATCACCGTCCCCCGGCCCGCCTGTGGATCCGGGGGAGGACTGTTTAAGGGTTGGCCTGGCGGTTACCGGGGTGTAAGCCGCACTCCTTTTTCGCTCCATCCTCCCACCACCAACGTCCTTCCCGCTCGTGCTGATTGGGAAGAATCGGACGCGTGCAAGGCTCACAGCCAATACTCGTAAATCCCTGCCGATGCAGTGGATTAAAGGGGACTTCGTGGGCGTCGATGTAGTCCCAAACCTGCGTTGAAGACCAGCGAGTCAATGGATTGAACTTCACCAACTGCTGCCCAGGCGCTGCCAGGGCACGATCCCACTCGACCTCCTCTAATTCGATACGCGTCAGGCTCTGATCACGGCGCTGACCGGTCACCCACGCATCAAGCCCCGATAGCATGCGCTTGAGTGGGACCACCTTCCGTAGACCGCAACACTCTGTGTGGCCGTCTTTGAAAAAACTGAAGAGTCCTTTTTGACGAACCAGAGATTCAATCCCAGCGGGATCTGGCATCAATACCTCAAGTGCGATCCCATAATGATTCCTGATGGTTTCAATAAATCGATAGGTTTCAGGGTGAAGTCGCCCGGTATCAAGGCAGAACACCCGGATGTCCGATCGCATCTTGACCGCCATGTCGATCAGAATGACGTCCTCCGCCCCACTAAAAGACAAAGCGATATTGTCGAAGGATTCGAGGGCGGCTTTTAGAATAACCTGGGGATTCTTCCCCGATAATTCGGCTCTTAGGCTCTCAAGATCAAAGGAAGCAGGGTTCATATCAGTCATTCAATCAAATACTCGGTTAGAAAACCATCGGTGAAGTGGCGCAGGTTCAAGACCAGTTCTTCGGGGATATCTCCATGTCCTCCAACCCCTCCGAGAGATCCTCCTCCTCAAGGGGAGGGCCTTCCATGACATAGCTTTCAGTCGCCCACTCGCCTAGATCGATGAGTTTGCACCGTTCGCTGCAAAAAGGCCGATGACAGGAGGCTTCCTCGAAAACGACCGACTGACTGCAGGTGGGACATTTGACCGTGGGCGCCATCGTGACGTGAAGACTAGAAGAGGCAGCAGCTGAGACGAAACTCCAAATCCTCAGCAACTTGGAGCGGTCGTTCGCCGATATCACGAACCATAAAGCGGATAGTAAATCGATGCTTACCCCCACTAATCTCAGCATAATAGGGGGCGCCCTTGGGGACAAAGACCCTCAGCAGCTGATAAGCGAGGGTGTGATCGAGGGACTTCTGATAAAAACCAGCGACGGTGAACTCCCGGCTGGCGTTCGCACTGGTCCTGATGAAGTTCATTAAGGTATCGATCGCTTGACGGACGTGATTGAAGGGCTCTATCCACCCGATCAAATCTTGACGCCTCACCGAAGGCTCAGAATTGAGCCAATGGTGATAAGCCGGAACATCAAACGAACAGCTTCCCCCCGGAAGAGCGCCTCGCTGAATCACTCCCTTGAGGAACTCATCTTCGAGGAGCGTCTGGCCCAACTTCCCGGCAACCTTATAAAGCCCACGGTTGAGCGCTTCGAGATCTAAGATCGCCTGTCCTAAAATTTTCTGGTCAATGCCAGAATGAAGCCGGGTCATTCGGTGGAGAGCCGCTGTCTGGCGGTCGATTTCCTGCATGGCTTCTGACCTTACATCCGTGCGGCCAAAGACGCTCAACAGTTCAAGGAGAGTCATAATGGCAGCTCGGCAGTCCCAGCTAGAAACTCCTTTTATGTGGTGATCCAGCTGCTGAAACAGCTGTTCCAGCCTAATAAACAGACGAATCCGTTCGTTCAGCGGAAATTCATAGAGGATCATGTCATTCAAGGAAAAACCCTTAGCGTGGAATGCAGCGAGAAACAGGGTCACCGATTATAGACCGAGGCACCCCATTTAAGGCAAGGAGACCTGAGTAACTTTCATTCTGCAAGAGCCATATTTGGTTCTATAAGGCTCCCACAGCCTCTTTCCACGCAAACCTTCTTTTAAGGAAACTTAATGGGTCTCTTCTGCTGGAACCTTCTCCTCTTCAACCGGCGGCCGCTTGGGGATCATCAATCGAGTCACTTTGCGATCCTTTAACCAAACCAACACCCGGAACAACAAGAGGAAGGTGATCAGAAGACCGTAAAGAAGGGGGTCAGCAAGGTTACCCTTGAGCTGAAGAAGATAGTGAAGCACTGCAGCAACTGATGCAGGGTAGATCCATCGATGCAGTTTCTTCCAGCTTTTTCCCATGGCCTTCTTCGCTGGCTTTGATGAGGTGAGCGCCAACAGAGCCAGGACAAAAAAGCAGAAGAGCCCCCACCAGATGTAGGTCGTCTCACTGATGTCACGAAAAATGGAAGACCACACCCAGGCCTGATCAATAGCAAGATAACCATAAACGTGGACGGCCGCATAAAAAAAAGTCATCAGGCCGAAGAGCTGTCGGAAGTGGGCCATTCCGCGCCATTTGGTCATCACTTGAATAGGCGTCACCAGAAGGGTGATACAGAGAAACCGGAGAGTCCAAATGCCCGTATGGAGGTGAAAAGCCTCGATCGGATTGCCCCCAAGATCATCGCTCATGATCAACACCATGAGGATCAACAGGGGGAAGAAGGAGATCAGCACACAGAGATTAAAAGCTTCTGAGAAGGTCCCGATCAAGCCGATGAGCCAGGGCGACTTTAAACCGTACTGCGCGTAATCAATGGTTTTTTGCTGCTTTCTGAGCACGCTGATGTAGGCATAAAGCAATGGGGGAAGCATCTTCATCATGATTAAAACAGCTGTCGAAGATCCATTCCGGCATAAAGATGAGCGACCTCTTCGGCATAGCCATTGAACAGCTCCGTTTTTCGACGAGGGGAGTAAAAGGCGCTGCCAAGGGGCCGCTCTGTCGCCTGACTCCAGCGCGGGTGGGGAACCTCTGGATTAACATTGGCATAAAAACCATAGTCTTTGGGCGCCACTTGATTCCAAGACGTCAGCGGGAGCGAGTCGGTGACTTCAATCTTAACGATGGCCTTGATGCTTTTGAAGCCGTACTTCCATGGAATGACTAAGCGGATGGGGGCGCCGTTTTGATTAAGTAGCTTTTTGCCATACATACCGACCGCAAGCATCGCCAAAGGATGCATCGCTTCATCCAGCCTCAGCCCCTCCACATAAGGCCAGGGCAGCATCTTTTGATCCCGCTGGTTAGGCATCGTTTCTGGCTGCATCACCGAGGTGAACTTCACGAATTTTCCGAAGGATAAAGGACTGGCCTTTTTTAGCAGATGAAACAATGGAAAACCAAGCCATGGCACTACCCCAGACCAGCCTTCAACGCAGCGGATCCGCCGAATCTGCTCTTCTGGTGGAAAAAGCCTCAGGAGGTCGTCGATGGATAAGGTCAATGGATTCTCAACCAAGCCACCCACCTCAAGAACCCAAGGTTCGACTTGCATCGCTTGAGCCAGCTCCGAGGGTGGGGCCTTGTAGAAGGAGAATTCATAATAGTTATTGTAATGTGCAATATCCTGCTCACGAGTGAGCCGTTCATTTGAAGCAGCAAGGGCATCTTGGCGGGCCATGGACGCCGCTTGATCAACCGTACCCCCTTTAGCCACGCCCGCGACCCCCAACGCCATGATCCCGCCGATCAAGCGAAGAGAATCACGACGCCCTTGAAAGATGACCTCATCGGTCACCTCGCTAGAACGCAGTCCAGTATTGGTCTTGATCAGCATCAGCCATGACCCTCAACGTTTAAACGACATTAAAGACTCAAGGTCAAACCAACGGTTTACCCGGCCTCCTGAAACCTTCAGGTATCGAGCAGTTCCGTCAGCTTCCGAATCTCGCTGTCGGCATCTATCTTGTAGGTGATGTCATATTGCACACCCAAGTAGTAGAGAAGATCACCCTTGTTATCTCTTAAAGGGGTGACGGCCAAGCGGTTATGGAACAAAGTGCCATCTTTGCGGTAATTCCTGAGGGTCACCGTGATGGCCTCATGCTTTTTAAGACTCTCTCTGAGCCTCTGGAGTTCTTCCTGATCTTTGTCTACACCCTGAAGAAATCGACAGTTCTTTCCGATGATCTCGTCTTGCCCATAGCCCGTTAGACTTTCGAAGGACTTGTTGGCATAGACAATCGGACAATCTTCCTGATCGGGATCAGCGAGCGTTACGCCATTGACACAATGATCAAGAATAGCCGTCAGAACTTGGGGGATGATGCCCGTATCTTTTCTAAGGAACAAAGTCATGTCGCAGTTCTCCGAGAGTATGGGGATATTATTGGTTTACTTTCTGGCTAAGCAGTTCATGCAATGTTTCAACGGTGCTCTCAACACCCTCAACCATAGCCGCTCGAATCAACTTAACAAAAGGCCTCATGAATATATCAACCTCTAGGAGCTCAAAGCGGAAGGTCACATGAGTTGTCGAGGCCGCCACCGCATTCATGCAGTAGGTTTGTCGATAGGGTTGATCAAGGCCTTTAAAGGAAAATTGATGGCAAGGTTCACGCTCAGTAATCTCAAACAGCGATGTAATCCGGTCATCGTTTTCAAGCCGGACCTGCCGAAATTTACTGCCCACAGTGACCGGCAACCCATCCAGGGCTTCCAATTCAACCACATCGGGCATCCATTTCTGGTAGTTTCGATGAAACTGATTCGCGATGAAGTCGAACACCTTTTCCTGTTCCATAGCAACGATGGCCGTTGATTCTGCTAACACGGGATCTGACCGATTGACCTTGAGCTTTAAATCCATCATTCGAGGACCTCTGTTGATCGTGAGCAACGTGCAGGACTGCATCGGTGAACAAAAAAGCTTGATTGAATAAAAAAGCGAAGACCTAAGCCTCAATCAGACTTATTGCCTCCAAAATTCGGAATGATCTTGAGAATCTTCTTGAAATGGCCTTCAGTTAAAAAGGCAAGACAAAAGAGCTGAAGAAAATTATCCGCCATGATCACATCTAATCCAATCTTTTGCGGAGTGACCTCTTGACGGGTTCCAAACACGCGATCCCACACCGCAAAGACAATGCCGTAATTACTGTCGTGTTCTGAACGCAAGGATGAATGATGCGCCCGATGTAAGAAGGGAGTGATAATGAAGCCTGATAGCTTCTCCTCATTGGGAATCATGATATTAGAGTGATGGAACAGAATGAACACCAGCTGAATGGCTTCCATCGCCAATACAATATGCGCATCGACCCCGATCAGAATAACGAACAGACATTTGTAAGGAATCTCGATAAAAAGGTCGAGCACATGGAACCTGAAACCGGTGGTCAAATTGAACGCCTTATCACTGTGATGAACCTTGTGAAAGCGCCAGAGAAAATCGTTGTGGTGGTTGATCACATGCCAGAAGTAGATCGCGAGATCATAAAGGAAGAAGGTCATCAGCCACTTGATGGGCCCCTCCTCAACACTGTGCAAAAGACCATGGCCTGAGAACCTTTGAGCAATAAAAAAGAGCGAGGTCGCTCTGAGGAGGGTCAGGAAAATGTTGTTGAAGAAAAAAGCCGATAGATTCGTCAGTATGGATTCCCGACTGATCCCACGATCAAATCGTATGTGTGGTCTTTTCTTTTCAAGTGCTAGCAAAATGAAAAATGACAAGAGTGCCACCGTCATAAAAACATTGCCGACCACTTCTGCCGCATACTCGGTGTTCATTTTTTAACTCCAACGATGTCTGTCATTCTTGGTCTTTGAAGATGCGTCAGGTTTTCTCTAGAAAAACGAGGGATTGCATCAAGATTCAGCCATTCACCACATGGGCCCGCTCACTCTTAAACGATTAAACGATTAAACGATTAAACGATGCGACCTTTGAGATGAATCATGTCTTCGCATGTCCTTGGGAAGTTAAATCTGTGTTTCATAGGGCATTTTACCAAGGGCATCCCCCAGATGTGACCTCAAGATCGACCAGAAGTTCTTCAGAAGAAATGTTTTACTGAGCGTTAACGATGACGGGCCGCCATGTTCAGATAGGCTTGGTTCAACTTCAGGACCTTTTGAGGAAGATCATCAGGGGACCCTGAGTTGTCGAGGACATCGTCCGCTGCCAAAAGACGGGTCTCCCGATTAATTTGGGCCTCAAGCATCTTTTCTACCTCGGAGGATTCAAGCTGATCTCGCCCCACCACCCGCTGAATTTGGAGTATTGGATCAACATCAACCACTAACAGCCGATCCACTAAATCCAGCCGTCCCGTCTCGAGGAGAAGGGGCACCACAACCAGCACATAAGGGGCCGATTGCGCTGCGATTTGCTGCTCAATGGCGGCATAGATCTTGGGATGGAGCAAGCGCTCTAGCCACCGACGCTGATGGTCATCGGCAAAGATCTTCTGCCTTAAGGCGGTGCGATCGAGCTGGCCGTCTTTTATGACCTCGTCACCAAAATAAGCGGCCACCTCAAGCAGCGCAGGCTGGCCTGGCGCCACCAGTAGACGGGCGATTCTATCGGCATCGATGACCGGGACACCGAGCGCCTCAAAATGGGAGGCCACGGTCGATTTGCCGCTCCCCACCCCACCGGTCAGCCCTACCCGCAGGGGCCTTAAAGCGCCCTTCAAGCGGCGAGCCCCCAATAAAAGTGGGTCAAATCGCCGCCATAAAGGAGAACGATCCAACCGGCGGCGGCAAGAAAAGGCCCAAAGGGGATAGGCTGACCAGAGGCATGGCCACGAAAAACGATAAGGCCAAGCCCATAGACAGAACCCACCACCGAGGACAAGACAATCACTAAAGGGATCGCCTGCCAACCCAACCAAGCGCCGAGCAGTGCCAGCAATTTAAAGTCGCCATACCCCATCCCCTCCTTGCCGGTCAGACACTTAAAAATGTGGTAAACCGACCAAAGGCTCAAGTACCCGGTTGCCGCCCCAAGGATACTGGTTTCACTATCCACCAGCCCACCACTCATGCTGAACAAAAGACCCAGCCAAAGGACTGGCAGCGTGATACTGTCTGGGAGTATCTGATGCTCAAGATCAATGCAAGCAAGTGCCAGAAGACTGTAACTAAGGATCAAGGCCGCGGCGGCGGTCACAGTGACCCCAAAATGGAAGACCACCCCCACCGACAGAAGACCGCTGAGGATTTCCAGCAAAGGGTATCGGAGGGGAATGACTCCATCGCAGCAGGCCGAACGACCGCGGAGGATGAGGTAGCTCAAAACCGGGAGGTTATGCCACGGCTTGATGGGACGCCTGCAGGCGGGACATCTTGAACCTGGGACGACGAGATTGTAGGGCGACTCGGCCTCAGAGGGTTCCCCCTCTTCTTGGCACTCTAACCGCAAGGTTCGCTCCATCATGATCGGCAAACGATGGACGACCACGCTCAGGAAACTGCCCACCACCAACCCTAGGACAAAAGCGCCTCCAAGGATCAGCAGAGAATCCATCAGCATAGATGTCGCCTATGATGGTTCAACAGCGGAGTCCGATGACAAGGCACGGATTTTGGCCATCTGCGCCTCAAGCTCTGTGAGACTCTGACGAAGATCGTGAAGGCGCTGCGTTTCCTTTTCGACCACCTCTCTCGGGGCTTTCGCCAAAAAAGACGGATCGGAAAGCTTCCCTTCAAGACGCGGCAATTCCTTGCCCAATCGATGCATCTCACGATCGAGCCGAGCGAGCTCCTGATCCTTATCGATCAACCCCGCCATCGGAATCAAAACTTTCATCTCCCCAACCAGTGCAATCGCCGATTCTGGCGCTTCGGTTCCTGATTCAAGCCAGCTGAGAGATTCAACCCGACCCACCTTGAGCAGGTAGTCAAGACTCAAATCAAGGCAATCACGATCGTCTGATGTCCCCTGATCAAGAATCACAGTCAATGGTTTCCCGGGGGGAATGTTCATTTCGCCCCGAATACGCCGAATCCCAAGAAGAAGTGCCATAACCCAGTCCATCACCTTCTCATGCCGAGGGTCGTTCAAAGACGCATCCACGACCGGATATGGCTGGCACATGATCGTATCGCCCAATATCCCTTGGAGCGGGGCAACCCGCTGCCAGATTTCCTCGGTGATGTAAGGCATCACCGGGTGGGTGAGACGCAGCACGGTTTCAAGAACTTTAACCAGCGTCTGCCGGGTCCCTCGCTGGGCCAGAGGGTCATCAGACTGAAGACTGACCTTGGCCAATTCAAGATACCAGTCGCAGTATTCATTCCAGATAAACTCATAGAGGCTTCGGGCCGCTAGATCGAAGCGAAATTCCTCGAAAGCCCTCAGGGTTTCGTTGATGGCGTGATTCAGCCGCGAGAGAATCCAGCGATCCGGAAGACTCAAAACACCATCCCCCGGCACCCCAAGGTTAGCGCCCTCGGTATTCATCAACACAAACCGGGCGGCATTCCAAAGTTTATTGCAAAAATTTCGATACCCCTCGACCCGCCCCATGTCGAATTTAATGTCGCGGCCGGTGGAGGCTAAGGATGCAAAAGTAAACCTCAGTGCATCGCAGCCATAAGGCGCAATCCCTTCTGGAAATTCTTTACGGGTTCTCGCTTCTATCTTCTGGGCCATTTGGGGCTGCATCAGCCCCATGGTGCGTTTTTGGACTAACGCCTCCAGCGAAATACCATCAATGATGTCAAGGGGATCGAGAACGTTCCCCTTGGATTTCGACATTTTCTGCCCTTCCCCATCGCGAACGAGTCCATGGACATAGACCGTCTTGAAAGGAACCTCAGGCGTCCCATCGGGATGCTTCATAAAATGAAGCGTCATCATAATCATCCTTGCGACCCAGAAGAAGATGATGTCAAAGCCTGTCACCAAAACATCGGTCGAATGAAAGGTTCGAAGTTCCGGGGTGGCTTCCGGCCAGCCGAGGGTCGAGAAAGTCCACAGCGCCGAAGAGAACCAGGTATCAAGAACATCCTCATCTTGGCGAAGGCGAACATCAGCACCGAGGCCATGCTGCCTTCTGACCTCTGCCTCATCTCGTCCCACGTAGACCTGATCCTGATCATCGTACCAAGCAGGGATTCGGTGCCCCCACCAGAGTTGTCTTGAGATACACCAGTCCTGGATATCCCGCATCCAGGAGAAATAGAGATTCTCATAGGGCTGGGGGACGAAGCGAATCTTGCCACTCTCGACGGCCTCGATGGCCGGCTTTGCCAGCGTCTTGGCGTCGACATACCACTGATCGGTCAACCAAGGCTCGATCACGGCGCCCGAGCGGTCTCCCTTGGGAACCTTGAGGGCATGGGGCTCAATGAGCTCGACGAGACCTAAGGCTTGAAGCGCCTCGACGACCCTTTTTCTTGCTTCGAAGCGATCCAGCCCCTGATAGTTCAAAGGCGCAGGCTCTTCGATCAACGTTTTTGGATCATCAAAATGAAAAACAGCGAACCGAGTGAGGATCCTCGCATCCTTATCAAAGATATTGATCAACGGCAGCTGGTGCCGCTTACCCACCTCGTAGTCGTTGAAATCATGGGCGGGGGTGATCTTAACGCAGCCGGTACCGAAGGCAGGATCGACATACTCATCGGCAACAATCGGAATCTCACGCCCCACCAACGGCAAGCGGATGGTTCTTCCAATCAGGTGCCGATAACGCTCATCGTCCGGGTGAACCGCTACCGCCGTGTCGCCCAGCATAGTCTCCGGGCGCGTTGTTGCGACTACTAAATACCCGCTACCATCGACCAAGGGATAGCGAAAATGCCAGAGACTGCCTTTCTCCTCGCTATTTTGTACTTCAAGATCTGAGATCGCGGTGTGCAGCACGGGATCCCAGTTGACGAGGCGCTTTCCGCGATAGATCAGGCCCTCTTGGTGAAGACGGACGAAGCATTCCTGGACGGCTGTAGATAAGCCTTGATCCATGGTGAAGCGTTCCCGGGACCAATCCACCGAGGAGCCCAGCCTTCTGAGCTGTCGGGTAATGTTGCCACCGGACTCCCCCTTCCACGCCCAGACCTTATCAAGAAACTTCTCGCGGCCGAGGTCATGACGGGTCACCCCCTCCCCGGCCAATTGACGTTCAACGACCATTTGGGTTGCGATACCTGCGTGGTCGGTGCCCACCTGCCAGAGCGTGTTATGCCCCTGCATCCGGCGGAAACGCACCAAGGTGTCCATGAGGGTGTTGTTGAACCCATGGCCCATATGAAGGCTGCCGGTCACATTGGGGGGGGGAATCATGATAGAGAATGGGATCCCCTCGCCGGAGGGGGCGAAGTACCCCGCCGCTTCCCAATATTGGTACCAGCGTTGCTCGATCGCGTTGGGTTCGTAAGTCTTGTCCATAGCATTTCAAACGTAAACCGTTCCTTTAAGGAACGGCAGATGGAGTGGCAGAGAAGCCTTCATGATCCTTGATCAGGCCTTCTCCAAAGCATGCGTCTTGATCTCAAGACTCCCGAGCTGATAGGTCTTGTAGCGCTCGCGACCGGCCTTTTTTGTGGCCTCATCCTGATCCACCAACTCGGCAACACGGCGAAATCGCTCATAACCCGTCGGAACGACTACCGCGAGATTGACCAGAACGTCTCGTGCATCGCCCTCCATCTCGCCATGACCTATGACGACGGGCACATCCTCATTTGATGGCCCAGCCATCTCATGCGGCACAAAACTTCCCTGACGAAAGGTCCACAGAAGATCGTCGATGACTCGTGATTCTTCCTCGTCTTGGGTCCTGATGTAAAGGGTAAGCCCTTGCCGATAGGCTTTCTCAACCAGTTTACAAGCCGTTACTCTCCGGCTCTTTGGGTCTTCGCTCGGAAGAATGTAAAAATCAACCCAGTCGGTCATGCAGCGCGGTCCATCAGATACTGGACAAGGAGAGGCACAGGACGCCCGGTGGCGCCCTTGTCGGCACCGGTTTTCCAGGCGGTTCCGGCAACGTCAAGGTGCGCCCAGGGGAAGTCTTTGGTAAACCTTGAAAGAAAAGAGGCGGCCGTCACGCTGCCACCATCGGGCCCACCTATATTGGCGAGGTCAGCGAAATTCGACTTGAGCTGATCCTGATACTCCTCCCAAAGAGGCATCCGCCAGACCCGGTCGAGGGCCTTATCCGCCGCAACCGTTATCGCGGCAGCAAGATCTTCATTATTGCTCCAGAGACCGCTCGGATGACGACCTAAGGCCACAATGCAAGCGCCCGTGAGTGTCGCCACATCAATGACGGCTTGAGGCTCATAGCGCTTAGCAAAGGTCAGCGCATCACAGAGGAGCAGCCGACCTTCAGCATCGGTATTGAGAATTTCGATGGTCAGTCCCGCCATGCTCTTAACAATGTCTCCAGGCTTATTGGCAGACCCTGATGGAAGATTTTCAGAAGCGGGCACCAAACCGACGACATTGATCGGCAGCTCCATCTCAGCGACCGCGGCTAGCGCGCCTATGACGCTCGCTCCGCCGCACATGTCGTACTTCATTTCATCCATGCTGGCAGCAGGCTTAATAGAAATCCCGCCGGCATCAAAGGTCAACCCCTTCCCGACGAGGACATAGGGCTTGGTTTTAGCGGACGTACCGGTATATTCCATGACGATCATTCGAGCAGGCTCGACGCTGCCTTTGGACACGGAGAGAAAGGCACCCATTCCGAGAGCTTCAAGGTCCCGCTCGTCAAGAATCTTGGTTTTGAGCTTTTTACTCCGCTTGCCGATTTTTTCGGCCTGATCGGCCAAGTAAGTGGGCGTGCAGACATTCCCCGGAAGATTGGCCAGTTCCTTGGCGATATGAACGCCCAGGCTAATCGCTTCAGCCTGCTGAATGGCTTTTTCAGCAGCGCCAATGGATTTAGCCCCATGAACCAGGAAATCGACTTTGTTGATCTTGGGCGCCGGGGCCAAAGGCTCGGTCTTCAGCTCAGTAAACCGATAGAGACTGGAATCAAGGACCTCAACAAACTGGCGGATGTTATGGCTCAGCGTTTGCCCCTCTACTTCTGCCTCATGCAACGCACTCAACGCGTGCTTCGCGTGGGTCGCTTTGAGCGCCCGCGCTGCCGCATGGAGCGCCGCTCGATAGGATGTAGGCGTTAATTCGCCGGCCTTCCCAAGACCCACCAGAATCACCCGTTCAATGGCTTGATCACCCGTGTGATTGACGATCAGCAGGTCACCCACCTTCCCCTCAATATCATCCCGTTTCAACAGCGATTCGAGAAGGCCTTGCAGGCGACCATCCAGCAAAGAAGCGGTGGGTGTCAGCTTTCGCTTTTGATAAACACCCACCAGGACGCACGCTGAGTCGAGCGACTCGACCTGTTCAGACTTTGCCTTGTATTCCATCGTAATGTCTCCTTTTTTTCCATGCCAGCAGCGCTTCATTCGAAAGAGGGTTCTGGTCCGATCAGTGACGGCGTTCAAAATTATGCCACAGCTCGTCTTTTGGACCCGCGTCCTTTCGGCCATTGAGGCATGTTTCCTCTTTGGAGCCAGCGCCTAAGGCCACTGATTACCGTCGCCTTTTTTCGAAAATCCTGGATTATTAGCGTATGGTTTCCACTTCAAGAGAACGCCGGTGATGACTCCAATCTATCCCCTCAATGCCAGAACACCTTGTGATGAAGACCACCCTTGAAATCCTCCAAGCGATCGAAGATTTCAGGAGCGCTCGATTACGATGAAAAGACGATATGATCAGGAAAATGCCATCCAAGACCATCAACCCAAAGGAGAGAACAGCATGACCGACCGCGCCATCGCGATCATTCTCAGTAGCTTCATCACTATCCCAAGCATGGCGAGTGACACTTACACGATTGATCCAGCCCACACCCTGCCAGTGTTTGAGGTCAGCCATCTTGGCTTTTCCACGCAACGGGGGCGCTTTAATCAAACCAGCGGCAAAATCACCCTCGACCTTCAAAAGAAAAGCGGTCACGTCAGCTTGACCATTGCCGCGGAGTCCATCGATATGGGGCTTGCCAAATGGAACGAACATCTCAAATCCGATGCTTTTTTCAACACGGCAACATTTCCAGACATCATCTTCAAATCGGACCATTTTGAATTCGCGGGAGAAAAGTTGGTCGCCGCCCAAGGGACACTCACCTTACTCGGGGTGACACAGCCCATCCGGCTTGACATCAAAGGCTTTACCTGTGGAACCAATCCCTTTGTCAAAAAGGATCTCTGCGCCGCTGACATCGAAACCCACCTCAAACGCTCGGCATTTGGCATGAACCGCTATCTCCCAGGGATCGGCGATGATATTCATGTCTTGGTCCCGGTGGAAGCCTTCAAGGATTGAGGCTGAACTGACGCGCGGCGCTTTAAGCCCTTTCAAGATCCTTGATGGTAAAATGGACCGCTGGCCTTCATCACTGACAGAAGGCGCAGCCCCCCACTTCAAACGGTAACCCCGACTTCATGAGCGAAAACCCAACCCGCCCTCAACAGCGGTTCAAACGCTCGATCATCACCGTGGTCGATCGCATGGTCTCGCTTGAACTAGCAAAGACCCTGCTATCCATTCTGATGGTGCTGGTCATCATCATTGTGAGCCGCAAATTCCTTGGCATCCTGACCAAGGCCATCGAGGGGGAGGTCGCCACTGAAACCGTTTTTTCCCTGCTGGGCCTCAAGTCGCTGACCGCTCTCGCCATGCTGATTCCCCCCTCCGTGTTTCTGGCAGTCCTTATCGTCCTAGGCCGCATGTACCGGGATCACGAAATGTCCGTTTTGGCTTCAGCCGGTATCGGCACCAAACGCCTTTATCTCAGCATGGCTTGGGTCATCATCCCCGTCTTTGTGCTGGCCTGTTATATGGCGCTCGAAGTGATGCCCTGGAGTGAGCGGCAAAGCCAGGAACTGATCAACCATGATGTTGAGACCCATGACCTTCGCGGCATCAAGGCTGGGCGCTTCAATGAATTTAAATCCGGTAACGTCGTTCTCTATGCAGAATCCATGGACGAAAACCAGAACATGATGAACATTTTTGTCCAAAGTCGACAAAATGAATCCACCGGGGTCGTGATCGCCGACTACGGCCGGCTACAAAAAGTCGAAAATGGCGATAACTTCGTCATCTTGAAAGATGGTCGCCGCTATCAGGGGACTCCGGGCGAAGCTAATTACGTGATCAGCGAATTTGATGAATATGGCGTCCGTATCTCGGGTCCCGAAGAGGCCTCTGATACCCTGAAGCGAGAAGCCACACCCAGCATGACGCTCTTGAATGGCGGCACGCCGAAAGAACTGGCCGAGCTTCAAAAACGCATCGCCATTCCGCTCGGGGTCTTCGCTTTGACGCTGCTTGCGGTTCCCTTGGCACGGCTGTCCCCGCGACAAGGCCCTTTTGGCAGCATCTTCACTGCCTTCATCATCTACATTGTCTATGAGAATGTGCAGAAAGTGTCACAAGGCATGCTGATGGCGGAAAAGATCGAGCCTTGGGTGAGTTACTCCACTATTTATGGGCTTTTGATCCTCATGACCCTCGGGCTATTCCTTAAAAATCTCGGGCCCCGCTGGATTCGTCATCGCTTATTCCGGAGACCGGCGTGATTCGTCAACTAGATTGGTATATCGCCAAAGAAGTGATCAAGGGAGCCTTGGTGGCTATTGTGGTTCTCTTAACTCTTTTGACCTTCTTCAGTTTTGCTGACGAACTGGGAGACATGGGGAAAGGGGCTTACGGGATGAATCAGATTTTCAAGTACCTCGCCCTGACGCTGCCCCGTAATTTCTATGAACTCCTGGCACCGGCCGCACTGGTGGGCAGTCTCGTCACCCTCGGGGGGCTCGCTAACAACCGAGAGCTGGTGGCCATGCAAGCGGCTGGGGTGTCCAAAATCAGAATCACCGGGGCCGTGCTGCTTGGAGGACTGGTCCTGCTCGCCTTGTCCATTTTTATCGGCGAATTGATTGCCCCCCCTTCAGAGCGTGCCGCCCAAAACCTCAAATCCATCGCGCAGACCGATCAGGTGACCTCAAGATCAGCCTATGGATTCTGGGTCCGCGATGGCAATGTTTTCATCAATATCCGCTCTATTTTTGCGATGGAAACCATCGGCCGTATCAATATCTATGACGTCGGCACAGATCGAAAGCTGACCAAGGCTACTTTTGCGAAACAGGCCATCCATGACGGGAGCCGTTGGAATCTCAAAGATATCCGCAGCAGCACCATCACGGAAAACAAGATCACCACGAATCAACAGGCCTCCGCCGACTGGTCATCCGTTCTGGCACCCGACCTCCTTAATGCCTTTATGATTCGCCCGGAAAATCTCTCAGCGGTCGAATTGCTCCATTACATGGAATATCTCAAAGATAATGGTCAGGCTTCACGGATTGTAGAGCAGGCCTTCTGGGGGCGACTGATCAACCCACTGGTGACCCTGGTCATGCTGATGGTCGCGGTTCCCTTTGTGATGACTGTTCGCCGGGAGGTGGGCACCGGACAACGCGTCGTCGCTGGGGTTGTCATTGGCCTCGGCTTCCACCTCTTTGACAAGATGTTTGGCCATCTGGGTTTGGTCTACGAACTCAATCCGCTGTTTTCGGTCTCCTTCCCCATGCTGCTCGCCCTCACCGCTGTTTCTATCGTCATGTGGCGCTTCAGCAAATCCTGAGGCAACAGCGCCTTGCCTCGCTGTCAGTCTTTGGGACCTCTCGTTGACTGATTTTGCTATCATAGAGGGCCTATGAGCCCCCTTCTCCACCATGGCCTTAATTGAAACGCCCCTCTGCGATTTTGGAGCCCCCGCGATCGATTTCTTGCTCCCGGGCGTGGACGGCCGTGTTTTAACACTCGCTGACTGCAAAGGACCCCAAGGCCTTCTGGTGATGTTCATCTCGAACCACTGCCCCTACGTTAAGGCCATCCAAGATCGACTCGTTCGTGACACCCGCGATCTTCATCGCCTCGGCGTCCATACCGTAGCCATCATGTCGAACGACACCCAGGATTACCCCGAGGACAGTTTTGAGAACATGCAGCGCATCGCTCTCGAAAAGGGCTACGACTTTCCCTATCTCCTCGACGATACTCAAAATGTCGCTAAGGCCTATGGTGCCGTCTGTACGCCCGATTTTTTTGGTTATAACAGGGCCCTTGAACTCCAGTACCGGGGCCGAATCGATGCCAGCGGGCGCCAACCCGCGACAGAGGAGTCCCCGCGCGAACTATTCGAGGCCATGCAGCTGGTGAGCCTTACCGGCGAAGGACCCCGCCAGCAGTTTCCGAGCATGGGCTGCTCCATCAAATGGCGAACCCATTCATTCAACACACCAACCAGGAACCACCCATGAGCTTCAAGCGCCTGACTGAACTTGACCTTACCGGCAAACGCGTGCTTATTCGCGCCGATCTAAACGTCCCGGTCAAGGACGGTGTGGTCACCAGCGATACCCGTATTCGCGCCACCATCGCAACCATTCAACACTGCCTCAAAGCCGGCGCCAAGGTCATGGTGATGTCGCACCTCGGACGCCCCACCGAGGGTGAATTTCAGGAAGAATTCTCCATGAAGCCGGTCGCCGATCGTCTTGGAAGCCTCCTCGGCCTGCCGGTTCGGCTGGTCAAGGACTGGCTGGAAGGCATCGAGGTGACACCGGGTGAGGTGGTTCTTTGTGAGAATGTCCGCTTCAACCAGGGTGAAAAGAAAGACAGCGAAGAATTGGCCGCCAAGATGGCCAAACTCTGCGACGTCTTTGTGATGGATGCTTTTGGTACCGCCCATCGCGCCGAAGCCTCAACCCATGGTGTGGGTCAGAAGGCGCCGATCGCTTGCGCTGGACTCCTGTTGGCGGGGGAACTGGACGCTCTTTCGAAGGCACTCAAAAGCCCTGCCCGCCCGATGCTGGCGATTGTGGGGGGCTCCAAGGTTTCAGGTAAGCTCGAAGTTCTCGAATCCCTATCGGAGCTTTGTGACCAGCTCATCGTAGGGGGCGGCATAGCCAACACCTTCATCGCTGCCGCAGGTTTCGAGGTCGGCAAATCACTCTATGAAGCCGATCTGATCCCAGAGGCCATCCGACTCATGGAGAAAGCCAAAGCCCGTGGTGGCGAGATTCCGGTCCCCACCGATGTGGTTACCGCGAAGGAATTCTCTGAATCGGCCGTTGCGACCGTCAAGCGGGTCAGTGAGGTGACTGCAGACGACCTGATTCTCGATATAGGGCCTGAAACGGCAGCCCGCTATGCTGAGATCATAAGGTCTGCAGGAACCATCGTGTGGAATGGCCCCGTGGGCGTGTTTGAAATCGAACAGTTCAGCCAAGGGACGAAGACGGTAGCAAAAGCCGTGGCCGATAGTGATGGCTTCTCGATTGCAGGAGGCGGTGACACCCTGGCCGCGATTGAGAAATACGATATCGAGGACAAGGTCTCTTATACCTCGACAGGGGGCGGTGCTTTCCTTGAGTTTCTTGAAGGCAAGAAACTTCCGGCCGTTGTGATGCTGGAATCCCGCGCCAGTTAAGGCTCAAGGGGCCCTAAGGCCCCGCCATAGGTGGACTTCTGAGACTCCAAAACAGGGGGCTCAGGAGCCGACTGGCTGTACAAGATGGACGGTTTGGAGTAAAACCAAACAAATAGATTATCCATTCACTTATTTTAAAGATCCCTGACATGGCAAGAGTTACGGTAGAAGATTGTCTCGATAATGTCGATAACCGGTTCCAGCTGGTGCTGGTCGCTGCAAAACGTGCGCGTCAACTGTCCATTCACCCCGAAGATTCGAAGGTTCCTTGGGAAAATGACAAATCGACGGTGGTGGCGCTTCGTGAAATCGCCGCCGGCGATATTACGCGCGACTATCTGAATGTCCCCGTGAAGCAGGACCGCTTCCCCTTGGCCCGCCCACCGCTGCCAACGCCGGGTCCTGACCTCGATGATGAGGACTTCGACTGAGGGTTCATCTTTCCAAAAGGTAGCGCCTACCCCCAACGACCCAAGACCTACCATGATGCTTGCGGTAACCGAGGCGGTTGAGCTACCTCAGGAAAAGCTGATTAGACGACTGTGTAAGGTGCTGTCGTCTTATCTCGATGCCGACCAAATCGCCGAGGTCATCAGAGCTTACGATCTTGCCCATGAAGCGCACGAGGGGCAGGTCCGACTGACCGGCGAACCCTACATCTGCCATCCCCTCTCGGTCGCCCTCCTGTTAGCCGATATGCGCATGGACATGCGCGGGATCATGGCGGCGATCATGCACGATGTCATTGAAGACACGGGCGTCGACAAACAACGACTGATTGATGAATTTGGTGAGGAAGTCGCCGAACTGGTTGATGGCGTCACCAAACTTGGCAGAATAAACAGCACATCTCGGGCAGAAGCCCAGGCGCAGAACGTCCGAAAAATGTTTTTGGCGATGGTCAAAGACCTGCGGGTGATCATGGTTAAACTCGCCGATCGTCTTCATAACATGCGAACTCTCGAAACGATGGCGAGCCACAAGCGCCGCCGTATCGCCTCTGAAACTCTTGACATCTACGCGCCCATTGCCAACCGTTTGGGAATGCATGAGATGCGCCTCGAACTGGAGGATCTCGGCTTTGCGGCGATGTATCCCATCAGAGCTCGCATCCTAGCGCAGTCGGTTAAAAAGGCGCGCGGCAACCGCAAAGAGGTGGTGTCCAGCATTGAATCAAGCATCCTCAAGCGGCTCGCCGATGCTGGCCTTGATCACTGTGAGGTGATCGGACGCGAAAAGCACCTTTACAGCCTCTATCAGAAGATGGTCCGAAAACGCCGCCCTTTTGCCGAGGTCTTTGACGTCTATGCCTTTCGGATCATTGGAGAAAACGTCGATGATTGCTATCGGGCCTTGGGTATCGTGCACAATCTTTACAAGCCGATTCCGGGACGTTTCAAGGACTATATTGCAGTCCCCAAGGCCAACGGCTATCAGTCCCTCCACACGGTCCTCGCAGGCCCTTTTGGGCAGCCACTCGAGATTCAGGTCCGGACCCGCGCCATGCATCATTTGGCAGAAGCCGGCATTGCCGCTCATTGGCTTTACAAGAGCGAAAAGGAACTAGCCCCTTACAGTCAGGCAAGGGCGCATGAGTGGCTGCAGGATCTGCTTGAAATTCAGCAAAGCGCAGGGGACTCGCTTGAGTTTCTGGATAATCTTAAGGTGGATCTTTTCCAGCGGGAAGTCTATGTCTTCACCCCGCGAGGACAGATCATCAAGCTTCCACGGGATACCACCGTGGTTGACTTTGCCTATGCCGTTCATACCCATGTCGGCAATACGTGCGTTTCCGCTCGGGTTGACCGTCAGCTGGCCCCCCTCCAGACGGTTCTTCAGAACGGTCAGACGGTAGAAATCATTACAGCGCCATGGGCTCGGCCGAACCCCCTCTGGCTCAGCTTCGTGGTGACCGCGAAAGCCCGTGCGGCCATTCGCAACCATCTCAGACACTTTAAAGTGAAAGAAGGCATCGCGCTGGGCCTAAGACTCCTCGAAAAGGAAGTGGATGATCTGGGGTTTCGGTATGAAGACATTTCACAAACCCAGTTCAAAGCGCTTCTCAAGGCCCTCGACATCCCAAGCCTTGACGACCTTCTGGAAGATATCGGTTTCGGCAATCGCCTACCGATGCTCGTCGCACGCCAACTGATAGCGGTCGGCGACCACAAGGATGGCGGCACCAGCTTATCAACGTTGCCGACCATCACACCATTGATTATCAAGGGCACCGAGGGCATGGTGGTCAACCTTGCCAAGTGTTGTCGTCCGATTCCAGGTGACCCCATCATCGGCTTCTTCAATCCCGGCAAGGGCCTGGTGATCCACCTGACCGAATGCAAAAACATTGAAGAACTCCGAAAGCGTCAGGTCAACTGGATTGATGTGCAATGGGATAAGCAGGCGACTGGGGAGTTCCCTGCTCTGATCCGACTGGAACTCATGAATCAAGTCGGCACTCTCGCCAAGGTTGCCTCGACCATTTCACGTATGCGGGCCAACATCGAGAATGTCCAGATCGTCAATCAGGACAGTCAACTCTCGGTGGACTTCATTACCCTGATGGTTCGTGACCGAAATCATCTGGCCAATGTCGTTCGAGAACTAAGAAAGCTCACCATCGTTCTCAAAATATCAAGGGTTAAATCAGAGCTTCGAAAGAAAACGGGCCATGACTAAAACAATCATCTCAACGCCTTCGGCACCCGCAGCGATCGGCGCCTACTCCCAAGCCGTCAGGGTTCAAAACACGGTCTATCTGTCAGGCCAGATCCCCCTGGACCCCATCACCATGACACTGGTCGAAGGCGGCATCGAGGCGGAGATTCGGCAGGTATTCAATAACCTCAAAGAGGTCTCAAGGGCCGCGGGGGGCGAACTGTCTGATATCGTCAAGCTCAACGTTTTCCTGACCGACCTCAGCCATTTTCAACGCCTGAATGACATTATGGGGGAATACTTTTCTCCTCCCTACCCCGCGCGGGCGGCCATTGGCGTTCAATCGCTACCGCGCGGTGCAGGGGTTGAGATGGACGGCATTCTGGTCCTTGAGGGCTGACTCTTAGGGGTCCCGTGAAAAACTCAGGTCCAACCCACGCGCAGCGTTCCATCGCCAGCCTCAAGGGCGTCGGAGCACAAACGCTCAAAAAATTGGAGCGCCTCGGTCTTCAATCGATTGAGGACCTTTTGTTTCACCTGCCTTACCGCTATGAGGACCGGACCCGCCTGATTTCGCTGGCGAATATCAGAGTGGGCGATCATGCCCTGGTAACCGGCCAGATTGATTCAGTCCACATGACCCAGGGACATCGGCGGACCTTGGTCCTTCGGATCAGCGATGGGTCGGGCCAGTTGTTTCTCCGGTTTTTTCATCACACTCAGGAACAGCGACGCATTCTGATCGAGGGCCAAAGGCTTCAGTGCTTCGGTGAAGTCCGCCTCGGTTTTCAGGGGCTTGAACTCCATCATCCTGACCTGACGCTTCTAGCCCCAGGCAAAGTCTCCGAACCTGAGGCCCACCTGACCCCGATCTACCCCCTGACCGAGGGTCTTCACCAGAAAAGCCTCAGGAAGCTGATCGGCCAAGCCCTCACCACCGCGCTTGACGATCTCATCGACTGGCTGCCTGAAGAATCGTTGGATGCCGGAACAGCCCTGCCCTTAAAAAAAGCGCTTCAACAACTGCATGCGCCCACAGCAGGAACCCCCCCCGATTCCAGCGCCATGGCCATGGCGCGAGAGCGGCTGGTCTTTGAGGAGTTATTAGCGCATCACCTGAGTCACAGCCGCTGCCGACTTCGGGTGCAGAACCAACCAGCCCCTCCCATGGTGGCGAATGCCGATCTTACCCGGCGCTTTGAGGCCGCACTCCCTTTCCGTCTAACCCAAGCCCAACAACGGGTCATCGGTGAACTTCTTGAAGATCTCAAAAGACCCTGGCCGATGATGCGCCTCTTACAGGGCGATGTGGGATCCGGCAAGACCGTCGTTGCAGCCTTTGCCGCGCTGACGGCGATTGGGGAAGGTTATCAAGTGGCCATCATGGCGCCGACTGAACTACTTGCTGAACAACACGCGAGGAGCTTTGAACACTGGCTCGGCCCTCTTGGCATAAAGATGGGCCTCTTATCCGGCAAGGCGAAGGGAGAAGCCCGTCGTCAGTGTCTGTCGGCACTTCAAACGGGCCATATCGCCCTCATTGTCGGCACGCATGCTCTCTTTCAGGATGAGGTTGAGTTTCAGAAGCTTGGACTGGTCATTATTGATGAGCAACACCGTTTTGGCGTCCATCAGCGACTCGCACTAAAGGAAAAAGGGCAACGGAATGGATGGGCGCCACATCAGCTCATCATGACCGCAACGCCCATCCCAAGGACCCTGGCCATGATCGGTTATTCAGACCTTGATCTTTCGATCATTGATGAACGCCCGCCTGGCAGAACACCGGTCAAAACAACGGTCCTGCCTGCCTCGCGAAAAGAGGACATCATCGGCCGCATCCATGATTGGGTTCGGCTAGGCCGTCAGGGTTACTGGGTTTGCACGCTGATTGAAGAATCCGAGATGCTCCAGGCCGAAGCTGCTGAGAATGCAGCTGAACGCTTAAAGAATGCGTTACCAGCGCTTCGGATCGCGCTCATTCACGGACGCTTAAAGGGGGCCTTAAAAGAAGCCGTCATGGCCTCATTCAAGGAGGGTGAGATCGACATTCTGGTCGCGACAACCGTGATCGAAGTGGGGGTGGATGTGCCCAATGCCAGCCTGATGGTGATCGAAAACGCCGAGCGACTGGGTCTTGCGCAATTGCACCAGCTTCGAGGGCGCGTCGGCCGAGGGCCCGGGGAAGCCCACTGCGTGCTGGTCTATCAGCCGCCCCTGGGGGAGACGGCTCGGGAGCGGCTAGGCATCCTTCGGGAGACCGATGATGGCTTCGTCATCGCCGAAAAAGATCTACAGATCAGGGGGCCTGGAGAACTGCTGGGCACTCGTCAGACCGGCCAGATCGTCTTTCGAATTGCTGATCTTTCTCGAGATGCCCTCTTGATCGACAGGGTTCATCAGACGGCAGAGCGCCTCATGCGAGATCATCCCAGCCATGGCGACCCCCTGATCGAGCGTTGGCTCGGCCAGTCGGCTCAATTTATGGAAGCCTAATCACCCCTTCACTCTGAAGGCTTCCTTTGAGACAGAATTAAATAGAGGGGCCACTAGGCCCATCAGCCCCCATGCATCAGCGCTCTTGACACTTCGCCATCAAGGTTTTTTATCTAGGGGGTGTTGCTTTGCCCACTCACTGGCAAGATGCTGGCCTTCTGCTAATTGACTCTTGGACAGCGTCCGAGCTAACTTATCGCGCTGACCAATAGGGTCCTTGTCGCCTGATACCGCGGCTAGATTGAACCATTTATAGGCTTCGACCTGATTCTGCGGCACCCCATGACCCAAGAGATAGAGGGATCCTAAGCCCGCCATCGCCTGGCGGTTCCCATGCTCCGCCGCACGGCCATACCACTTCAAGGCTTCCGCGAAATCCTTATGAGTCCCCTTGCCATGCTCATAGCGGTAACCCATGTAATACATGGCTTCAAGGTGTCCCTGGCCCGCCGCTTTGAGATACCAACGGGTCGCCTCGGCCTTATCGATTGGAACCCCTTGACCAAGGCCAAATACTTGTCCGACTTTGAACTGAGCATCGGCAAAGCCGCTGCTCGCAGATGCCTTATACCAGCGAATCGCCTCTTGCTGGTTGGCCGGACCGAAGGTGCCTTGCTCATAAAGCCCCGCGAGGACGAACTGGGAGCGGGCATCTCCCTTCTCGGCTGCCTTGGTACACCAGTAGAGGAGATCCACAGAAGGCTTTACGCTTGAAGGCGGATGGTCTTGAAGGGGTAGTTTTTTGACCTGATCAGCACACTGAGTGATTTCATCACTGGCTGCGGTGGGCTTTGATGAGGCCGCCGAAGGAGCCTCATGGCCACCGAGGCCGGCCGGCATCTCACTGCAGGCCGACAAGATGAGGGCAGCGATCAGGGGTAAGAAAAAGAGGATATTCATGGGTAAAGGGTTCCTCGAGCTTTCTGGGGAAGGGTTTTCTGTTGCATCAGCTTAGGGTGTCATTCTACCGGGAACCATCGGTTCCACGAGACCTTGCTCACAGCCTTTCTGAGCCACATACTCTCTATCGAGGCTGTCTGAGAATAAAGCCGGATCCGATGAGGTTCCCTTTAGATGGATACGAACTTCACTATAAAGCCATTGTCCCTTAAAAGGGACACAGATCAGTTCAAGGGCTCTGCCCGCGCCGGATCCGAAGCTTTCTTCAAACGCTAGGCGTAAGCTATCAGCCGCCAGCACCGCGCCCAAATGATCACGAAAATGCCGCTCAAAGCTCGAGGCATTGATGGCCCCAAGATAGGTCAACGCCACCTCAAAAAATCGCTCAGGGTCATCGCCGTAGCAGCGACCATGGCGGACCCACTCGTGACGATCAAGCCCCGAAAGACTTCCAGGCATCAGCGTATTCAATCGTTCCCGTATCGATTCCTTCAAGATAACAGGAGGTAAGGACATCCAGGCCTTTGCGTTATCCAGTCCTTTTTCAGTGGGCGAAGTCTTGCAGTATTCAAGGCTTCTAGGCTCAGGCCAGAGTCCATGAAGCACGAAATGGCTGGCATCAAAGCGATCGCTCAATCGATTTTTACATTCACTCTTGCCGGGGTGGGTGTCACAAAAAGCGGGTTGCCAACTGAGGGCAAGAAGGAGGCCCTGAGGTCCCTTTATGGGGGCTGATGGCGTCGCTAGCGGGTCGATTACCCCACAATGCCGCTGGACCCAGCGACCTTCAGGATGACGTCCCAATAGCCTTATCTGAACGTATTCACCCTCTTTGCGGTTGAATCCCATGAGGGGGTAAAGGTGGCCGACCTCGATGAAAACCGTGTCTTGCAACCGCTGAATACCCACGCCGGCGGGGCAATACTCTGTGGCTCTAAAGGTCCCGGCTTGAGGCTCAAAGGCCGAAACCTTCAGGGACCAGGACAGGAGGATCGAGAGGATGAGCCACCCACCCCTCATCCTCGGCCTTCCTCTTAGGATGAAAGAAGGGTCACATCGGGTCATGGGGAGGGGGCTCTAATAAGGAAAGCCCAGGAGGGAGCGCGTCCCCCATGAGGCGCTGTTGATCGGCCGCTTCAAGTTCTATCAAGGCTTCAATCAGTCCCACCCAGGATTCAGGACACCGGGCTGACTTCATAGCCGTCACCACGCGAAGCCGCTGCTCGAGGGATATATCGCGATGGCGATCACCACTCATACGGGCCATTAAGGTGATCGCCAACGCGACATCGGGATTCTTTTTGAGATTCTCCTTCATCAGACGATCGAGCCAAGGTTCCACGGTGGCCGCTGGAATCACCTGATGGGCACTGCCATAGGCTGGCACCCGCGCACAAAGGCGTCCGAGAGCCCACCAGATCGGCAGTGGCTCTCCCGCCTTTTCAAGGCGCTTTAGAAGCCATTTTGCGGTTTCGATCTTCGCCTCAACGGGCCATCGCTCGAGACATCCTGAAAGCCTCAGCATGTCCTCGTAAGCCCTTTTCTTCAGGAGGGATGCGGTATTCCCCCGGCGGGCCGCAACCGGGTCAAGAAAAGGCACGAGATCGCCATGAATGAGCCACTGCTGCGTCTCCGTCAGCCCCCCCGCAATTCGACGCCAAAGGGTCCACCACTCCGACCAGTGTTGTGACTCATTCACAAACTGAGGCCCCTGCCGGTAGATATCAAAGAGCCGCTGCACCCGTCCTTCATCCCCGGCAAAGCCATAGCCTGGGCGAAGACAAAAACCGGCCAAATTAAGCCAGAGACGTTCGTGGTGCAGGGAGCGACGACGATGCGATAAGCCTTCCATCAGCACGTCAAAAAGGCTGCGAATGACCACCATGGTCCAGTCTGCCCTGGGACCCAATATTTTCTCAAGCTCACTCCTGACGCCCTTGACTCCTTTAGGATCAATCTCCTTTGATTTCCTCCCGAAAAATTCCTGAAGAATGTCTAAGGCTGCCGGGAGCCTTCGCTCTGTTGCCGGGTCCACCATCAAAGGCATGCTCGCGCTTGCTTGACGCAGCTCAAAGGCAATCTGCCAACGGGCGCTGACATCATCGGTGGCCACACAGTGAAGATCGAGGGTTCCGACTGCGCTAAGGGAGGCCACCAGGCGGACTTCGCGCTCCCGTAGGGCGGTGTCTACCGTGTTATCGAGTTGAACCATCAGGGGTGGCAGGGCATGAAAAGCGCCTTCGCTCAACGGCAGCAAGGCTCCTGTCAAAGGTTGGCTGTCATCTCGTGCCGAGAGCAGGTTAAAACGCACCGGGGCCCCAAGCCTTAGGAGAAAGGTCCGGGCTTCAAGAACGATTTCCCGTCCTTCCTCGGTGCCACGTGGGAGTAAACATAAAGCGTGACCCAACCCCCCCTCCTCAGCCGCAGGCAACTCCAAAAAGAGGCTCCGTGGCGCACCGGAGACGATCCTTTGAACCCCAAGATCCCGGCGGGCCAAACCATAGGCCACGGCACCGGCTGCCACGGCAAGATCCGGGGATGGATTTTCAAGCAGGGCCATGGTGCCTGCGCCCCAGTGAGCAAACTGCTGAAGGATTCTCTGGGTGATGAGGGCGCTGTTGAATACGCCGCCATTCAGTAACAGCAAGTCCGGCAAAGGCTCAGCCATCTCGCGGCCCAGGGCTTCACATGCTACCTCCCGGTGGCTCTTCAAAAAAGCGGCTAAATGCCGCGTCATCGAGGGATCCGCGACATAGGGGAGACCGAATTCAACCACACCCCCGCGCTTTCGCTCCGGTTGATCGTCAAGATCAACGACCGGAAAAAAGCCACCGAAGACAAGGTCCATCACTTCATCACGGGTGAGGATCACGGAGCGAGCCCCGCCGATGAGGCGGCTGCCGCTCCCAAGAAGGGTCACCCTGACCTCAGCCGGTGCATCAGGGCTCAGTAATCGTTCCTTGGCAAGGCGGCATTGTTCGACCCATTGCGATAACTCACCGGTATCGAGCCGATGGCCTTCAAGGGTCAGGCGGCGCTCACTCAACTGGGCCAAGGCGAGATCAATGTTGTCGCCCCCGAGCATCAGGTGATTGCCGACCGCAACCCGCGTCAGCTCTGGTTCACCGCCCTCATGCGTGACCCGAATGAGAGTCAAATCCATGGTCCCGCCACCAATATCGATCACCAAGAGCAGGCGACGATCGCTCAACCGAGCCTTTAGCGCATGACGCTCACGCCACAGCCAGTGATAACAGACCGCTTGCGGTTCCTCGAGAAGCTTTAGTACCGGAAGCCCCGCTTGACGGGCGGCCTCGATCGTCAGATTTCGTGCCGCCTCATCGAAGGAGGCGGGGACCGTCAGAATAATCTCCTGATCTTTCAAAAAGAAACCGGGATGCGCGCGCTCCCAGGCTCTTAAGACATGTCGAAGAAATCCCCCTGACACTTCAACCGGCGAAATCTTCGGGATATCCTCTCCACTCCCCCAGGGGAGAATGGCGGCCGTGCGATCGGCCGAGGGATGCGACAGCCAACTCTTCGCACTCGCGATGAGTCGTCCCTTAGACTTTGCCCCGAGCTGACGGGCCCATTCGCCAATAATAGGGACATGATGGCGATCCCCCGCCTCCTGAGGCCAGGGTAATTGGACATCCCCTTCACTGACCTCCTCTCTTAAGGCCTGATAGCGGACCGAAGGGAGGAGTGGCCTCAGGTCCACTTCCCCAGGCCCCACCAGTTGTTCAATCGAGAATGGGCGAATCAGAGGGTCGCCAGACAGGCTCACTTCGGCCACCACTGTATGGGTGGTGCCAAGGTCAATGCCGACCAGCCAGGCAGGGGTTTCTGGGGGCGCTAGAGCCATCGATCAGGGTCGTGCAGTCTGAGCGCCCGGATCGCCACGAACCTCAAAGGCCACCTTCCAGCGGTGTCCACCGGTGGTGGCCACCGCTTCCAATTCGAGTCGTCCAACCTCGGTGACCCGTGCCACCAAATGGACGGGAACGATATCGCCGGGCCTAAAGGCTTCGACCGGAAGCACCACCTCAATATCAGCCAAGGCCTCGAGATCGCCGAGGGGCCACCAATCAAGACGGGTACCGACCTCATCCTCGCGCCGAACCTTAGAAGTAAAAAATCTGAAGCGCACCGGCTCTCCAACCACGACCCCAAATTCCACCGGTGGCAGCGCAGCTTCGGTCCCTTCTTCCATTCCGAAAGGCGCAATACAGAGCGCTTCAAGGGGCGCCGGGAACCCCGGAACGGCAGGCATACTGCTCTCAACGCCGACGTAATAGGCTGCTGCAGTCCCGCTCCGGATCCGGACTCCAGGCCCTTGACGAACCCAGCCATAATAGGCAGCACCCCGAGCTACCGCGAGATCGAGATCAACCCCCTCCAGTAGTCGTGCAGGTGCCGCCGCATCCTTTAAAAGCCACTCATTTAAGACCACCAGAAGCTTCTGGCGAAGCCGCTCGGAGCGGAAGATCCCGCCATTCAGCAAGACCGCTGTCGGCTGCATAAAATGGCCACCCTTAAAGGGCTCCAAGACCTCTTGGGCCCCCTTCAGCGCTTCGTGCTGGCGCCGCAGAAAAAGCGCCAAATGGGCGGTGATTCTCGGATCCTGGGCATAAGGGAGCCCTAAGGTCGTCAACCCAGTGCGCGCGTGATGGACCCATTCAACCTGATGTAAATCGAGCGAGGGGAAGAACCCCTCAACGAGGGCGCCGGTCACCTCTTCCTGGGTAAGCCGCGTTCTCAAAAGCCCTCCCATCAAGGACGTGCCGCGGCTTGGAACCACGATGGCGACTTCATTCAGGGCGGCATCCAAGAGCAGTGCCTCCTTGGCTTCCCGGCAGGCGTAAGTCAATGCCAGAACCTGCCAGGATTCAAGACGACGCCCCTCGGCTTCAAGCTTCGTCCTGAGACCATAGGCCAGAGCAAGGTCCATGTTGTCGCCACCCAGGAGGATATGATCGCCGATAGCCACCCGTTCGAGCGTCAGTAGCCCCGCCGCCTCACCGACAGCAATCAGTGAAAAGTCTGTGGTCCCTCCTCCGACATCCACGACCAAAATGACTTCACCCGGACGAATCGATTCGCGCCACCGTCCGTCACTGGCCTCAAGCCAGCTATAAAAGGCCGCCTGTGGCTCCTCGAGAAGCACCGGCCTTGGAAGTCCCGCCGCCTCGGCCGCCTCCACGGTGAGGTCCCTGGCCGCAGGGTCAAACGAGGCAGGAACGGTGAGCACGACCTTCTGATCGATCAGCGGCGCCTCAGGATGCGCGTGATTCCAGGCATCGTGAAGGTGGCGAAGATAGGCTGTGGAGGCTTCTAGTGGCGATATTCTTGGAACGTCTTCTGGCGCTTGAGGTGGAAGGATCGCGGATCGCCGATTGACGGCCTGGTGAGACAGCCAGCTCTTGGCGCTGCCTACCAGTCGAATCGGTGTCTTGCTGCCGAGCATTCGAGCCCATTCCCCAATAATCACGAGGGGCTTTGAATTCCACGGCAGCACAACCTCCGCCTCATCAATTTCCTCTTGATGGGCCTGGTACTGGAAAGACGGCAACTGATGGCGTGATTCGACGGTTCCAGGCCCTGTCAACTGTGGAATGGGGAGAAGCTCGACCAAAACCTTTTCAGTCAGTGCGGTATCCAGTCGAACGGATGAGACCACGCTGTTGGTCGTCCCAAGATCGATCCCTACCGCGAAGCGGGGCTCCGTCAAAGTTCAACCTCCGCGGGCGCTAAAATCCTGACATCATGGCGCTCTCCAATCGTTGGGAGCCGAATGCTTTCGGCCCGCCAACCCGGGTGCACGAGGACCCCTTTGAACGGGGCCTCACCCACCACGTGACCACTCAATCGGATCGAGGAGGCATCAAACCCCCTCGGCAATTCGATGGCACTGCCTTCCGCCTCAGAGCGGATGGATTTCAGCTCAAGGTGCTGGCGAAATAACTTCTGGCAACCCGCGTGGACGACCCGCGCTGCCGCACCAATGTCGGCGTCGGCATGATGGGAAAGGTCTTCTTCCACAAAATCGATAAAACGAGCCTCCTGCTGCAGTAGACTCAAAAAGACCAGGGCACCCTCCTCAGGGGCTGCTCTCAGGACTGGCGCGGGCGTGATCGTAGGCACCGGTTCGACGTTTGAGGGGGTTTTCTTTGAAGCTTTGGCCCAGAGCAAGCCGAGGACGATCGCAAGCAGGGTCAAAAAAGCAACAACGACGGCCAACGTCAAGTGCACCAGATCGAGCGTCGTCGGAATGAGATTAGGATCAAATTGCATGGAAAACCTGCCAGGGATGGATGCAGTAAACACGCCTTACGGCGGCACGAGAGGGAGCCGTCGGAGAAGTTGAAGTTCTCCTCAGCCGACTCACTTCAAGGATGATCTTTCGCGTAGCGAGCCGCCTGCGCGCCCATCACCACCTTCACGACCTGCTGAGCCGCCCGCGAACGCTTGCTTTTGATATACCGGTCAGAAATCACTGAAGGGACTTTTTCGCCATCAAAGGCCTGTTTGACAACGGTTAAGGTCTTGTCGCAACGCCCAAGAATCAAATCGGTCACTTTACGGGAATCTAAAGGGTCATTGCCGTGGAGCCGTGTCTCATCGTTAAGACATTTCTGGTACGCATCAACGCCCCCATGAATCTTCGCCAAGGTCTTATCGCTGAGCGTCGTCGGCTGCCATTCCTGCTGAATGTCAGCGTCTGCTTCAGACCCTGCCTGAGCAAACCCCAATGACCCAAGCGCCAGCCACAAAAGCCCAGCTCCAAGCTGTGTCCTCCTCCGCATCAGCATCCGCATCATCCACTCCTTAGTGTTTCTTTTGGATCAAAGGATCCTTCTCAGGAATAATCTCGAAAATGATCAGTTCGGCCTCGCCATCGCTCACATTTTCAGCCGTCATGACCTCACCGGTCTCCCAGAACACCTGGCCTGGACCATATTCCTTGTGATTACCTTCCTCCTCAATCCTGACGCGCCCTTTTTGAACATAGCGCGGGCCCGGGCCCTCATGGATATGCGGCGGGGTCTTGAAACCCTTTGGAAAAGTGATTTGATAAACCTTAATCGTGGCTTTAGGCGTAGCCAGCTTAAGCTCTTTTTCAAGCAACGTCGCCCGAGGGGGCATCACGGCCTCTTCAGCTAAGCCAAGGGCTGGAATCAAAAAGCCGGCCAGAAGAAGGCAGTGGATTCTTTTGCATGAGGAAAATACGGTCATGGCGTCACCTCTTAGTGAATAGATTGCGGCCCTGAAGGGCGCGGAAGAAAAATGTGTTGTCATCGCCCTGGTAACTCCTCGACTTCGGGACGATGCGCGCGACGCTGCAGCCACATGACCCCCATCAGATCCCAAATGCCGACCCAAAGACGGTGCCAGGTGCCGTATTTCGAAACGCCCCGAAGTCTTGGGCGGTGATTGACCTCCACTGAAACCACCCGTGCTCCGGCTCTTTGCGCCAGCGCCGGAAGAAACCTATGCATATGATCAAAATAGGGCATCGTTAAAAAGAGCCAGCGGTCAAAAAGCTTGAGACCACAGCCGGTATCGGGAGTTGCATCATGCAGGAGCTTTGCACGGATGCCATTTGCGAATCGCGAGGAAAATTTACGCCAACCAGTGTCCTTGCGGTTCTTCCTATAGCCTGCGACCAGGGCACCCCGCCCTTCCTTAGAGAGCGTCTCCCAGGCCGAGTAAAGGGCCGGTATGTTGGCTGGGTCATTTTGCCCATCCCCATCGAGGGTCGCGATAACCGATCCCCTCGCCGCCAAAATCCCGGTGCGCACCGCTGTACTTTGCCCGCAGCATACTTTGTGGCGAAGCACCCTCAACGCCGGAAATTCTCGCTGCAATCCTCTTAGAATCTCGAAGGTGTCATCCGTGCTGCCATCATCGATGTAGAGGATCTCATAAGCGCCAAGACCTTTCACGGCGCCCTCGATTTCCTCGATCAAAGGACGCAAATTGTCGATTTCATTGTGGACCGGCACGACCACACTCAAAGCTATTGTCATCACCGAATCCTCCTTACCATTCGCCTTCATAGGCAACCGGCGGTCCCAAAGGCGCCTCCACCATAGCGCCTAATGAGAAGGCCCTTTCACCCAAGGCCGTCAATGCCTCGATGGCTGCGGCTTCCTGATCCGTGCTCACGCATACCACCATACCGATACCGCAATTAAATGTCTTCAGCATCTCAGGCGTCGACACCCGACCTTTCGCCTTGAGCCACTGAAAGACCTCCGGACGAATCCATGACCCAAGGTCAATCCGGGCACCAAGACCCGCGGGAAAAACTCGTGGAAGGTTTTCTGTGATCCCACCGCCCGTGATGTGGGCAAAGGCCTTGACATCGATCTCCTTCAGTAGAGCCAACAGCGACTTCACATAAATACGGGTGGGCTCCATTAACTGATTCATTAAGTCGGTGGGGGCTGGCTGTCCCTCGGGCCCGTGACCACTCACTTCAAGAATCTTCCGAATCAAAGAATAACCGTTCGAGTGCGGGCCTGATGAAGCAAGACCAATCAGTCGATCACCGACGTGAACTTTGGTCCCATCCAGAAGGGCCGACTTTTCAACGACGCCGACGCAGAAACCCGCGAGGTCATACTCTCCAGCGGCATACATGCCAGGCATTTCGGCCGTCTCCCCACCCACCAGCGCGCAACCAGCTCGTTCACAGCCAAGACCGATCCCGCCAATGACGCTGGCAGCTACATCGACGTCCAGCTTACCGGTCGCATAGTAGTCAAGAAAGAATAAGGGTTGTGCTCCCTGCACAATAATGTCATTGACGCACATAGCCACCAGATCGATCCCCACACCCTCATGACGCCCGGTCTCCATCGCTAATTTCAGCTTGGTGCCTACCCCATCCGTTCCTGCCACCAGGACCGGCTGCTGATAAGCGCCCGGAGGCAGTTCGAAAAGGGAGCCAAAGCCGCCGAGCCCACCCATGACACCAGGGATTCGGGTCCTTAAAGCGATGGGCTTGATCCGCTCCACCAACGCATTGCCGGCATCGATGTCGACCCCTGCCGCCCGGTAATCAAGGGAATTTTCCATCTGATTCACAGTCAAAAACGTTCTCCAAAAGGGTATAAGCGACTCATCTAAAGCATCAAAAAATAAGCCCCGCCAAAAAAGGAGATCCATGAAATTGCGAGGAGTGGGGGGTATTTTAACCTAAGGAGGCCCGCTCGAATCATTTGAGCGCTTCAATCTGAGGAGGCCCTGCGCCACCCTTCCCCGATTCGGTTTAAGCTAATAAGGAACTCACGAGGCTTCGAGAATAAGATGCACACATCCACCCCTATGACCGCTTTCTGGCGCTTAAGCTTGGTGACGGTCCTGGCCGTTTACCTCCTGATCTTTGTGGGGGGAGTGGTCAGAGCCTCTGGATCCGGCATGGGCTGCCCTGACTGGCCCACCTGTTTTGGCCGCCTGATCCCCCCGACTCAGGAAAGTGAACTGCCGAGCGACTACCATGAACGCTATGTGGGCTACGGCGACACCACTTTCAACCCGCTTAAGACCTGGACCGAATACCTTAACCGACTCCTTGGCGCATCCATCGGTCTATTGATCCTTGGAACCCTTTTAAGGTCCCTACCCCTTAGGAAAAGGGACCCCGTTATATTTCGCCTCGCTCTTTTGACCTTTATTCTGGTTGGATTCCAAGGATGGCTAGGATCACGGGTGGTCGCTTCTGAATTGAAGCCAACCCTCATATCAGCGCATATGATCGTGGCGCTCATTATCGTCTCGCTGTTGATCTTCATGACGACGCGCGCGCGAAGAGCAACGACCCACCCCCTTGATATCCGTGGGCTTCCAAAGGCCTGGCACCGCGTCATCGCCATCGCTCTCTTGATGACCCTGGTTCAGGTCAGTATGGGGACCCAGATTCGGGAGGCCGTGGATGGGATTACCAACCAGTCCTTCATCACCGAGCGCTCGATCTGGCGGGAACACTTTCCCATCATTTTCTATATCCATCGATCCTTTTCATCGATCATCCTGATGACGAATCTATGGCTGGTCTTCCATCTCATGCGATCTCTCGGTCAAGGACATCCCCTCAAAAAGCCCGCTATGGCGCTTGCCTCTCTGGTGATTATTGCGATTCTGACCGGCGTCAGTCTCGATCGGCTGGGATTTCCAGCGATGGTGCAGCCCTTTCACTTGCTCCTAGCCAACCTCATTTTTGGCTGTCAGTTCTTCTTATGGCTGACCACCCGCCATGCCCTAAAAGAAACGCCTAAGGGGCTCTAAGGACAAGGGGTTGGTGATGGCATCTTGATGCTGGTATCCCCGGAGTTGATCGACTGGATGGCTTCATCCAGCTCCAGGCTGGGTTTATCCCATGGAACCCTTAACCAGAAACCATTGGCACGCACTAGGCGAGGCCTCACCTTGGCATTGATCCCTTTTTCCTTATACCCCAGAAGCGCTTTCTCTGCTTCTCCTTGGGTCTTATAGAGCCCGAGAGAGATCGCTCCCACTAAGGGACCTCGATCAAACAGCCAGTTTTCATAAACGCCCTTATTCATCAGCATCTGACGATTGGCCATGGCCGCCTCACGACTGTTAGCCTTGGGATAAAGGACCCACCAGCCATCGGGCGCATCCGAGGGATGAATAAGAATTTGAATGTCTTTACCGAGGGGTTTCAATAACGTAAGGGCAGCGTCCGCTTGAGCGCGATCGCTAAAAGGTCCCATTTCAAGGCAGATCAGGTCGCCGTTCGGGTTATCGAGATCCTCCGGCGGCTTCATGAGAGGATCAGGCTCGGTCGGCAAAAGTTCAGCTTCATCGAGTTCTTCAACCGGGAGCGGCTGATCCGCCAAGGGCATCTCGAGGGCCTGATTATCAGGATCCTCAGCAATAAAACGATGCGGATCAACCCCAAATTTCCACCCGAGAAAAATCAGGTTGATCAGCACCAGAATGTAAAAAAGGTATTTCAAGCCGTGACCCGCTGGATAGATAAGGTGGCTGTGCCGTTCATTCCGTATTTTAACCTACCCGCCATCATCAAGGGTGTCGCCTTGATGAGGAGGATGGTTAAGGCCGCTTGATGAAAAGGTCAACGGCTCAGAAAAGCCCGTTTAAGGCCTCTGAGGATGAGCGTCTGATCGATCTTGAAAGGCGCCGTCAAATGTGTACCAATGCGATCCGCATCCCCCCCCATCAGGACCATACTGGCAGGGCTATCAGCCTGCTGGCACTCCTGATGATACACCCGCTCAATCAAACCCACCGCAGCCAACAGGCACCCAGCGGCCACCCCTCCCGCCGACTCTCGCGCCGGCGATAACGTCACCATGGCGGGCCCTTCTAGGGATTGAAGCGCGTGGGCATTCCTTGTGAGCGCGGCCTGCATGGTGCGAAGTCCCGGAACGATATAGCCGCCTTGGTGGCGACCTAAAGGATCGACGACATCGATCGTGATGGCCGTCCCACAGTCCACGATGATGGCCGGCAATGATGCCACTGACTGAAGTCCAAGCAGTCCGAGCCAACGATCAACCCCAAGCGTTTGAGGCTGCCTGTAGCCATTGATGATGCCCTCAGCCTCTACACCCGTTTTAGCGATGAAGACCTCTTTTTGCCAAGCCGATCGAACCCAGGCGATGATCAGGGATTCAACGACGGCCCCCGCCACATTCGATAGGGCGACCGCCGCGGGGGGATTAAGGTCACCCCACGCCCCCTGAAGGGCTGCTTGAAGACCCTCCAAGGCATGACAAAAGGGCTCACCCCAATGAAGACCCTGATCGTCCTCCATCGCCCATTTGATTCTTGAATTGCCGACATCAAGCAGGAGGAGCGACTTCATCGATCTCTCGGGCGCAGTTTGACGTCACCCGAGGCATAGGCTTTGAGCACGCCCTCTTGATCTTCGAACAGCAACAGTCCTTCCTGGTTAACATCCATAATCCGTCCTATCAGGGTCAGGTCACCCACTTCAAGCGTCGCCGCTTGTCCCTGATGGGCATGAAACGACCTCCACTCCTCAAGGTAAGGCGCAAGCCCCTCGTTGGAGTAGTCCGCTAAAAGCGGCAGCAGGTGATTCAGCAGCGTCCCGATAAGAACATTCCGGCTGGGGACAGCCCCTTTAAAGACGGAGTGAAGATCGATCACGGGCTGGTCCATGCCCTTCATCATCTTCTTCGATAATTGATGATTGATACCGATGCCGATAACCACCGCCGAAGGGCCATGAGCTTCTCCACGCATCTCCATGAGAATGCCCCCAAGCTTAGACGACCCCACCAGAAGGTCGTTTGGCCACTTGAGGGAAACGCCTAAGAGGCCCAATGACGAAAGCGCTCTGATGAGAGCAACCCCCACCGCAAGACTCAGACCCGAGACCTCGGCAGGCTCTTGAAAACGCCACAGCAGCGAGAGGCATACATTGCTCCCAAAAGGGGCTACCCAGGAGCGCCCTAAGCGCCCTCTTCCTGCTGTCTGGTATTCGGCCAGACACACACTTCCCGTGGGCACGTTGAGAGCAAGGGACCGCATCAGCTCAGAATTAGTAGAATCAATCACCGCGTGGCATTTAAAGGTTCCAATAAGGCCCCGCGCCCTGGGTGAAAGGATCTCCAGGATAAGCTGCTCATCCAGCCATTCAATAGGCGCAGCAAGACGGTAGCCCGTTCCAGGCCAGGCCACAATATCAAGCCCTAAGGCCTCGAGGCGGCGAACATGTTTCCAGATCGTTGCCCTGCTAACCCCCAAGTCGCCAGCGAGCTTGGTGCCTGAATAAAAACCCCCGCCCTCGAGCCGCTTAAGAACCGCTTTATCCAGCGCATCGATCCCCTTCAACGCTTAGCCCCCTCATCCAGCGCTCTTAACCGGGCTATTTTTTCGGCGATCTTGATCTCAAGACCTCGCGGCGCGGGCCGATAATATTCCCGAGGCTGAAGGCCTTCTGGGAAATAGGATTCCCCTGCGGCATAGGCCTCTGGTTCATCATGGGCATACCGGTAGGCCTTTCCATAATCGAGCTTCTTCATTAAATCCGTCGGCGCATTCCTCAAATGAAGAGGGACTTCATGGCTTCCTGACGCGGCCACATCCGCCTTCGCCATCTTGTAGGCGGTATAAACGGCATTGCTCTTTGGTGCTGCCGCTAAATAAAGCACCGCCTGCGCCATCGCAAGCTCCCCTTCTGGACTCCCAAGACGCTGCTGCACATCCCATGCATTCAGCGATAATTCGAGCGCCCGGGGATCCGCATTACCCACGTCCTCACTCGCGATCCTGACGATACGGCGCGCCAAATAGAGGGGATCAATCCCACCATCGAGCATCCTGCAAAACCAATAAAGGGAAGCATCCGGCGCACTGCCTCGAACCGATTTGTGGAACGCGGAAATCTGATCGTAAAAGGCCTCCCCACCCTTGTCGAAGCGGCGGGCAAAAGCCCCGCCGAGGATCTCCTTGGCGATGTCAGGCCCAATGACCGCCTCCTTAGACCCAAGAAGATCAACGGTCATTTCGAGGAGGTTAAGGGCCTTCCGGGCATCGCCATCGGCCGCTTCTGCATACCATTGATCGACACCCTCAAAGAAACTCATCGTCCGCGCTCCAAGCCCTCGCTCAGCATCTAAAAGGGCTCCCCTCATCACCGCCTTCAATTCTTCTATCGACAGCGACCTTAAGACATAAACCCTCGCTCTTGAGAGGAGTGCGTTATTGAGTTCAAAGGAAGGATTTTCGGTCGTCGCGCCTATAAAACAGAAGGTTCCGTCTTCGACATGGGGAAGAAAAGCATCCTGCTGTGACTTATTGAAGCGATGGACCTCATCAACAAAGAGGAGGGTCTGACGATGAGACCTTTCGCGTTCGAGGTGCGCGGCCTTGACCTCTTCACGGATATCCTTAACCCCCGAAAGGACCGCTGAAAGGGTTGCAAATGCGGCATCGGCATGGGTGGCTATAAGGCGAGCCAAGGTCGTCTTGCCGGTTCCTGGAGGGCCCCAGAAAATCATCGAATGGAGCCGTCCTTTACGAATCGCTTCATAAAGGGGTTTCCCGGGCGCTAAAAGATGGCCCTGGCCGATATATTCCTCAAGGGATCGGGGGCGCATCCTATCGGCCAAGGGTTTTGAAGTATTCTCGCGCATGATCCAAGAAGAGTGTCTCTAGGCGAAACTCCATTTTAAGCCTCCCTTCAAAAGAAGGTCACGATCCCTTAGGGCGAAGGCCTCGCCTTCATCACGCTCGATCAAAGCGAGGGATCTTGGGGGGAGCTTTATTAGGACGTGATTAGAACGTGATGTTGCGGTCTCGCTCGATGACCGCCTTGATGTAATCGGGCATCCCCTTAATGACTGCGCCCAGGACCACATCCTCTTCCCCCATCTGCCGCGCGATCGCACAGGCACTGCAGACCCAGATCGGGATGGATTCAGCTTGGGCATAGACCAAAAGATCCTTCAGGGGCGGTAAATTAACTCCCACCACATGATCGGCGATCCCCGGTCGGGCCAGCGTCACCGCTTCGTTCCAAAGCCAGATCACGACATCATGGCCGGCTTCTTTGGAGGCCTTCGCTGCAATAAAGGGCAAGGTCGCCATCGTCGGATCATCCGTTCCTCGGCTCCCTGAAATAATCAATGTGCTCATACTGGGTCACTCCACATATCAATGGCCTTAAGGTTGGAAAGCTTGGCTATTTCTCTTCAAAAACATCAACGCCTTGAGGCGGCTTGAAGATAAAAAGAGCCGGATCGATCTTGATCCCTGTCTTGAGATTTTCAAAATAGATACGGGTTAATTGTCCAAAGTTGTCACTCAACTCCATGCCGACAAGACGGCCATTTTCGATGCCAATCTGGACATACTTGAAACCGCTCTCTTCAGACTTTGGGATCAGCTTGATGATCGCGATCCCCTCTTCATCCGATTGGCTTTCAATCGTGAAGTTTTTTTCAAGGGGAACATCGCCGGTCAACAAAAGAGCAGGGGTCGATCCAATGGCCTGATTCAGTTTCTTGGCCGTGACCTGATCAAGATCCTTATCGAAGAACCAGACCTTGTCGGCGCTTGAGACAATTTCCTGATGGTACGGCTTCTCGTAATTCCACCTAAATTTCCCGGGACGCTGAAGATAAAACATGCCATTGCTGCGCTTCCCGAGATTCCCCTTTTCATCCACCTGAACCTGGACAAAGGAAGCCTCAAGGGAGCTGGCCTTATTGAGAAAATCTTTCAGCCGAGCCTCGGGGGACATCCCCCCAAGGACGGGCATGGAGAGCCATAAAAAAACCAGCGCAAAGGTTCGCTTCATCATGAGAGAGTGAATTCCAAAAAGGGATGAGACACACATTAGTTGATCGATCGTGCTAAGGCTTCAGCATAGCCCGTGTAGTCCCTAGGAGACAGGGCCAGCAAGCGTCCCTTGGCGTCCTCAGGAATCTCTAAGGCGTCG
>Ga0209084_1000307_pt1 | contig 46705 bp, 58 predicted proteins | sample C_130820_MF_Meta_FD_187309 | JGI IMG/M metagenome (GOLD analysis project Ga0209084, IMG submission 187309) | Freshwater microbial communities from Lake Croche, Canada to study carbon cycling - C_130820_MF_MetaG (SPAdes) (version 2) | ecosystem: Environmental > Aquatic > Freshwater > Lake...
TAAGGAGAAAATCATGTCTGATATTAAATCAGCCCTGCACGCCGCTTTGTTTCGCCCACCTGTGGCCGCAGTGCTCAATCAAACACTAAAAGAATGGGATGAGGAGGGAGAGAAACACTTCCCTATCAACAATCCCTCTGTACCAACACCTATGCCCACACCAGTTCAAACCAAAACGGGCGGCAAAACTAAAAACAATGTCATGCGTGAAACCTTTGCGTTTATAAAAACCTACCCCGGTTTAAAAAGCATAGAAATTGCTGAGCGCATGGAAAGAAAAGGATTTAAAAGCAAGTCCACTACCTCTATAGCATCCCAACTTGTGCGCGAGGGTCAGGCCAAACGCGTTGATGGGCGTTACTACATTATTGTCGACGAGTACAGCCCAATCAAACAGACCTCTACATCAAAAATAACCCAACTGCGCAAGCGCGTGGAGGAATTGAAAGAGGTAGCCAAGAGCAGGGGCATCGCTGACCTACCCGTACAGGCACCTGCCCAAGGTCTAGCTGCCTTGGCCGCAGCCCCTGCCCATACTGAGCCCACTGCCCAAGAACCCCCCAAGGCCAAGCGGTTCGCCATGCTCACTATGCCGCAGACACCAGAGCAGATCGTCAAGGGTATGACCGCCTACCAAGCGCGGGAGTTGTACGATCACCTGAAGAAACTGTTCGGAGGCTGATATGGACGATGCATACAGACTTATTAAAGAGCTAGTAATCACCGCCGTTATTGTCATCGGCGTTCTGTGGGTGTTAGCCATTTGTTTTTGGATGTACCCAAGTATGACCGAGGTGCGGCAGATGGACTGCGCGATGGCAGAGTTTTCACCCGATATGTCGTTGGAAGTTAAGCAAGCGTGCCGCGAGGCAAGGAGTAAGAAATGAGCAAATTTACAGGTGGGCCAGCCTTTCCCCGAGGCGAGCTGCAATTCGCTCCCGGCATGACCCTGCGCGATTACTTTGCCGCCAAGGCAATGCAAGAAATTATTGCCAGCCAATATGAAGATGGCATTTATGTTGGCGACGCTAACAATGATTCAGAACATTTGTGCGCAAGATGTGCGTACATCATGGCAGACGCCATGCTGGAAGCGAGGGAGGCATGAAAACAATCATCCATGTAAACCAACACGTCATCAAAGCCAACGTAAAGAATGGCGCAAACGACCCTGTGCTGACGGTGAAGACGTACAAGACCACAACCTATGCCCATGCAGTGACGATCAACGGGCCAAGCCAAGTTATCTATTCAGAAAAGCCCCTGTCCTGCGGTGCGCGGGTATGGATTGAGACTCAAGCAGAAGTATTTATTGACAAGGAGTAAGACATGAACCCTAAACAATGGCCCGACAACTGGCCCTTTCCACCTTATCCACTGAGGTAAACATGAAACGACAAACACGACTTGAGGTTTATGTCACGGTGCTATGCGCCGTGTGTGCGTCATTGATCCTGTGGAGGTTTTATGAGTGGATGGCGTAAACGACAAGTGCTAGAGATGGCCCGTGAGGCTGGGTTTGAACAAGTGGGTCACGATTCTTTCCAAGAAATCACTGCTCGTATGGAAGCCTTTGCCAAGCTGGTGCGTGAAGATGAGCGTGACAAATGGATGGAGCGTACCGCCATTCTGATTCGCGGGGAGCGTGAGGCGTGTGCAATGACAGTTGAAAATATCGAAACATATGAGAATGTGGAAAAAGCCTGCTTTAAGTTTGCGGCAAGACAAATCCGAGCAAGGGGACAAGCATGACTAAAGAAGAAATTAAAAATTGGTCAAATGAAAACGGTCTTGGTTATCGTTCAGATTTACATAAGATGTATGAAGACCTTTACCGAAGCGCATATGCCGCTGGTGCTTCCGCCGAGCGTCAAGCAATTCTTGGGCTTGCTGATTCGTTAGGTTGGGTAAGCGTTGACCACATTCAATCAAGGGGACAAGCATGAACACCGAAGACGACGAATTTAAGCGCATTGAACGCGAGATGAAATGGCGGCAGATACCAGATGATCTGCCAAAAGCAATACCATTCATCACCGAAGAAGAACTGGAACAACTGTTAAAGGACGAAACATGAACCCATTTTTGTGGAAAGAAAACAAAACGCCCACCATTTTTGCACTTGACCCCCATTTCAAAAGCAAACGCAAGGCGGGCCTGCTCGATGACACCGAGGGCCTTGGCTACAAACAGTTTGGTACATACAGCCGCGCCGCAAAACCTGAACCCAACAAACACGTCACTTACCATGTCCAAATCCCGACACCCCGAAATTCGTAACTTGCTTTTGGCATCTCAAGATGGCTTAACAATAAACGAAATGGCAGATCATTTTAATTGCCGACCGTCCACCCTCTACAACACAATGGCCTCAATTTGGGGGGTTTACATTGACCGTTGGGCAGGGCCAAAACGAGGTCAATATTCAGCCGTTTACATGTGCGCTGAAGTTCCGCAAAATGCACCCCATCCAAAAGATTAACCGGAAAAACTATCATGCCATATGTTAATAAACCAAGACCCTATAAAAAAGAATATCAACAGCAGCTTGAGCGAGGAGATATTCCCGGCAAGCTTGAACGCCAACGTGCCCGACGTGCTCTTGATAAAGACGGACAAGACACCAATAACAACGGAAAGGCTGACAAACGCGAAGGAAAAGATGTTGCACACGTCAAGGCTTTATCTCGGGGCGGGTCAAACGCTGACGGCGTGAGAATTGAATCAGCCGCCGTAAACCGTTCGTTTAAGCGCGGCTCCGACCACGAGCTTGTATCTGAAACTTCTACAAAAGAGCGCAAGAAGAAATGAAAAATTATAAATGGCCGAGGCCGATGGGGTTTACTCCGTTTGACCACCAGCGTGAAACGGCCCAATTTTTATCTACCAACTCAAGGGGTTTTTGTTTTAACGAGCAGGGCACCGGCAAAACAGCTTCCGTAATCTGGGCGGCGGACTACCTCATGACGGCGGGCTTAATTAAACGCGTCCTCGTGGTGTGCCCGTTGTCTATTATGCAGTCCGCATGGCAAGCCGACCTGTTTAAATTTGCTGTGCACCGTACAGTGGACGTTGCTTATGGCAGTGCTGATAAGCGCAAGAAGATTGCAAATAGCTCAGCCGAGTTTGTTGTCATTAACTACGACGGCATCCCCGCAATCGCGGAGTCCGCTATTGCCAACAAGATGTTTGATTTGATCGTTATTGACGAGGCCAACGCCTATAAGAACGTACAGACAAAACGTTGGAAGTTGATGAAAAAACTTATTACGCCTGACACATGGCTGTGGATGCTGACGGGTACGCCCGCCGCGCAATCCCCAGTAGATGCGTACGGGCTAGGTAAGCTATGCGTACCCAACCGTGCCCCAAGATTTTTTGGTGACTACCGTGATTCCGTGATGCAGCAAGCGGGGCCGTTTCGTTGGATTCCCCGGCCAAACGCTGAACAGACAGTGGTTGATATGCTCCAGCCAGCGATCCGGTTTGAAAAAGCGGACTGCCTTGACTTGCCAGCAGTGACCCATGTGAACCGTATTGCGCCGCCCACACCGCAACAGCGTAAATACTACAAAGAATTGAAAGACCAGATGTTGACTGAAGCTGCTGGCGAAGAAATAAGTTCGGTTAATGCAGCGGCAAAGATGAACAAACTCTTGCAGATATCTTGCGGTGCTGTGTATACAGATAGCGGGGCTGTAATCGACTTTGATGTTAGCAACCGCCTTTCCGTAGTCAAGGAAGTTATTGAGGAGTCTAGTCATAAAGTGCTAGTGTTTGTGCCGTTCCGCCACACTATTACGTTGCTGCAAGACTACATAACCAAGGCGGGCGTAAAGTGCGATGTGATCCACGGCGATGTGCCTGTTAACAAACGCACTCAGATATTTAAAAAATTCCAAGAGCAGAACGATTTAAAAGTGCTGGTCATTCAGCCACAAGCTGCCGCCCACGGGGTTACCCTAACTGCGGCCAACACAATTATTTGGTACGCTCCCGTTACGTCGACCGAAACATACTTGCAAGCCAATGCGCGTATTGACAGGCCCGGCCAGCGCAATCCGATGACTATTGTTCACATCGAAGGTAGCCCCGTGGAACGCAGGTTGTATACCATGCTCCAGAACAACATAAACAACCACGAAAAAGTTGTTGATTTGTACAAAAAAGAGCTTGAAGAAGCTTGACAAAGTCTAGCTATAGACGTAGAATTTCCCCACAACACAAGGAACAAAATGGAAGAAAAATCCGTAGACAAACTGTCGGCTGAATATATTGACATCAGGTCGCGCAGAGAGCGGCTGAAGGGGCTGTACGAAGCCGAAGACGAAGAGCTTGCAGGGCAAATGGCCCTTGTTGAGAGCCAGCTTCTTGATGTGCTTAACAGCACCGATGCTGATAGCATCTCAACCCCTACTGCCACGGTTATACGCCGTGTATCCAAACGGTACTCGACCACAAACTGGGACGCAGTTTACAAGCTTGTAGCCAAGCACGATGCGTTTGGCGTGCTTGAGAAGCGCATCCACAACACCAACATGAAACAATTTTTAGAAGAACATCCTGACGAGTATCCTGCTGGTCTGAATGTAGATAGCCGCTATGCGGTAACTGTGCGTCGTAAGACATCAACTCCGGAGTAAACCATGAGCAACATAACAACCTTTAAAGACCTTCCCGCCCACTTGCAAAACGTCAAGCTGGACGACTTTACAAAAGCTTTTTCGTCTTCGGGCGGCAGCATCAAGCGCATCACCCTGCGCGGGCGTGTCTTCCGTCTTATTGATGGCGGCAAAGAGATCGCCAAAAACACTGACCCCTACATGGATGTCGTAATTGTTAACGGTAGCCGGGCCGTACAGAAATCCTACTACGGCGCGGAGTACAACGCCGATGAGACCAGCATCCCCGACTGCTGGTCAAGCGATGGCGAGCGCCCCGATGCGGACGTACCAGACCCACAAGGTGCACGTTGCAAAGAATGCAAGCAGTCTATCAAAGGTTCTGCTGGTGCGGGCCGCGCCGCCTGCCGTTACTCTATGCGGTTGGCTGTTACCCTACGCAACAATGTGGGTGGCGATATCTATCAATTGATTTTGCCGCAGAAGTCGTTGTTTGGCCAAGGCGATGTTGACCACATGCCTTTTTTGCAGTACGCCAAATACGTTGCGCAGTCTGGTTTCAACCTGAACATGCTTTCTACCCGCATGACATTTGATACTGACAGTGACTTCCCCAAGCTGACATTCAGCAACGCCGAGTTCTTGGACAAGGACACATACGACACTGCCATTGAGCAAGGCGAATCCCCAATTGCAGTCAACGCGGGCAAATTAAACTTCACCAAGAAAGACGGCCCATCCTTGCCTAAGATGATTGCTCCGCCCGGTTCCGCCGCCGCTAAGATTGCAGCACCCGTCAAACGTGAAGAGAAGCCCAAGGCTATTGCGTCTAAAGCGCCAAGCAAGTCCGGCCTGTCTACGCTCGTTGACGAGTGGGGAGATGATAAGTGATTGGATACTCACAGCGGGTAGTGCAGGTCAACCGGCAAGCTGACATTAACAATGTTGGCGTCAAGCTTGGTCGGTTTTGCATTAGTCGGGAAATCCCAGTGACCGATGTTATGGACTTTTTTGGTGTTACCAAACAAACCGTATACAACTGGTTTGCTGGGAAATACGAACCCGGCAATCTTTTTACCGCCGCGATTACGGAATACCTTAAACGCGCTAGGTGAGTTTTGGGGGTGACTAGCTCGACGGAGCGAAAGGGGATTCCGTCTGCCCTTCGTCACCCCCTCCTTTACGACGGATACAGGATTCAAAATGGCGGACATTGAATTGTTACGTTGTGTAGTCCCCGCCACTGATGGCTGGTATTGCACAATAGGATTGCTGGACGGTAGACCACCGATTCAGGCATTTCATAAAACACTAGAAGAAGTACAAGAAGAAGCAGATCGCCTTGTGGGTTTGGGGCGTAACGCATATTTCAGTTGCGGCAAATTTAAAACAGACGAGAGTCGTGATGCAATCAATTGCGACATGATGCAATCGTTTTTTCTGGATATTGATTGTGGGCCGACGAAGGCCACACCCGATAAATACGGGCGCATCAAAGGGTACATTGACCAAGACACCGGGTTTATGGCGTTGAGGGATTTGTGCAAAGGGCTTAAGCTGCCAAGGCCCACGATTGTGGATTCCGGTCGTGGCTGGCATGCGTACTGGCCGTTGACAGAACCAGTAGAGCGCGAGAAGTGGTTGCCTATTGCAACTACGTTTAAGGCCAGATGTCTTGAACTAAACATCATCATTGACCCTGATGTACCAGCCGATGCCGCCCGTGTTTTGCGTATCCCCGGCACGTTAAATTTCAAAGACGATCCAGCCAATGAAGTGGTTGTGTTGCACACAATGGAGCCGATGTTGTTTGACGACTTCGCGTCTTTGATGGGTCCGATCGTTCATGTCAAGCCAGCGTATGCACCCAAGCAATTGGATGACTTTACTCGCTCGTTGTTGGGTAACCGTCAGTCGCGGTTCCGTACGATCTTTGATAAGACCATGCACGGGTCGGGCTGTGAGCAGTTGAAGTATTTGATGGAGAATCAAGCAGATATTGAGGAACCGCTGTGGCGGGCGGGGCTGTCTATTGCCAAGCATTGTGTGGACGGTGAGAAAGCCATTCACATTATCTCCAAGCAACACCCGCAGTACTCTGCTGATGCCACGGAGCGCAAGGCGTTCTCTATCAAAGGCCCGTACACCTGCGATACGTTCAATGACTTTCGTTCCGGTGTGTGCCCGAGTTGCCCGTACTGGAAACAGATTAAATCCCCGATTGTTCTTGGCCATGAGATTGCTAAGGCCGAAGAAAACACTGTTGTTGAGATGTCCGGTAAAGACGGCGCGGCTTCTGAATTTGTCATGCCCGTTATCCCGTCACGGTATTTCCGTGGCAAGAACGGCGGTATCTACGCCTACGTCAAGAAAGGTGAGGAAGACTCTGAGTCAGAGGACGGTGATGACAGCAAAGTTGTTTGCGTATACGAGTACGATTTGTTTGTCATTAAACGGATGTTTGACCTTGGCCACGGCGAGACCGTACTCTTGCGTCTGACACTGCCCCGTGATGGCGTAAAAGAATTTACTGTTTCTACGGAAGACCTGCTGAGCAAAGAAGAGTTCCGCAAGCAGGTTTCGTTTCAAGGTATCTTGGCCAAACAGAATCAGATGGCAAACATTCTAAACTATGTTATTGATTGCGCCAAAGAATTGCAAGTTGCACAAGAGGTAGAAATGATGAGACTCCAATTTGGATGGGCAGATGATGATTCAAAATTTATTCTTGGTTCGCGGGAGATCGGCCCGAGTTATGTTAAGTACAGCCCGCCCTCACGGGCTACGAGAGAAATAGCGGCGGCGCTGCGCCCCGTGGGTGATCTGGAGGAATGGAAAAAGGTCATCAACGTCTACAACATGCCGGGCTTTGAGCCGCATGCCTTTGCAGTGTTTACGGCCTTTGGTGCACCGCTCATCAAGTTCATGGGTATTAAGGGCGGCGTTATCAACCTTGTAAACAACCGCTCGGGTACTGGCAAGTCAACAATCTTGCAAGTGATGAACAGCGTATGGGGTCACCCCGATGAGTTGATGCTCCAGTGGCGGGATACATTGAACGTGAAGCTGCACCGCATGGCTGTGATGTGCAACCTCCCGTTGGGCATTGATGAAGTGACAAAAATGAGCGGCGATGACTTTTCTGATCTTGCCTACAGCGCCACGCAAGGTGCGCCGCGCCGCCGTATGAAGTCATCTACCAACGAGGAGCGCGAGTCGCAGGGCTACTGGGCTACGATGATGGTGTGTACATCTAACTCCAGCATGACTGACAAGTTGGAAGCATTGAAGGCCACTTCTGAGGGTGAGCTTATGCGGTTGATGCAGTACAAGATTGAGCCGACTAATAATCTGGACAAGCGGGAAGCCAAGCAGATATTTGGCAAGCTGCAATCTAACTACGGCTTAGCGGGCGGTATTTACGCCCAGTACCTCACGCAGAATCTGGAGGAGATTGTTGACCAAGCGTTGAAGACCCAAGCCATCTTCGACAGCCGCGCAAAGATTGATACGCGGGAGCGGTTCTGGTCGGGCATGGCGGCGGCAAATCTGACCGCTGGGTTAGTGGCTCAGAAGCTGGGCCTGCACAACATTGACGTATCACGGGTGTTTGACTGGGCGGTCAAAGAAGTGCAGATCATGCAGGGCAACACCCAGTTGCATATGGAGGACTACAGCGCCGTGATTGGTGAGTTTTTACTGAAGTACAACCCGAACATTCTGGTCATTAACAAGCACAGTTCATCAAAGTCAGGTATTGCCGCTACACCTATTGTCAGCCCACGTGCTTCAATCATGGTGCGCTACGAGCCAGATACACGGCGTATATACATTATCCGCACTGCCTTGCGTTTGTTTTGCGTGGACAAACAGATCACATTTAATGATCTGCTTGATAGCCTAAGCCGCGATGGTTCCTATCTCTCAACCGTGCGTGTTCGCCTTGATGTTGGCACTGACACTCATGCGCCGCCTGTGGAGGCTCTGGAGTTTGATTCCGATATGCTTGGGGTAAGCCCGCCCAATGCAAATTGACGGGATCAGTTACGAATTGGATTGGCAAGAGTTCACCATTGGTAGCTCCTTTTTTATTGCATGCGTTGGCGTCACAACAGCAAAAGAAAGAATAGAGCGCAAGATGGCAAGGTTGGGTTTTGCCGTCATTGTAAAAGTAGTTGTGGAAGACGGCATTAGGGGCTTGCGTGTCTGGCGCAAAAAGAAGTAAACTGGAGGCGCAACGCAGTTGCACTCCTTGTTGTTGGGACTTTAACCCCGCTAGGGTAACTTAGCGGGGTTTTTTTACGAGTTGTCGTCCAACACACCGCGCAAACGTTTGTCGATGTACAGGCCGTGTTCTGTTTGCGCTGATTTAGTCATACGCTCTTTAATTGACGTGGTCAAACTCTTTGCAGGTATCCACACGCTAGGGTGTTTGGTATTAAACTTTTCAATGCGCTCGTAGGCTTTCTCCAAAGTATCTGAGTCGTTTGCCATAAAAGCAATCCCATACAAGTTCAGCAGGTTCTGGCGTTCCTTTAAGACTGCTTGCTCTTGCCCTTTAACCGTAATGTTTCTGAATTGAATTTCAGCTACATCAGCGGGCCGCAAACCAATAGATTGCATCAGCAAAGCAAACGAACCCACATCTTCAACCAGCGAATCACCACGCAAAGTGTTTACGCCTTCGTTGGCATAGCGGGCGGCGACCAGTGGGTTTTTGATAAACGCGGGTGAGATTTTTTCAATGGCCCGGTCAGCGTGCCCGGTGTTCCAAAGGTTGTAGGCATCGGTTGCGTTGATAGCCAAACCGACTGTCGGGCCTAGCAAACTAACAAGCTGTTCTTGCAAGGCACTGGATGCGTCTAAGTTTTTACGGGAATCTTGAAACCACATGTCGTCGAGCTTGGTACGACTGGCTAAATCCACGCCCGCCATATTGCCCACGCCGCGTGTGAGTAGCGTACCAGCGTTCTTGCCAAACGTATTCGCAGCCCACTCCATAAATTCCAATTCAAAGTCAAACGGCTTTTCGTCGTCATCGTCTTTCAGACCGTTAACCACCGCGTTCATAATCATTGCAACGGTAGAAAAACCCCATAACCCAGTTACACCGGAGAATATTCCCGCCATACCCATCGTCCCGACAAACCGCGCCCGTGCTTCACGGCGGTCTTCAACAGTCATACCTTTTGACATGTTAATAAAGTTGTGAGCCAAGAAAAATGTCATCTGCTGCGGGAATTGTTTAAATTGCAACACCACCCGAGCAACTGGGTTCTGCATATAACGCGGTTTGTTTGCAGACGAGTAGTCGAACATTGAGCGTTGTGTGGAGTCCTTTGCAATCTCAATTGCTTCGTTGAACGCAACAGTCTGGTCTTTGTAGTCTTTGCGCTGTGCCATAGCCGCACGGAACGCAGACATTGCCATCACCTCACGGTTAAATCGCTCAGCGTTATGGAACAACGAAGACATCAACTCCATTGCGCGATTACGCACACCACCGTAGCTATCTGTGGGTGCAGCGGCCAAACCAGATTGGTCGTACGCAGCAGTAATATCAATTACACCGTCAGCTACAAACCGATCGTAAGCGGCTTTGTCTACATCGTTCAACTCACCGGAACGGCTAAGCGATGGGAAGTCTACGCGGTTATCACGAATACGTTTGCCCCGTTCAACATCAAAGCCCGTAGCCATTACCTGCCCCGCCGCTTGCCTCATTTGTCCTAGCGCGTCAAGTGTTGCTTGGGTGTAAGACAGTTTAGGGTTTGCGCGAACGTTTTGTCCAACCAACGTAGGCAAGCCAATAATCATGCCGCCCAGCACGTTAACGATTGCCGAAGCGGGCGCGGTCAAATACCAAACAAACCCGATGTTGGACAGGAGCGAAGGTATTGTGCCCACATCTGTTGGGTTGAGCATCAACTTTAAACGCCGTTCCATTTCGGTAACATAGTCGCTCAGCTCTGTGTTCTCACGAGTTAACTTGGGAGTTGGTTGTTTACCGGCTTCAGTCCGATCTTTAAGTTGCATACGCGCAGCTTGGATAGCTGCAAACAAATCTGGCGCGTGTTCAAACCGGGCCATTTGATAAGCCATGTGGAATGACGACGATGCAAAGTTACGGAGCGCATCTTCCGAATAGCCCGCCACATTGTTGCGGTGCATAAATTGGCTGCGAAAACTATGCTCTGGTTGGTTAGACAGGAAGTTCTGGTAGATGCTATCTTTGAGTAATTGTTTCTGTTCAGCAACATTACCGTTGGTTACGGTAGAGTCGTCGATCGCTTTGAAGGTGGCTTTCAAAAACTCGGATTGCTTGGCGTGCAAGTCCATCTGTTGTTTGTACTCGGAGCCGTACTGAACTTCCATATCGGGGTCAAGCTTTAAACGCTCGGCCATGTGCATATCCCGCTGACCTTCGGACTCAAACATGTAGTATTCACGCGCCGAACCTTTGCCGACTTGATACCAGAAACGCCCGTGGCGCATCAATGGGAAGTACGGCCCCTTGCGTTTGTTCTTTTCAAACTCATCGCGGATATGCGTGGCAGTCCCTTCAGACACGCCAAGCTCATCTTGCATAAATTTAATGCGGTCTTCCATGACCGCTTTGTACTCTTCATATCGTTTGTCGTAAAAGTCACGGGCTTTTGCATAAATTGCTTTGGCAGAACTATCAAGCCCGCGCCATTCTTTCATCAATTCAGGATGAGCTTGTTGTTGGCTTAAAGTGGCGCTATCAGGATGCACTTCTGCAATTGTGGCGGCGTGCATAACACGGGCCAGACGACGGGACATATCCGGGTTGGAAGACTGCATGCGTTCCCACAACTTAAGAACATCGCTGGACTCTTTCAGAATACTGTTTTTGCGGGAGAGAAATGCTTCTGTTGTGGCGATGAACCGGCCAACTTGTGGAATACGTTTGCGCACCAAATCATCAATCTGGCGTAGCGTGAGCGCACCCAACAACGCTGGGCGTATGTTGGCTTTGGCACTGCTGTACGCAATTGGGAATGTTCCCTTTACGTCGTTCCAATTCTTTGATTGAAATAGTTTTTGAATGGCTGTTTTTGAGTTGGCCAAGCCGGGCGGTAAAGGTCTAGTAAGAGCGGGCGCGGCGGCTGACATAGCCTTTGGCCCGGTAGTCTCGGTTGCAACATCAAATGAAATAGGGCCGCTCATCATGATGTCGGTGGCGTTCATCACCTCAACCATTGCGTTACTCTCTGTTTCGGACGTAGCGCCAAACAACTTTTTGACAGCGGTTGTGAACTCGTTCCAAATAGATATTGGCGCAGCCTTGTAGCGGATAGCGCGAAGTAACGCCTGCAACTCAGGGTTAGTCATTGCCTCAGAGACAAACTCGTGCAGGTCTTGGATGTTGCTAATGTTTATCCCGTCACGCGACAGGATACCTTTTGAGTAGTTGTATATCTCGTTCAAGCGGTTATAAGCGTCGAGCCGCGCACCTTGCAAAGACTTGGGGTTGTCAATCAAGCGTGATGTGGCAGCGTGCAAGACTTCGTGCAAGAACAAGTGATTGGTCAGGTAACCCTGACGCATCGTAATCTTGTTAGTGCTTGGGTCGTACTTACCCAGCCAGCCGTATTCTTTGTTCAACAGCGCAACAGTCTCGTTAAGAATTTGCCGCTGCGAAAGATTTTCAATATTGTCTTCCAACTTAGCAATGGCTTCTTTTAAATCAAACAGATTGTTAGACTTCAGCCCTTTGAGGATTGCACCCTGTTTGTCTTTAGGGAACCCTGTTGCCACCATATCGGCCAGCGCACTTAGTTGTGCGTCAAGGGTATCCTTTACAGCGGGGTTGTTTGACAACGACACCATCTCGTTTTGGCCGATGATGTCGGTCTTGGCGTCAACGTCCGACTCTAACAAACGTTTTGCAAGCGCGGAGTAGTATGCGTTCTTGGGCGCAGCAGCCAGAATTTTAAGCGCACCCTTGGTGTCGCCCTTGTCAAGCAAGCGCATGATGTCTGGATGTTGCAACTCCGTGAGCTTCTGCACGGTCGATAAGTTCTTACCAACTCGTTGCTCTTCTGTAAGCTGTTTAACAGGCGGCGCTTTTGGAATTTTTACACCTGTGGTCTTTTCAACCTTCTGGCGTTGCTCTTCAGCGTACTTGTCTAAAGACGCTTGGTACTTGGTAATGGCCGCATCAAACTTTTCTTCTTCTCGCAAATTGTTGCGATAGTCCTCAGTCATGTTGTTGAGCACATCAACAGTATCTTGGTTTAAATTCTGCTCAATCCATTCTTTAAACTGGACAGCATACTTGCCGCCTTCGTTTACGTAGATTGCATTGGCCCGGCCAACACCGGCTTCGTGCATTGCAATGTCGTATGCCAGCGCAGACAGCACATCCCCAAAGTTCTTGCGGTTGGGGTTTGTGATGTAGCTACGTGCAGCGGCCATGCCTTCGGTGACGCTACCCCGTGCATCAATCGCGCTCTTTAAAAAGTTCCAAGCCGAACGCAACTTGTTGTCAGCAATCACGTACCGTTTGGATTCGTTACTTGTCATTGGCCTGCGGGCTTTGCCTTCGGGCGATGGCGCACGCTCAACTGTTTTGCGTGTAACGGTTGTGGCTTCGCTTACATACGGCAGCTTGCCAAACGGAATCTTTACACCGCCAGCTTCTGGGGCATTGTTTGTTTGAAACTCTTTTAACTCGTCGTTAAACTGCTCCATTCCACGACGAGTTGTGAGGTCTGGGAGTCCCGCATTCTCAAGAATACGGCTCTGTGAGCGATTGCCGGGGTTGCGCAAATCTCCAATCAACTGCGACAGCGCAGCTTGCCCGCCCACACGGCGGGCTAAGTACTTAAGCGCCTTCTGCATACCGGGCGTTGTTGTTTCGCCGGGCTTAGCAATGTCGTACTCAACCAACAAATCACGACCCGTTTGTTTCAGGGCGTTGTGCTTTGTCTTTTCGCTAGGTGTGTTTGCAGCAGGTTTGATTGCGTCAAAAAACGCGCCGATCGTGCCCGCTTCTTCAGTATTAGCAATGTGCTCAATATCTTCTTTGGGGGCTTCTTGCTTTTCGTTAACCCTGTCCCGCAAAGCCTGACGTTCGGCCTCAAGCGCGGCTTGCTCGTCGGTCATTGCGGATTCGTCTACTGGCTCGTACATAACTTCATCAAAGTATGTATCAAGCTCATTTGGCTCGGTGCGTTTGACAGGTTGTTTAGGCGCTTGCTTTTCTGCAACGGGCGTAGTCAGCAAACTTGGCTGCACTGGCGGCGTTATCTTTGGCGCTTCAACTTTTTCTTTTTTCTGACGCGCTTCAATTTCTGCAGACAACTCCCTCGCCCGTTCGTTGGCCAATTCCTTTTCGGTCTTGGCAAACACATCCTCCATGCTCTCGGCGGGCGGGCCTTCTTCCAGCGGCTTGTTAAACAAGCTACCCTGCATTGCTTTGGGCTGGCCCCTAAGACGTTCTACTTCTGCAATCGACGCATCAATTGCGGCCATCTGGCTCTGGACAAATTTAGCAGATACGGCTTCAGGGTTCTTAGCTGCTTCGGGCCGTGACATCTTAAACATCTCGGCGCGGTTGATGGCCCAAGCTGCGTCGTGTTCGCCTTTTGCAGCGGCGTCTAATACTTTCTGGCGGCGGTCTTCAAGCAACTGTACTGCCGCATCGTGATCCCCGCCCGCCCGTGCAAGGGCAAGAGTTGCGCCGTTGACAGCGGTCTTATTGCCAAACAAGTTGCCTTGCATGGCGTTGGGCTGGCCGATAGTAGTTCCTACACCACGAAGTATTTCCGTAGCGTCAAACGTAGGATTTTTTAACGTCTCGTAATGTGCTGATATTTTTTTATAGTCGTCCTTGGCTCGAACGTTTTCAACAAGCCCCGGATCGCCCGTGTACTTAACAATTTCTTTGGCGTTAGCATCCACAAGAGAATTGAGGTCTGCGGATAACCGCTTCATCATTTGTATTTGCCCCGGTGTTGGACGGGGCTCGTTCTGCAACTTTGCTAGTTCGCTACGAATGTTCTCGTAGTTTTCTTTAAAGTCAGTCAGTGCACCGGGTTGGCTTGTCGTTCTATTGACAATGCCTGCAACATTCTGTCCAGTAGAAACCACTCCATCTGCCCCAGCCCCTCCAGCTCCTGCGGCGGTGAGTCCTGTATCGGGCTTGCCAGCCACGCTAGTCCCAACTCCACCTGTTGGAGTGATAGGTTGTTCAACATTGGGTTCTCCTTCAAGGTCTTTTTTGATCCAGTCCGGTAAGGTTTCGGTTTCTGGCACGGGCGGAGCTTCTGGGGCTGCTTTACGTTTGCCAGCAAGTGCGCCGGTTATGCCGCCCATACCACCCGCACCGACCGTGGCCAAACCAGCGGTCTCGCCAACGCCTTCCAGCAAGCTGCGGTCCATGCCAGCTTGGCGGGCTGCAACGTTCTGTGCAATTTTACCGCCTACTTCCTCGATGTTCTCACCGGGGATTTCTTTGATAGCGCCAGTCAAGCCACCAACGATGCGACCAGCGCCCGTACGTTCGCCAGCCAATGCGCGTTCCATCGCGCCCGCGCCGGGGAGGTATTTGTTGGCAAACAAAGACAGAGCATAGCCCGTTGCGCCAGCGGCACGGGCAAGGTTAATAGTCTCAGCAGCGGCTTCTTCCGAAGACATTTTCTTTTCTTCGGTAAGGTATTTGTAGACCTCATCGTATGTACCAGCGCCAATGTCTGCACCTTGCTGCACCGCACCAGTTTGAATAGCGGCGTTTGCGCCTGACTTGATAGCGGCTTTTTGCGCAACCTTTTCAGCGGCTTCTTTGGAGATGTTACGGGCAGCGGCTTTGGCCAGTACGTTGCCAGACGTAATCGCGGCAGTGCCCCCACCTGTGATAAGGGCGGGGATTAGTTGGGGTGCTTGCTCTGCAAGGAACGAGAAGAACAGCGCGGGGTCAGAAACAGTTTGGCCAACGGCGGTCTTGAACGCCTGCCACTGTCCTGTTTTTTCTGCTTCCTTGATAGCTTGAGAGCGGCGCTCTTCGCGTTCTTGCAACCCGACAGACTTCATTTCGTTGCCATATTTTTCAATGGCCTCACCCATACCTAGCGTACCGGTCTTTGAGAAGTCGCCCGTGGCCAATCCATAAAGTTGACCGGGAAGCTGCACAAGAGAGCCAACACCGGAAACCACGCCCGCGCCAATATCTTTGGCGGCTTCACCAAAAGTACGTTCGGTTGGGGCGGGTGCAGGCGCGGCTTTCTGGCTACCCATGTGGGTTGAGTAAGCCCACTGCCACGCTGTATTCTCATCTGGCGCATCGACTTCGTATTTTGCGCCCTGAACGTCTACAGCAAACTTAGCCATTATCCAATCCTTTTAACCGCGTTGGGTGGTGGTGGCGGTATATTAGCAGATGCAGCCGGTTGATTTATACCCGATTTTCTTTCAATCTCGTCCACAATGTCTTGCGCCCGCTTCTTTTTGGCCGCGTCTGTTTCCACCATTGCAATACGGTATTGTTGCATGTACAACGGGTTATTGGCCATCAGTTGCTCGCGTTTTAATTGCAAAGCTTCTTGCGCGGTGCCTTGTTTAATATCACGCCCAGACAACATGTTGCTAACTGCGGTCATAGCTTCCAAAGGCGACTTGCCTTTGTTTTCCGGTCTGGCCAACCAATCCTTTACAAACGCTTCTTTTTGCAAGTCAGAGTAATTTGGCCCACGGCTGGCGTTAGCCGCAGCAAGATGCGCCGCATTGGTGGCCGCGTTTGTCTTCTCACGGCTTACCATTTCCATAACTCGGATGCGTTCTTCTTGCGCCAATTTAGTTGCCTCTTCTTTTGATTTATTCAATGCAATAGCGGCATCGTAAACTTCTTTGGCTGCGCGGTCAGCAACGGCAGAACTTGCTGTGTACAACTGAGTCTTGTACCCACGCTCGGCTTCATTGACTTTTTGCTGATGACCAAGGATTTGCTCCAGATACGCAGTGTCAGCAGCTTCACGTTGAGCTGCTTTATTGGCCGCGACTTCTGAGCCCGCAACGCCCGACTGCCACCATTTTTGGCCCGGTCTGGCACTGGCAATGCCGCCCAACAAATCCATCAACGGGTCAGCGTTAGCTTGCGCTTTTTCGCGCTTAGCCTTCAATGCGGCAATAGTCTCCAACACTGCGGAGTTATCTGGTTTGCCAATCATCTCGTTGATACGAGCAATCTCAGCTCGACGTTTTTCCTCTGGGTCTTGGTGCATTCTTTCTCGAATGATCTGATCTTCTTCGTTAATTTGCGGGAAATCAGCGCGACGGGTTGCGTCCATACGATCGTATGGAGTACCTTGTACTTGGGGTGCAGCAGGCGCAGCGGGGCGTGGCGCAGCAAGTTTTTGTTTTTGTGCGGCCAACAAAGCCAAGGCTTGTGGTGACGGGCCCGCAGGGGGAGGAGCTTGTGTTGGGGCGGCTTGAGCCATACCCAACCTCTGCATAGTCTCAGCAGTGACGTTCGGATCACGCCGATTTACTTCGGCCATAGCTTTAGCGCGGGCTTCGTCAAGGGTTTCTTTGCGCACCAAGTTAGCTAATGTATCTTTTGAATCCGCTTCTGGAATAAGTTGTTTTAGTTTTTCTAAGCCTTGAGACCCGATTGTGCTTAAAAACTCACCAATACTCATGCCTTCATAACCCGTGGCGTTTGGCAGCAAATTTTTTCCTTTACTGCGGCCAATTACGCTCCCAGTTGTTGGCTCGGGGACGCTGCTCTCATCTTCTCCGCTAAACGCAATAATCCCGCCGCCACCGTAGTGGTTGCCAAGGTTGGACATCAGTTGAGCAATATTGCCGCCGTGCGCTGCACGAACAGGCATACCTTGGGGCATACCTTGGGGCATACCTTGGGGCATACCTTGGGGCATACCTTGGGGCTGAGCTTGTTGTTGCGGGGTTACCATCTGGCGTAACTTTTCAACAATAGTGGGTTGTGGACCACCGGCTTGCATGGCTTGTTGGTTCTGAGAAGCCGCGTGCATCTCTTGAATTTTCTGCAATGCAAGGGCTTCCTCCAAGTCTTTTGGAAGTGTGCCCGGTGGCTGACCTTGCTGGTTACGTTGAACCTTCTGCGCCAAGGGCGCAGGGTTGCCCATAAACATGTCGGCCAGTTTTTGAATGCCCATAGAATCGTTCATGATTTGTCCTTAGGTACCAATACCAAGAGCTTTAAGTAAATCAACAAGTGTTTTTGCACCGCCCGCCGCTCCTTGCAAAGCGTTAGGCTGAGACATGGTGTAGTTCTGAGACGTAATTGGTAGGCCGTTGAACATTGATTGCAGATACTGCAACTTAGAGTATGGGTCTTTACGAGCCTCCTCAAACTGCGCCTTGTCTGCCGCAATGCCTTCGGACTCAATGCCGCGCTGCGTCAAGCCCAAATCTGCTTGAGTTTTTAGGTTGTTAATACCCATCTGGTTGGCTGTACTTAACCCACTAATCCCGGTATTCAATCCTGCAAGTTTGCTTGTGTTAACAAATTGGTTTTCCTGCATCTGACGATTCTGGTCAGCGTTGAACTGAGCCATTGCTTTGTCATACGCGGTGTTGTATCCAGCGCCCGTAATGTTGGCCTGATTTGTACCCAAGTTGCGCTGGTTTTCAGAAGTCAAGATGGCTTGACGACCGCCACCAAACGCACCAGCTTTGGTCATGGCCGCGTTGTTTTGCTGTTGGGTTATTTCAGACTGACGACGAGCCTCATCCAACTGCGGATTAAGCGACGCCTGCAAGTACGGGTTCATGTACTGCTGGGCAAACCCCTCGTTAAACGACGAAGTCGTTGGGGTGTAGTTCATGTTGCCAGCTTGCTGTGCAAAGTCCGTTGTCATGCCACCGTTAGGAGCCAAGTTGCCTGCATTCTGAAACGCAAGGTTCTGCAAGCCAGAAGCGCCAGCAGTCAATGGGCCTGTGTACGCTTGATATGGCGTGTTAGCCAAAGCTTTTGCTTGACCCAACATTTTAGTAATTTCGGGGCCAGCATAGTTGGACAGGTTTTGCTCTGTACCAGTCACGCCAGCTTGAACCAAAGAACTTGTTGGGTCAGTCGTTCCTGCGTAGCTCTTAATGCCGCCGCCTTGTGCATAGCCAACCATGCCGCCGGGCATAAAGTTGTTGGGGTTAATCTGCTTACCCTGCTCTTTGTTGCCTGTACGCGCTCGACGGATTTGTTCCATCATTTGAGCAAGTTTTTGTGAGCCTGCATCCATATCACCATTTCCTAAACGCTCTACCATTTGAGGGGAGAGATAAGCCTCATCGTTGGCAACAAGTGCCTTCTCGCGGCCATCAATTGCAGCGGGAATAGAATCACTCATGCCGTCGCCTGCGCCTTTGATTGGTGTGGCGCCCATTTTTTGAGCCAGAAGCTCCAAACCTGCACTGCTGCTACCGTTACCAAAATGAGATACAACATCAGCAGGGATAACAAACCCGCCGTGGTCAAGATTGGTCAAGCCGCCCTCAGCATGTCTTTTAATTAATCCGCCTTGTTTTGCGCCGCCTGAATAAAAATAATCATTTGGGTTGTATTCGTCAATTGGCGCATTAGGCGTGCCGGGATTTTTATAACCACTGTTTGGATCGTCATAGCCCGTGCGCTCATCCTGTTGCGGGTAAGAAACAAAAGTTTGGGCTTGATTTGGATCATCAAAGTTTGATAAACCGGGATCGCCGGGGTTTTGGTACAAATCTTTTGGGTCAAGCGTTGGGGACTTTCCATTGCGCATGTCATCAAATATTTTCATTTGATCTTCGTCTTCTCGTGTTAACGAACGAGAACCGGGGTTTTGATAAATGCTGTTTGGATCAAGCTCTTGAATGCCCGTCTTTGGAATTCCAGCCGTTGAAACGCCAGTCATTGGTGTGCTAATCTGCCCGGCCAAGGCGGCCAAGCCAGCAGCGGTAGGTGCTGCTGGAGTGAAATTGCTTTTGGTTGGCGCAATGTCACCCATGCCGCCGCCCATGTCGCTGACATTCATGCCAAGCGAAGATATTTTTGCTCTGGCTTTTGCCATATCTTCAAGCGTGGATGTTGATCCCTTAGTTGGATCATCTGGACGATTTATATCTGTTTGGCTCAACACTGGATTGCCAGACATTTGGTCTCGCAAATCTTTGACTGACCATTGACCATTTGACGCCGCAGACAATTGCTCAGGCGTAAAGGTCGTGGTCTTCAAAAAGTTGGTAAGTGCAGCTTGACGCTCGGCAGGCGTGCCTGTTGTTTGATTCAACTTGGCTAACGCATCTTGGGCGGTGTGCGTTCCGGTGTCAGTAGATGCCACATTCCAAGGATGACTTGGATCTACGTTGTAGCCTTGGTCATACATGTATTGCTGCAGCAGTTTTTCCCGTTGTGCGGCTTCGGGTTTGGTGACGTAACGTGATGTGCCATCAGCAAGAGTGACCACTGTATTGGTATCGTTTGGCCCCGGTGGAATTACATTGTGGTTTGCGTCAAAAAGATCACCACCGCCAATGGTAAATTGTACGCCCGGTATAACTTTTGACATACCAACATCACGGCCAGACTGCGTAATAGCCATCTCCATTGCATTTTTCTTCATACGATTTAACGCATCGGCATCGGACTCATTATAAAAATGCGGAATTAACGAAGGGTCTTGTGCGTATTTGTAGAATGGAGAACTAGGAGGGATATGAAACGCATCTAATTTAGCCTGTTCTGCTTTTTTACGCGCAGTCTCATCGGCTACAGCTTTATCGTAAGCTTCTTTGCTGCCAAATGAGCCGTACTCGCCTCCCGCACCACCACCACCAACAACAAACTCGGGTTTTTTGTCCGAACTTGTTGAAGGAGTGTTAGAGCCGCCAGCAGGAGCATTAGATGCCTGTTTTAGCACGGGGTTGCCAGCCATTAATTTTGTAAGATCAGCAACGCCCCACTGGCCATTAGATGCCGCCGCCAATTGTGCCGGGGTGTATTTTGTTGTCTTTAAGTAATTGTCCAGCACGGCTTGACGTTGAGCTTGCGTACCGGGCGTACGGCTTAATGCCTCAAGCTCATCTTGAATTGATTTGATTGATGTGTCGGAGGCCGCTTTTGATTCCCAAGGGCGAGTTGGATCGTTGCCGTATGTAGCTGTATTAGAGGCGGAATTTTGAATACCTCCACCCGTATTGGTTGTGGAGCCAGTACTTGCAGCCAACGCTTTTCTTAAAGCGTCAATTACAGCAGACGTATTTGTACCGCTCGTATTACCGCCTACTAAATTATTTATACCGGCACTTGCGGTGGGTTTTGGAATATCGCCATATTTGTGGTTCCACTCGTTGTACGTTCCTTCTTGCGTAGCCTTGCGGTATAGATCGGCAATTGGCGTAGACGTGTCGGAAACAATGTTTCCTTTGGAGTCTTTGTACTGCACGCCTGTGCCGTAGTTGATACCGCCCGAGCCGGGACGACGACCGGGAGGAGGCTCAGTCAGCATAGGCTGAGTAGCCACCAAATCTGGAATGCCGCCTTGATAGCCCGTAGGCTTAGTTGTTGCAGTACCAGCACTCATAGCGCCAGCAATACCGCCTATACCAGCCGCTCCTATTTTTAACAGGTCAGCAACACTAAAATTTGTACCAAGGGCGTCGTTAATTTTTTTAACAAACGATGGGTCTTTTAGTTTGGCTTGAAAAATAGAGTTACTTGTTTGGTTGGCAGTATTTGTCAAATTATTAACAGCAGTTTGGCTAATAGGTTGGATATTGCCGCCGCTGTCTTCATACGTCCAATTGCCATCTTTGTCTTTAGTATATGTAACACCATTAATTACGGTGCTATACCCATAATCAATATTGGTATCTATGGGTGGATTATTGCCGTAATCCACGCCGCTATCATCTTCAGCACCATAACCGTAATCAGCCATATCAGCTCCTCAGTAATTGCAAAAGAGCGTGGATGTCACCGCCGCCCGAATAAATTTGACCGCCTGTTGCAGCTTCAACAACATCGGTTTGGTCTTGCGCCGAGGAAGCAGGCGTATGGGCGTAAATGTTACCACCAAACAGCTCTTCCAGTGATTTTATGTGCGCCACATCATTCTTCATCTTCAGAACATCCAACGGGTCTAAGCCAATCCTTGTTGCAGTTGGCGAAGATGATGTGCCGGACGTGCTGGCCGCAGGGTTTGCTGTTCCGCCAGCAGGGGTTTGTGTGGCAGCGGTTCTTGTCCCGCCAGCAGGTGTTTGTGTTGCGGCAGTTCTAGTTCCGCCGGGAGTGTTGCCAGTCCCTCCTGTTGCCGCAACGTAACCTGAAGCGGCGGTGTTCAGTTGACCGTTATTAACCATCTGGTCAACTTGTTCTTTAGTTAACGAGTAAGGATCACCATTCTCATTAATTGCAATGGCTGAGCCATCGTCTTGAATCATAATTCTGTCTGAGCCAGAAGTCTGCCATTGACTTGTAAACCCTCCTGCGGGATTATTTCCAGAATCAACGTACCCTTCTCCGCCGGGTGCAAAGTAACCCTCAATAAAATCTTTTGCTTGCGGTCCAGACATGCCCGCATCAGTTAGGCTTTGAATAATGTCTTTGTTTGCGGGGCCTGCAACACTTGTAATTGCGCTAAGGACAGATTGCAAGTTACCTTTACTTGACAAAATAGACTGCGCCAGCTTTGCATTTTTAGCCAGATCACCCAGCGTGTAGCCCGTATCGCCAATTTGTGTACTTCCAGCCCCGGACAAACTTGCTGCGCCGGTGATGGCGTTCATCCAATCGCCTTTTTCCGCTGCTTTTAAAGCGTTTACGGCAGTCATGGCTTGCCCAACGGTAAACCCAGTATCCCCAATACCCAAGTTGCCCGCGCCGCCAATCCCTCCGGTTAGTGCGCCTCTAAGAATATCCCCGCCAGATATTGCGGCCCTACCTGCGCCAAGCGTAGCACCACCTGCAATTTGACCTGCTGTGCCAGACAATCCATACAAGCTCTGACCCAAACCAGATGCACCACCAAATGCACTACCAACGCCAGCAGTCAGGGCAGACAATGCAACCATCTTTGCAAAATCGCCAAACCCATCATGTTGGTCATTATTTGTGTAACTGACATTTCCTTGCGCGTCTAAAACTGGTAGCCAATGATGCCCATTTTGATAAAACTCTTTACCGTAACCAACTTGAAAATTTCCATCTTCTCCATACTGTGCATTAAACGTTTGATTGCCTACTTTTAATGGCGCCGTATATGTTGAGGTATATACGGGGTCAGTATTTTCATTGGCTTCAACGGAAACATTTTTTCTAATTACATTGCCTGCGGCATCCTTGTATTCAGTGTGGTAAGTATGCGCACCAAGTTCATTGTCATAACCTTCATCCACAGTAAATGGCGTAAGTTTTGTGGTGTCCAAAGAAGAAAATTTAGACGCAGGTGTATTTTGCTTAACTGGCGTAACTACGGTTTTAGCCATATCAGACCTTCACTTTCAATACGTTGCCTGCGGTCGTGTCCCGATACACGTCGCCTGATCGGAGCGTGGCAAGGCTGGCCTGCGTGGGCAGCGTGTTTAAATCAATGTTCAGCTTAGCAATGTTAATCGGCTGAACGGCATTAACCTGTTGGAAAAACAAATACAACACGTTAATGAACCCCGACATATACGGCTCGCTATAAACTGCTGGCGCAGATGGCAGGCGGGGCGGTGTGGCCGTAGAAAATAAGCTCATGTGTTACCTCTGCCGCCATCTTGGCGGATGTCCAAACGATGAGAACCCATCTGCCATGTGCAGCCAATTTGATTGGAACTCATGGTCAAAATCATTTGACGCCCACGTACGCGAATAAACACCTGCCCCGTGAAGGCTTCGATTGGGACTGTGGCCGAGCGGGTAATCAAGGCGCTTGCGTCGCCCCCAACAGACTGTGGGTTGTTGTACCCCGAGCCAGAGTTTTGCATAGGGGTCAAAGTCAATGTAACTTGTGGGTTGGTTGTTGTAGAGCCAGCAAACGTAACGTCCGGCAAAATACGGCGTACAAAACCAAACCGGTCACCGTCATCAATGTCAAATTCAGCCGTGGAAATCATGGCGTAAATAGGCAGTGTGGTGTCGGTTTCATTGTCGTCCACACCGTATTCATGGTTGACCACATTGTAGTTGTACGTTGCAGCCAGCGGGTAGTTGCGCAAACCAGAATCCAGCCACGCGGTACGGCCCAGCGTGCCATAAGACCAAACGCCTTCGCCGTTGTTTTCAAAGTAGTTGTAGATTACATACTTATCGATTGCAATCGAATTAGCAGAGCAGTAAAAGAACCAAACCTCGTTAAACCCTTCGTTGGTTGTGGCAAAGAACTGCGCAGCTTGGGATAAGTTAATGTCGTTGTAAATAAACTGACGCAAGTCGCAGCGCAAGGTTTGAACTCGGCCATCGTATTTGTAGAACTTGTCTACGCCCATCCAATACGCAACGCCTGAAGCCAAAGCTACGGCATTCGGGCCCGCAAGCGACAAATTATCTCCAAGCAACTGCGAACCCCAAACCGCTGGCGGGCCAGAGTATTGCAAGGAATACAAAGACGAATCCGTGTAAACCAAGATTTCTTGGCGAGACTGCAATACAGCAACAATCTTAGAGCCGTGCGACAAAAGCAAACTGCCCGCTTGGTTTGTAGCAGATGGAGTCCAGTTTAAATAATCTTCTTGGTCGGACCACCGGATCAACATGGGGTTCAAAACGCTGCTGCCGTAATCATTGGTTCCAAACGCAAACGTAAACCGCGAGGCGTCCGATACCAACAGTAGGTTTTGGTAAAGCGGCACATCTACCAGCAAAGAGATGGACACCCCACTGCCCGTTGAAGATGTATTAATCAAAGTGCCAGAGCTATTAGCAATATTGAATGTCAGCCCGCTTGGGTTTGCCACGTAGTAAGTGGTGGCCGCAGATACACCAGTGGGCAAGGAGCCGCTTGCGGAAAACTGCATAGGCGTCCCAGCAGCAAATGTTGTAGTAGCTGTAACCACTGTGGGGCTTGCGCTTGTAAATGTCACTGCGCCGCCAAGGCTGGAGATCAGTACCCCGCGAGTGGTCAGTGAAGTGCTGGCTTTCCAAATATAAAAACCACCGCCGTTTGGGCCAAAGATTAAATCTTGCCCAAAGTTACTTTGATTCCAAATACGCATTTGGGTTGTGCTTGACGCGCCAATGCCCCATGTTCCTGCACCCCAAGCGCCCGCGCCCCAACCAACCAAAGGGATTTCATAGGCCATACCGACATTGATTTGGTATGCAGCTACAACAGAGGAACCTCCGCCTACAGCATTGGACGTTGCAGCCGTAGCCGACTGAATTGAATACGTGGTTGTACTTGTGTTGATGGTGGTGAGTTGATACTCGCCATTCAGGGTCAACCCACCAACAGCCGTGGCGCCACTGAAAGTCACAAAGTCGCCGTTAACCCATCCACCTGTAGCGTCTGTGACTACAACGGTCTTGGACAGGTTTGAAGTGGCAAAAGGATTTGCGCCCAGCGTTGCCGCAGGGACAACACGCAGCGGAGTAATGTCGTTGTATGCCCCACCATTCTCGATGTAAAACTTCAGGTTTGTACCAACGCCAAGCAGGTTCTGCCCGCTAAGCGTAATCCAGTTCCACAAAGAACGGCACACGCCTTGAAACGTTGTGCCAGAAATGCGTTGCCAGCCGCCAATTTTCTCGGGCGTACCTTGACGAAAACGGACCTTCTCCGACTCGAAGTAGCCATTTTCATTGGTGTAGCGAGTGTTCTCTCTGTTTACACCGGCTTTCTGGACAAGCTTTTTTAAAGGCACGGATTACCTCATGCGGTTAGGACACTGAGGGCGGTGTTGATGTGAGCAACCCTATCGTTAAGCGCGATTGTGCCATGATTGAAGTTACTTGTCACCCCCGGCGTTTGTATTGTAAACGTCATTTTTAGCCTTTAGGATAGCAAATGCAGCAATCCCGCTGCGTTAGGAGCAAACATGTTTAAATTTGAAATGAACCTTGGTTGGTTGGGTGATGGCAAAATGACGATTGAAACTCATGACTTTGACATGATCGAAGCTCTGAAAGAATTCGTTGAATTTCAGGAAGAAGCTGGCTGGATTGGCAACTGGGACGCAGTTGAAGTTGACGAAGAAGGCGAAGAAGAGACTGAAGAAGAAACCGAAGAAGAAGTTACTGAGTAACTTTAATTACGCGGCCTCGGAACTCAATGGAGTCGGGGCCGTGTGTAGTCACAAGTTCGGGAAGTATCAGTTTGCCATTCACAAACGTCAGCACGGCAAAGCCGGAGCGCCAGTTCAATGGGCCTTCTTCAGTGTAGTCTTTAAATTGTGGGCCATAAGGTTCAGCTAATGTTCCGGTATCAATACCGTATCTTACGCCATTATAGTCAGAAAAAGGTGTACATTTTAAGCTGTGCAAGTGGCCCGTGACAATATTTTTGCCGCTCCAGATGGCATTGTTGTGGGTAGCGTGGATTCCACCTTTAAATCGGTGCTTGACAACAGTGTTGTCATTTAGCCATACAGCCCAGCAAGGCTCCCAATCTGGGAAGTGGTCGCGCAAAGTAAAACCCTTAACGTGTTCATATTGAGGCGCATTGGCAGCTAGGAACGTCTCAAACCGCGCATCGTGGTTACCCAGAGGCCAGATCAGTTTGACGTTGTGACGGGCCTCCTTGGCTGCTTCTTCAATATAGCCCATGCAAATCGTGCAGGCTTTCAGTTCTTCCATTACTGAAGGAGCCTTTGCCCAACCAATGCGGGGGTGGCGGCTGATCCCAGCTCCATCAAAAATATCGCCATTAGCGATAACTGCATTGGGCTTGAGTTCTTTAATGGCCCATAAAAGACCGTGGAATGCGGTTGTATATATGCCGGGCCAAAAGTGAGCATCACTAAAAACAATCACAGTGCCGTTTAAGATGCCCAAATCTTTTTTTGCTGGATGGACGTGCGCGGTTTGCAGATGTTTAAATTGATCTGTGGTTTGCGGCGCTTTGATCTCTATCTTTTCTCGCTGCTCAATGCGTCTGCGGCGCTTGTTTAGCCCAGACAAATCCATGCCCAAAGTTAAACTGGCTTGCCGCATTGATGAACTATTTTCAATGGCGCTGATAACTTGCTGGTCAGAAAATTTTTGGACAGGCATTACAATTTCCTACGCCAGTACAGCGTGTTTTTGAAACCCCAAGGTTTCGTTGGTTCGAACAATTTAAAACCTGTGGCAATCAAACTGTTTGCTGACGCCGGATTGTCAGTTGTGTCAGTTACGACCCATCGCCACCCAAGAGCTTTTGCCTGTCGGATTCGGACACGAATAAACTGTTTCTGTAGTCCTTGTCCACGAGCAGAAGGCACAACACCTGCGCGGCACAGATAACCGCAATCGGTCCAAGACACAGTACGCACAAGACCCGCAAAGCCAATATCGTTGCCATTTTCAGTAGCAATCCACCAAGAGCCAAAATTTGTATCAATTGGCTGGTCATAAGGTAAGCAAATCTTTTGAAGTGCCGACAGTTTGTCCTGAATTGACTCTTTGCGAATGTCTACTCGTTTAAGCATGTGCGTATTGAAAACGCACACTGTGACGCCGTTATGACATCAGTAATTCAGTTATGACATCAGTAATGCAGTTGCATTACCTTCTTTTACCCTGCGCTCCCATCCCCTGCCAAATGTCTCCCATGTTGGGAGCATTTTGAGATACGCTAAACGGTATGCACAATAATCGTTAATAAGTTCTTTGGGGTCTTTATTTAGTACAGCTTGGATTGTCTTGTCGCCAATAATGCCATCTGCGTACACGTTTACACAAGCCTGCAACCACTTGGCCGCACGGCCCGGGCCTGAGTTGATGGCAGCGTCAAAGACCACGTAGTCCACGCCGCTTGGCAAGTCATCGCCTTTAACCTTGTCCCAATACTTTAATTTGTACAGCGGGCCAACATCAGCGGGGGTCAAGGCTTTCATTGTTTTGGTATCTACCATGTGACCACAATGTTCCTCCCAAACTTTTTTTGTACAGCCAAGGTTTGTTTCGCCGCCCGGGTCTTTTGGGTTAAAAACGTACCCTCCCTCGTGAACAAGAACGGCGGCAAGGGCTTTAGGGAAGTTGGCGTTCATTTTGTGGGCGTGGATTGGTGGAGGAGATCGTCTTTGGCTTGTGAGCCTGCGCTGCTACCAAAGTAGAAAGCAATAATGCCCGTCCATGCAGTGCCAAGACTACCAAGCATGATGTCAATCTGAGGCGCGTGTTCAATTTGACCAAACATCAAGCCAAACAAAATGCCAAAGAATCCAACAGTTACGCCAATTGCAAGGGTAGGTGGTAGATAGCTTTTGGTAGCCACTTGCATATCACGGGCAGACTTGCGGTCATCATTAGACAGCTTGGCAAAGTCCAGACCCATCTCTTGCGCCCTAGCAGCCATCTGTATCTCAGCCTGCTTAATTAGCATGATCTGGTCAGCATTTAGCTTACCGTTGTCAATCGTTGCCTGAACGTCTTTAGGGTCTATACCAATAGCCTTGGATATAGCATCCACAGCAAGCCCCGCCAAAGGGCCACCAAGGGCCGTTGCAATTGTTGGGGCAATAGTTTTTAACCAATCCATATCAATCTCCTTATGGGCAAGGGCCAACAGTAAATTCACCGGGCTGGCAACGTGCTGGTAGTGGTACGCATGGGCCAACAATAAAACCATCCGTACACCAGTTAATCACTGGAGGTGTTGGTCCGACAACAATGATAGGTGGATTGACAACAGCAACAGGGCCAACCACAGGGCCAGTTACAAACGTCACAACAGGCACTTGAGGCTGAGGCCCGACCGTAAAAGGAACAGGCATTGTGCCGCTTGGGCCAACCACAAACGGGCTTGGCAAAACAGTACTAGGGTCTAATGAGACAACCATTGGTCTATCTTGAGGAGCAGGGTCTGAACCCACGCCACAGCCCGACAAAGCAAGACACAAAAACAATGCGTATTTCATATCAGTTCCTTAGTTTGTACATGATAAATTCAAACGTACCCCACCCGATAAACCCAGCGGCAAGGATAGACACAAACCCGACCAACAAAATGTTTACCGTCTCAGCCATTTCCTCTCTGCGCCGCTTGGCTTTGGCCTCTGCCTCACGCTCTTCGCGCTTGCGGGCCGCAATAAGTAAATTGTACTGAGCCTGTATTTCTTCCCACACATCGCCCTGACCAGACCAAATCAATTGTTCTTTAAGTTTAGTTCTGGCATCCCTGAGAAACTTGGCCTGCATCACAGAATCAAGTGCCTGCGCCATCTCTGAGTTTGACGCCTTAGCCTTGGCTTGATTTGCACCCTTTTCAACGGTGTCGTGCATCTCAAAAAACTTAATCAGATCGCCGCTGCACTCTTGCAGGTCTTTGCCCATCTGGATGGCTTCTTTGACCCCCGCTATGGTGCTTTTGGCTATCGCAAACGCAGCACCAATTGTTATTGGGTCAATCATATTACACTCTCAATTTGGGGCAGACGTTAACCCAATAGGATGGTCTGCCAGCACCCCCTTTACCCGGAGTTACGGTCTGGGTTATTCGGTCTCCTCTGAAGGTGCAGGGATTTGTGGGATTGTCTGCGCCCTGATGTTTTGCACCAAGTCAGCAACTTGCTCATAAGGCGCTTTAGCCAAAGCAGACAAAACCATGTTCACTGCGCCCAAAGGCAAAGTCAGGTTGATGGACGTGTTCAGTTCTTCACTCATATAAAGTTCTCCAGTACCGCTAAAATAAGGCAGCGGCGTGACCCCGTATTAAGCCCAAGGAACGCCAGCAGCAGTCACAGGGTTGATCTGCGCGTCAATTTGGCCTTGTAGGCTGGCTTCCACCGTGTCTTTACCAAGCGCATTTTGAACCCATCCAACCACAATGGCTTCGGTCAGGTCAGCGTAGGGGATGTATGTCTCGCCTGGCTGCTGTGTGTAGCCAATAGTGCCGTAGGTTGAGGCGGTGTAAGTGCCATCAGTGGCATTCACAATGTAATGCACCGTGACCACGAAACCATCGGAGGTCAGGCGATCCATTTGGGGGATGCCCCATGTGTAATTAGTCATGCTTTTCCTTCCAGTGCCGTGAGGCGAGTTGTGAGTGTTTCAATAAGGGCTTGTTGCTCTTGGATTGATTTAATCATCATTGGAACCAACAAACTGTAATCAACACCAAGCATTCCATTTTTTTCTGGAGGTGTTGAAATTGCATCAGGGGCAATAGTTTGCAATTCTTGAGCAACTACACCGTATTTTTGATGTTGACCGTTTTCTTTCCAATCAAAAGACCTAATTTTGATAGCAGAAATATCGGAAACTGCACTGGGCGCGTCTACAATATTGTTTTTCAGTCTTTGATCTGATGAGGTGCTATATACGGTTGCTACACCGTTGTAATAAATATAACCTCTTTGAGTCCCATCCGATGTATTAAACGTAATGAAATATGTGCTACCAGCAGAAGCCGTAGATTTTGCGCCAAAAGCCCAATTGCCAGCAGATGTTTGATAAGACTGAACGGAAGCAGTGGCATACCCAGAAGTTAATCCAACTAATAATTGCCCACTGGAGTCTATACGGGCACGTTCTGTGCCGCCGCTTACACCTTGAACAAAGGTAATATAGCCAGTGGTTGCTTTAGATTGAATAGACGTTTCATTTCCAACACTAGCAATGCGTGATGATTCTGTTCCATTGGTCAACAGGCTTAACAAAGCACCGTTAGTTCCATTTAAGGAAAAGCCACCATAACCGCTATTGTTAATAGGGCTTGTAGTACCAACCCCCAAATTCCCACTGGCATCCAATGTCATCGCCTGAGTAAACGTGATGGCATTACCTGCTGTGCCAGATGCGGCTATACCCCAAGCGTGATAACCGCCTGTTTGGAAATACTGTGTGGCTTCACCTGTGTTTTGATATATGTAGTTTGTGCCGTTGTAATAACCGTTGGCAACCAATTGCAACTGGTTTACAACACCAGTTCTGCCAATAAAGTTAGCACCTGCCCCGATTTGCAAAGTTCTCCAGCCAGATGCCCAAGCACTCGGAGTAACACCCAGTCCAAGGTTACCGGAGGAGTCGAGCAAAGCCGCAAAAGCTGGTGATGTTCCAGTATAAAAACCAATCTTTGACGCAATAATTTCAGTTGCAACAAACGCCGTACCACTGCGGTTGTAAGATTGCAAATATGTTCCACCTTGGTTGCCGCCTGTTGGTGAAACTTCAACACCCGACGCCCCGCCGTTACTTACTACAAATTTCAGTTGTGGCGAACTCGTCCCAATACCCAACCCTGTGGTGGTCAGGCGCATTTGTTCGGTGTCGCTTAAATAAAATTTAATTGGAGAACTACTTTGGTTGCCGAGAACTAAACTATCATCAGCACCTTGAAAAAGGTACGATGTTCCTGTTCCACCCGATCTTTTCAAATCAATTTCAGCACCGTTGGTTGTTCCGGCAATCGCTAAACCTTTATTTGCTCCTGAAATATATAAAGTAACTGCTCCACCAATACCTAAATTAGTCCCATCAAATACCAGCGCAGAACCAGTAGCCAATGCACTTGAAGAGCTTGCGTAGACCACACCGTTAGCGGTAAAGGATGTTAGTCCTGTGCCGCCGTTTGCTGTGGGTAAGACACCTGCCGAAGTAAGCGTTGACACCAACACAAAATCAGAACCGTTCCAAGCAATCTGCGCACTTGTTCCCGCAACAATCGTTACGCCTGTAGTAGGGCCAGCGCCAACAACCTTGACCGAGAAACCACCTGTTGTGGAGTTGATGACTGTGTAAATCTTGGACTGCGCCGGGGCTGTGATTGTCCGCAAGGCTGTTCGTGCGCCAGAGCACAAAAGGATCGCTTCCCGCGCCGTATTGGCTGCGCCTGTCGTGGTGGTTAGCGTAACATCAGCATCAGTGCTCAGAGTGGTTGTGCCCGCAATGGCAGAGTCCAAGAGCGAGGTGATGGAGTTGTTTACCGTGTCGCCCCACGTACCGCTCAATTCTCCCGTGACTGGCAGTGCCAAGCCCAAGAGTGATGTATATGATGTTGCCATGTTTAAAACCTCAAGTTACGACTTCTTCCCAGTTGGGAGTCTGTGCTGTTTCAACAGTGCCCCAAGCAGGCGTTTGTGAATTACCGATATTTTGCCAGTTTGCTGTCTGGCTGTCATCTATCAGTTTCCAATATACCGCGATTACATTACCAACTTGACCTGTTGCGCCCACCCCAGTCAGGGCTTTAATCCGTGCAGCAATACTCATTGTGCCAACCGCGCCCGTGCCGCCAACACCTGTCAGTGCAACGCTGCGATCTGCTGTAACCGAACCTACTGCGCCATTGGCTTGGTTGGACGGAAGCGGGACAATAACCCCGCCTGCTACGCCCTGTACATCTACACCCGTCAAACCCACTGAGGCAGACTGAACAACCGTACCAACTGCGCCTGAAGCGGCAACGCCCGTTATCGCTATGCTCTTGTCCGCGCTGACCGTGCCCACCAGTCCTGAAGCCAGAACACCCGTCAGGGCCACCGTGCTTGACGGTACAACCGAGCCAACATTTCCAGTGGTAACGTTACCAGTCAGAGCAGCGGATACGCCTTTGACAACCGTGCCAACTGCGCCAGTACCACCAACGCCTGTCAGGGCCACCGATACCGAGATACCAACCGTGCCAACGTTACCGACTGCGGCATCCCCAGTGTCCGGTACAACTTCAGAGCCAACAACCGTGCCTACGTTACCCGAGGCCGCGACACCAGACAGAGCAATCTGACGTTCTGCGACAGCAACCGATCCCACATTACCCGAGGCCGCAACCCCGGTCAGTGCAACCGAAGCTGAGTTAACTACCGTACCGACTGAACCCGTACCACCAACACCCGTAAGAGCAACTGTTCTATCAGCCGAAACTGTGCCAACAGCGCCCGTGGCCGCATCACCTGTAAGGATGGTCTCGCCATTGCCCCAAGTGCCGTAGCCCCAAGCGCCAGTGCCCCATCCGGCCATGACCTACCCTTTAGGTAGTAGACAAGCGCAGCAAAGCGGTTGTAGTTGTGTTCGATGGCATGGTCAGTGTGAACGTACCCGCCGTAATGGTCTGTGAACCAAACGTGTGGACCGACACCGACTTGTTGGACTGAGTGCTGTTATAGATCAACACGGTATCAAACGCGGTGCTCAAAGTCACTGTGGTGTATGTGATTGAAGCAGAGGGCGTCCAGTAAGCCACGCCAGCCGTAGCCGAGGAGTTGGTCGCTGTAGGGGCCGTTGCGTTGGTCACCGTCACACCGCCAGCCGTGTAGTTTGTGCCCGTCACTTCACCCGTTGCTGAGTACGCAGTGGTGGCCGCGTTGATCGTGGCCGAGGTCAGGTACAGGGCTGCTTTAAACGTATCGGCAGTGGTGGCCGCACGGATAGGCGCTACGCCAAAGTTGTGAGTAGCGGTCAACAACTCACCCATAAACGAAGTGCACATTGATTGGGTATTTGCCATGATGATTCCTTAAAAAGAAGCGGTTTCGCCAGCACCAAAAGCAGGCATTTTTTTCAACGTTACATGGGCCGAGCGATGAACGAGCTCATCACCTTTCCAGTATTCTACCCAAGTGGTCAGTTCGTTGTCGTCCTCAAACGTGCCGTCCTTACGCTCAAGTAAAGAGTCATCCATGTCGCCGTAGGTTGTTGTAACGATCAATTTGAACTCCTGATAAGCGCAGCCGTTGATGTGTTGGCTGGCATGGTGATTAGAAATGTGGTGGTAGATGTTTTGTCCGAACCAAAGTCCAGCACAGCCACTGACTTGTTGCCCTTGGAAACGTTGTATATCAACGCACACCGAGCCGTCACTGCGGTTGACCAGCTTACATTATTCCAGTTGGCATAGGCTGTATAGCCATCGCTGCTGATTGCAACACCAGTCATAACTTGCCCGCCTGCTGTATAGCCAGACGCTACAACTTCATTAGCACTTGAGTAAACGATAGTAGCTGCGTTTAAATCTGCGGCAGCGGTATACAAGGCAATCTTGATCGTGTCAGTAGACAAGTCGTGGATACCCTGATACAGCTCTTTTTTAAAGCTGGTGGTTTGGGTTTGCAGGATAGAACTCATGACACTGGAATCCTGACTTGACCGTCACGGTACGCGTCCATGCGTTGCTTGCCATCACCCAAGTTCTTGAGCAGTGCAATTGATTGAACGTAACGTTCGTTGTACAGCTTGACCATATCTGGCTCACCCTTGATGTAGGTGATCGCTTCGCACATGGTTCCGTACAACAACGCTGAATCAAAATTATCACCAAGCCATGTCTGGCCTGCGGTAACGATAGATTCTGGATAGTAGTAGTAATGCAATTCGGCGCTGTACGTAATACTTGGGGTTGGGCCAACCATAAACGACAGCTCATTTACATTAGAGCTTTGTGGGCCAAAGATTGCGTAGTGCTTAGGCTTGCCGGTAGTCGCTGGGTTTGGATACGCTTCACGCATGAAGTTAACATCCTTGTTTAGCAAGTACAAATACTCGCCACCGCCCACAGGAAACAAGGCCAATGAATACACAGAAAGAAAATCATCAGGGCAAGACAAATACTTGTTGTTTGCGCTGATTGTGCCCGTCACGTTTTTACGCAAATTAGCAAGCTGAACAGAATTGTATATACGCTGTTCTGCTTGCTTAATGAACGTGTTCATGTCTACCGTGGGAAACGTGTTCTCACAGTAATCACTCACCAAGATGACGAGTTCGTTGTATGTCATGCCATCGGACCCCGAGCCATCAGACCTTTAGTCGCTGCGCCAGTGCCACGGATTTTGATGCCGCTGGTCTTGACAGGCTCATCGCCCGCCGACTTGCTCTCAGCGCCAACACTGACGTCCAGCGTGTCAAGTTTGCTGCGGTTTGGGCCTTTGCCGGGGTTTGTATCCATTGTGACGGCCTTGCCGTTCATGGTGTGGGGCTTGGCATAAGTGCTGGCTTGGCCAACTTCTTTGCCCATCATTTTTTTGCTAAATGTAGCCATGATTAGCCTCGTTTCTGTGCGGCAATTTTGGCCAAGTTACGGCCCATTGCCTTCATGTTGGCGTTGGTTTTTCCCTTGCCTTTGCCCATGCCGCCCATCATTTCTTTTTGCATGGGGCCGCTGTTACCCAAATTTTTGCCTTCTGTTTTGCCTTTTTTGGCAATGCCATCTGCTGCACGTTTGAATGTCATGATTAACTCCTATGAAACGGTAACCGTTACTGTACCAACAAATGTCGTTCCCACCAAGTAATTTGGGGTTAGACCCGCATCAAAACCGCTGGAGCCGCCCACTGGCCTCCAGCCCCATTGAATATCTCTCGACCCGCCAGACAAATTGCCGGATATGTTCACGCCTGAAGTCACATACGTTGTGTCCCTACGTGGGTTGCGCAACGCCTGCGGATCATCTACCGGAAATGTTCCAAGCATCAATTGTGGCTGATCCGGGTCCCAACATTCAGGGCAAACCAAAAGCTGGTACTTGCGCTGCTTAATAATCTCTTCTTTAAGCCGCTTCAGTTTAAACTGCTGGCCGCAACGATCACATTCTGCAATCGCTATCTTGCCAGATGCAAAACGATTACCCATTACGTGCCACCAATAAACATTTGACGCGGGACGAAACGAACCGCAGCTTTTTCCCTGTCTTCTCCAGCAGCCAGTTCAAATGTTTCATCGTAAATCTGTTTGAGCATTTGGATGCGAGGCATTAACTCAGGGGTTTTGATTGCAATGTGATACGCCAAACCAGCGACAACACATGGCAAGAACCTAAAATTCATGTCTGCTGTTTCAGCACCAGCGCCAGCATCCTGCACTCTGCGCAGTCTCCAGTAAACAAATTGATATGTCGTGGAATTGTCGGGCGTCGGCCATACTGTCACGGCTGGAAGTTGGGGAACAAACACAGCCGTAGCTGCTGTATGCGTGGTTGCAGTGGTGTTGTTCTGCCCGCGAAACACGCCACCAAGGACGTTGCCCGTGATGTAAGTGTAGTAAATGTCTTCAGCATCCAAGCGAATAAAACCAGAACCCGCTAGTCCAACCACCGTGTCAAGCGTGATCGTGGTGTCTGTTGAGCTAATGGTTGATGCAAGCGTAGAGCTTGTAGGATTGACTTCACCAGATAGCCGCTGAATCCATACTTGAATCGGTCGTGCCTGCTGTAACTTGTTTGGGATGGTTGCATAGGTAGAAACACTGATACGTGTGATGGTTAAATCAGCTTGCGTAGACGCGGTGTTTGACCCTGTGCGAATCACATGCTCCAGCAAATCAATTGTGTTTGTTGGCAGTGCATATGTTGCCAAGCCGGGCACCAAGTTGATGAAGCCTTGCTCCATCGTCCACATGTTAATGCCCTTGTTCTGCCACTCAATGGTCATCAAGTTCATCGACCGACGGGCAGTCCGCAGATCATAGCCTGAACGCATCTCCCGGCCCGCACGCTCCCACGCTTCCTCGGCAATCTCCGTGAAGTCCATGTTAAAGAGGGTTGAGCCGGTAGTGGTCATTTCATGCCTTTGAGGGTTTCAGCCAAACGTGCGCGTTGACCCATTTTGCCGGGCTTCTTTGCTGCTGCGGCAAGTTTTTTGGCGGGAATTGTTTTACCCTCTTTAATGCCCAACTCTTTACGCAATGCGCCGGGTTTTTTGATTGCGTTTTGGATAAAATTTTTGGTAGCCATTATCGAAACCCCGCTGTTTTCTTTGCAATTGTTTTTGGCTGCGCAACAAACTGTTTTCCAGCCGCCTTGCCCGCACGTTTGGCTTTTGTAGTCGCCGCATATTCTGCGGAGGATAAAGACTTAATCGCCGCTTCGGGCAAATACCTTTCCCCCGTCTTGCTCGACGGTTTGCCAGACTTGGTACGCCACTTCTGGTCGCCCCAGTCTTTAAGGGATTGCTGCGGCGCTTTCATATCAGTCCCGGTATCCGCCGCCTGCGGCTTTATATTTCTTGGCTACAAGTTGCGCTTTACGGGCCGACCATTGCCCTGCTCCGGTGCCTTGAGTCGCCGCAGATTTTACCTGAGACACAATCCGCTTGCGAAGACTAGGCTTGGTGTAATTGCCAGCCGCGTTAACTTTGCCGCCTTCAGCATACTGCGTAAAGTCGGTGTCGTCCCGCCGAGCTTTTTTAACGCCCTTGGGCATCTTGGAGGGGGCAATTGCCCCCATACCGCGACTGGCTAACATTACATCTTCCCGCCGCCACACATGGCTATCATTGTGCCTTTGGTGTGACCCTTGGACACGCAGCCATCTGCACGAGTTACGCCGCCTTTGGACAGCTTCAAAGTTGTACCTTTGCCGCCTTTGTGTTCTTGGGCATCATGCTGCTTAAACGCTTTCATAATCATGGCTTTGTCTTGGGCCTTGTCCATTTTCATGTCTTCTTTCATATCGCTTTTCATATTGCCACCTTTTGAAAATTTGCGGCCCTTGTCCGCAGTTGAAAAGTCTTTGCCCACGGATTGTGGGACGCCTACCTTCTTGGCAAAGGCGGGGCTATGGGCCACCGCCTCCATAAAGTTATGTTGTTTTTTACTCGTGCTGGGCATTTGAGCCCCCTGTTCGGCCAGTCCACCGTTTAACGGTTTCAGTTTCCCAGATGCGGATGGCTGTCCACACAATCGTAAATATTGCTGCGACTGATGGAAGCATATCTGCCAATGTTCCTATTACGGTAATAATGGATAGACCATCAACCACGGATTTTACGGTTTCGGTATGGTCGGTCATATCAGCACATCTTTCCTTTGGTTTTACCACGCTGGGCTATGCCATCAGCGCGGCGTGAGGCGGAAACTGTGCCGCCTTTTGCTTTTTTCTCAACATCTGCGTCAGGTAAATCAACTGGTTTTCCATACTCTGCTCTATTGCGAGAAGTTTGCCCAGTGCCGCTGGTCGTACCTTTTGGATACTGGTCAACAATGCGCTGCCCCAACGCTTCTTTTTCTTCTTCTTTCATGTTGAGTATTTTGTTGGTGGCGTCATACTCGTCTTTTTTGTACTTGTCGTCACCAATCATTTTTCCTAAACGTTGCGACGCCGTACCCTTGGCAACTTCATCACGCAGTTTATCTCTGCGTGCGTCCGATTCCTTGGTGGATTTATTCCAACGAGAAGGTTCAACGTATGTAGCCATAATTTACCTCAACACTTCCATCTTGCAAGAGCAGCAGCCTTGCGGGTAGGCTTGCCTTTTTCGTCCTTCATTGGACCGGGCATGCCCGACATGCGGGCACAGAATGAATCTTTACGTGGGCCACCTTGGGGCTGGGGAGCCTTCAGGTTACTGCCGGTAGCGGCGTTGTACTTAGCCCGACCCTTGGCGGTCAAACCAGCACCCTTGGACACGGGCAATTTCTCGCCACGGCCTACAGCCAGTGATGGGCCTTTTTTCTTTGTTGCCATCATGCCACCTTCAACTTGGAGTTGTAAATGTTTTCCATCAAAGGCACTACAACCTCTTCACGGAAATTACGACTGAATTCATTTGAGCCTACGTGCGGCAAGCTGATGTCTACGTCAATGTAAACCTTAAAACCCATTTGGGCGGCGCGGTCGCAGAACAAATAATCTTCACCTACGTACTTGCCATCCACAATGGCAAAGTCAAACACTGCTGACATTTTTTCTGTGGGAGATTTTTCGTATGTCCACTCAGGGTGAACAAATACCATCTGCTCAAGAACATGACGCTGGATTAACATGAACCCCGTGGGCGCACGCTCGACACGCATCAATGACCCGTCAAACTCCAGATCGCCGTTGTCGTCAAAGTACAGGTCAGCAAAAAAGTTTTGGTCTTTGGCTCTGCGTGGGTACGCGCCAGTGGTGATGTCTTTGTCGCCGCTCTGGGCCATCAACCGCAAAATGTTATCTGGATTGACAATAACATCGCTATCAATGAACAACAGCTCTGTTGCGTCCGTTTTCAAAAACTCATGAACCAAAGAGTTTCGCGCCATCGTAATGATGGAGCAGTTGGACAAGTCGGACAAAATAACAGACACACCAAGCTGCATTGCTTTGGGCATAAGCTGCGCCAGAGCAAAAGCAGTCTTGATATTTAACTTCCCATCATAAGCGGGTATGCCGATAAACAGCTTGCGCCCATTCAGAGTTGTCTGCTTGGTTTCAGCCATAATAAATGTTGCAAGCAGCTACGTTAGATAGATAGGCATAAACGCCGTTTACAGCCAACACGCCATCATCAGAGATAAATGGAGAGTTGTTGTATGTATCGCTGGCGCTTACGTCATAACTCAACAGCCATTTGCTTGAATATACAAGCGTTGGGGAGGCAGTGATGGTTCCAGAGTTAATGTCTGTAACGGTAAAAGTGCTTGAGTTGGTAACGGTCACTACGTAGTTTCCGTTGGTAGCCGTACCGCCTGTACCTGCCGCAAAGTCAATACCAATTGTCTGGCCTGTTGTAAACCCGTGGGAGGCTTGCGTAATCGTAACGGTTGTACCAGAACGACCGTAAGTAGCCGTGGTTACAGGCGCAGTTGTTGTATCAAACAAAGCCACAAACCCAGCAGAACTTGTTCCTGTAAACGAAATACCTTTGATGCGATTTCGCCCAAGAACCAAAAACCCGCTGCCGTTTAAATGCGCTTGTTGTACGTTGGTCTGATTCATAATCAATCTCCTGTAAAACGGGGGCCGAAGCCCCCAAGATCAATTAAGCAGAAGCTGGGTTAGCAGAACCGTCAGAGTCGCGGACAGTATATGTGACCGACACAACGATTGAACCAGCAGTTGCGTCAGCAGTGGCCGCTGTAAACGTGCCATAGATGATTGCATCAGTTGTCCCTACATTGTTGGTTTTGGCTGCTTGGGTAGCTGCTGCAATGGTGGCGGGTGAAGTCTGGACAGCGCTGGTTCCGCTATTGACCGAAGTCATATAGAAGTTGGATGTGCCACTTGTACCAATAGTAACGCCGCAGTTTGTTGCGCCAGTTAAAGCAGTAATGACATAAATATCAAAACGCATAATTTGTGCGCCAGCAGGCAGAGTAAACATCTGTACTGCGGTGGGAGATGCCAAAATAGTGGCTGTAGCTGCGGTGTACGACTGAGAAACAATCGTTGCGCCCATGTTGCGGATGGTTCCAGCGGTAGTACCGGTAGTGTTTTTAACCGTGCCAAGCAGCCAAGGGCCAAGGTGAGTTGCGAATCCCATGATATTTCCTTCATGCAGTTATAGGTGCGTCAATCTTGCATGATGTCTGCCGGGACAGTTTGACACACCGGAAGACCCGGATGCGTATTTATAACACGTTGTTTAAATCGTTGCAACAAATAAAAAAGGCCCCCGAAGGAGCCTTCCAAAATGCCCTTGTGGGGCCGTTTGATTAGGACGAACCGGGCGAACCGAAGATGCCCAATGGGTCAGACACGCCGAAGCTATAACGCTCGCGGGCTTTGTAACGAACGTTACCTGTGTCAAAGTCGCCGTCCATGCTGTTTTGCAGCGGAGTACGGACAAAGTGCTTCAAGCCGTTTGGCACGTCAGTCAACAGGAACCAGCCGTTGGTGTCTGTCAAGAAGTGGTTAACGGTGTAGCCTTCAGGAATCGAGCCGTTGTTCTTCAAAGCGTTGATGTCGTTGTCGGTTGTACCAACGCGCAACTCGGTTTCGAGCAGGCGGGTAGCCACGAACATCAATGATGGAGGAACGATCAACTTCTTAGGCTTAGCAGCGATCAACAGACCACGTTCATCAGTCCAAGCAGCGATTTGAATAACAGCGTTTTCCAACGATGTTTCGTTCAAGTCAGCGCCAGTCGAAGGACGGTTGCTGTTAGTACCACCAGACACCAGAGGGTGAGCTGTAGAGCACAGAACCACGCCGTCGCCGTATGTAGGGCCACCGGTAAAGGCGTTGTTCAACACGTAAGCAGCTTTAACTTGCTTGGTGTAAGCCATACCACGGGCCAAAGCCTTGGTGTAGCGGCTGGACAACGAGTCATACAAGTTGTCTTCCACTGCTTCTTCCGTGATGGAAAAACCCATTGCGATGGTTTCGTGGGTGTAACGAGCAGTCCATGCTTCCTGTGCGTTGTCATAAGCGATGGCAGAGCCTTCGTTCTTAACAGGTGCAGCAGAGAAACCAGACAGTTTCGTTTCTTCTTCAAAGCTACGCTCAGATGTCTCTGTTTCGTAGATTTCTTTGTGCTCTTCGCCGTATTTAGCGTACTCCAAGCCGAACAAAGCGTTCAGACCGGGGAGCAATTCCTTGAGCAGTTGTGCGCGTGAAATAGCCATGATTTAGCTCCTTAGATACCGGTAGTACTGTTGTACTGGGCGGTGTTGAACTTCACGAGGAACTCGTAGTACGTAGTAGCAGCAACGTTGGCAGCGCCAGTTGCAGTATCAGGCACAACGTCAACCACGCGGACGGGCAAGGTGTTGGTAGTGTTGGCGGAAGAACCGTCAATACCGTAGTACGAATCACCGGTGGTGGTCGAACCAACGTTTGCAACCAAAGCCACGTTAGCGCCAACAATCGCACGGCTGTAAGCCGTAGGAGTAGTTGAGCTAGCGACAGTAGCGCAGACCTTGAACACAGCACTTGGATCATCCACAACATAGCCAAACGACATGTTGGTAGATGTGGATTGAGCTGCTGGGTAGTACTGACCCTGAACTGGCTGACCAGACGAGTTAGTGTACGAGCAACCAACCAACACGCCAATGATGCTGCCGGAGTCAGTGGTAGATGCAGCGACCAAATAGCCGCTGGTGTTAACAGCAACAGTGTCGCCGTTCAAAATCGCAGTAGCGTAAGCAGGTGCGATGGGGATTTGACGGATCGCTCCGGCGTAAGGCAAACCATCCAAGCGATTGAGTGGTTTAAAGCCATACGTCTTGTCAATGGTAGGATATGCCATTATCAGACTCCAAAAAGATTAAATACCTTTACCAAAAGTCACCTTAGAGCTTCGTTCTTTGAACATCGGCATCCGAGGATCGTTCTCGCGCATGAAGGTGTTATCTACTGATTGCATCTGCGCCTCTGCCTGTTGGCGGTAATACGCATCACGCTGTTCAGTAAACTCCACCGGGGTTTTGCAAAGCAACAAACCACCTACCTCGATACTGTCTGGGAATTTATTCTGCGCCGCAGAAAACAGACGAATCTCGGGATGTTCGGAAGCCTTAACGGGTTCCCAGCCTTCGGCAAGCTTTGAGGAATAGTTCGTGGCATCGTCTTTGCCGAGCGATGAAATACGAATCCAGCGAAACGCATAACCCTCTTCCGGATTCGGATCGGGCAGAAGTTTGGGGGGCATCCATTGTTTAGGACGCTCAGCCCTCTCGCGGGTATCAAGCTCACGACTCATACGGTTGGACTTATCCATTTTCATTTCCTCATTTCTTCAGCAACCTTACGAGCATAGAGTTCCAAAGGAACACCAAGCCGTTTGGCGATATTCACCTGTGTCTGCGTCAGCACGATCTTTTTGGGCGCTGTGCTACGTGTTGCAGGTGCAACGTTGTTGGATTTAGTACGTTGAGGTTTCGCATCAACGGACTCTCCGGTTCCAAACTGATCCGGGAATCTTTCCTTTACGTCAGCGTTGATACGTTTATAGTATTCATCGCTGCCCGCTGGGATACCTTCTTCAAGCAAATCCTCGTGCAGTCCCAGAGCATAAGAGGTCATGCGTCTGTTCTTGCCAAACCACGGATTTTCTTCCTGCCAAGCAAGCAGTTTTCCATCCACGGGCGCAGGTTGTGCCTGTTGTGCTGGCATTTGTACAGGAGTTTCATCCACCTGTAAAGGGGTCGGTTTGAAATTGTTAACTTTATCTGCCCTAATTTTGGCATTGGTTAACGCTTCCTGAGCTTCAATCAGCTTTTCCGAGTCGCCAGACTCGTACGCTTCCTTGTAAAGACGTTTGGCATCCTCGATTTCGTTGCCAACAACCCGCTTTGCCTGCTCCAAAAGGGCGGCTTGGTTCTGATTTACAGACCCTTTGAGACGTTGGTTTTCCTCGAAAACAGCCTGCGCGACCCGCAAAGCTTCTTCTTTTTCACGCTGAGCTGTCTCTTTTGCGCGACGTTCTTCGTGATAACCCTTGGAAAAATGCTTGATCCGCTTCTGAACGCCCTCGTCGTACTTGGCCAACTCATCGTCGGTCACTTCCTTGGGGGGCTCAGCCATTGGCTTGCGGCCACGGTCTTCTGGTGGGGTGTCATCCACCACTTCGATTTCGGTTTGATCCTCTGCTTCAGGTTCAACAACCTTACCGCCTTTGCGGGGGTTATCTACTTCTTCGTCAGGGAAAGTAAATTCGGTTTTTTCGATTTCAGCCATGATTACTCCTTAACGGGCGGTTGTAACGCCGCAATTTGGCGTTTTAAAACTGCACGTTCAGCCAATAAATCGGCAATCATTTGCAGATGCTCTTTGTGGCGAGCCTCCATAACGTTAACCAATTTTTGGAAATCATGCTCCCAAAAAGACATCTTGGCCGTGAGAAGTTTGGCGTTATACCAAACATGGTCAGTCGTAATGCCTTCGACAATTACGCCTTCTTCAATGTTTTCCATGATGATTCCTTATGGGCGCTGGATGCCGCGTGGGTCCTGTACAACTGCTTGTACAGAATCGTCGTTGATAAGACGCCACTCAGTGCCGTGGATTTTCATCCGCGTACCGGTGTTAGGACGGGTGATGATGAAGTCGCCGACTTTGCAAGACGGCCCAGACGGGAACCGCTTTTTGTCTTTGAACGCATCAGGCCCGATCTTGGCCACAAACAACACGGGGGAGAGGAGCTCCTCGTGCAGCATGGTTTGGCTGGCTTTGAGCAAGCCGCCTTCATATTCCTCTTCTGCTTGGGGGAGCATACACAGGATATGGTAAGTCGCTGGATCAGGAACCTGCTTGGCTTTTTCCTCAACGGGTTTGTTGAGAATGCCAGACAAATCTACTGCCTGCACATCGAAGTTAGTCATCGTCAGAGTCTTTCAATTTACGCACGAGGTCACCGAGTTCGTACTGAGCGAGTTGGAGACCTCGGATAGTCCCGCTCAGTTCTTTGTAGTGATCGTAGGATTTCGCTCCACCATCACACAAAACCGACCTGAAGCTCTCAATCTGAACTTCAAGTTTTTTGTTTAACACCTCAAAAAGTTTCGGGTCCATCATTCATCCTTTGGCTTCTGGTTCATCCGCGCCATCTCAGCGTGAGCTAACTTCTGGCGGTGGGCCATGTCGGCGTGTGAAAGTTTTTGCCCGTGAACTTGGCCACCATGCGCCAATTTCTGACCGTGGGCTTGTTGTTGCTGCGCCATAGCTGCTTGTTGTTGCTGCGCTGCCATCTGTTGTTGTTGCTGCGCCGCTTGCATCTCTTGCGCGTGCCGCTCTATTTGCATCTGCATCTCAATGCGGTGCTGCTCAGCTAACATAACTGGGTCAGGATTCTGACTACCCTGTGCTTGCGCTTTGAGTTCAATCTCTGCTTGGCGGAGCAACAATTCACCCTCGACCTTCTTAGCCTTGGTGTCGGCGTCTTGCTTCTTAATCTGCAACTCTTGCTGCTGCATCTGGATGATCGGGTCTTGCTGTTGCTGCTGTGCTTGTTGCTGAGCCGCTTGCGCTTTGTCCATGTTGAGCAACTGAGCCGCAGCCTGAGCTACAAGCTTAGACAACTCAACTTCAGTGTCCTCATCAAGTTCGGCATCAGGTGCTGGCAGTGTCGCGCCAAGCTGCTCTTGAATCTTGTTGCGGTACGAGAACGCAACGTGCTCAGCAACGTGGGCCATGATGGCCGCTTGCATCTGCTGCGCCATCGGATTCTGTCCGATCTGCGCCATGATGACCGGGTCTTGCATCATTGACATGTGAACTGCAATGTGAGATTCGTGGTCTTGGAAGATAAACGCTTTAGTGGGCTTGGCTGTCAAGAAACTCATGTTCTCGCTGACCGGGTCACGAGGTTTCAAGTCATCATCAGTGGGCACGAGCTTGTCAGCGTTCTTCACGCCCAACACCTCAATCATCTGGCGGTGCAACTCGGGCAAGTTGTAAATCTGCGGAGCGCCTTGGGCCAACTGAATGACCGCTTGATACTGCATGATCCGCTGCGCCATCGTCGCACTGTTCGGGTCCGACACTGGAATAACGTCCACCATGTCGTAGTCTTCGCGCTTGGCCTTGCGGTCACCAGACGCCGGATCAAAACTGTACTCGCCCGGAGTATTGTCACGAATAATGTCGCGCAGTAATTTAAACTCCTGTTTCATCGAATAGTGAATACGCGCCTGAACCGCGCTCATCGTCTTGAGTTGACGCTCAAGCAGAGCCAGTGTTGTACCCACAGGAGCGTTCGCCCCCATGTCGCTGACGTTCATATCCGCAACAGAACCTAAACGACGGCCCTCTTCGGTAATCTTATCCAACAACCCCGCCAAAACTTGACTTGGTTCTTTGTACGGCAGGGGCATGATGTTGTCGCGCACCGAACCGCTTGGTACATCCACATCTCTCCACTCGCCGGGAGTGATCGGAGTGTCGTCACCTTTGATCCGCAGACCCCGGGCTTTCAAGCCGCCGGGCAAGTTAGCCAGCGTACCAGCATCAATTAACTGACGAACCAGTGAAGTGCCAGCACGGGCATAACCCCCAATCAAATGTATCAATCCCAACCCATACGCGCCGAAGCCGGGCACGTACGTGTACTGCACGAAGTGTTGACGCTTAAGTTGGCGCTTGTCGTCTTCTTCCCAGTTACGGCGGATGGCCAACACCTTTGTCGTACCGCGCTCAACAGTGATGACGTATGGACGGGCGATGCCGTCCTCATCCTCGTAGCCCGCCAAGTCGTAGTCAACGTGTATCTCAAGAATCTGGAACCGATCATCATCAGTCAGTGAGTAGCCCTGATCCTCGGCTTTCTTCTTCTCCACATCAGTGTGAATAGTCTGCGGATCACCCAACTCCACGTCGCGGTAGAACCCAGCCACCTGCAACTTCAGAACCTCGTTCTTGGTCTTACGCATGATGTGCGTAAGACGCTCGGATGTGTTCGCGCTGGACGCGCCGTACGGAATGATGATGTCTTCAGCAGGGATGAACATCGCCACCTGACGATCAAGCGACGGATCAAAGTACACCTTCTTGAACGCGCTGCCCGCCAGACCCAAGTTGTACAACATGCGCTCATGTTCAGGGCGATACTCCTGCATCACCTCGGTGAGCTGATAGTTCATGTCATCACGAACGCGCTCCGCTGCTTCTTCTTTAAGTCTGTCAATCGCTCCAATAATCTCAGTTTTGACGGGACCCGCAGCCGGGAAAGTCTCAATAATAGTCTCGCTCTGGAATTTAACGGCAGCTTCTGTGAGGACTGTAGAGTAGACACCACACGCCCCCAGCCACGGTTCGGTACGCTCTTCATACTTCATCCCCAGAACATCAAGACCCTTGACGTACATCTCAACCCAGTCCTTGCGACTGTTGATGTCCGCATCCACCATCTCCAGCAAGTCACCCGCAACCTTCTGAAGTTCGCCCTCGTCCATCTCTTCGGCCAAGTTGGCGTTGAAATCTTCCTCTTCTTCCTTGGGCATCAAGTCAATGACCATGCCGTCAAGCCCGATCTGCACGCCCTCTGGATTCTCGATGGCAATCTCAATGCCCGGACCATCTGCGATGTCCTCTGGTTGTGCCAGTGAGTCCAAGCCCAGCGGAGCTTGCGACAGTGAGGGGAACATATTTGTTGCCATATCAATCCTTAGTAGAACGCAGCTTTCTTGCTGCGGAAATATCTGATCTCTTCTGGCTCGTCCGACGGCAGTCGAAGGAACCCGCCTTGGCGGAACCGCATCAGTGCAAGCGTCATCGAGTCAACCAAGTCATCGTGTTCGCCCGACGGGAACGAACCTACTTCGTCAACCAATTCTTCAGCCCACTGCGTGCGCGGTAACCACACTTTCCCAGACGCAATTATGTCTGAGACCGAGTTCAAGCGGGCAATTT
>Ga0209084_1000309_pt1 | contig 46569 bp, 50 predicted proteins | sample C_130820_MF_Meta_FD_187309 | JGI IMG/M metagenome (GOLD analysis project Ga0209084, IMG submission 187309) | Freshwater microbial communities from Lake Croche, Canada to study carbon cycling - C_130820_MF_MetaG (SPAdes) (version 2) | ecosystem: Environmental > Aquatic > Freshwater > Lake...
CCTTGGTTTCTCTCTTCTTACAGATGATAACTTCAACTTACATTTCCTTCCTCTGTCCAAATAAAAAATAAAATTATTACTTTATCTAGAATTTTCAGTTGATATATTCACTATGGTATTTGATAATCTTATATAGTTGATTTATCTTAACAAAAAATATAAAAATTAATAAAAAGATCTTAATCAATTTTATAATGATGGTATTAGTTGTTTTATTTTTCCTTTTCACTGGGTTGCTAGTTTTAGCGAATTATACTGATCTTTTTAAAAAGTATATATATATGAACCAAAAACCAATACAAGCTGTTGCTGTTTTTACAGACTCTATTAGAGGCCAAGTTCATTTCACTGAAGTAGACAACAAGGTCCGAATTGATGTTTATATAACTGGATTGATGCCCAATTCAGCACACGGGTTCCACGTGCATCAAGCCGGAGATTTAACCGATAAATGCAAGTCTATGTGTGCACACTTCAATCCTTATGGCAAAAATCACGGTTGCCCTGGTGCAAAAGAGAGACACGTCGGCGATCTAGGAAACTTAGTCACTGATTCAAAAGGAGTTGCAAAATATTCCTTCCTTGATGATCAAATTAAGCTAAAAGGAACCAAGGCAAATATTCTAGGTCGTGGCCTAATAATTCACGAAGATGAAGACGATTGTGGTCAAGGCGGTGACGCTGAAAGCTTGAAAACCGGAAATGCTGGAAAACGCATAGCTTGTGCAGTCATCGGTTATTCCAAGGAGAATTTTAAATGTTAGAACATTGATTTTATATTTACATAGATATATGGATCTTTGTAAATATAAGGATATTATTGGTAAGCCTGGAACAGGAGTACACAAATACAGATTTTTTGGTATTGCAATCGTTGATGTTGTTGTTACTATTATAGGTGCTTATTTAATTGCACTATTCTTTAAGTTGCATGTATTATATACAATTATTGTCACATTCATTATAGGTATTATTTCTCATCGTCTTTTCTGTGTAAGAAGTGCAGTTGATAAATTATTATTTCCTTAAAGAATATCCCAACCACCTTTTTCCAGTCTCTTAGGAATAAGAGCACAATCAATATCTACTTCATTCTCTTTTATTTTTGATTTGGAACTTTCATCCACATCATAAATATCCAATATTTTTGAAACAATTGGTGCCCTAATAACATCCTCCCTCCCGAGTTCAACCCATTTCAAACCGTGATTAATGTCAGTATTGTTGTATTTTGTTGCATCTAACTCTTCGTATTTTGTCCATTTCATTATGAAATCTTGAAGCCCAGACTGTTGTCCACTTTTATCGGACTGTTTCAGATCCCCAGTAACTACCATCTTGCTACCCTCCCCAATACGGGTTGTCAACATAAGCATTTGATTTGGTGACGAATTTTGCATCTCATCTGCAATAATAAAGGCATTTTTGAAGGTGCGTCCTCGCATAAATCCAAGTGGAGAAATCTCAATCACGTTACTGTTTATCATATCATCTAGTTCTCTCTTTGAGTAAAATTCCAAGAATACATCAAAGATAGGGCGAATCCAAGGATCCATTTTTTTATTGATAGACCCAGGTAAAAACCCGATCTCCTCTTCTACTGGAACAACTGGGCGCGTTATTATAATCTTGTTATAAATTCCTTCTTTAAAATCCTTTATGGCTGCATTACATGCCAGGGCTGTTTTGCCGGTTCCAGCAGGTCCCGTCACGAAAATCATTGAATTTCTCTCATCATTCAAGCATTGCAAGTATTTTGCTTGATTTTCTGTTTTAGCCTTGTAAAAATTTGGCCCATTGTTTATCTCAAGTGAACGTGATTTTTTCATTGTTAAAAACATACTGCATAATGGTACAACATTCAAAGAGAGAAACAACAGGCCTATTGTGATATTCCTAAACATCTTATATAACAGGACCTATTATTATTCTAAATTTACATTATTTTCAGAAATAGTTTTCTTCTCAATTTGAAAATATCTTTTGAATTTTTTAACACCATCTAAGGTATAACCATCGCTTTTGCGAACAGGTACTAAATGATATCCGTACATTGCCAAAATTTGTCTTACCAAATTCAAAAGCGGCCATTTTTGCTGGATTTCGGCAGTTTTTTGTAAACTAGTCAAGAGAGAAGAACTAAATATTTTCTTCAGATCTGGTATTTGAGACTTTACAATGTCGTATTTTGTTATATCCAATAATTGTTCCCTAGGAATAAGTATTCCATTTATTTCATCTTCGTTTTCAAAATGAATACCAGAATCGTGCAATATTTTTTTAGCAATAGTTTCCATTACTAAAAAAATAGTTTTTATTTGTTGAATTTTTACGGGATTTGTTTATTTATATGGATGGTTTATTTGCAAGAATGCTCTAAATACCAAACTCAGGAATGCTAAAGCCGGTTGCAGTTTTCACATACTTTGCTATCACTTTAGGGTTTTGTTTGTTGCTTATAATATCTTCAGCTTGATAAACATTTTCAGAGTTATCAATATAATAAATAATCCCCATTATATCCTGAGCCCAAACCTCTATCTTTTGAATCTCCTCTTTGTTTCCTTCTTCATCATCAATAATTCCGTGAGGTGTGCCTTTCATATGAGTTCCACAATAACAGCTTCCATCCTTCTTTCGTCTTGTACATCGCGACTCATTTGCACGTTTTGCACAACAAAGTTCAAACATTGGCACCACATTTTTCACACGTTTTCTTTTTGTGAAATCTTCTTTTCCAAAAGATAGCTTCTCATAGTCATAAATATATTGGAGCAATATATTCATTTGGTCATTCTTCATTCCTAATAGTTCGGCCTTATCCCGGATGCTATCTTTGAATGTACACATATATGCTTCTTGCTTCTTAGCGATCTTCTTTTCCATTCTCTTTTGCTTTATATTGTTTAACATATTAAATTAACTTTAGTTCAATTTTTTTATTATATAAAAATGACACTTAAAGAGCAATATTGTCTGTAGTTAGTTCTACTTTTTCTGAAAGAGATTCTGATAATAGTTGTAGATTTAGTTCTGGTTCTTCTTCTTCTTCTTCTTCTACTTGTCCTTGTGCTTGTGCTTCTTCTGCTTCTGAATTTTCAGGCTCCAATAATTTATATCTATTTGGTAACAATCTAGGAGTATCAACTTCGCTGTCAACTGTAATTCCAGATAAACATTCATCATTTTGATTTTGTGGTTCTAAAAGCCCCAATGGTTCATTATGAAAAATTGAATCTTCATTGTTAGAGACTTTTTCTAAGTTATTACCCAAATCATTTTCTAGATCTGATTGAGTTTTGATTATACCTTTTGGTATATCAATCTTGTCAAGACTATCTGTATTATTTGTTTGCATTTCATTTGAAATAATAAACTGAACTCGCGAACTTGTTTTTAAAACATACTTTTCATTGTCTAGAGATGATGCCTTCAACTCTTTTTCAGATGCGTCGCTGTTTGATCGTCCAGATTCATCTGTTAATGAGTCATCACTTGTATTTTTTTCAATAACCCGATTTTGTTGATCTGATCCAATGCTCAACTCATCATTATCTGACATATTAGATCTCAAGCTTTTTAATAATAATCTATCTTTTACCTCATTTTTAAGAGTTTGCATTACATTCTTCTTAGCTGCACTTGGTTTACCAACATCCTCAAATTTAATATCATAATTTATTTGACTAATCAGCAACTGTATTTTAGTAGTAAAACGCTTTAAATATTTAGTGTGTAACTTATGGAAAAATTCAATATACGTAATAAAAAGCGTTACCTTCTCTTTCATAACCACATTATTAAAATTAAAAGTATTTACAAAATTATCAATATTTAACCCAGTTTTATTTTTGTTTTGGTAATGTTTCAGATCGTGTTCTTTGGTCATTAAAAAACTACATAGTGAATGTAAAATACTAATAATTAATTCGTGTAGTTGTTGAATGAAGCTGAAGTCGTATTGTTTGAACGGCTCTAAATCTTTATAAACTGGAAAATTGTTGTTCACTTTGGCTACATCTAGTATTTTCTTATCAGTTATGTTATCTCTAACATATTCATTAATAATTTTATGTAGTTTATAGTATTCACAATACATACGATTTGTGATTGCATCAAATAAACGCTTTGTATCGTCATATTCAATGTCAATAAGTTTTCCTTGAAAATGAAAAGAGTCTAGACCAAAAACAAATAAATTTTGTTTATTATTACTAATAAATTCATTATAACTTGTTTTAAGCTTATTAATTCTATCTTCCAAAATATTGAATATATTTGTATTCTCTTCTTTCAATTCGGTTATTTGAGAAAATTCGGTTTTTAGTTCATTTAAACGATGTTCTATTTCCATACAATATACAATAGTTGTATATTTTTTTGAAAATAGACTTATTTGTATTTTTATTCGTAAAAATTATATTTTATTTATCTTTAATATGGAGAATAGCCAAAGTAACAATAATGAATTACAAGGATCCGAGAATCAATCATTGATAATTAAAAACTCAACAGATAATGAACACGATAACTCAAGTGATATTGACTCTAAAATAAACTCTCTCATTTCTGGTCCAGACTGTGAATGGTCAGTAGATCACGAAAGAATATTAATTGAATGGGCGGATAAAGCCATGTGTTATAGATGGCTTCATTCAAAATCCAATACTTTGTATGCAAGTTTAAATGCGTGGTATACTATTCCTTGTATTATTATTTCTACACTTGCAGGTACTGCTAACTTCGCACAGCAGCGCGTTCCAGAAGAATATCAGGGACTTTTCACTATGGTTGTAGGAGGCGTAAACATTTTAGGTGGAATTATTAGCACTATCCAACAGTTTCTTAAAATCACACAGTTGAATGAAGCTCATCGTGTAAGCAGCATTGCTTGGGACAAATTCTACCGCAATATCAAAATTGAACTTGCTAAACATCCGAAAGAAAGAATGCACGTAAATCAAATGCTCAAAATATGCAAAGAAGAATTTGACCGTCTTATGGAGACAAGTCCTATAATTCCAGACAAAATTATTAGACAATTCAAGAGTTCATTCAAACATTCTGTTGATTTTGATAAAATATTTAAACCGGAAATTTGTGATGTTCTTGTCTCTACTGAAACATTTCGTAATCCTTGGTTCAATGATGATAATAAGACGTCGCGTGAAAATGAACTGGAACAAAACAAGATTTTAAGAAATATTAAAAAGCGTAAATTAAATGAGAAAAATATGAATACAGTTATAGATTTCAAAAAGATTTTTTTCAATTTGAATCAACGCGATCCTCTTGACCAAGAAATTCTAGATAACTTATCTGATAAAATAGATATAGTCACTTTAAAGAAAATCATTGAAGACATCAAAAATACAGACCCATCAAATAAAGTATAACTCCTATTATGGTTATGGTTGTCTTAAGATGTCTCTCGGATAATCTCTCGGAAGAACAAAAATGCTCACCAATAAAAAGAGGTAAAATCCAATATATGATCCATAAACATTTGCACTAACGCCGTAAAATTCTAATATGTTTACAATGACATACGTAAATATTAATGAAAATACAAATAATGATATTAATGTTGTAGTGGATATTCCCATATATAATTATTTAAGAAATTAAAAATGATTATATATCTAACGACAAAAGTTATAAAACAAAATGACTTTCACATCTTAGACTTTTATAATATGATATGTCAATGATGTTTGTTGTTCATAAGTCTTAATCACCCAATATGGTAATTTTTTCTTGTATTTAGCATCCTCTTCTAAAATGCTTTCACCAATTAGAACACTGTCATAGTATTCAGCCCACTTACCATCTCGGTCTGACACTTTAATTAAACTTCTGACATTAATATACTCTTCTGTTGTTGATGTTGGATCTTTCAATAATAACTGTTGAGTCTTTTCCGAAGTATCGTAGTTTTCATCTTTTAAGTGGAGTGGTATTTTACTATTTCCCATAAATAATGCAAACCTTATAACAGCGTTTCTTTTCTTAGGATTTTTCATTAATTCATTTTTTGCATTTTCATAATTAATAAAATAAAAATACGAACCCATAAATGCATCTACTGGATCAATATTTCTACTTAAACCAACTAGTGAAACAAATTCTATTTTTTCATTTTGTGCATAAGAGTACGCAACTCTAGGAATTTCAATTATTTTGTTGTTACTATCCTTCAAATGAATGAATTGTGGATTATTCAAAAAAAAGTCCTTGACAAGAGAATCTATTTCATTATCACATACTCTGCCTTCATTTAAAATTTCATCTATTAAAGTAAGCCATAGATCATTTTTACTATGCAAACAATGAACGCCGATTTTTGAAGTTGTACAGTCATAAAACATAGTTATTTCATCACCATTTTCGTTTTGAATAAATCCCTTGTATTTATAGTATGGCATTTTCATATAAGACATAAAAACTGCCTCTAAAACCTTATAACTTTTATTTACAATACTATCAAATGTCTGCAGTCCTTCAAATGTCATAAATGTTAATTTGTTTGGAGTACTATGATGATCCTCTGGACACTTTCTTAAAAAAAATTGAAGAAATGGTTTTATTCCTGTCAAATTTACTTGGAATGGACAAATATGGACCTTTTTAGGGAAAGAATGGGTTTTTAAGTAATCTACAAGATTAACAGTAGTAATACTATCTATATCATATTTGTATTCGCCGCAAATATTTTTTTCGTTTTCATCATAATAACTTTCTGATTCTAATTGTTCATTCAAGTCAAATATTTCATTCATTTTTTGTTGAAGTTCAAAAAATTCTTCCTCAAATTTTTTATTCAATTCTTCGCCATCACTGTCATCGTCATCATCATCAATACGTCTACTTTCTTTTATTCTTTGCATTTCAAATAAATGTTTCATTGCAGCATCTTTAAAGTCATTATGAAAAAGCTTACTACTCGGTAACATTAATTACTATTTGTATTATTTATTTATCTATTTTACGCTTAATTGTTTCTTTTACTTGCTCTTCTCTGCTGTCCATTATAAATTTTGTTACTTCTTCCGCTGTCTCTGGATTACTCTTATAATATTCTTGTAGTGCAGCCATCAATGTTTTACCACTTAAAGGTTTCTTAACCTTGCTCTTCTTATATAAGAGTGCACCTCCATTAATATCAAAACAGTCCAAATTATTCTTTTTCATTGTGGCCAATAGTCCTTCAGACAATGTTTTTTTTTTATCTTTTCTCTCTTTCATCTCTTTTTGAAGAGTGCTTATTTCATTGTCCATTTTGATCCATTCTTTAATGATAGTAACTAGTTCTTCTTTGGTTTCCATTATTATAATCTAAATAGTATTTTATTTTTAGATTATAATTAAAGATTATAAATGCAAATAATAAGGCACTTCATTAATTTATACAATTAAAATAAAATACTATTATATAAATGGCAAGTAATTCAATTGAAACTATTGAAGATAACAATAAAACATTCGCAATGGGCCATGTCTTCAAACTAAAAAGTTCAGACGGAATATTTCATTTAATTCAAGGAAATAGTGAAACAAATAGGAATGATGAAGTATTATTATTAGGAAATTATGTTGGAACTAAATATAATGGGCCAGATCCAACTTTATTCAGAAATAATACAGGTTATGATCAAGATGTTGAAAGATGGGATCAAGAGTATGATGCAGTTGCAAGTACTATTAAGTTATATACTCACTTGTTCAAAAATGGAGAGGAATACAATTCTTTAAGTAATAACAGTCCATCGCTATTGGCAATTATGAATGAAAGTCATCCTGTTTTTTCTTACTGTCCTGGTATTTTAGAATGTGCAGAAGGTTGTAATGAACACGTTTTATGTATGTCTAATGGAAAGTGTTTGAATATCAGAGAAGATGATACGTGTTTTTTGCAACCTGCTTTACAAAGTATGACTAATAGTTTACTTGAAACAACAAGAGACCTCGGTCGTGAATGTTTTGGTCATGGTTGTACTCAAAGTGGTGGTAGAAACAAAAAATCAAAAAAGAGAAAAATGTCAAAGTTAACAAAAAAGAGAAAAATGTCAAAATTGACAAAAAAGAGAAAAATGTTAAAAAAGAGAAAAATGTTAAAAAATAAAAAATAATTACAATCAGGCTTTCACTTCCAATGGTCCAATGGTGGTTGGCATCAATGCAGTATAATGTCTTTTGCACAACAATGACATATACACTTTGCATTTACATTGATGTCCCTTATTTGGTCCAGACTTTACCATTTGACTACAAGTGGATGAACTAATAATCGTGTTTTCATTTTCTACAACGCTGATAGTGTTTGATTCTGTTTCTGTTTCTGTTTCTGACTTGACTTCTAATTTTGCCTTTTTCTTAGGAACACTAGGTTTCGCTTCTTCTTTAGCCTGTTGTTTTTGTTCTTTAGCCTTCTGCTTAGCCTCTTCTTTTTCTTTTTGTTTTTGCTCTTTAGCCTTCTGCTTTTCCTCTTCCTTGGCCTTTTTCATCTCCTCTTTGGCCTTCTGTTTTGCCTCTTCTTTTTCTTTTTTGGCAGCAGCCTTTTTGAATTGATAGCTCGCATATGAATAGTGACTATTACAATATGTCTTATTGTTCAAATCTAATAATATGACATTACTTGAACAAAGTTGAGCCTGATTGTTTTCTGGAGAGTGATAACAACAAGTTCCTATTTGATATCCTGGTGGAGGTTCAGGCATTGCATTTACTCCTGTAACTTTCATAGATAATCCCATACTTTCATAATAAGGCAGCAGTTTTTTCTGTTTATTTCTGCAATAAGGACAACGAATCTCAGACGCACTTAATTTATGGGATTCCAATGTGTTGAATTTCTTCTTATGATTCCTAATATCATTGAACAATGGCATATAATTGAACTTATGATTACAATCTAATGTGACATAGTTTTCTGTCAGTGGCTGATTCGTTATTAAGCACAAGTCTTGTGATAGTTCATTAGTTGGAGACTCCTCGTCCAACATTTTATATAATTCTTCATAAAAGTTCATTCCACCTTCAATAGTATAATTCGGCATTTAGTGATATTATATAAAATTACATTATATCTTTATATTTATTTTGTTTCATAGTTATATTATGTCACCGAACCAATGGGGACCGCCTACGTGGACATTATTTCATACTATTGCTGAAAAAATGAACGAAGAAGCATTTCCAGTATTAATGCCACAGTTCATATTTTTTCTAAAAAGAATATGTTCAGTTCTACCTTGCCCAGAATGTTCCCAACACGCAACTCAATTTTGGAAAAATATTAATGTTGCTGGAATAAAAACAAAAACAGATCTGAAAAATATGTTATTTTTATTTCACAATATTGTCAACAAGCGCAAAGGCAAGCCTCTTTTTATCAATGATAGTATTAACGATTTATACAAAGATCAAAATATAATCAATGTTTTCAATCAATTTGTTGCGGTTTACCAAACAAAAGGTAATATGCAACTATTGGCAGATTCTTTTCAACGCAAGTTGTTATTAGTTCCATTCAAACAATGGGTGATGTCAAACATACAACATTTTGCATAAAGTATTGACTATTTTAAGTTGTACTGCTTCCAACTAGTTCACCGTTTTTATAAACAGAACACCTGAATGTTTGTTGTTTGGGCATTGAGCAAACCTCTTTATTACTTGATAACTCATTGAAAAACAAATACTTTCCTGATCCACCTGCGTACATCAGCGTAACAACCAAAATTGCAGCAATTCCACCAAAAATTACATTAATAATTGCCATTGATCCGTCAACACATTTACTATTTGTTAATATTCCACAAATAGTCATTATGTATGCCAATAACCCGCCTATAGCCATATAGTTGAGTTCATTGTAAAATACCATAGGTGTGCACAAATAAAACGCCGAAAATGCAGAAATGAAAATATTGTATCCACCATTGTCATAGTCACTGTATTTCACCATTGTACACACATTGTTTTGACTTTGAAACTTATTTGCTCCAGACATATAGTAAAGTATCTCTCTAAAATAGGTAATTCCTAGAAGGAATCCTAAATAAATAAAACCCTTAACGTTTTGAAATATAAATGACATTCCAAGAATTATTATTGCGAAAAATATTGGAGAAAAAAACACTAGAAACTCTATCACATTCTTGGGTTTTCCAAAAGATACTGCAGATTGATCTAATTTATAGCCTTTCAAAAATTCCATATCTTGTTGTGACAAATTAAATAGTTTATTAGCGCTCATATAATAATAAATGATAATATTTTATTATTATAGTTTCTTTTAACTTCAGCTATTAATCTTCTTCTTCAAATAATATTTCAAACACTTCTTCTATTTTGTTGACCTTCTGGAAAACAATACCTTTTATTGAATCACTATCCTTATACTTCTCCACAAAGTTCTGATAGTCCTTCTCATTTTCTTCTGGATAAATAAATTCAGTAACTCCTGCTTTTATTCCGCCCAAAATTTTCAAATCAAGCCCACCAATTTGTGTAATAGAACCATCCAATGAAATCTCGCCTGTCATCGCAATAGTATTTTTTATCTTCTGACTTGTGAGTAAACTATACATCACACTTGTTATTGCTGCACCAGCTGAAGGACCGTCTTTCGGCACTGAACCCTCCGGACAATGTATATGTATTCCATCTTTTATGCTACTCTCTTGGATCCATTTTTTCATTTCATAAGGGACTAATTTCCACGCCAATGTTAATGCCACACTCATTGACTCTTTCATCACATCACCTTGCATTCCAGTTAAATGTAAATCCAAAAACTTGTTGCTTGGGCGCCATTGAGCTTGTATAGGTATAATTCCACCTTGTCCAACAGAATTCGCCCATAACCCATTTATAATACCGACCTCGCTTGTTTCATTTATCTTCTTTATTTTAATATCTGGCTTGTCCTTGAAATATTTGGTCTTTATGTCTTCTATTGTAATAATGATCGGTATTTTGACATCATTTGTTATATCTTTTTTTAATATATCTAAATTGACTTCACCAACAATCTCAAACAATATCTCTTTCAACTTACGCACACCTGCCTCACAAGTGTATTCATCTATCAAAAATTTTATTACATCATCTGAAATATCTATAATTCCTTCTAATCCCATCTTTTTATAAACTTCCGGCAATATATGATCCTTTGAAATAATCAACTTGTCTTCAACTGATAAATTGCTGAATTTAACACGATGAATACGATCTAATAAGATCTTGTCTATTGCATCTACATCATTGTAAGAGAGAATGAACAGAGCCTTTGATAAATCTAGATCTACCCCACTGAAGTATTTATCTTGAAAACAGTCATTTTGTGTAGGATCTAACAAATGTGTTAAAATTCCGACGATTTCTTTACCGTGCTCGGTTTTTGAAATCTTATCTACCTCATCTATCAGTATAATTGGATTCATTGACTTACTATCTATTAGAATTTGCACAATAGAACCCCAAGTGGCACCTACATAAGTGTAGTTATGGCCGTGAAGAGTACTTCCATTACTATCCCCACCCATTTGAATCATTGAAAATGTTCGGCTTTCACCCTTTTCATTCTTCAAACAGTTTGCAAGGCCACGCTTCGCGAGAGAAGTTTTACCTACACCAGGAGGACCTTCAAATCCAAAACAATACCCATCTTGAGAACCATTGATCCACTGACCAATAATGCGTTCTATTTGTTTCTTGGCATTATTGTGCCCGTAAACAGACTTATCAAGTATGTTTTTTATATCTTTTATATAATTTTGTATTTCATCAAAATTGCTATTAATTTTTTCCACTTTTGTCTTGACTTTCTCTTCCAAAAATAGGTTTTTACAATATTTTCTCTCATTACTATTATTACAAAAGTCAATAAACTCACTTATACTTGTCTTGATTTTCTCTTTTTTATCAGTTTGCTTTATTTTAGTGAGAGATAGAGAATTTGCACTAATTATTTCATTAATATTTGTTGAAATAGAAGTAAGTTTTGTTTTACTAAAGTCATTCAAAACGCTCAAATCTTGAATGTCTAATTCGTTTAAATATTTCACCATTTCAAGACTGGTGTATTTTTCTTTCAAAAGATCATTGTTTTCATTGTTTTCTCTCAACAACTCTATAAAAAGTCTGTTATTTTGATCCATTAAACTCATAATCGGTTCCTTTGTATAAACTCCAAAAGGGATCTTCAATAAACCATCCAAATATTGTCTTGCTTTTGAGCCACTATCCTCAGACTTCGCCTTTACCTCTTTCAGTTTCATCATCGCCTTTTCTTTCACATTATCGGTCGCTTTCAATAAACATATTTGTTGTTCTAATGGTATTTTATTTATATCAAAATTAGAAAGTTCATTTGTATATTCAATCGTTTTTTTCATTGCATCCTTGAAATATTGTTTAATTGTCCAAGGAAAACTATCATATAATGTTGTTTGTTCGTGGCTATCTATATTTCCGTTTACATCATTAGAGAGAAGATCATACAACAAATAAGCTAAGTATTTATTTTCATAATTAACTGATTGAACTAATAATTGAATAATTGTATTACGCTTACTAAATAAGTCATTTATCACAAAATCTTTCACTAAATTATTCAGCGTCTTCTGTTTAAAACTCTTGTGTGTAGTCAATAGTCCAATGTATTTTTCATAAACTTGAGAAAAATGATCTGTTATCAAATAATCCCTCAATGTAAGCGAACTTAAAAAATATTGAAAGCTCAAATTTTTAAACTCTTCGCTATCTGGCAAATTTTTTCTGATTTGCGTCAATTTATCATTTATATATGAATTATTCAAATAACTAATCATAACATTATCCAATACCCCATAAATGAATAAATTTTTCTTCAAAAAACTATGATAAATATACAACTTTACTCCATATACTTTCATATGAAACTGCTTCACATTATGTGATATATCTTGGCACTCCAAATTTTTCATCTTATCCAAGCTGATCTCATCATCAATCATTACCCCCTTGTTTTCCTTTTTTTGAACAACACTGACTACTTTGTATCCAGTTGGATGAAAATATTTCTTTAACAGTTCGTATTTACTTAGATCATCTTCTGGTGTTATTATATTGTTACTATTTCCAAAACATACTGTAAACAAATCCTCTAATGAATCTGTCCCGTGTATTTTGAATAAGAGAGATAAATCATTATTAATACACTGAAGAATAGTAGTTATTTCTTCTTTATTCATATTATTCATATTTGATTTTAGATGATCAATCTTATCGTTAATAATAGTTAAATTATGAATACAAGATCCTACTTCACTTGTTCCTAAAATATCATATGCCTTATTTCTTTGAACATTTAATAAGGTTTTTTGAACAACATCGTAAAAAAATGCACACTTCTTTTCTATAATTGGAATAATATCTCCTTGAATATTTTGTGTATTTTTCCGGGCTGTGCCATTTGCCTCAGAAATAGAAATAGAAATATTATTGGCACACTTAATTTTACTTCCTTTCATATTATTTATATTTCTATAATTATATTCAAAATCAATAGCAATTCTTTAAATTTGATTTTTGAATATATATTAAATAATATTAAACATTTTACTACAAATTAATTAGATAACAATGGGAATACCTGCATACTTTTCATATATTGTAAGAAATCATAGTCATATTATTAGAAAGCTGGAGAAAGATTCTCCAGAAATCAATAATTTGTATATGGACTGCAACTCTATTATTTATGATGTCGTCAGAACTTTGAAGCCTGAGTCATTCAACAATCCAAATACAACAAGTATTATTATTCAAAGCGTGATAGAGAAGATAATATCTTATATTAAAATTATTGAACCGAATAACTGTGTATATATTGCGTTTGATGGTGTAGCACCTGTCGCAAAACTTGAACAACAACGCATTCGCAGATATAAAACCTGGTATCAGAATCAAATATCCGCGTCAATGTTGAAAACTAGTGGACCCGAAGTTTGGAATACCACTGCAATTACACCGGGTACATCCTTTATGAGTGAACTGAATCATAAAATTCGCGAGTATTTTTCTAGTCCCAAAATAATTGGTCTTTTGAATGTAGAAAAGATCATAATATCTACTTCTTTTGATGCAGGTGAAGGAGAACACAAATTATTTCAACATATTCGTGATAATCCAGAGGAACATAAGGATCAGACTACTATTATTTATGGTTTAGATGCAGATCTTATTATGCTTTCCATCAATCATTTACCAATTAGCACAAAGATCTATCTTTTCAGAGAGACACCTGAATTTATCAAGACTATTGACTCTTCTTTGGAACCGAACGAGACTTATTTAATGGATATCCCTGAACTAGCATCCATTATTACATTGAATATGAACAATGGTGAACCTCTCACATCCGAACAACAAAAGAACCGAATATATGATTATATATTTTTATGTTTCTTCTTGGGTAATGATTTTATGCCACATTTTCCTGCTGCAAATATTCGCACGGGTGGTATTGATAAGTTACTGAATGCATATAAGGCAACCCTCGGTGGAACAAACGAGAATTTGACTAATGGCAAAACCATTTATTGGAAAAATGTGCGAAGTTTGGTCGGATTTTTGGCAGAACAAGAAGAAGAATACATCAAGACTGAACTCAAACAACGAAATAAAATGGAGCGTAGGTATTATCCTACAGAAACGCCTGAACAAAAATATGCCAAGTTTGAAGCCATCCCCACTTATGAAAGGGAACTTGAAAAATATGTGGATCCTTCCAAAGAAGGATGGCAAAAGCGTTACTACAAGGGACTGTTGAAAGTGGACAATGATGAAGACCGTTTGAAGCAGATTTCGCTCAACTACTTGGAGGGTCTAGAATGGACTATGAAATATTACACTACTGGATGTGTTGATTGGCGTTGGCATTATAAACACAATTATCCTCCACTTTTTCAAGACTTGTATAACTATATTCCCTACTTTGAAACCCAACTGATCAAACCCAATGACTACAAACCTGTTAGTCCGCTTGTTCAACTCGCTTATGTATTGCCTTGCAAAAGTCTCAATATGTTGCCTCACGATTTATGCTGTCATATTATGAATGAGCACAAAGATTGGTATCCAGTAGACTGCGAATTTATGTGGGCATTTTGCCGTTATTTTTGGGAGTCTCATGTAGAACTCCCTGAAATTGATATTGGAGAATTGGAAGTATTTATTGAAAATTTTGAAAAAAACAAGAAGAACGAGTTTAAAAACTGGTTGGCCTCCCAGTCTAAGGCTTGATAAATTAAGGATTTATGCTGTTATAATTTTTGGAATTAGTGTGATTATTGTTATCTTATATGGTTTATAAAATAACAAGGAAATATTGGGAATTTGGACATATCGAAAGTTAACGATTTTTTCGGTCCAAAAAGTCGAAAGGATTTTGCTTTTTGGACAAAAATAAATGTCCAAAAACGATCCAGGCCATTGGAGTTTGAAATGCCTTTTTTATGATTTTTCATTTGTGATGATAATGATGTAAATCTCAAGTTTGAATATTTCAGTTATGGTCACAGTTATTTTTTCTGTGAAATGGTCCGCTCATTTCGGTTGATCAACCGAATCAATCTTAAAAATAAAAAACGAGCAAAATGAGAATTGTATACATTATTGTATTTAAAATTTTCAAAACTCCGATAAAATATTGCTAGTTAATTTGCAAGTCAGTCACAAGTTGTCAACATTTATCATCATTTCGGCAACGAAAATGATAAAAACGATCAAATTGAGCAATGGTTAATAAAAAATTCCTAAAGTTTCATAAATAAATTTTACAGAAAAACTAATTTTAATAACTTTTCAAAATCGTTTAAATAGTTTTTAAAATATTAGATCAATATAGTAAATGACAACCAAAATTGAGGAAAATGAGCAAAAAGGAGCAACTAATCTTGAATGCAAATTTTGTAACTATATAACGTGCAAAAAATCAAATTTTGAAAGGCATTGTTTGACACCAAAACACATAAAGTCAACGAAAATCATCAACGTGTCATCGCAAAAAGGAGATAAATATTATGAATGTGAAAAATGTTTGAATAGATACAAAGAACGATCTGGTTTATGGCGTCATAATAAAAAATGTGGCACAGAAAATAATACTAGTAATACCATAATAGAAAAGAAGCAAGATGATAGTCTTGATATTAAACAAATGTTTCTGAAAGTTATAGAACAAAATCAAGAACTGCAAAAACAAGTAATTGAGTTATGTAAGGAAAAATCAATGACAGTCAACAATAACAATAATACCATCAATAACAACAATCAGAAATTCAATATGAACTTCTTCTTGAATGAACAATGCAAAGATGCACTAGATATTATGGACTTCGTGAATTCATTGCATCTAAATCTGGAAGATCTAGAAAACACGGGCAAAGTTGGTTATGTCAAGGGCGTCAGTGATATTTTCTTAAGAGGTTTGAGAGAATTAGATGTTTATAAGCGCCCAATTCATTGCAGTGATTTGAAACGCGAAGTAATGTACGTCAAAGATAATAATGTTTGGGAGAAGGACGAAGACAAAAAGAAAATGAAGAAGGCCGTTCATTATATTGCAGGGCGCAATTTCAAACAGATCCACGAATGGATGGATCAAAATCCTGATTCAAGGGATATTAAAACAAAAAAACACGATCAGTATATGACTATTGTTCGTAAATGTACGGGTGGTTTTGACGCGGAAGAAGACGACGTCCTCTTCAACAAAGTTATTACCAACGTGGCAAAGGAAGTAACTATTGAAAAATAAAATAAAATATATTATCAATATATAAGGCTTATATGTTGATAAAAAAAGAGAAAAAGGGAAATGTAATGGTCTATCACGTTGGTAAAAATATCAGTGATCAAAAGATGGACACAATGGCAAATACTTATGTGAAATCCAGTGATATTGATCTCATTATAAACCACGACGCCGATGTTTACACAGAAGATGGTAAACTTTTACTCAAGTTTAGAAAGGGCGTTTTAAAAGAGGCAAATGTCAAGGAGTTCTATGATAATGTTATTAAGTTCGCAATGAAAACAACCGCAAATCGCGGATCTACCAGTGGCAGCAAAAAGAAGAATGTATGGGAGAATCCGAAGGTGATGTCCAATATTTTGGGATATTTTGATAAGTTCTCTCCCAAACAAAAAGAATTAATGAAACAACAAGGAAAGAAAATTCCTCTTACTGTAAGAGAGACCAGATTCAATATGGATTATCCCGAGAAGTTCAAGAAAATGGTGCCACTTATCAAGGAAATAGATCAACAATATTTGCGTTTGGTTCCTGATAGATACAAGAATCAATGCAAGAAGTCTAAGCAAACTCCCTTCAAAATCCCAGGCACTTGTTTCACAACTGTTACAACCAATGTCAATTTCCAGACCACAATGCATAAGGACAAGGGTGACGATGCAGATGGTTTCGGTAACTTAGCAGTCATAGAGGAAGGTAAATACTCGGGTGCAGAGACTTGTTTCCCTCAATATGGTATCGGTGTGGATGTCCGATCAGGAGATGTATTAATGATGGATGTTCATCAATGGCACGGTAACCTGAAGATGAATCCTGAATCCAAGGATGTAAAGCGTTTATCTATTGTTTGTTATTTAAGAACCCAGGTATGGCACAAGACAAAGCATATGACCAAAAAACAAATGGTCAAACATAATAAAACAGTCAAAAATCTTAGGAAAGGCAATGATGGAGAGTAAAACAATCTATTCCACCCTAGGTAACCGTGCCAAATTAATTTCGGTCATACCATTTTTACGATGCTTTATGGTTACAATATCCGGATAAGTCTTTTGTAAATATTCCGCTGCCAATTTGTTCATTTCAAAACGATCTTGACCGAGACCACCCTTAGCATTGAATTTCGTTTTACACGTTACGTCGTTAAAACGTAATACACCTCCATCCATTTTGTAATACAATATGCTCTGTTCATAATCCTCTTTGCCCTCAGAATGCGCATTTGGCTCAAGTTTTTTGCTATGACGGTTAATAAACCCACGCATAACACCGATAATAAACTTGAGACCATCTGTGTAACCCTTCTGCATAAAGAATGGATTGCGAACAGCATAAATTCCCCATATGTATAAGCCCTCATCCTTCAAAATCTGATAAGCCTCTAGGAAGAATCCATTTACATCTTTGATCTTTGCCAACTTCTCTCCTCGCAATTCTTCTAAGGCTTCAATATCGTCATCACAAGAGACAACATATTGACCTTCTGGGAAATATTTGACAATAAATTTGCGCTGATTAGCAATGCCGAGTTTTCCTACAACAATTTTGTTGTAAAGCTCTTTAGGAACGGCTTCTTCATAGATTTTTTCCTGAGCCTTATTTGCAACAAACAAATAGATTGCATACCTAGGAACCCCACCATTTTTAGAGTAGTGAGTGTTTTTTTACTGATAACATCGGCCCTATTATAAGTGGGAATTGCAACAACATATTTTACCATACTGAGTATATATATTAGATGGAAAAAATTAGACAACATCTAATTGAATATATAATGAATTATGGTTTACCTTATTGTTTTCATCGCTTGTTAGTTCCTTGATCCTATCTTGATTTAACTAAACTTCTAATAACAGCGAATCTTCTCTGCGCTTAGGCGTCATCAATGAGCACGAGCCTGGTCTTCGTCTTGCTTCCAATCTTCTTCACCTTAATCCTCCTGCGATTCCTAATAACTTGGAAAGTGGTAATGCTTGTAGTGGTTAGTTGAAAGTTCTGAACGTAGTTAGTAAGAGGTTGTTGAGGTTCTGGCTCTGGTTCTGACTCTAAAGCTGCAGCAGCAGAAGAACGAGTTGATGCAGCAGCAGAAGCAGAAGAACGAATTGATGCAGAAGCAGAAGCAGAAGCAGAAGCAGAAGCATAAGAACGACTTGATGCAGAAGCCGAAGAATAAGCATAAGAATGAGTTGGTACTGCTGCAGGTTGCTCAGCAGCCTCCAATTCATCAATGGACTTGCAGAAGACCTCCTTCTTGTTAGTAATCGCAATCTTCTTCTGCATATTTTGCTTAGCAGATCCGTACTCGGTTCGGGCATCCAAGTAAACATCCCCTCTTGAGATTCCAAGACTATTGTAGTCCTCATCAAAGACGAATATGCCAATCTCTGTTCCACTTGCGTTAATACCACAACCCGAACCAAGCTTCATCGGAGTTCTATTATCAATAGAAGCCTTAATCTTGGAAGGCACTTCAGCATAAGTTGGATTCTCCCTTTTCACGTGGGCAATCTTGAACTGCTGATTTGCGAATCCTACTACTTGGTGTGCAATTTCAGTGAGCTGTTCGCGAGTATTGTAGTTTTCGTATTCTCCGTGTTGAAATGATTTCCTCACTGCATCAATAATGTCATCTCTTGATAAGTCACAAGCGCAGATACCAAGCTTCATCGGAATGATCTCGTACAGATCGCTCCTCGCATTTCCAACCGAAACAAGGTTCTTAGCCTTACGAGGCAAGATTTCCTTGCCGTAAACCATATAGTTCACATAGTCTTCAAGGTACTCGCTGTCAACAACGTTCTCGTGAACATAGAACACTGTATCAGGACTTGCATCGTAACCACAGCCGCGGCCAATAAGACCCTGCAGAACGACATCCGCTCCAGACGACCTAGAAGTCTCCATCATAAACGAAATGTGCTTTTTATGGAGCCGCTTGCCCATTCTAAGCATTCCTTTCAGGAGTATGATAGTGTTGACTTCAGGTGGACGCTGAAGTGACCTAAGATCCAGCTCCTTAGCCTTGCTGTTGTAGTCTAGTACTTCGTATCCGTGCTCTTCCGCAATATCTTTGATCCTGTCACCTTTCTCTCCTCTAATGACTACCCACTTCGGAGTATCACCCTTGTGAAGTTCAAGAGCAACTGGTAGACATTCATCCCATTTGCTAAATGACTTTATCTTGTTTCCTGTGATCATATCTTCCACGCCGTAGTAAGCCCTGCCTGGAATCATTCGTATTATTCTCTTGTGTTGACTCAAGTGAACTTGATCACTGATTTCAGAGAATGGTGTTGCCGAAACAGACAACAGATAGCTTCCGATCTGGTTCAAATGCTCTGGGTCGCCTGTAGGACAAACACCGATTTTTTTAAGAAAATGTCCTGGGCGCATACCTTGATTCTGTGCATAGTGACTCTCTTCCCATACAAAGAAGGTATTCATTGGATTTTCTTCGTATCTTTTGAGATCGCCAGACCAGACTACTTTAATCTTGTTAGCAAAACAAGATTCGTCTTCTGTGTCAGTACAGTCGCACATCCATTCCGCATCGGATGCACTCATTATTTTTTCACTTACCAAATATTTTTCATACTTTTTGAAGAATTCCGCCTTGGAATTCTCTACCTGTTTCTTGAGCTCCTTCTCTGCACTGCCGCTGAAGATGACACCCTTCTCAACTCTTCCTAGACGAATCATCTCTGCAGTGACAAAGTAGTACGTCATCGTCTTGCCAGACTGCATTTGGGCAAGAAGGACGCACCACTTGATGTCAGTTTCCAAGCAGAAGTGTAGAACTTCTTTGGCTGCTGAGATTTCGTTTTCGTAGAGGATCTTGGGAGTTCTTGCAAGAGCAGTTGAAAGAGAAGAAACGCTTGCTTGAGGAATTCTACATCCTCCTCCACTGCTTTGGATTGCTCCTCCGCTTTTAATTGGGGTTGGAGTCTGTCTGTTAACGTTCATTGTTGCTTTAAATTGCTTTGAATTGATTGGAATTGTACAATTAGGATTAGTTTTTGAGTTTATTTCAATTTTTTTTACTTTTTCAAAAGATTTAACAAAATTTAAGTTTACTAATTTTTACAAAGTTCCTCACTTGTTTTTAATGACCGAGGAAGGAACATTTCACTCAGAATCTCAATTTTGAATCAAGGAAGGAATAATTCCATTAGAGTTAAAGATAACTTCAATAAAAGAACTAAGAGACAGGAACAAGGAACTAAGGTAAGCCATAATCCATTATATTGAATTACACATTGTCTAATTTTTTGTTTTATATTATAACCAAAAGATACTAGGAGACCAAGGAAGGATTTTTTTAAAAAATAGTAATAAACTTTTTTGATACTATTTTTAAAAAATTGAAACATAAGTCTTGTAATAAACAAGATGTACTAATTTAAAGAAATCAACAGTTACAAAACAACAACTTTAAGTAAAATGATGAATGAACAAGAGAGAGAAGCATTTGAATATTATTGGTCCGCGGAGAATACTCTTGGTCGCAGATATGACATGATTATTCGCGATCTAGAGTATGAAAATAAAGACCTAACCAGGTTAGTTGAAAATCTTAAAAATCAATTACAGGCTCTGAAAAGAGAAAACAATCTGCTCAAGGGAGTCCCTGAAGAAGACCCAGAACCACAACCACAACCACAACCACAACCAGAGCCAGAGCCAGAGCTAGATGAACTCTCAGATCTAGGCGAAAGCTTAGATGAAGATTGGAAGCCAATGAGATGCATTGCTGGACATGATTTCAATGGTAACCCGTCGTGGAATTGTTACGAACCAGAAGAAGCCGAGGAAGAAGCAATTGCAGATGGAGATCGTGACGTTGACTACTGGAGAAGAATGGGAAATCCAGAAGAAGGATACAATGGACGAATGATGAACATTGATGAAGAACCAATAGAAGGAGGAGAGCCCTTTTGTGATGACGATCCAAAAAGATTGCAAACAGTCCGTTTTGCAAACCATAAACCAACAAATGAGTCTAAAAGATTTTATCCATTAGTTTGGTCATCAGAACCTTCAGAACTTGCACTAGACAGGAAGAGCCAAGAGTTCCACGATGTTATTGAAGAGTCCGTTCCATTTCCAGTTAATCCAAATGCGACAGGAGATGCATTTGGATTAAGATCTACAAGAGAGATGCCATTCCCGCATTTTGATTTCAAAGAGATCCAGATCCATACTGGAGAACCAGTAGTAAGGGAAAACGACTTTGAAAAAGCCATAGAAAATATAAAAAATAGCGGAAACATTGATGACGACAACAGTGATGACGATTATGATAGCTATTCTGTGGAAGAATTTGAGTATAACAGCCAGGAAGAAAATCTGGAAGACTACTGGAAGCGTTGGTAAAAGTCCTGATAAGTGAAATCTAATGCAACTGAATAGATATTAGTTAAAAGCAAAGATTTTGTAAAAAATAGGAATTAGTATTAAATTTTGAATATTGAAATAATTATTTGTTCTTATATAAGACAGATTTATTGAAGAAAGAAAAGGTAATAAACAAGAGATGCGTGATGAGAAAAAAGCTAAATAAGGTAAGCAATATTTGAATATTTATATTATTATGTGCATATACTAACTCTTTTTTTGTTTGAATGCAAATTAATTCAGTTTTAGTTGCAATCTTATTTTTTTCTTGAAATTCTCCTCATCATTGAATAAATACAGCTTGTATTTACCTGCCTGGTAATTATCCAGATTTTCGTGCATTGTTACACGGGAAGTCAGTTTCAATTCGGGCAAATAAACAATGTATTGAAATAAACCATCATTCCTCGTAATTTTATCAAAGGCGTAACCGTCATAAGATTTGCGCATAACATTCGGATCATTATTACAAATATCAAGCAACGAGCAGTCACTCTGTATTTTTCTTATAGAACGCATAGTGGTATTAATATATTCCAAATCTCCAATCCATTTGTCATAAAATGCAAGTGCATCATCAGACATTTTAAGAATATCATTTACTTGTTGAATTTTGATCATATTGAGCAAGTCTACGAGACGACGAATTGGTGATGTAATATGAATATACGCATCCATTTCCATTATATCGTGTGAAAAGACATCATCAGATTTCAATAAAGACACATCCAAGTACTGACCCGCACTGCTATTCCATATTTTTATGAATTTTCCAACATCTTCAGGCAAATCCTCTGGAACTTGAACCCCCTTTTTTACAACAGTTGACCGACAAATCCCGCTTTTTTTGGCAACCAAATCTTTTGCAGTGTGATAGTTCATCAATATCATCAAATAACTTACAACTTCGTGACTATTGCGCACATTATTGATATATCTATATTTGCGACACAACTGGTTTGATAAAGAAAACAATTGTTGATAATTCTCATTTCCAAGTAGGTCAGAACTCTCGTAGCAATAATTTTTATAAACTCTGATTTTGCAGTTAGAGTATTTAATATCCATAATATTAATGTCACGTCCTTCGCCTTCAATAAAAACATCCATAACAAATGCCAGTCGGGTTGTATTTTCCTGGAGACTACATAAACAGTCAGATAAAATTGTTGGCAACATAGGCCGTTTCCTGTCTGGTAAGTATATAGTACTTATACGACGCGAAAAAGAATCCCATAATCCCAAGATATCCATCCATAAGGTTACATTTGCAATATAAATACTCAACATAGTCTGACCATTATCAAGCAACTTAATACTAAATCCATCATCAAAATCCACACTATTTAGAGGATCAATTGTAAAGACATTGAACCCATTCGTCCGATCTTCAATTCTTGGATATCTTGCGCTGATATTTTCAATGAAGGCATCATGAGGTTGATTTTTCAATGCTTTGCTTGTATCTTTTGTGAATTTTTGAATAGATGCGTTCAAACTTTTGCAATAAAGTTGGTATTCATAGAAGTTGTCTAAAACATCCACTGGTCCGATTACCTGCACTAGAACTCCATAAGGATGTTTATCAGTCCATTCAGAAAAATGAAAGGTTATATACAAATTTTGAAAAACTTTGGAAAATCCCATATTTTTCATTTCGTAAGGGACCAAAAAAGCTGGAATCCGAATATCATCAGGAATACATTTATAAAACAGTTTACCGTTTTTGCTACGACCATATGTTTTATTCCCTTTTAGAACAAGGACACCTGCTAAGGAATCAGAAACACGAACTGTAGAGTGTACAATAGTGACTTCAGAGTCAACCATAATAAACACATCATTGTTAAACATTTTGGTTTCAACAGGATTCACACTGGGCAGCTCAAGTTCTTTGAAATTATGCGGCATAAATAATGTCCAACTCGTGTAAGCACGATTATGAATATGTATTTTGTACAGTTTATTATCTATTTCAGTCATACAAAATGAGGTCTTAATAATTATAGCATTATATCTTTAACTGGTTTTCCACATCAACTTTTCAAAAAAGTAGAGCAAAACTCTTTCCACATCAACTTTTCAAAAAAGTTGAGCAAAACATTTGGCTCCACCTTTCCCAAAGGTGGATAAAATTGAAATAAAATATTTGATTTATAATATTTGTACAAATCAAACGAAAATAATGCAGTCAACCGAAGTGCCAACACAGTATGTAGTTCCAGTAGGACTTGAGTCTTTTATTAAAGCAAATCCATATCCAACGATGGAAGAAATGGAAGATTTGCATATAGCGAGAATAGATTTGGATGCAGAATATGGTTTGTTGAATCACAAATTGTGCGAGAATTTGTATAAAAATATGTATAAAGAAAATTGTAAATTGTATGTGGATAAATTTATTGAAGGAGTAAAATCAACAGGCGGGCTACAAGCACTCAAATGCAACTTAGAAACTCTTACACATTTCAGTCCAATTTCAAAAATTACTGATCCAGAACTATATAAAGTATTTGCTGAGATCTATAACTATGTTGATAGCAACTTCAAATAAATGATGTATTATTGTTTTCACTAATAATTTTATCATCCAATTTTGTATTGTTTTCAATAATTGTATCACTTGTATTTTGCTCAGATTCAGGAATAATATTTTTTTTATTTAATTCCTCAATAGGGTGTTTTTTCACGACATCGCGCTTCACATTTTGCTGCTGAAGAGCATACATCAAGATCTGAGGTGTAATGGCAATATTGTTCATATATGTGCGATAAAAAAAGGATGATATACTGCTATCTTTACCGAACTTGATGCTGTACCACCAATAGGCAGGAATATGAATGATTTTTCCAGCAACTAAAGTGATATCTAAACACTTCATTTTGTCAAAATCCGCGCTGTATTGAGGTTGAATTGCCCAAGGGTTAGCAGGAGAACGGAATTCAAAATTCTCGTAGTCATTCACAGGGGACAAATAGCGCCCGGATTTTGGTGGTGCCAACTTTATCTGGACTGAGCCCTGAGTTACCAAGAAATAATTACGGTAGTTCAATTCGTGACGGAAAGGCGTAACGGTACCTTCGGAACCCATCAAAATGTCGTAATAGCAATTGGAGACCATAGCAGGACGAATAAATTCATCATTGTACTGCAAGTGCTTGATAACGCCAGTTTCTTGTAAAAAGTCCATATTGTTTTCAGAATAGTATGTGCTTTCTTTGTCTTCAGCAAATAATTTGGTACTGGTGTGCAATGGGAGTGGCATATAAATTTCGCTGCTATAATCGGGATCTTTTGAATTGCGAATTTTTACTTCAAATGCGTGATAATTCTCCAAGATTGCTTTTTTGCTAGATGTTCTCAAAATGTTCTCATTTTCAAGATCAAAAATGATTGGTTGCCGAAGGTCACATATTTCTTCTAATTTGTCCTTGGATGCCTGTTCAATTTCGTAGACCTCAAGGTCGTCGCTTGTTTTCATATGGAACTGGACGTGTAAGTAAATGAATAAAACAATGCAAAATACAAAAAATGCAATAAATAATTTTAACATCACTGATAACTAATAAAATTTTATAATAAATTTTTATTAATTATACGCTTATAGGCGAGATCAATCCCAACCAACTAGTCTTCATCAATTCTTGGTGCCATATAGAACATTGCATAGCTTTCTGAACCAAGGTCGTATTTGATTCTGAGTGGATAATGTTTACTAATAGAAAATGCCACTTCAGAAGATAACTTGGAAGTCAAGCACATTTTGCTTATATAATTCAAGCTGTAAGAGAGATCAATAAATTCACCTTCACTTATACTGAATTCATTCAAATCATCAATTGGGATATTCACTGCCATTTCACCTCCTACACCAGTGGAGACGAGGTCAATCTTGTCTTCATTACATTTCACATTCATAATTTCACCAAAGATTGATAGCTGGTTACAAAGCTCACAAATCTTCTTGGCACTAATAGAAAACTCGGCATCGTATTCTACTTCAGGAACATTCAGAATCTCAGGTTCAAAATCGGTAAGAGGCAACTTGAAATATTTATTATAGTCTCCTCCGTCAGAATCACAGACCAAGTCAATAAATATGGAATCCGGATTACCTTCATAATGAATTTTCAATTCGTGTTTCTCTTGTGTCATTGAAAGAATATTATGAAAGAACTGACTACTTACACAAATTGCAGATTCATCATCATCAAGAACTTCATAGAGATCAAACCATGAAGAAAAAATTTTTATATCAAAGAGACAAATATGAGACTTATCCATACCTTGAATATAAATATGATCCTTGTTGAAATTAATACAAATAACTGATGCGGCGGTTTTAAGAAGTTGAAATAGAGAAATAAATGTCTCTTTCTTGGATTTATCTTTAAGTGAAAGCTTCATAATACAACATATTTGTAAAGATTTAAGTATTTTTCTTTGTTATTTGTTATTTGTTATTTGTTATTTGTTATTTGTTATTTGATTTTTACTGTATCAAGAAAGCATACCAATGCGCCTTGTTCTGTTCAGGTGTGAGCAAGAAATTCTCAGGTTGTACATAATTTTCTGGCTTGATAATTGTATTCCAATCTTCCATTATGAGAAAGTCTTTCTTTGGCTCTTTCACTGGGATAGGAAGAGGGATAGGAACAGGTACAGGTACACGCATAGGTAGAGGAATTCTAGTTGAATTATTTACTCTGTAGTTTCTAGTGAATCTCTTCAACATAACCAAGAACAATGGCAACATGAATATATAGAAGATAAATGGGTTTCCTTGGTTTCTTGGCATTTTCGTTTGGATAGTGTAAATCAAATAAACTTTAACGTTTCTATTTCAATTTTTTTTTAAAATACTAAATGAACATGGATAAAAGTAATAAAAAAGACAAGAATGCAAAAAAAGAGAACAAATCAAAAAAAGATAAAGACAACTCAAGTGATCTATATTTTTTTGAAGAAATTAAAAAGAAATCCGGACTTTTAGATAAATGTATTGATGCAACCTATATTATTCATTTAGAAGGTAACAAAGAGAGAAGAAGTAATATAATCAACCAGATGAAACTCTATAATATAACCCAAAAAACTATTATTTTAAACAATAAAGGATTCAATAAGTGTAAAAAAAAGTTAAGAGCCCAAACTCCTGTTTGCGACTTGATAGACTGTTATATACAAATATTCAAGAATGCAGAAGAAAAAGACTACAACAATATTCTTATTTTGGAAGATGATTTTATTTTCAATAAAAAGATAAAAGATCAAGAAGTCATAGATCAACTTACTGAATTTATAAATACACAATCATCAAAAAATAACAATTTTATTTATTTATTAGGAACAGTACCATACCTACAGTTGCCTTCATTGTTTCAAAATCATTCAAAGGTTTTTATAACTACTGGAACACATTCATCTATTTATTCAAAACAGTTCCGAAAAAATATTTTAGATATAAAAGACCCACAAGATACAATAAATGATTGGGATTTGTATACAAATTTCTATTGTCAATACACAACTAGGTATATTTACAAAGATCCTCTTTGTTATCAACTATTTTATGAAACAGAAAATTTTAATAGTTGGAAAAGTTTTTTGAATTTGAAATATTTATTAATAGCCATATTTAAAATTTTAAATATGGATAAAAATGGGGAGCCTGGATTCTCATTTTTCTATAAACTTTCTAAGATGATTTATTTATTTATAATAATATCCATTTACTCAATTATTTTTTTTATAGCAAAAACAATAAGTTTATTCATCAATCAACTGAATTTTTTCCTGAGTCTTTTTATCAACAAATTTCGCAATGATTTTGACTAACTGTGCAAAAATGAAAGATGCATTGTAAATATAACATTTACCTAACTTATCAGGAAACGCGTCTTTCATAATTTGCGAAATTTTGGATATAAATGAATAGTACTTGTCAAGATCAGATATAGCCAATGACTTGATATAAACGTGAATATTGAATGAATCGTTTTTTTCTAAGACTTTTTTAATTAAGTTGAAGAAATACTGAAATACATTATCATAGTCTTGTTCAGGAACAAAACATTTAAAATATCTGTAGTCTAATAATATATTATTTTTTCCTTGTATAAAAGACAAGTTACTAATAATTTCACGTGGTTCAAGAAGAATGTTATATTTTTTGATAGCACTTGTTTTTATATTTTTATGTTTTTCATCACAAAAGTGAACAAGTGCATCTTTGCATATTTGAGGTTGATCATTTTCGTTTTTTTCACTGGTTAACATTGTTTTATCTACACAAGACATTTTTAATATTTATTATTAGAAATATAATAAATATTAAACTAATTTGAAGTAGTATATATTTAAACCGAATCGTTAGATAATTCCTGCTTAATAAGTTCCTTCAATGTTTCACCGTCAATTGTTAGATTATTATCATCAACAACTTCACTTTCCACCGCAAAATTCATATTGTTAGATTCTAAAAATCCATTATTATTTTGTTCTTCATAAAACATCTTGTCAGATTCGTATTGTTCAATAAGACCTTTCAAACTCGTGCTGGTTTCCATTGCAAATGACTGCATTTTCAAAATAAGGTCTTTCACCTCATAAATACTAAGTTGTTGCTGAGTTTGTTTTTCAGATAGACCTTTGATAAGAGGATGATCAGCAGTAAGTGATGATGCAAAATTATTAGATGAGTTTTGAGTTGAAACTAACTTTTGTTCAAGAGATTCAATTCTGGAAACAATGCTTCTAAATACATCTTCGTCAACAATGCGATCATTATCTCCAAGATTCAATTCTGATTCATCAGAAGGCATACCTTCATTATTGATCTTATACATAAACTGTTCAAGACGTCCAATTCTCAATGAAACCAGACCAATAGCATCGGAAACAGAGATTTTCGGATTTTGTTGTGCCTGTGACTGAGCTTGTTGTCCAGGTCTTTGTCCAGGACGACCATTGTTCTGCTGTTGAGGTGGAGGCATCTCTGCCCCACCAGCACGTCTATTTCTAGCAGCTGCATTTGCTCTGTTTGCGCTCATTATTAATTCTATTTAACATTAACTTTTTAAGTTAATTACGCGACAACTTTCATAAATATTTGTTCGTGAAATTGATAGTCTGTAATTTCAATATCTTCTAAATTATAATCATTGATATTTTCTCTCAAATTTTTTACAATAATTTTTGGAAATTCATAAGGTTCTCTCTCAATCTGGGACTTAAGTGGTTCAATGTGATCTTCATAAATATGTGAATTTCCCAAATTATAAACAAATTCATATGCAGTTAGACCACAATGTTTTGCTAAAATATGCGTCAAAAAACTATAGGATGCTATGTTGAAAGGTACACCTAATCCCACATCTCCGCTGCGCTGATAAAGTGAACAGGACAGTTTATTTCCTTCAGATACATTGAATTGGCAAAGAACATGGCAAGGTGGTAGTGCCATTTCATCTAATTGGCATGGATTCCAAGCACTCATTACTAAACGCCGACTATTTCTTTTTTCAGGATCTTTCAAGCAATCAATAATTTGTTGAAGTTGATCAATTCCTTGGCCAGTATAGTCACATTCACAGTCAATATATTGTGCATTGAAATGTCGCCATTGATGCCCATAAACAGGTCCTAAGTCACCGATTTCATTGTCATAAAGACCGCGTGAATCCAAGAATTCACGAGATGCATTTGCATCCCAAATTTTCACTCCATCCTTTTGCAAAATTGCGGCATCAGTTTGCCCGCGAATGAACCACAAAAGTTCTTTTAAGCAGGTCTTCCAGGCTACTTTTTTAGTGGTTAAAAGCGGTATAACTCCATCTTCAAGAGAGAAATGCATTGCAGACCCAAAGATGGATTTTGTAACACCATTTCGTCCAGATTCTAGGACTCCTTGATCCAAAATATCTCTAATCAGTTGCAAATATTGTTGTTCTTCTTTGTTGGGTCCAGGCAATCTCTCTTTAAAAGACTTGATCATTATATATAAAACAGTAAAATATATTTTTATATCATATTATTTTATAATAATGTCAAGTATTAATTTGTTTGGTCCAAAATTTTCAAAAATTTTGAAAAAGAAACAAAGAGAAGAGAGAAAAGCAAGTCAGAGTGCAGCTCAAGAGATGTATGAGTTTCCTCCAAGCTATAATGCAGTTGACCATCCAGGTATAAAAATTACTGCTGGTCCACATACAACTGCAAGGGGATATAGAAAGAAACATCACAAGAAATCCAAGAAACATCACAAGAAATCCAAGAAACATCACAAGAAATCCAAGAAACATCACAAGAAATCCAAGAAACATCACAAGAAAACCAATAGGAGACAATAATTATCAAGACATAATATATGAACATAGCCTTATTTTATTCATCTATTATAATAGGCAGTATCATTATTGCTATTTCTATTTATTTTTATAATCCTACATTATTACCTCTTTACATAATTACTTATATTGGAATTATTACGTCTATTATCAACCACGGGATAAGTAGCAAAACTGCAAAAAATCTTGATCGCACTATTATGTTATTTTCAGCTGCAATTTATATTTACTATGGTCTTAAAATACAAAATAAAAATATTCAACTTATAACATTGAGTATTGTTGCATTCATGATGTTGTTGTATATTTCAAGTAAAATTATCAAAAAGTTTATAAGTAGTGATAATGATAATGATAGTAATGCTAATTTGGCAACAAATATTCACGCCATAGTACATTTACTATCACTGTTGCTTTTCGGGATAATAATTATTAATGAATATTTGAGCAAGAGATAATGAGAATAATATAAGAACAATAATAATATTGCTTCAAGATTTTTAATTTCTTTTTATAAATCATATATGGATAGTTTGAGCGAATCATCAAGTTCATCAAAACCAGGATTTTTCAAGCATGTTTTCAATTTTGAGGATGAATCAAAATCAGAAATCCTGAATATTATTCAATATTCATTAATTGCAATTATCCCAATTGTCATTTTGAATAAAGCAATGCAGCGTTTTGTTCCAGAGGCAGATGACGAAAAGGGAAGTCTTGAACTTTTAGCAGAAATAATAATCCAAATTATTGTAATGTTTTTGGGAATTTTATTGACCAATCGTATTATTACATTTATTCCTACTTATAGTGGATCTAAATATCCTGAATTCAGCGTCACTTATATTATTTTAGCCGTATTAGTCATCACATTGAGTCTTCAAACCAAATTGGGAGAGAAGGTCAGCATTTTAGTAGATCGTCTAATGGAATTATGGGAGGGTAAAAAGGATAATAAGAAGAAGAAAGGGTCATCCGGAAATGTAAAAGTGAGCCAACCCATTTCACAGTCACAGCCTCCTTCTAATGCAGCTGCAATGACACAGTCTCTTTACACAGATAGTACTCCAATCAATCAGCTGCCACAAGACCAATCATCACAACAACAAATGCCAGATTATAATTCAATGTACAGAAATGATGCGAACCCTCTAGTAGGTGCAGCAACTCCTGGTGGAGAAGGATTCCAGAATGGAGGAGGTATGATAATGGCGGCAAATGAGGCCTTAGGTGGTTCTGCCTGGTCTAATTTTTAAATACACTAAGTAATTCAAATTATAAAATTATCATTCAAAATAAATGATAATTTTTTATAAAACACCTAACCAAAAATATTTGGCTCAACCTTTACCCGAAGGGAGTAGGTTGATTTACATACGGCGTTGGCTGCGACCACGACCGCGACGCTGAGTGCGTTGACGGCGTTGTCCGCGTTGGCGGCGTTGAGTGCGTTGACGGCGTGCTTGACGACTTTGGTGACGAGATCTAGGGGCCATTATATAATAAACAAACAAAATAATATTTTGAAATAGTAAAGTCCTGGATAGAAAAATTCTTCTAAATTTATTGAAAAAACTATTAAAAAACTATTAATGAAATATATTATGGATGTGCAAAATTTACTAAAGGCCCTTGACAATGAAAATAACAATAAGTTCCTTAAACTAAATAATTCCAAAATAAAATCAATGAAATTTGAAATATTAAAAGAACTTCAACTTTCTAAAGAAGATCTAGTTACTATTATGAATAAGTTGAAGGAATACATATATATAGATGAAATGAACGATCTAAAAGTAGGGGGATTTATCAGGTGGATACCATTGAAAGATCCTAACGAAATATATTTGACAAGTGGCGCAATTCTGAGCGAGGTAAACGTGACTGATAAAGGTGTGCTTTTGAATTGTAAGAATTTTGCTAAAAAACACTATCAAATAAAATTGGACGAGTGTTTAATTTTCCAAAAGTTGAGTGATCAGGAGAAGGTATTATTATATGCATTGGACACGCTGTCTTAGAGCCTCTTCTAATTCAAAACGCACATTTTGTAATGTAATATATTCAAACAGCATAAATACATATCTAATAACTAAATAAATGAATTTTCAAAAGTTTTTACCAGTAATGTGTTACAGTAGTTGGTGTGGATTAGGATTTATTCGTGGAATAAACTCTTATAAATACAATCTTGACAAATATAAAAATAAAGAAAATAAAGAAAATTATTTGTATCTGACTTCAGTATGTTATGGATTTTTTGGAATAGGATTGTATTTTAATCCATTTTTATTACCATTTTCACTACATAAAGAAATATACCGACTAGAGGTTAATTTAAGAAATTTAGAAGATGAAAAAAAAACTGAGTACTATAACAATTTGTGGTAGTCCAAGAGAATATTTAATTAATGCCTATTTTTTTTAGTTTTATTATTTTTTTCACAATCCTTAAATAACCCAGGAATAAACTTACAAAGTTTAATGCGACCTATCTCCATTAAATTAAGTGGTTTTCTTGCAGTATGAATATGCTTACCCTTATGGTAACGAGCAACACTTTTATAACCTTTTCCGTTAATAATCACTACCTTTCTTATAGTCTTTTTTCCCTTGTGAATATGTTTCTGATTGGAAGAAAAATGAAAGTTTTTATGAGACTTGCTACTATTCTTCATATATTAACAAAATATTTTATTTGAAAGTTTATTGAAGGTTTATTTTCACTAGGTTTATTAATATGGGATCAACTATGAGTATAGGAAATTTGTTTATTGGTGGTTTAATGTCTGTTTTGCATTCAGCGATTTTGTTTATAACAATGTTTATCATATTGGCAACAGACAACTTGTTTATATTATATTCTCTCGGGATAATTCAACTTATTATACTTTTCATCAACTTTTCATTCGGAGATTGCCCAGTTTCTGTTATTGAGGATCATCATACTGGTTCTTGTTTTGTAGACTTAATAAACAATATTACACCGATTAATTACAGGAAAGAACGAAAAATACTCAGACCTGAAATCACATTGCAATGGATTTTTATGCTCCTCGTATTAGTATTATTCAAAATCCTAATTGTTTTTGTAAAGATGATTTTGGGTAATAGTAAGTTATCAGAAAATATTCAAATCATTGTTAAGTGAAACAAAAGAGTGAAACAAAAGAGTGAAACAAAAGAGTGAAACAAGTAATATTCGTATTTATATTTTGAATACAAATATTATATAGATTATGTTAAAAATAATTACTGATATTTGTAAATTAATTATTATAATAGCAATTATTGTCTTGTTATTATTATTTATTTATAAAACAGCAAAACTAGTAACTAGTAATAAAAATATTATAACAAATGAAAAACTCAAATATCCTAAACATATTGCCTTTATTATGGATGGAAATGGGCGCTGGGCTAAAAAAAGGAATCAAACAAGGCTTTATGGGCATATGAATGGCAGCAATAATTTAGAAGACATATTTTACAATTGTTTTTCTAATGGTAGTCAATATTTAACATTTTATGTTTTTGCTGAGCAAAATTGGAAACGCCCGGAAGAAGAGATCAAGAATATATTTGATATTATTTATAGGAAAATGAAGCTTTATATGAAAGAACAAGTCAAATACAGAATTATAGTTCAAGGAAGGCTTGATAGGGTACCCAAAAAGTTACGCAATTTATTGACAAAAATAATGGAACGAACAAAAAATTGCGAAAAAACAATTATTTTATGTTTGGATTATTCTGGAAGAGCCGAAATAGTTAATGCTTGTAAGACTATTGTAGAGAAAGGTCTTGAACCAACCTTTGATAATTTCCAAAAATGTTTATATGTTACAGACATACCAGATCCAGATCTAATTATTCGGACAAGCGGAGAACAACGTATCAGCGATTTCTTATTATGGCAGTTAAGTTATTCGGAGTTCTATTTTACGGATGTTTACTGGCCGGATTTCGGATTAGAAGAACTAGAAAAGGCCATAAAAGAATACAATAAAAGGCAACGACGTTTTGGTATCGGAGCTTAAAGAATATTGCCAACTATGTAGCAACCCATTATGTTCCAACCCATTATGTTCCAACCCATTATGTTCCAACCCATTATGTTCCAACCCATTATGTTCCAACCCATTATGTTCCAACCCATTATGTTCCAACCCATTTCCTGTTAACAACTTTATGAACACTATCCAGTGCCCCTTCTACCCAGCCTTGGTCATTAGAAACCACTTCACCAACCACCAACATATTATGCATCGGATGTTGAGCAGTTTTCAAAAATTCACGCCTATTCTTATATTGATTTGTATTCAATGGTTGACAATAGTGTGTTCCAATCGGCCAATAAAAATCTTTAATGCTAATTAAATGAAGCATTTCAGATTCTTTTTCGTTCATACCTAGTGCAAGAGATATAAGAGAACAATATGTTTCCCGATTTTTAGAAGTATTTTCAAGTAAACCTCTGTCTTTAAAAAATTCAGCATTTTTGTTATCTGCATAAACAATCATATAAACCCCCTTCTCTGAATTAACTGGTAAGATTTTTTGAAGGGGTCCAGGAACAATAGTATATCCAGCTACATATTTGCTCATTATAGCTGAAGAAATTACGTCAAACTTACCGTAAACCCTCAAGAAATTGTATCCGTGTATTTGTTTATAAATGGGAAACTGAGGTAATAGTTCAACAATACTTTTAATAGTTGTAGCAATAATGACCTTATTACATAAATAGTTTTTACCATTTTCCAGTTTCAACAAAAAAACACCACAATCTGGTTTTTTAACAGAAATAACCTTGCTAGAAAAAACAATCTTTTTCTCTCCAATCGCTTGCGCCAAATTATGAGTCAAATTGGACCAAGGAATCAAAAGACTAGTTTCTTTGCCATAGTTATCATCAAATCCATAATTAAAAATTACATCATATGCATCTTCTTGTTCGTAGTCGGTATAACCCAAACAGGTTGTTAAATGATTATAGTTTTTTGGACCTAAAAGTGGTAATACAAATTGTTTGAAAGTAGGATGAATTCCAGTTTGTTTTCTCTCTTTCAAAACTCTTTGTAACATTCCAATAACCGTTTTCACATTACAAGGAGGGTGAATTGTATTTGCATAATATTTATAATCACTAAACTCTGAATAAGGGACCTTCAAGTTGTGTAATAAGTCAATCAATAAGTGATCTTTATTTTTGCGGCCAATTCCGGCACCTTTGACAACTGATGTGCCATAAAAATCCGCATTTCCAGTGCGACCTCCAAACCATTTTTTCTTGTAGGCTTCAAGTATTAAAATTTTTATTTTCGGAAACATTTTCAAAATATTATATGCACTGTATAGTCCTGAAATACCAGCACCAACAATAATAATATCATAAATTTCTTCATGTCTTTGCATATTAAATTATGATATTATTTTAATCTATACTTTTTCGTTTTATTTGATTTTTTTTTTCCAATAGAAAGTGTATCCTTCTTAATCTTTGTCAAAACTATTTTTCTTTGTTTCTTACAAGTGAATTTTCCGCGATTCATACCTTTGCGATTGATAACAGCTTTTGTGCAAGTCCCAATACTCTTTGGTTCATTTACAACCCCTACTTTTTTGATACAAGAGCACAACTTCAATCCAATAATATCTTCTGCTTTCTTCTTCAGCATTCTACTACTTTTGGGTATATCTAATTCATAATATTGTAATATTTTTTTATAATCATTGTCATTTAAACTATAACTCATTTAGAAGGAAGTATAAATTATACAAATAAAATAATTATTTGAGTAATAAAGTTTTGAAATGCAAAACAATATTTCTTTCTGTATTTTTTAAAATATATTATTATTTTAGATGACAACACAAGACAAGCAAGATAAAAATATACCAAGAATAGTAGTATTTGATATGGATGAGACGCTTGGTTATTTTGTAGAATTTGGTGTCTTTTGGGACTCGTTAAATGCATACATAAAGTCAAAAACAACTGATGGACAAATGCCACAAAAATTGGGACAACAATATTTTAATCAAGTTTTGGATTTGTATCCAGAGTTTATTCGTCCAAATATAATATCAATACTGAATTATTTAAAACATAAAAAAAGTGGAGGATCGTGTAAAGGTGTAATGATTTACACAAATAATCAAGGACCTAAAGAATGGGCACAATTTATTAAAGAATATTTTGAACAAAGAACTAGCCTACATAAATTCAAGTTATTTGATCAAATCATTTGCGCATTCAAAGTAAATGGAAAACAAGTGGAAATAGGAAGAACGACTCACGATAAAACATACCACGATTTTATAAGGTGTACAAAAATTCCACTCAATACAAAAATATGTTTTCTTGATGATTTATACCATCCTGAGATGAATAATCATAACGTTTATTACATTAAATTAAAACCATATGTATACAATTTAACATACGACGTTATGATACAACGTTTTATTTCTAGTGAAGTCGGGAAGTCTCTTGTACAAGATGGTGATTATGACTATTTCAGTGATTTTATGAAAAATGCTATGAATAATTTTGATTTCATTTATGTGACAAAAAATCAACAAGACTATGATATTGATAAAATTATTACAAAAAAAACAATGGTCCATTTACAGAAATTTTTTAGTAAAAAGCATTTGCAACCGACAACAAAAAGTAATAGAAATAATAAGAATAAAAGGAAGAAAACTGCCAAACTAGGCTTTTACAGGATCTAAGTTTTCTACTGAGTTTTTATTGGAATTGGGGTTGAGATTCGGGTTGGTATCTATTTCTGACTTTTTATTTTTAAAAACCCTTTTTTTCAAATTATCAAAATAGTTAATCATAAAGTGATTGATAGTAGTGGTTGCAAACAAAAATAGTCCTGCGCTAAATCCGATCTTTCTATCCAAATCAGTAAATACAATTTTTCGTAAAGGATTAAACCGAATAATCAAAAATAAACTAATATAAATTTGCACGTAAGAATCCATATGATTTAAATATTTAGGTGCATTTGTGGAAAATCCAAACAAAATAAGACCATATGTTACATATGAAAAAATAATAAACGCGTCAAATAATTGATTTTGTATTTTATAAAGACCTTTCAAAAACATAATAATGTATATATTATTTCATTATTATTTTTTATATTATATTGAATTATACCTCTGACTGTCTCTTAGTCTAACTCTAACTCTGAAGTTCCTGAAGTTTTGTATAAGTCCAATGTTCGTGCACTTGCATCAGTAGCTTCAACAAAACGCGGCATCCAAAAATAGGGAACAACATTTGCCATATCTGGATAATGTGATTCAAAAATTTTCCTATAATATTGTTGTTCTAATGTCTTTGGTTCATTATGTTTCAAACTACTATCCATATCAAAAAGCTCGTAAGTTTCAATACAACAATTCTCACTAATATGTTGTTGGATAATTTCATAGAGTGACCTAGTCTGTTTACTGACTCCATCCGAAAATGCCTCCTTCCTTCTCCAAAGAATTTCTTTCGGCAATAATGGCAGACCTTCTTTGTTCAAAAAATTCTCTTCTGAAAACGAAGTTCTTAAAAGCCATTTCTCACAATTATTTTGTCCAGGATGATACCTCCATTTTGGCTCTATGCCCAAATAATACTGCACCCAACTACGATCTAAAAATGGAGTTCTTGGTTCAAGTCCGTGAGATGATACACATTTATCCGACCTCAGAACATCAAATGCGTGAATATCTTTTAACAAACGCATACATTCGTAGTCAAAATCTAGCGCACTAGGTGCCTTATGCATATACAAATAACCACCACAAAGCTCGTCTGAACCATCTCCATTGAAAATCACTTTGGCTTCGCTATTTTGCGAAATGTATTTGCCTAGTAAATAGTTTCCAATGCTGGCCCTAACAGAAGTGGTATCATAACTTTCAATGACTCTTATAACTTCTGGAATGGCATCTAAAAACTCTTGTTCAGTCAGTAATATTTCGGTGTGATTTGTACCAAGATAGTCTGCAACAATTTGGGCATACTTCAGATCCTCTGATCCTTCTAGTCCAATACTAAAAGTCTCTAACTTCTGAGTTGAAACTGTTTTATGTACTTCATTAACAAGTGCTGTGACAAGACTGCTATCCAGACCACCTGATAAAAGACAGGCAACAAGGCGATCAGTAACAAGAACCCGCTTTCTGACAGCCTCTTGAAGATAATGTTGAATGCCCTTAATATATGTATCAAACTGACTAGTTCCATTGAAAATACAAGAATTCCTATTGAATCCAACAGAATGATAGCGCTTCTGATAAGCAAATTCCCATTTTGCATTCACCTTGAATTTTTGAGAATAATTTGCAAATGTTCCAGGTTCAAAATGTTCAACAGTAAACTTATTTGGAAACTGTTTACAGAAGTCAGAAAGTACTTTTAGTTCTGATGCAATTGCAATTACATTTATCTGGTTCTTGGTATTATCTGTAATTGGCTCCATTATATATAAAGGTCTCACTCCATACGGATCTCTAGCAAGATATAATTGTGCATCTTCATCACCTAATTTATTATCACATAAAACAAATGCAAAAACGCCGTCTAATAAATGTAAAGTGTATTCCATACCGAATTTTCTATATAAATGAATAATGATTTCACAATCTGAGTCCGTCTTTGGTTCAATGTCAAGCATTTCATAGAGTTCTTTGTAGTTGTAAATCTCTCCATTACATATTAATTTAATGTCCCCATCTACAAGTGGTTGATTGGACTTTGGATTCAGTCCATTAATTGCCAAACGATGAAACCCAAATTGTGTTTTAATACTTACGTGTTTTAGTTTAGAATATTCTGGACCGCGAGATTGCCCTTTATAAAATTGTTCTTCAACAAAAGAACTTGTGAAATTATTTTCATTGTTCAATAAAGCAAAAATACCGCACATTTGATAGACTTATTACAATAGTTGTAAAAATCTTTATATTGTTTTGATTATTCAAATAAGAAATAACCTTAGAAAATATTATATTGTTTAATATTAATGACAAGTACACCCAAAATAGCTGTTTACTCGGAACAAGAATCTGCTTCACAAATAACAAATGATATTAACAGAAAAATTTATGATAGAAATGTACCATCTCAGTTCTTACAGCCTTATTTAAGCGTCCGTCCAGTAATGACAAAATATTCTTTGATGCCTATTGTTGACCCCAGAGCACCTATTAATGTTCCACTTGATCAACAACCAGTATTTAATGTCCACAATGTTTTCAACCCAGGTAATACACAATCTCCTTGGTCTGGTTTCGCTAGTAATATAAATAACGAGTCTGTTTTAAGAAACCAAGTTTATGCACTTCAAGAATGCAGTCAATCTGTATATGTACCTAGCAGTAATAGTGACTTATATAAATTCAGTTTTAAGCCTGACAAGAGCGCAAATTGTTATCAACCATTTCCAGGACTTTTCGCAAAAGAGCAGTTCAATGAGTTTGATCCAAATTCAGAGGATCTTGCCCACGGTCTTTTTATGAATCATACCCGTCAACAATTGAAGGATGTTGTTTATGATGAATGTGGTTATGCTGTGAAGATTCCAGAGGAAACCAAAGAAAAGGTTAAACCTAAGGGTCAAAACCCACAACAACAGGGTCAAAACCCACAACAACAGGGTCAAAACCCACAACAACAAAACCAAACAATGGCACAAATAAACAACAAATTGAATAAATAAAATTAATGTTTGTTTTTTCTAGTTTTCTTAGATTTCTTAGATTTCTTGGATTTCTTAGATTTCTTAGATTTCTTGGATTTCTTGGATTTAACTCTAACACCTTCACCTTCGCCGTCATCATCTGAAGTTTCATAATCAGTTGATAATTCATTATCAGTTGAATCAGGTTGTTCATCCATTAGAAAAATGCCTGTGTCAAAAGCATCAAATTTCATTTCATTATTTTTTCCACTAGGATCTTTCCAAATAAATAAATATTGACCATTTCTTAAAGGTTTGATGTACTTCATTTTATTTTCATCAACAATATAATACCTCATTTTTTGCATTGGGTTACCATTTGAATCGTTATATTGACGAACCATTATATAATATAATTATACTAAATTATATTAAATTATAAATAAAAAAATTAAAGGGTATGCTATAATATGACCGAAAAAAATCGTACAATAGAGGAGTTATCCTTAGAATATTTTTTGAATAAAGATGCATATGGTAAATATTTAGAAAAGAATAGCAGTGAGAAGCAGAGAGAATATAGGAAAGATAAGCGATTTTATAGGAAAAGAATCAGCGATCTAACAAAACAACTCTTATCATCTTCATCTGAAGGCGAAAAAGATAGTCAAGAATCCCAAAATCTACAACAAATCAAAACTTATAATAAAGACCTACATATGGCATTTGATGTTTATTCAAGAGTCTGTATTGAGTATTTCAAAAATTTAGATAAAACCGATATTGTACAAGAAGACTATATTGGTTTGCTAAATTCAAATAGTGAAATTGCAACAGACCCAGCATTGAATGTGGATGCTATAAATAGTGTGGAACAAGCAGATCAACTTTTAATGCGTTCTATTAAAATAACTGAACCAAACTCATTGGAAAAGTTGGTGAAACGAAAAAGCACGCAAACTATTAAAAAAGAAGTCTTACCAGTTGAGAAATCCATTGATTTGAAAGACCCGAAGTTAAAGAAAAAGGGTATCAAGGTGAAAGACAAGGACAAACAAAAAGAGAAAGACAAGAATAAAATCAAATAAAAGAATAATCTATCTAGTATTTATGACAAGGAAGGCAACAAAGACAAAAAAACAAAATAAAAAATGGAATAAATATAATAAAAAAAATAAGAAAAGCCAACGTTCAAAATCCCATAAAAAAACTAGAAAACAAATGCCTGTTCCATCTATAGATGCAAATATTGAGTTTAAACGCCTTCAAAAAAAAGGTGAAATGATTAAACTTCAGTGTAGTCCCAAAACAAAAGAAAAAACCAAGGACTTTTCTTGTTATGAAGACGAAACATTATACAAGTTAAGAGATCTTTGGAATGCCAGGCATCCTGATGCAATAATAAATACAAACGATACCAGAGAGATCTGGATATCATTGAAACAAAAAATGCAAGGAGTATGTAATAAAGAGTCATGTTGGTTAAAACAGAAATTTGTGGATGGTAAATTAAACAAAGAACTCAAAGACTCTTTCGCTCCCGAGTCACCAAAAGAATGGAAGAAAAAACCTAACACTTGGCTTTCTAGTATGGAAATATTGGATGTGATGAAACAATATGAAAAAACATACAAATGTTTTGAATTTATTGGACCATCTCCAATTGATTTTGATGTCAAAAAAATGTATGGGGAATGTGTTTGGGATGAACTATGTAATTTCAGCGTTGAAGATCAAATGAAAAACGGGAAAACAAAAATAGGAATAATATTTAATACAGATCCTCATAATAAAGGTGGAGAGCACTGGATAAGTATGTTTATTAATATTATGAAAGGACAAATCTTTTATTTTGATAGCGCAGGAGATGACATAAAACCTCAGGTCCAGACCTTGGTAAACCGCATTATTGACGAGGGTGAAAAAATGAGCACTCCAATATATTTCAAATTTGATAAGAATTATCCAGTGGAACATCAATACGGTAATACAGAATGTGGCATTTATAGCATATATTTTATTGTCCATATGTTAGAAGACAAAATTACTGGAGAATATTTGAAAACGCATATATTGAATGATAAATATATGCAACAATTCCGTAAGATATATTTCAATGAAGATTTATAAAACAAACAAACAAACAAACAAACAAACAAACAAACAAACAAACAAATACATATTATGAACAATAAATTATATAAAAAATAAAAGTTATATAATTTATGACAATTGAGGAATTTAAAAGCAATGAAAACATTGGTTTGCTATGGGAAATCATTGTTGATGTAAATGATAAATCAAAAAATATAGACAACTTGAAATTAGATTTTTTATTTAAAGTAGGCAAATTTATTGAAATTATGGTACTACAGAAAAATGAGAAAATTGATTGTCTGAATTTGAATAAGATTTTTATAACGAATTATGTGGGATCATTGGAGAGTCAAAATGTAAACACACACTCATCATCAAGTCAAATAGTTCCTATAAAACAACAATTGGAACTAGAACCTGAATTAATTACATTTGAAGAAATTCAAAATAATAAACGCATTACTTTTGAAAAAGAGCTCAAACTCAAACAACGCGACTTTGAAAATTCAATGGCCAATGCTGTTCCAGAAGTGCCCAACTTCAAGATCGGAACTATAGATAAACCTATAAGTGAAATGGAAGATTTAATCGCCAAGACATTAGCACAGCGCAATTATGATATAGATCAAATACACAGTCAGCATATGAACCCACAAGAAGCAGAAAAGTGGTTACAACCACAAGAAACATCTGTCAAGGCAGAAAAGTTACCAATTAGAGCAGCACCCCCTACTCAAAAACCAATAAATACGATAGAAGAAAATAAAACTATAGACAAACACGTTACGTGGGGCGAGAATTTGACATTTGATATTCAAGAGATTCAAGGTCAAGAGACTATAAAGACAACTAGCCAGTTACCTAATATTTTTTCCAAATTAAAGATGAAACCAACCCTACAGTTATCAGAAAATCAATATAGTCAAGAAAATCAAGATAATCAAGATAATCAAGATAATCAAAAATTACAAGAAAGTTATTCAATAAAAATAAAGACATTACAAGATGATGTTGTGACCATAAATCAAAAAATAGACAAGATTATGACCATTCTAGAAAATTTTGAGAGAGTTATGAAAAAAATTGAATAAATTTTAGAGATATAAAAGAATAGTATAATATAATACAGTTACAACAAATGAATTTCAATTGGCTATTACTTTCTTTATCAATTTTAGGTTTTTACTATCAAACCTCTATGGCGTTCAATCTAAATATTAAAAATATTTTTAAGCCCAGAATTGACAAATATATCAAGATTGTTAACAATCCACAAGAGGTATATTATTATGAGGACTGGTCTTGTGGAGAGGTGGGTTGGGACTTTGCAGGAGACAAATCTATAGATACTTATAAAATTGTCACTCCTGAAAAGAGACATATCATTAAAGACTTGTCTAAAGAGTTGTCCAAAGAAAGTAAAAAGCCTGATGCAATCAAAAGCGGGATTGTCAAGGTTTTATACGATGACCTTGTTAAAGCAGAAACTTTCGTGTATCAAATACAAAATACAGACCTTACTCATTATCTTAGTGAAACCTCTTTATCTGAAGCAATGTCATTGACTTTAATTGGATTCATCAGTTATCTTTACAAAAACAGTGTCAAAAATGAAATGAGTATTATAAGAAAACAAAAAATGGGGCTTGCACACAGATCAATTACGTTGCAAGAAATAGACGATTATTTGAAGTTTCAGAAATTGGTGAAAACATTTATGATTGCATTTCTCTTTATATTCACAAAAAACGTCAAGAACGCTGAATAGTAATTAGATTTATTATTTTGAACAATAAATCTAAAAATTAGTTTCATTAATTTTATAAATTTTCAAATGATATCTATCTGGAATGACCTTATATTTTTTTGTAAACTGGTCTACCTTCTTTATTAATTTCAAGAGTGCCTAGTTGTGTAGGTTCAACCCTTGGATCTGCAAGTGCACGTTTATAACTATCATAGTCATAAATGTAGTAAAAGTTTTCTCTTATTTTTCGTGAAATGTAGATCTTCTTTTTCATCTCTACTTCTACACCAGTCCATTCAATCAATTGTTTATTCATAACCTGACTACTATCCTTTTCCTCCTTTTTGAGAGAAGGTACATATGAATAGTCAACTGTTTTTGCATCAGGAAATGCCAAGCAATGCAGTTGCTCTTTGGCTCCAGCACGTGAGTAAATAGCACAATCAATAGACGATTCCTTGATTGCAGTCATCAGTTTCTCTGATACTTCTTCCTTGATATTTGAAATTTCATAAAGAGCTTCGTCACTTGTAAAAGGGATCTCTTCCATCCTAGAACTACCTGGAGCAATCTGATACTTCTTCTTACTCTTATCTTTGAGTTTCAATTCTATTGCACCATCACTTTCTATTTGTTGTGGAGAGAATGTCATCAAATACAAGAACACTTCCACTGTTTGAAGTGCCTGAGGAAGAGCTTTGTGACTGCAAATACGACGTGCACGTCCTACTACTTGATCAATACGAGCTGGATTCCAATAAGGCTCCATAATATGTACATAACGCGTATTACGAAGATTGATACCTTCTGAACCAGATGCTGTAATCATAAACACTTTGATGATCTCTCCCATATTGTTGTTATTTGAAATGCGTTTGAGTTCTTCTGTAAGTTTGCTACCTTCTGGCCAGTCTCCATTATAAATATTACGAACCATCTCCTTTTCTTCGGCCGATTCGGTACCTGTGTAAAGAGCATAAGTAGGTTTACCACGATTCTCAGGACTAATATCTAGTTCCCAATCACCATTTGCATCCTTCCTTATTTTGAATCGTGTAAACCCATTATAATCCAATACAAGAGTGAAAATACCAATACCTTCCAAAGTTCTGAACTGACTGTAAACCAAATGATTACCTAAATGCTCTGGATCTTCAATATTCTCCAAAATATGTAAATACTTAGGACTATATTTTTCCAATGCGGATTTACTCAAATATTTGGCCGCGTTCTTTTTTAAACAGTCATATGCTGCGTCTATACGTGCAGGGTATTCTCTGTCGCCAACCTGATTTAACACTGCATCACCATCTTCTTCAAGGTCTTCTTCTTCTGTCAAATCACGATTCTCTCTTTTTTTTGGAACTGTTTTCAAAGCTTCCATACCATTTTCTAGAACTTCATATTGACCTTCTTCGTGTTCTTTAGCATAAAATTGGTCTAATTCAAGATCGGCACCCAGATCTAATGATGACTCGCTTGGGCAGATAAAAGGCTCAGATTCTTCTCCTGATTTCATTGGAACTGGGCGACCTGGTGGCCTTGGCATCACAAAGTTGCAATAAAGACGTGAGAAAATACGATATGTAGAACTGGGTTCTTTGAAAATACCGTCGGGGCCTACCTTGCCCTTCTTCTTTTTGTTTTGATCTTCCTGTTTTCTCTCTGCTTCTCTCGCCAACTCATAAACAACAAACTGATAATCGCTCATAGGAACCTTAATAACCTTGAAATCCGGTAACTTCTCGTATCTAGGTAAAAGCTCTTCTTGTGCTGACTTGAAATAAGAAGTGAGACCTAAAATACGGCGTTTAAACAGATCGCTATTTTTGATACCACCTTTTTCAGAGTCAACAAACAATGACAAGAACTCATCTAACTTATCTGGTAGAGCTTTGAAATTATGTACTTGCATTTCCCCGAAGATGACTTCAATTCCTGCATCCCTTAAAATACGAATTATCTTTCTCTCAAAGTCCGCATCAGATTCTTGGCCACGTTCATAAAAGACATTTCTACCCGTTTGAGGATCTTTCCTCTTTTTCTGATCACTTGTAACACCGTGATAACTTCCATCTTCTTTCACCTTATTTTCAAAACCGAATGGATTGCGTGTGATCATCAACTTTTTATTGGACGCACTATATTCAATATAGTCGTGGAGTTTTTCACTAGCGAATATGCGTTCTATTTCGGCTTGGTTAATTTTTTGACTTGTTTTAATATTTAATGGGATTTCCCACGTTTTGATATAGCCTCTTAATATATTAAACATAATTCCGAGTTCATTTGGATAGTTAATAACAGGGGTTCCAGATAATAAGACAATCTTGGCGTTATTTGCTCTTAAAAGCATTTCATACATAATTAAAGAGAGAAATACACTGACGTGCTCTTTCTTTCCGGTTTTATCAGTTGGAATCTCTTTTTCCTTGGTCAACTTATTCACAATACGACTAACAAAGTTGTGTGCCTCGTCAATA
>Ga0209084_1000310_pt1 | contig 46536 bp, 32 predicted proteins | sample C_130820_MF_Meta_FD_187309 | JGI IMG/M metagenome (GOLD analysis project Ga0209084, IMG submission 187309) | Freshwater microbial communities from Lake Croche, Canada to study carbon cycling - C_130820_MF_MetaG (SPAdes) (version 2) | ecosystem: Environmental > Aquatic > Freshwater > Lake...
CTGGGTTTGCCTCTGACATTTACCTCCCCACTTTTGCTCCCGTTACCCCCGAGGTCAAGGCCCAAGGCGGCGCGTTCCAAGCGGTTTCGAAAGGCTACAATTCCTTGTTCGTCAATCCAGCGGGCTTTGCCGTCGAGCGTTGGAGCCTCACGGCGACTACCCTCAACCCGACATTCAATGTCTCACCGTCGTCGCTGAACCCAATTGTCAGTAACCTCAGCGTTCTGATGTCGGGAAATATCCCGTCCATTGCGAGTGCCTTGAATACAATCATCACCTCGGATGGCATTGGCGGGGAAGGCGGCGTAGGGATAGGCTGGGTCGGCGGTGGCTTAGGCCTAGGCCTGGTCACGCAGGCCAGCGCCTACACCAAGGGGGCGTCTCTGCTCGGAGCCATCGTCACCGCAGATGTCACCCAGTGTGCAGTGATCGGCTATGCCCTCAATATCCCCGTGAATGAGTTCAAAATCAAAGTCGGACTCGATGTGCGACCCATGCAGCGAACTTATGGCACCTTTGGCCTCAGTGACGCCACCAAGGCCATGACCGGGGCTGTGAGCTTGTACAACGGCTTTGCCATGGCCTTCGACATCGGAACACTCGCCGAATGGGGTCCCTTTTCGGTCGGAATGACGATCCGCGATCTAGGTGGTACCAAGTACACGATGAAAAGTTATTTGGCTTCCGGTATCTTGGCCGCGTTCAACCTTCCCTCAACGGGGGGCACTGCGGTGAGCGGTGACTCCTTCCTAACGGCCATGTCTATCAACCCGGGCTTTTCCTACACACCGGAAATGGGCACTCTCGGATCTCTGCTGCAACCTCGACTGCAAGCGGATTTTTCGATCCCGCTGTTGATGAGCATCACAGCTCCCTCGCTGTTGGCCAGTTCGCATTTCGGTGGCGAAGTGAAGTTGCTCTCCTTCCTTTCGGTTCGAGCGGGACTCAATCAAGGCTGGTTCACTGCGGGAATCGGCGCCCACCTTCTTTTCCTCGACGTCAACATAGCGGTCTACTCCGACGAACTCGGGCAGTTCACGGGGAAAAGTCGCAAACCCGGTGTAGCAGCAGACGTCGCGGTGCGCTTCTAGTTCCATTCGGTTGCCTTGACAAAAGAAGATCACGTATCCTATATTTCTCTCCGTCATCGGGCTGGTAGCTCAGCAGGTAGAGCACCGCCCTTTTAAGGCGAGGGTCACAGGTTCGAATCCTGTCCAGCTCAAGTTCGGTGAAAACAGGCCTCCTTCGTCTAGTGGTTAGGACAGTGGATTTTCATTCCACCAACACGGGTTCGATCCCCGTAGGAGGTAAATAGGGGATGTTGCGGCATCCTTTTTTTGTGTTCACGCCTCCTTCGTCTAGTGGTTAGGACTCAGGATTCTCATTCCTGAAACACGGGTTCGATCCCCGTAGGAGGTAGCCTTACCTGGAGCGAGACGACCGTCAACTGGCAATGTGATTTCTAGGAGACCATCTTGAGGATCGCCTACACTACAGACACCTACTGGCCTCGAATCAATGGCGTATCGGTCTCAACTCAGCTTTTCATGGACGAACTGATCAAAAATGGGCACGATGTGCGCCTTTGGGCACCAACCTACCCCATGACCAAGGCCGAGCGTGCCATGCCGGTGGCGGTCGTTGCTCGCGTGCACCGGATGAAATCGTTCAGCGTTCTGGTATCGAAAGAAGACTACATCTCTTCCCCTTTTGAGATGAAGCGCTTCTGGTCGGAATTGGACCAGTTTGAACCCGACCTCATCCATTGTCAGACGGAGTTCAGCCTTTCGTGGTTCTCGATTCCTTATGCTAAGCGACGGGGAATTCCAGTGGTGATGACCTGCCACACGTACTTTGAAAAATACGTCAACTTCTTCTTTCCTCTGATACCAGCAGGCTTCGCCAAGTGGGCGACACGCAGTTTTGCCTGGTTGATGTTCCGCAAAGCCAAAACCATAGTGGTCCCCACCCGGGCGATGAAGATCGTTCTTGAGTCCTACGGGCTGTCTTCAAACATCCAGGTGATTCCGACGGGCATCGAGCCCTCGGATTTTAGCGGAGTGGACAAGGCCAGTGAGCGCGAGAGTGGCGAGTTCTTGAGGCGACACCCACAGTTGATCGGCAAGAAATTACTCCTCGCCGTGGGTAGGATGGGTCAGGAAAAGAATGTCGATTTCCTGCTCGACGTGGTGAAAAGGCTTCAGCCAGACCTGCCGGGTACCACACTGCTGGTTGCAGGAAATGGTCCGTACATGGAGCAATTTCAGCGCAACATCGTTTCCATGGGTTTATCGGACTTGGTATTGCCCCTAGGCTACGTGAAGCGCTCGGAATTGAAGCATCTCTATGCCTTGGCGGACGTGTTTACTTTTGCCTCTGTTACCGAGACCCAGGGGCTAGTTACCATCGAGTCGATGATGTGCCGCACTCCCGTGGTTGCCATCGGAAAGATGGGAACCCTCGAGGTAATGGAGGGTGATAACGGAGGCTTCATGGTCGGTGAAAATGTTGCCGAGTTCACCTTACGAGTGCACCAACTGCTCACCGACCCGGTGCTTTACGCGCAAAAGAGCCAGGAGGCTTGGGATTACAGCCAGAACTGGACCTCCGCCCGCATGGCTGCGCGGCTGGAGACACTCTACCGCAGCCTCGTGCGCCAAGTGTGAAGCACCTCTAGCGCTTCAAAAGTTGTATTGGTCTGCATCAGCATTTCTCGCAGAGCAAGGCAGCCTTCAAAGTTCACCGTGTAATTCTTGAAGAACTTCTTGAGTTGGTGGTAATCCTTGGTGCTTGCCCAGGCTCGAAAGTGGTCGGTCAGATGCCGCTCCATAAGGGCGATTTTCTCACCTTCGGTCCAAGAGGAATAGGGGCGGTAGCCTTCGCGGCGGAACACGCCAAGGTCGGCAAAAACCCCACGGCCAAACATCAGCCCATCGACCCCCGAAGCTAGCTTTTCGGCCGAGTTAGCTCGGGTGAGGTCACCGTTGCCGATGATTTTCGTGGCTGGGGCTTTGGTGTCTCTGAGAGCCACCACGCGGGCAATTTCGTGCCAGTCGGCCATACCTTCCGACTTCTGTTTAACGGTGCGCCCATGAACGGTGAGCGCCGCTAACCGTTGTTCCAGAAGGTGACCACACCACTGATCGGTTTCTGGCTTCGACCAGCCGATACGGGTTTTCACGCTGACAGGCAGGTTGCCAGCGCCGATTTTGGTTGCCTCGATTAGCTCGGCCGCCAGGGCAGGAAACCGGATAAGGGCGCTGCAGGCGCCTTTGCGTGAAATCTTTTTGACCGGGCAACCCATGTTGATGTCGATTCCCGCAAAACCCCTTTCAGCGCAAAGCCTGGCGGCCTTCTCGAGCGCCATCGGATCACTGCCCCATATTTGAGCCACCAGCGGTCTGCGGGTCAGTTCCCCCTTTCCAACCACCAACCGTTGCAAGGCCCGCTCCGGCTTCGAAGAACAAAGAATCTCCGCCGAGGTGAACTCCGTCATCAGCACGTCTGGCTCCCCCTGGTCGCAAACCAGACGGCGGTATACGTGGTCAGTAACGTCTTCCATTGGGGCCAGAACGGTAAAGCCACGCGGAAGCAGGGACCAGAAGTTCATGCGCAGACCGTAACTCACCTTGGTTAACCCTGTAAAGTGGATTCTTGACTTTCCCTGCCTCCTCCCCTATGATGATTTTCGTTCGGGCGATTAACTCAGTGGTTAGAGTGCTACCTTCACACGGTAGAAGTCCCAAGTTCGAATCTTGGATCGCTCAAAGTATTAGTGAGAAACAACTTACCGGTATTTCTGGCATCGCAAAAAGGGCCGGATAACCGGTTTTTTGTTGACTTGACAAGTTGCACGTCAGTTCAGTTTTAATACATACCCACTTCGGCAAGGGACGCGAATCCCAAACCATCCCACGCAGATTTCGCAACAATCTTAAAATATCGAAAGGTCTTCGCAGCCGTGAAATCAAAATACTGAACACCGTTATTGCCTAAGGCAAGATCGTTAGCAAAGGTATAGCTTCCAGCCAGAGTAAAACTAGTTCCGTCAGAACTGGTATATAACTCGGCCTCTTTCACTGCGCTCCACAAAAAGGAATTCTGAGTAATCGATAGTCCAGATGCTGTTTTGGAACCACCCATATCAATAACAAACTGATGAGGAAATACAGGACTACTGGGAGCCCAACCTGAGTGCCAATAGGTCGACCGAATACCATCGATTAAGTTAGTAGCTGGTCCAACTGCTGCACCACCATCCCCTGCCGAACTAAAGGAAACAACCGACCAGCCTGACTTCGAGATTTCGGTATGCGTGCTAAACTTAAGGACGGGTACGTTGTTCAAAAATGTATAGGCATAAGTAAACGTTGTCCAAGTGCCATTTTGGTGCACCAGCCTAACTCTCAACTCGTAGGGGATATTGTTACTCTTGAACTCCAACCCGGAGATTGGCATTTCTACGTTGAAACTGTTCGGTTGAATCGGTTTCGAAGTCCACGTGATAGCATTATAATCCATGGCACCTCCAATACCCTCACCATTGACATTGGGGTCATTAAAGTAAAGAACGTCTGTTACTGGAGAACTGCTGGAGTAGTTTCCCGAAACGACAATGGCTCCCTTGCTGGCATCATAATTACCCTGAATCTGAGTGACGTAGGCAGTGACAGCTCCGTAATAGACATCGTTGCCGGTGTTGAATATCTGGTTGCGGTTTAAGATGGCACAATCTGCAGAAGTCAAAAATGTTTTTGAACTCCCGTAGGTAAGGTTACCTGCAGACATGAGAGCCATTCCAAGGGAACTTTCAGTTTGCTTTTGACGGTTGTGTGGCAGATTCAGTCCGTGCCCAAGCTCATGGGCCATTCCGCCAATCCATTTTGAAGCTCTAGAACCTAAAACTCCTCCAGTCCCCAAGTATTTAACGTCTTGATCAGCATAATCGAGTGCATAGCAATCTTTACCCAAACCATAAAACGGAACGTCCCCGGGATCTCCACTGGAATCGTAGGTATTCCCCGGTAAGATAATTAAGCAGTGGTCACTGGTAAACTCAGAGGGATGGGCTGCTTTGTAATCATCAATCTCTGCTTTAACAAACTGTGCTCCACCGGTGTAGGGATATTTTGACTTGCCAAATTTTGCAGGTATGACGATAAGTTTAATTCGTTTGTTTACATCATTTTTTATTAGTCCAAAGGTTTTGTAGCCATATCCATTGCGCTCCATTTCCTTTCCATAAAAATCTTGCATATTGAGCAGGATTTCACTGATTCGCCGTTCATAATCTGCAGGCGCAGTAACGTCCTTTTGAATAAAGTAAATAACGTTGAGGTTGTAGGTTTTGTCACTGGTATAGGTCCCCTCCGATACCGCAGGGGAGGTGACATTGGTACAAGACTCAAAAGCAAGCACACAAAACAGTGAGATGAAAAGAAAGATTCTTTTTGTCATTGGCATGATTCTCTGATTTCAGTTATCGCGCCACCTTCTGGAAAAGTCAACGAAACCTTTACCCAATATGTTAAGGCCGTTTTCAGGTTGCAAAATGGTAAAAAGGCACAACCCTCTTGTTTCGAGGCACGGGGGAGACCATAGTCATTCCATGATGGTGACACGAAGTAAAACAACACCGACCGCCGAGTTTTTGGGGGCTGAAGTTTGCCTTACGTAATGGGTATTGACGGCGGAACTGAGGCCATCAAGGTGGGAATCTACGACGTTGAGGGCAGAGAGATCTCTTCGGCCAGCAGCAGTTACCCAACTTTTTTCCACAAGCCCGGCTGGGCCGAGCAAGATCCTAACAGTTGGTGGGAGGGCTTGGTCAGTGCCACTAAGGCCTGCTTGAAAAAAGCCTCGATTAATCCGCAGGAAATTGTGGGCATCTGCGCGGGGGCAACGACCTGCACTTTAGTTTCCATGAAGTCCGATGGTCGGGTTTTGCGAAACGCTCTGCTGTGGATGGATGTTCGCGCTACCGACCAGGCTCGAAGGATTTTTAGTAGCCAGCATGAGGCGCTTCGCTACAGTTTAGCGGGTGTCAGCGCCGAGTGGATGCCAGCCAAAGCTCTTTGGCTCCAAGAAAATGAACCTAATCTCTACCATGAAACGGATTACCTAATCGAATATGCCGATTGGATAGCCTTTAAATTGACTGGGAAAATTTCACTGAACCTCAACACCATTACCCAACGCTGGTATTACCATACTCCAACAGGAGGCTGGCCAACTGACTTCTACGCGAAAATTGGGTTGGCCGATCTTGAAGTGAAGTTCCCGCCGACAGTCTTACGCGTTGGAGAGCTGGCAGGCAGCCTCTGCGCACTGGCGGCGCAGTTGTTTGGTTTACCCGCAGGGATTCCCATCGCTGCAGGTGGAGGAGATGCCTTCCTCGCTCTGTTGGGCCTAGGGGTCGTTGAACCAGGAGACTTGGGTGTGGTCATGGGATCCTCCAATGTGCTTTCGGCACTTTCCACCCAGGAGACCCATGTCCCCGGAACCTTTGGGAGTTTTCCAGATGCGGTTTTAGTGGGGCTCAATCTGGTCGAAGGTGGGCAGGTTTCTACCGGATCCATCCTTAATTGGTTCAAGCGGGAGTTTGCCCGAGACCTAACCGAGCAGGCCCATATGGATGGACCGTCGGTCTATGCGCTTCTTGACGCGGAAGCTGAAAAACTGGCCCTTGGGTCGGGCGGGCTGCTCGTGCTGGACTATTTTCAGGGCAATAGAACCCCGCATACCGACTCGTCGGCCAAAGGGGTGGTGTTGGGTTTATCGTTGCAGACGACCCGAGCCCATGTCTTTCGTGCTCTCATGGAGGGTATTGCTTACGGGATGAAAGAGGTTGTCGATACGTTTGCCCACCAAGGGTGTCAGGTGTCGCGGGTGATCGCTTGTGGTGGCGCGACCCACAGCCGGCTCTTTATGCAGATCTATGCCGACGTCTTGGGGCAACCCATTTATTTGACCCGCGATTCCGAAGCGTCGCTGCTAGGTGCGGCCGTAGCGGCGGCGGTTGGTGCCGGCATCTACCCAACACTACGGGAAGCGGCGCGTTCGATGACGCAGATTTCAGAGGTTTACCAACCGGATCAAGAAAGGCACGAACAGTATCAGTTTTTTTTCGACCAATATCAACAGGTGTATCAACAACTAAAAGGCCTCATGCAGGCTGTGACGCAACATGTGGCCCGCTAAAGGAAACCGACCATGACGGGTATCGATAAGATTTACATTGGCCCGGATGCGACTGGCCAATTACTAAGCTACGCGGCGAAGAAAGGTTTGAAGCGTTTTGTCTTAATTGCAGACGACAATACCTACAGGGCTCTTGGCACCAAGGTAGAAGGCGTTTTGAAGGCGAAAGGCTATGAGGTGAGCTGTGTCGTGTTAGAAGGTGCCTCGGTTCATCCCGACGAACACCGACTGATTGAAGTGTTGATCAAGGCCCCCTTAGGCGAGTGCACCTTCATAGCGGTCGGGTCAGGTACCATCACCGATACGACCCGTTTTGTGAGTCATCGCACCGGACGCGCTTTTATCGCCATGCCCACCGCGCCTTCGGTGGATGGCTTCACTTCCGTGGGTGCGCCGTTGATCCTAGCAGGTGTCAAAACCACAATCCTTTGCCAAGCGCCGATTGCCGTCTTTGCTGACCTTGAGACGCTGGTCAGTGCACCCTCCAAACTCATCGCAGCGGGCTACGGCGACATGCTTGGCAAAATCACCTCCTTGGCCGATTGGGAATTGGGTTGCCTCCTGTGGGATGAGCCCTACGACCCGGGCATTGCCAAGCGCTCCCAACTCGCCATTGACGCCGTGATGAAGAACGTCGACTCGATCGGCCGCCATTCGGAAGACGGTGTTCGTGCCTTGATGGAGGCGTTGATCGAATCTGGTCTGTGTATGTTGGACTTCGGCACCTCTCGCCCAGCCTCCGGAGCAGAACACCATGCCTCGCACTATTGGGAAATGAAGAGGCTGGAAGAACGGGAAACCATTCTGTTGCACGGGGCCCAAGTGGGGTACGCTTTGACCCTAGTTGCCCAACAGTATGCCCGAATCCGCGCCCTGAGCCGCCAGGAAGTACTCGATCGCTTGTCAATTGCGAAGCTCCCGGATCGCGGGGCCGAAATCGCCAAGATTCGTGAAGGTTACGGCCACATGGCCGAGGAGGTCATGAAAGAGGCCCTTCCCTTCTTGGACTTGACCGAGGATGCCTTTGAAAACCTGAAACATCGCATCGTCAGCCACTGGGAGAAAATCTTAGTGGTTGCGTCCAAGGTTCCGTCTTCAGAAACGTTAGCAGGCTATCTTCACAAGGTGGGTGCGCCAACTTCGGCCGCAGAGCTGGGACTGAAACCTCAGGAAGTGGCCCCTGGTTTCGAGTTTGGTCATTACCTGCGTAACCGCTTCACTTCCTCCAAGCTCAGCCGCATCTTGGGATTGCCACTGGCGTGAAACCTTTCCCCCCACTAAGACGTCATCTCACTGTCGGGGCTTGGGAAGCATCGCCGGTGGTGACTCTCCCCCTGGTGGCGGAGTTCCTGGTCCTTGTGGTGACGTACCATCTCCCTTCGGGGGTTGCCCACCCCCCTCTCCAGGAGAGCCGATCTTGAGGTTGGCACCACCTTGTTTTACCGAAAAGATAAAAATGTCGATGGGTTTTGACACCTGTTCGGCCGCATTTTTTGGTGCCTGCAACACAAAAACGGTAAAAACCAAGGCAACGACCACAGTCAGCGAGGCTCCCAGGTAATAGAACTTGATCCAAAGAACCCTTGGAGGAGGAAAGATAGCAATTCCGAAGAGGGTTAAGCAGGCAGACAGCGCAACTAGAACCACAACAGTGACGGGGAGATTGGGTAAGGTCACGGTGAGCCGGTCTTTACGGGCTGCCTTGATGGTTTCCAGGTGGGCATAGATCATTTCGGCCTGATGCGGGTTGAGGGTAGCTGAGTTGACGAATTGGTCTACGTCGTACTCGATTTGTGCAATTTGATGCTGAGCCTCTCTATTGGGGCTCACCATGCCCAAGGTGCCAATTTCTGTATCTTTGACGAACTGGGCATACGTCATCAAGGCGTGCGCGATGGTCTTACCGGCGGGAACATGAAGGGCCCCGAAGTCTTCTGCCAAGGCGGTCATGGATGAAAACTCGTTGATTACCGTTTGGCCCAACCTTGACTGGTTATCCCAGGAGGTGACAATGGCAAAAGCGCCGATAAAAATGAAGCCCCCAGAAACAAGAGCGAGGGCTTGTTTTGCCAGTTCTGCGGCGTCGATGTCGGGTCCTAACTTGTCGCTCAACTTGAAGCCTATCCAGACCAGCAAAGCGAGGGGAGCTGCGATGATTAGCAAGATCAACACAGGGTTAAGGTCGAGAAACATTTCCAAAAAGGTCAAATTGACAGGTGGCATGATTTATCCTCGCTGTAAAAAGCGGCTACGAACAGAGTTTAAGCGCCAAAAAACCCGGCAATGCCAAGCTGGGATGATTGTGCAGTGCTCGGACCCCTCTGTCAATCCCGCCAACGAGCCGGCAAACTTCGGCGATTGTTGTAAAGTGCGCTACCCGCCATCCCGAGAATCATGGTGTTGTGCGGTCACTTTTGTGCATCACCAACAGGCCGTGAGCTGGAGCGATGGGCAACTTTGTTGACCTGTGCGACCCCACACAAGGCAGAGAGCATTTTCAGGCGTACGCGCTTTGAAAATGCTCTTTTTTTTGGTTGCTGATTTTCCACCTCCCAACGAGACAAGAATGGTTTATGCTGGAAGCTCAAGGGGTATTTCCATGGGATCAACACAACACACGGGGTCGGATTTTCCGTTTCGCAACCCCGAGCTCCCTCTCGCGGTTCGGATCAACGACCTGCTGTCTCGACTCACACTTTCCGAAAAGGTGGCGCAGATGCTCCACGAGGCCCCTGGCCTCGAGAAGTTGGGGATTGCCCCCTACAGTTGGTGGAACGAGGCCCTCCATGGAGTAGCGCGTGCCGGAAGCGCCACAATTTTTCCCCAGGCGATCGGCTTGGGGGCCACCTTTGACCGCGAGTTGGCCCATCGCGTGGCAAGTGCCATCAGCGACGAGGCCCGGGCCAAGTACGAGGTGTTTTCGGAAAAGGGGACCGCTGGGCGCTACGTGGGTCTCACGTTTTGGACCCCCAACATCAATATTTTCCGCGACCCACGCTGGGGCCGGGGTCAAGAAACCTACGGCGAAGACCCCTACTTGACCGGCGAAATCGGCGCGCAGTTCGTCAGTGGCCTACAAGGCGATGACCCCGCTTACCTAAAAACCGCCGCCTGCGCCAAGCATTTTGCCGTCCATTCGGGCCCCGAGAAACTCCGTCATGAGTTCAACGCCATCGCAAGCCCCTACGATTTAGAAGACACCTACCTACCCGCCTTTCGCAAACTGGTGGTCGAAGCTCAGGTGGAGAGCGTGATGGGAGCTTATAACCGAACCAATGGCGAGCCCTGTTGTGGAAGTGAGTTTCTTTTGGAAAAAACCCTGCGGGGGGACTGGGGCTTTCAAGGCCATGTGACCAGCGACTGCTGGGCTTTGCAGGACTTCCACCAAGGGCACAAGGTCACAGCGGGCCCGGTGGAGTCGGCGGCTCTCGCTGTGAATCGGGGTTGTGACTTGAACTGCGGAAATCTCTTCCACCATCTCGAAGACGCGGTGAAGATGGGTTTTGTCAGCGTTGAAACCATAAACCAAAGCCTACGTCGGCTCTTTTCGACACGGTTCCGTCTCGGTGAGTTTGACCCCAAAGCGAAGGTAGCCTACCGATCGATTCCCCGCTCGGTGATTCGTAGCCAGGACCATCTTGACCTGAGTTACGAAACCGCGGTTCGGTCAATGGTCTTGCTCAAGAACGACGGAACTCTCCCCCTCGACAAAAACAAGCTCAAGAGCCTCTACTTGACAGGTCCTAATGCCCTGGCGCCCGAGGCGCTCCTAGGCAACTATCACGGCTTAAGCCCGCGCCTGGTCACCTTTGTCGAAGGTATCACCGAAGAGGCCGACCAGGAACTTAAGGTGGAGTTTCGTCACGGCGCGCTTTTGGCTGAAGAAAGCAAGATTCCCACCGACTGGGCTAGTTTCGAAGCAGCAGGATTCGATGTGACGATTGCGTGCATGGGGCTCAATATCCTGCTCGAGGGAGAAGAGGGCGACGCCATTGCGACCCCGACCTACGGCGACAGGGCGTCGATTGCCCTCCCCAAGGGACAGCACGAGTTCTTGATGAAGGTACTGAACCAGGGCAAGCCCGTTGTTTTGGTCGTCAGTGCCGGTTCCGCCATCGACCTGAGCCCCTATGTGGAAAAAGCGGCTGCCATTGTGTACACGTGGTACCCCGGAGAACTAGGGGGCACGGCGCTAGCGCACTTGCTGTTCGGAAAGCGCGACTTCTCAGGCAAGCTACCGGTCACTCTACCCCGCAGGCTCGAAGATTTGCCGCCGTTTGAAGACTACGACATGTCCAACCGAACCTACCGTTATTCCTCGGCAGATCCTCTTTTCCCTTACGGCTTCGGCTTGAACTACCGGCCGTTGAAAGTAACCTCTATCGCTTGCCCTAGCACGGTTGGCCCGCGCCAAAGCCTAACAGTGACGGTAAAGGTGACCAATCCCCATCGTGTTGCAGCCGCCGAGGTGGTACAGCTCTACTTGCGCAAAGAAACCGGCCTTAAGGCGGCTAGGTTTGAACTGGCTGGCTTCGAGCGGCTGGAACTTCAGGCCGGGGAAACCAAAACCCTCACTTTGACGGTAAGTGAACGCCAAATTGCGAGCGTGCACCAGGATGGTACACGGGCTTTTACAAGGGGCAAGTTGATTCTATGGGCAGGTACAGGGCAACCGGATTCCCGTAGCCATGAGCTCGGCGTTGAGGTGTGTAAAACCGAGTTAACGCTGGCGCCCTGAAGGCCTTCCCCTTCAGGAGACCTTTTTGCCAAGTTGCTTGTTTGTGAGCTCAGAAGTATTTTACCACCCAAAGGAAACGCAATGAAACTTCGAAAACTTGGCAAAACTGCCATCGACATCACCCCCATTGGCCTCGGCTGCTGGCAGTTCTCCCAGGGCGCCGGCGTGATTGGGGGCGTCTGGGACACCCTTGCCCAAGCCACAATGACCGACATCGTCAAGGCCGCCCTCGACGGCGGCATCAACTGGTTTGACACCGCGGAGGCCTATGGCAACGGAAAGTCGGAACAGGCGCTTGCCGCGGCACTGCGGGGGCTGGGGCGCCAACCTGGCGACGTGGTCGTGGCCACAAAGTGGATGCCCCTGATGCGCACCGCCGGTCATTTAGTGCGGTCGGTGGGGGAGCGCCAGAAGTTTCTGAGTCCCTATCCCATCGACCTCCTGCAGATTCACAATCCGTTTGCGCTCTCGAACTTGGAAAAGCAGGCACGCGGTCTTGCACAGTTGCTGAAGACGAATCAGGTGAAAAGTGTGGGAGTTAGCAATTTCAACGCCAAAGCCATGCGCACCGTTCACCACGTTCTGGCGGGCGAAGGACTAGTTCTGGCCGCCAACCAGGTTCACTACAACCTGGCAGCCCGCACTATCGAAACCGACGGGACCCTCGAGGCCGCCAAGGAACTAGGAATCACCATTATCGCCTACTCGCCGCTCGCCCAAGGTTTGCTTACGGGCCGCTTTCACAATGATCCGGCTCAAGTAGCCAAGGTTCACATGTTCCGTCGTCTGCGAAACGGCCTAGACGAAAAGGGGCTGGCCAAGACCAAGCCCTTGGTAGATACCCTAGTACAAATTGCTTCCCGGTATCAGGCCGGGGGAATTGCTGCAACGGCTGGACAAATTGCCCTCAACTGGCTGGCAACCTACCACGGCGACACCGTGGTGGTCATTCCTGGAGCCAGCAAAGTCAAGCAGGCCCTAGAAGCTGCGCATGCTCTGGATTTTACCCTGACCAAGGATGAGAGCGAGGCGTTGTTTAGGCTTTGAACTGCTGCCGGTTGCGCTCAATGTATTTGCGGTGAAAGTCCACGTGATCGATGTATAAGGCAATCCAAGTCTCCAGGTTGACGGGGCCTTGGCTAGAATGAGTGTAGGTCAACGTGGTCCAGTCGCGGTCGACGATGGAGCCGAGGTGAGCGCTGGCAATGCGCCTGAGCAGTTTCAGCAGAGCCAGACTGTCGGCTAGGTTAGTGCCGTGGTAGTTCAGGGCATGGGCCCAAAGCTCTTCGTCATAGCCCACCACGGGGCCACCGGGTTCGGCTACGGCCTTACGGTAGCGGTGAAAGGTTGCGAGGTCGGACTCTACGAAATGTACGACGTGCTCATGGATGGTCCAGGCTTCGGTCGTAGGCCGGAAGGTCAGCAGGGCGGGCGACATCGAGAGCACGTCGTCAAACGCGTCGGCCCCCTTGAGAAACTCGGCAATGAGGGCCTCTTTCTGGGCTGTGGTCATGAAATCCTCCACCCCTATGTTAACGGCCTGACAACGCCTTGAACAGACCCGGATTGAGGCCCGCCACGGCAGGCAAAGGCTCCGATTCCCTCGTGCGGGAACTTCCGCCTTCCAGACGAACGAGAGCCGCCTGCCGGTAGAACTCATTCCATCTGTCGCCGGGAGCCAGTTCCTCTGCTTTCTGAATTTCCTCCAAAGCTCGGGAACCTTCGCCCCCCGCCAGGAGGTAACCCGCCAGGCGCTGGCGTAACACCAGGGAATCGGGGTTGAGGGCCAAGGCGTGTTCAAGTTCAGGAATGGCTCGGGCCCAATCCTTCCAAGCTCGGCGCTGTCGGTAGGGCGAAACTTCGGTGAGCCGATGGTAGAGGTAGACTCCGAAGGCCAGCAGAGCCGCATCGGCAAGGAGGTTGTAGAACAAGGGCAGTCTAAGGGTTGCCAGGGTATTAAAAAGAGCATGGCTGAACACCGCGGGCACTAGGGCCAGCAGTGGCGTCGACCAGCGGCGAACCTTGCCCCGGCCCTGATACACCTCATAGCCGTGGTATCCACCCCAAACTGCCCCATAAACCATGTGCCCCGGCAACGAGACAAAGGCCCTGAGAAGCAGAAGTTCCCAACCTCCGGCAAGTCCATACAGGAAGTTTTCGACGAGGGCGAAGCCCAAACCCGTCTGCGCCCCTTGCACGCTACCATCCTGCGGTTCCCGGATGGATTTTGCGACTAAGGCAACAATAACGAAGGTAAGGTACTTTCCCAGCTCTTCCACGGGGGCATTAACCAGCCAAATGTACAAGATAGATTGCCAGGTTTCGCTGGAGGTTCTATGGAACCAAAGCGGCGAAAGCTGGTAAAGGGCCAGCGAAGGGAGCACGCTGAAAGCCCCTGCCAATACGAACAACCAGGCAAATCCCTGAGCGCCTTTGTCCCAGCGATGGGGATCAAGACGCCTGAGGCTCCAAAGCACAGCCGCACCCGAGGCTCCCGACAAAGCCAGCAATACGACCAGTTCCATACGGAGAAAACCGAGTTACTGGTCTTAGCGGGTCGCCTTGGTGGAGGTGATATAGCTTTCTTCAAGGCCCTTCACGGGCTTTACCCAAGCCAGGAACTTCTGCGCTTCTTCTTGGTTGGTGTAGGGGCCAACTCTTACCCGCACGATATTGGAACCGCCCAAGGTAGCCGTAGACATGGTGCCCTTCAGGCCTTCGTTCTCTAGGCTCTTCGACACCGAATCGGCCTGAAAACGATCTTTGAAGGCACCCACCTGTATCCAATATTCGGTAACGGTCACTTTCTTGGGGGCGGCAGCCACCTTGGCGGGAGACTCTGCAGCGGCGGGTTTTTTGGGGGCCGGGCTCGCGACAGCCACCGGCTGTACTGCAACCGGCGTTTTGGCGTTGTTCTCGGGGAAGTCCACTTTACCGGTGGCGGTGGGGTTTTCGGAAGGAAAGTTGACAGTCGGTTTAGGATTGGTGGAGGTTTCAGCGTTGCTGGCTTTACCGGGCTTTTCTTGGGGCATGGTCACCACAAAGCCACCCTCGGGTGTATCGGCCGTTGTAGCCGGCTGCTCCAACGAGGAGGTAGAAGTCTGGGGTTTGCGTGACCATTCCACCGGGTCAAAGGAGTCCGGGAGAGGTGTTACAGGGGCGCTGGCCGCGGGAGAAACCACCATTTTGGGTGTCCCCGAATCCCGGGAAAAGAAAAAGTAGGCAACTGCGATGATCAGGGTGAGGCTCGCCAGTCCGGCAAGCAAGATAATCATACCTTTTGAGTTCTTCATGGCTTCCTCTCGGGGAAATGGGGCAGTCGGTCCAGGATGCGCTCCAAGTTGGCCCGAGCCTGTTCCGGACTTGCCCGGTTTTCCACACTATGAATATCGACATCGGCGCCAAAATCCTGAGCGCTGAGTTTTCTCTGAACCCAAGCTCGTCGTACGACGAAACGCCAATTGCGGTCATCACGGGCTTTGGCTCTCTTGAGGCGGGCCAGCAACGGCGCCTTTACCCAGATTACGGCGTCTAGGATAGTCCCAAGTTTCAAGCGGGAGAGCAAAGCACCGTTGATAACGGCTGGTTTTCCCTGCAAAGTTCCCAGTATCTGCAAAATCCGGCTGTGGATGTAAGGGTGAGAAATAGCCTCGAGGTCTGCCAGGGCTTTGCCATCGCGGAAGACAATCCTCCCCAAGGCTTTGCGTTCGTTGGTGCCGAAGCGGTCAACGAGGGCACTGGAGCAGGCGTCGAGTGCTTCATGACCCAACTGATCGGCGTCGATCACCACAAAGCCGCGTCCGAGAAACACCTGCAACAGGGTGTTTTTGCCTGCGGCGGCTTTGCCAGCGAGCCCGACCACAAGCGAACCTTGGGTCAATGGAGTTCGCCCCAATTGGCGCCGACTTCAATGCCCACGCGCAAGGGAACATTGAGTTTGAGCACAGCTTCCATCTCCCGCCTCAGAAGGGCCTTGGTGGCTTCCACTTCAGAGGGCGGAACCTCGAGCAGCAGTTCGTCGTGCACCTGCAGCAGAAGTTTGGCCGAGAAACCGCCTTCCGTAAGGGCCTTGTCGACGGCAAGCATAGCCAGTTTGACAATGTCGGCCGCGCTTCCTTGAATGGGAGTGTTCATGGCGACTCGTTCGGCGGCCTGCTTCTCCACTCGGTTTCTTCCGGTGATGTTGGGCAGTGCTCTGCGATGGCCAAGCATGGTCTTCACTTCGCCAGACTTTTCGGCCTCCAGAATCACCTCCTGGAAGTACCCATCCACCCGGGCAAACTCACGCTTGTACGCCTCAAAAAAGGCCTGCGCCTCCTTCCGGCTGATCTTGAGCTCGTTGGCCAGCCGGAAGGCCGACATACCGTACATGAGTCCAAAATTGATGGCTTTGGCGGCACGTCGCATGTCGCTGGTAACTTGGTCGAGGGGAACTGCGAGCATCAAGCTCGCGGTTCGCTTATGGATATCCACTCCTTCGAGAAAGGCCCCCACCAAGTTGGGATCGCCACACAAGTGCGCCAAAACCACCAGCTCAATCTGCGAATAGTCCGCCGAAACAAAACTCCAACCGGAACGGGGAACAAACGCCTTGCGTATACGCCGTCCATCGTCCTCCCGGATAGGAATGTTCTGAAGGTTGGGGTCCTTGCTGGCCAAGCGGCCGGTCGCTGTTCCGGTCTGCATGTACTGGGTATGAACCCTCCCGGTCACCGAATGCACGAGCTGAGGGAGGGTTTCCACGTAGGTGCTTTTCAGTTTGCTTAAGGTGCGCCAAGTCAAGATTTTCGCCGGAACCGGGTCCTGTTCAGAAAGTTCCTCGAGGATGTCGCTATCGGTAGACCAACCGGTCTTGATCTTAGCCCGTCCCGGCGGGGAGAGCTGCCGGTCCACGAACAGGATTTCCTGCAGTTGTTTGGGTGAACCGAGGTTGAAAGACTTCCCGCACAGCTCAAAAATCTCGGCCTCGACGTCGGCAATCCGGTGCACCAGTTCACCGCCAAAAGCGTTCAATTCCTCTCCCCGCAGCACGATACCCTCGTCCTCCATGCGCGCCAAAAGGAGGCTCAGCGGCAGCTCGAGGTCCTGCAGAAGTCCGGTAAGCCCCCCAGCCTCCAACAGAGGCTCGAGCTTTCGAAACAACCTCCAGGTCAGGTCGGCGTCTTCGGCCCCATATTTGACCGCCAAGTCGATCCCAACGTCAGCAAAAGTCTTTCCCTTGCCCACGATGTCGTTGAATGAAAGGCCTTTCAGGCCCAGCCATTTCACCCCCAACACTTCCAAGCCAAACTGCCCTGCCCCGGCATCGAGCAACCAGCCGGCAATCATCGTGTCGAAGCCGATGCGGGGTACGGTAATACCCAGTCGGCGCAATACTTTCCAGTCAAACTTAAAGTTCTGACCCACAACGCGAAACCCTTCATCCTCGAGAAGTGGCTTGAGCCGGTCTAGTACGGTTTTCTGGTCAAGCAACTGCGGTCCGTCGAGCTCGCCGCTGGTGGCGCAAATCAGGGGCACGTAGGCCGCCTTACCTTCCTCGCAGGCCAGCGAAAGGCCCACCAAGCGGCAACAAAAGGTGTCGAGGCTATCGGTTTCGATGTCGATGGCACCGGCACCGGCGGCTCGCAGCCTGCCAATCCAAGCGTCGAGAGCGTCGAGGGTGAGAAGGGCCTCATATTCGCCAACCAGTGGCTGTGGGCCCGCCCGACTCTCCGAACCGTCTTCAGAGCCGCCTGGGTCTAGGTCGTCGTTTGTCGAGCCGAGTTTGGCCACCACCCTGGCCTCGGCGGCGAGCGTCTTGGAGTTCTGCTTAAGGAACAGCTCCGCGGCCGCGGCGCCGGCCCTCCACGACAGCACGCTGGTTTCCAGCGAGAAGGACAGCTCAAGGTCTTCTCTCAGAACGGTAAGGCTTTTGCTCAGTGTGGCGTTCTGACGTCCTTCCTCCAGGTTTTTTTTGACCCCCGCTTTGGGGATGCCGGCAAGGTTGTTGTAAATGCCTTCGAGGCTTCCGAAGTCGGCCAGCAATCCGATAGCGGTCTTGTCGCCGATGCCCTTCACGCCGGGAATGTTGTCGGCGCTATCGCCCACCAGCGCCAGATAGTCGGCAATCTGGTCTGGACGCACTCCCTTGCTCTCGAACACTCCTTCGGGACCAAGCCGCGACCACCCACCCTTGAAGCCGCTGCGCAGAATGGTGACACTTCCTCCCACCAACTGCATCAAATCCTTGTCGTTACTCACGATAACGCACTCGATCTCCTGCTGCTGGCACCAGCGTGAGGCCGTGGCTATAAGGTCGTCCGCCTCGAAACCATCCTGTTGCATGGCCACAACTCCAAGGGCCTCCAGAGTCTGCTCAATAAGGGGAAGATTGGCCAAAAGGTCGTCGGGGGCTGCGTCTCGATGGGCTTTGTACTGGTCATACAGGGCATCGCGGAACGTGGGGGTACGGGAATCGTACATGACCACGAGATGGGTGGGTTTTTGTTCCCGCACCAACTGAAAGAGGGTTTTGAAAAAGCCGAAGAACGCGTTGATGTTCTGGCCTTCGCCATTCAGAATGGGCCGGTCGGCAAAGGCGTGGTAGGAACGGAAAATCAGCGCAAAGGCGTCCAGCAACAGTACTTTCGGGGAACTCATCCCTAAAGTTTACGTTGTGATGTCGACCAATGTCGAGACAGCGCGCTGGCCAGTGTAGGGGTTTCGACCGCGCACGGTGGGTCGAAGACGGAGAATTTCATTTTGGAGGTAGGCCATGCGGGAGCTTAGCAGGGTGCGATTCATCTGGTTCTTTTCGAGGACCTGAGTTTTCAGGTTCGCCAGTGACTGCTTGAGTTCCGCCACCTCGTGGTCGTCAACAGCATAGGACTGCTTCCAGACAGCTTCGAGCGGATCGATCACCTTTTGAAAGCTTTGGATTTCGGCAACTAGATTTTCTTCGAGCTCCACCTGGGCCCGCAGTGTTTCCACCTTGTCGTCCTCGATGCTCACTTTCTCCGCATCGAGAACCCGCATGTAGCTGCGGAACTTCTCTCGCTGCTCGAGCAGGGTAGATTTCAACCTCTTGAGCAAGGCGACTCGTCGGTCGACCTCTTCTTTTGTTAGCGCCATAGGGAATTCCTTTCGCGGGGAACTTTAGCCCGCTATGTTCACACCCAATTGGGGTCGGGGCATTTCATCCACCTTGGAGTTGGCGATCTGAACCCATGCAGAACGCAGGTCAGCGACGAAACTACGAACCAGCTTGAGAGGCTCAATGTCCTTCTTCATGTTTCCGTCACGGATTTTCTCATTGAAAAACACATAGAGGCTCATCAGATTGCGGGCCATCTCGCCACCTCGGTCGAAGTCAAGGCCGGTCATCAGTTCGGTGATAATGTCTTGGGTTTTGATCAACGCGTTGTGGACTTTGTCGAGCTGTTTTGACTTTTGCGAAAGTAGGGATATGGCTAGGTCGAGTTGCTTGACGGCTTCGTCGTAGAGCATCACGATCAGCTTGCCTTGGGTGGCCGTCCGCACCGACACCTCTCGATAGGCGTTCAACGGGTTTCTCAGAACACTCATGCTTCCCTCCTGGGGCGACGATCCAATGTCTTCTCTCGTATTTCGGCGGTTTCCGAAAAAGCCTTAAGGCTCATTTCCGGGACTTATCGACCAGTTGCGATACAGGCACTACATTGTACCCCGATTCGACCAACGCGTTGAGCAGAAGATCCAGACGGTTGAAGAAAGACTCCCCCGTTTTACTGTCTTTCATACCCAACGTCAAGGGGATGATGGAGCCAGGAAGCTTGGCTGCGAGGATCTGTTCCAGCAGCACAGTGGTGTCCGCAGATCTGTTCCCGTCGACTTTGACAGCAACATCGTGACCAAAGGTCAGGTAATTGGCTTCACGCGCTCCGGTCAGAAGCAAGGGTCCCTGCACCCAGCCTGGGGCGTGCCACAAGAGCGACAATTCCTTACCTGTCACAGAAAACCAGTCATCCTCTTGCCGGGCTAGACCCTGCTTTACAAAGGCCGAATCGATCACATAGCCGGGGGTTGAAAGGTCAAACGGAATGTGGAAAAGGCTTCCAATTTCATGCGGACTCTGAGCGATTTCCATCGATGCCTGCGGGTTACGCCGAAGAAACTCCCCGTTGATGAAGAAGGTCGCCTTGAAACCCCAATTGCGCAGGGCCCGTAGCACCTGAGGAAGGCCTTCAGGGGTGTCAAGGGCATCGATGGTGATAGCCAACTCCCGCGCGCGTTGCCTTGAGCCGTGCACAAACGGGGCATCACTACCGTTGCCTAAGGCCGCAGAGTCGTTGTCGAGCGGAGGAAACTCGTCGTAGGGCTTGAGAGGTTGAGGGAAAAGCGGCTGAGTTGTGAGGGCTTTGAGATTGCGCACCAGTACCCAGTTGGTGTAGGGGCCTGAGTTCAAGTCGCCGGTATAGATACGGAAACTGGTATTAGCCGTCTGGGCTTCGGCCAATTTAAGATCCACTCCGGAGAGCTTCCACTGACCCTTACCCTGCCAGAGGTACCAGCTCTTGCCCTGGCGGCCGGCAAGACCCCCGACATCGGAGGTGCCCATCTGGTCGAGGGCGCCTAACAGCAACTGCTTCACTGAGCCATCCTGCAGGTTGATTCGCACCGTGGCCTGCTTGCCGCTGGCAATGAGATTGTTTTGGTCCATCCAGAACGCAGCGACCAGCCCGTCCAGTTTGTACGCCTTTTTCTCGGAAAGAGTGGTGGCCTCGCGAAGAGATACACCGGTGGCAGTTGTGGCCAGAATCCAGGCCTCATCGGGAGAGAAGGAGATGTCGAGCACTGGGGTACTGCCTATGGGCATGATCTGAGTCCCGGTGGCGGTCAACCTCAGCACCTGGGTCTCATCCTTGCCCTTCGACAAGCTGCTGGTGAGCAAGGTAATGCGGCCATCTTTGCCCCACAGAACCTTCCTTATCGAGAGGTTTTGTGGGAGAGGCAGATAGGTCAAGGGAGACAGAGCCTTGGTCTGATAGAAGTCAAGGTATTCCAGCGGGTAGTAAAACAGGGTTCTCCCACCGAGATTGAACAAAATGTTGCGCCCCGGGGAGTCGATCCAGAATGCGTCCCGAGCCGGAGTGTAAGGGAAGGGCAGTTTGCCGAGGATGCCCCAGGTCTGCAGTTGGCCTTTGTAAAGGCTGCGGGTGAAGAACTCCTCAGGCAGGATGCGGTAAAGAACATCTCCCTGAACGTAGTAAAGTTCGCTTGTTGAACTCCAGGTTACGCTCGATATCATGCCTGGCCCCAGCCACCTCAGCGATTCCTCAGGAACCCGCTGCTCTTTGGCCTGACGGATGGAATAGTAGTAGAGCTCCCCCTTTTTCTCGTAGACAAAGAACTGGCTGTCGGGCGACCAGGCGGCGGGGACCGCGTTCCAGGTCAAATCCAGACCCAAACCTGCCGGTTGGCTGCTGTCCTTGGCCACATCAAAAAGCATGAGGTCGCCCCGTGCCAAAGACAGACGGTCGAAGGTTAGCGCATATTGGGAGTCTGGCGAAAACAGGATTGGCAGCTCCCTACCTTGGGAGAGCGGTATTCGTTTCTCGAAGGACCTCGGAGCGACAGACTTCAGAGCCATAGACTGGGGGTCAAGCCGCCAGACACCAAACCCATTTTGAATTTGGAGTTGTCCCACTTTTGGCAACCAAACAGCCGATTCCGGGTAAAAGGTCATTGGGTCCAGCACCGCAGAAGAAGGCGACGACACCGAGAGGTCGGTCCGAAACCAAACACCGTAGGAGGATCCCGACCAGGGGGAGCGGGTCGCTTGGAAGATCATCTGAGAATTGGAGCCGAGGTCCAACCCCGAAAATGCCACTTCGGCTTCCAAAAAGCCACACACCAGCAGGGCGGCAATCACGTGGGTCAAGCGCTTCATGGTAACCTTATCGGCAGGCCTGAGCCTGTTCTTCTCCCAAAAGGGCGCCAAGTCCTTCCTCTAAGAGCAGAAGACGCGAAAGCAACAGTTCTAACCGGCGAACATTATTCTTCTGCTCCATTTCTTCCAAAGGTTTGAGGCATCTGTCGAGAAGTGCCTCCAAATCAGGGGTCACTTTCAGCGCAGACCCACACTGGGGGCAAAAGCTGTATCGGGCGTGAACAACTTGCGAGCAACCTTGGCAAAGGCGGACTTCCATGTTTTAAGTCTAGCCCGCTTTTGGCGTCAACTCAAGAAAGACTGGAAAACATTTGCGGCAAGGCCTCCTCCACGGTCGCGGCAAAAAGGAACTTCACGTCATCCAGCACTTCCTCGGGTATCTCTTCAAGGTTACGTCGGTTGTCTTCGGGAAGGAACACCGTTTTGAGACCATGCCGGTAGGCCGCCAGTACTTTCTCTTTGACCCCTCCGATGGGGAGCACCCGTCCGGTGAGGGTAACCTCGCCGGTCATGGCCAGCCCGGCGTTGAGAGGAAGCTCGCGGAAGGCACTGAGCAGGCTTGCTACTACCGTGATCCCGGCACTCGGGCCGTCCTTAGGAATCGCTCCCTCGGGAAAATGGATGTGAATGTCTTTGTCTTTGGAAAAGTCTGCCTTCAGACCCCAGACCTTTCCGTGGCTCTTGAGAAAACTCAAGGCTATTCGGGCCGATTCCTTCATGACATCGCCTAGGCTTCCGGTCAGGATGAGCTCGCCCTTACCGGGGAAAAGCGAGACTTCAACGCTGAGCACCTTGCCTCCGACTTCCGTCCATGCCAGTCCGTTCGCGACGCCCGCGCGCGCCTCGGCGAGCCTTTTGTCGTCCCTCCACAAAGGAAGTCCAAGGTAGGCCTGAATCTGAGCTTCGCTGATGACTTGTTTCGGCAACACTTCTTCCTCACGCCCCTCTGTCGGCGCGGGAAGGGGCAGTTTTCCCTCCTCAACCAGGCGCCGTGCGGTTTTGCGCAGTACTGAAGCAATTTGACGTTCGAGCGACCTCACCCCGGATTCCATCGTGTACGAATGGATAAGGGTCTGCAACGCCTCGGCGGCAAAGGTAATAGGCGCATTGCCAAGCCCATTTTCTTTCAATTGCTTTGGAATGATAAAGCCTTCGGCAATCTTCTGCTTTTCAACGTCGGTGTAACCGGGCACCTCAATGACCTCCATCCGGTCTTGAAGGGGACGAGGAATGGTGTGAAGGCTGTTGGCTGTCGTGATGAACAACACATCGGCCAGATCGTAGGGCACTTCCAGATAATGATCGACAAAGGTCGAGTTTTGTTCTGGATCAAGAACTTCGAGCAATGCCGCCGCCGGGTCGCCACGGAAATCGCTGGCCATTTTGTCGATCTCGTCGAGGAGGAAAACGGGATTGGAGGCCCCGGCTTTCTTCATCGATTGGAGAATCTTTCCCGGCAAGGCGCCCACGTAGGTCTTGCGATGTCCCCGGATCTCGGCCTCATCGCGCACCCCGCCGAGGCTGATGCGCACAAAACTTCGCCCCAAAGCCCGCGCGATTGAGCGTCCGAGAGAGGTCTTTCCGGTTCCAGGCGGCCCCACCAAGCACAAGATGGGTCCTTTGAGGCGTCCTTGGATCTGGCGGACGGCAAGGAAGTCGAGGATGCGTTCCTTGACCTTTTTCATGTCAAAATGGTCTTCGTCGAGAACGGCCTGCGCCGAAGCAATGCCTGGAGTGTCGAGGGTTCTCTTGCCCCAAGGAAGGTCGGTTACCCACTCAAGATACGTGCGCAGGATTCCAGCCTCGGGAGTGGTGGTCTGGAGTTTTGCCAGCCGGTTGCATTCCTTGAGCGCCTTTTCACGCACCTCGACAGGGCACTCGAGCGCTTCGATCTTCTTACGAAGTTCGACGGTGCCCGTGGGGTCGCCGTCATCGTGCCCCAGTTCCTTGTGGATTTCCTTCAACTGCTCGTTAAGGTAATACTCCCGCTGGTTCAACTCCAGGCGCCCTTTCACTTTCTTGTGGATTTCCGACTGCAATCCCGAGAGTTCTAGTTCGACCTGAATGGTCACGGCTAAGTTTTCGAGCCGCACTAGGGGCCGTTCCTCTAGGAAGAACTCCAGTTTCTTCTCGTCGCTCACCCCCAAATGGGGAACAATGAGGTCAACCAGCGTATCCGATCGGTCGGTTTCGAGGATAAGAGTCATCTTTTCTTTGCTGATTTTGCCCTGAAGTTCTTTGTAACTCTTGAGTGTCCCGAGAACAATCTGCATTAAGGACAAGGCTTCATTGCCGATATCGACTGTTGACTCCAACACGGCGATTTCGGCACGTACGTAGTCGGGACGGCTGTTGTAGCGCACCAGTCGAGCCCGCTCTCGTCCCTCCACCAGCACCCGCACCGAGCCATCCGGAAGTTTCAAGGTTTGCAGAACTCCAGCCACTACCCCGAGCGGATAAAGGTCGGCAGCACCGGGCTCGTCTACTTTGTTTTTCTGCGGAACAACGAAAATCTCTTGGCCCTCTGCCAAGGCAATTTCGAGGGCTTTGACGCTTGAACCCTTAGCGGCGAAAAACGGGGTGACCAACTGCGGGAACACCAGCACGTCCTTCACAGCCAGAAGCGGGAGGTCTTTTTTGAGGGCCTTGGGACGCAGAACCGAAGGAAGCAAATCCTTGAGCACTATCAGCCTGCGGCTTTTCCAGGAAACACATGGATCTCTCGGATCCAAGGCTGGCTCATCTCGGAGGGATCGGTCTGTATTACCGGCTTCACCCCGTCGGTGAATACTTCTTTGGTGATGACAACACGCTTCTTGCCCGGCAAAGACGGGATTTCGTACATCAGTTCCAGCATGGCCCCCTCCACGATTGCGCGCAGCCCACGCGCGCCTGTCTTGCGCACAATAGCCTGATCGGCAATTGAAAGGATGGCTTCAGTTTCAAACAGGAGGTCGGTGTTGTCGAGGCCAAGGGCCACCTGATACTGGCGAATAATGGAGTTTTTGGGTTCCGTGGTGATGCGCAAAAGGTCATCCCTCGACAGTTCGTCCAGGCTCACCATCACCGGCAACCGACCGATAAACTCGGGGATGAGCCCAAAGCGGACCAGATCCTCAGGGTGAAGGTGCTTGAACAACTCGTGGTTGCTCTTGGCACCTTGGGTCACCACCTCGGTGCCGAAACCCATCGAACCCTTGCTCACCCTTCGCTGTATGATTTTATCAAGGCCCACAAAGGCCCCACCGACGATGAAGAGGATCTTCGTGGTGTCGATCTTGAGGTAGTCTTGGTTGGGATGCTTGCGTCCGCCCTGCGGGGGTACATTGGCTTGGGTTCCTTCGATGATTTTGAGCAACGCCTGCTGAACCCCCTCGCCCGACACATCGCGGGTTATCGAAACGTTTTCGCCCTTTTTGCTGATCTTGTCGATCTCATCGATGTAGACGATTCCCCGCTCGGCTGCGGCGATGTTGCCTCCGGCCGACTGGATGAGCTTGAGGAGGATGTTTTCCACGTCCTCACCAACATAGCCGGCCTCGGTAAGGGTTGTGGCGTCGGCAATCGCAAAGGGCACTTTCAGTTTCTTGGCCAGAGTGCGGGCAAGAAGCGTCTTTCCGGTGCCGGTGGGTCCCACCAAGAGAATATTGGACTTTTCCATTTCAACTTCGCTGTCTTCAGCGACGATCGGATTGGAAATACGTTTGTAGTGGTTGTAGACCGCCACGGAAAGCACTTTCTTTGCTTCGTCTTGGCCTATTACGTACTGGTCAAGAAACGCCTTCAGTTCTTTCGGGGTGGGAAGATCGGTGCCAAGGGTGAACTCTGACGCCTCACTGGCTTCCTGTTCCACGATACGGGTGCACGCAGCAATGCAATCGGTACAGATGGCCACGCCTTCACCGGTGATCAACCGCTGTACCTGGTTCGCTGGCCGGTGGCAAAACGAACAGTGGTCGACTACATCGCTATTCTTTTTTGCCATGTTTATCCCGGGTGAGCACTTTGTCGATCAGGCCATAGGCTACCGCTTCGGTCGCCGAAAGGAAATAGTCCCTTTCAAGATCTGAGGCGATTTCCTTGGCGGTCTTGCCCGTGTGCTTGGCGAAAATGTCTATAGTCAGGTTTTTCAGGCGAACAATCTCACTGGCCTGAATTTTTATGTCGCGGGCCTGACCTTGGGCACCGCCCCAAGGCTGGTGAACCAGTATGCGGCTCGATGGGAGTGAGTAACGCTTTCCGGCGCTTCCTCCGGCCAAAAGGAGGGCTCCCATGGAAGCCGCCTGACCCACACAAATGGTTTGCACGTCGCAATGCACCCACTGCATGGTGTCATAGATCGCCAGCCCAGCAGTCACGCTGCCGCCAGGTGAGTTGATATAGACGGAAATATCCTTTTCCGGGTCCTGGGCATCCAGGAAAAGCAACTGAGCCACCACGAGGTCGGCCATCACGTCATGGATTTCTCCATCCACAAACACGATACGGTCCTTTAATAGCCGAGAGAAAATATCGTAGGCCCGCTCGCCGGCGCCGGTTTGCTCGACGACCATGGGGACCAGATTGCTCATGTAAGAATTCATGCGGGAAAAACTACTCCTTTTGTCCTATCAAGTCCACATATGAGAGTTTCTTTCCCTTCTTGATCTTGCTCGTGGCCAAAAGAAAATCGGCTAGCTTGCGGTCGCGCACATCGTGCTCGAGGTAGTTCATCAAGCCGTTTTTCGTAAAGTAGTCGCGGGCTTCCTCCAGAGTGATCTTGCTGGCATCAGCCTGAGTGGCCAGCTCGGACTCGAGTTCCTCGGGGCTGCATTCGATCTGTTCGGCCTCAAGAATTTTTTCCATGACAAGGCGGCGACGCAGGGCCACCTCAGACTGGGGCTTCCATTCGTCGAGCATGCGTTGCTTGCCCTCCGGGCCCACCATCTGCTCCAGTTGCTCGGGGCGCATTCTGCTGTTGCCAGCAAAATTGCGCCACGTGTTTTCCATTTCGGCGCGGATCATAGACTCGGGCAATTCAAAGGATGTCTGAGCTGCGACTTTCTCAAGCACGGCGTCAATATTCTTCTGGCGCACGGCGTTCTCGACGTTCTTGACCAAGCGGTCGTTGATGCTTTTTTTGAGGTCGGCTAAGGTGTGAAACTCTTCGCTCACGTCTTGTGCTAGCTCGTCGTTGATCTCGGGAAGCTTCTTTTCCTTGATGGCTGTGACCTTCACTTTAAGTGAACGCGTAGAGCTCGCAAGTTCCCGAGTCTCAAAATCCTCAGGGTAGGACTTGCTGAGGTTCTTTTCGGCATCTTTTTTCATGCCGACGATTTCTTCATCTATCTTGTAATAGTTGTAGCCGCTACCTACGGTGAATACAAAATCCTGGCGACGGGTGTTTTCAATCTCGGTAGCCGCGGAATCGAGCTCAACATAGTTGACGGTCACGGTGTCGCCCTTGGCCACTTTGACCACACCCTTCGCATCGCCAGCTTTGTCGATGACCATCGAGTTTTGCTCCTGAATCAGCTCGAGCTCGCGCTTTTCGTCCTCTTGGCCCAAGGTCACCTGGGGTTCCTCCACCTCTATGCCCTTGTAGGCGGGTAGGTCAAACTTCGGGAAAATATCGTATCGGAGCGTGAAAGTGAAGTCTTTGTCGAGGCTGAGCTCGAGGTTCTTGTCGATGATTTCCGGCTGGCTGTAGCTCAAGGGCTTCTCGTCGATGGTCTCAAACACCTCGTGCAGAGATTTGTCCACCAGAGTTTGAAGGGCTTCGGCCTTGAGGCCTTCGCCGAACTTTTTTTCGAGCACCGACAACGGAACCTTCCCCCGACGGAAGCCGGGCAACATGGCATCCTTCACGTACTTAGCCAGCAGCCCGTCGTATTCGGCGCGGGCGGCCGCCTGGGCGATGGTGAGTTTCAGCTCGACGGCTGACTTCTCAAGCTTTTTGATCTCTTGGCTGACGATCATGCGGTTCCTCGACTTCTGAAGTACCGGGGCCTTCGAGAGCGTCACGAGAAGCGGTTTCCGTGAAACGAAAAGGAAACTCAGAAACCAGATCGTACCTTTGTACGTGTGGATTTCTGAGAGCTTTTCGCAAAGCGGAACCGGCCCTCAGAAGCTCTCGACGGCCGCGGAAAAAAATAAGGCGATCCAGAACTTCTGGACCGCCTCTTGCAAGAGCGAAAGACGGGACTCGAACCCGCGACATCCACCTTGGCAAGGTGGAGCTCTACCACTGAGCTACTTTCGCAAGAATCTTCCGAAGATCAACCGGCCCACACAGAACGAAGCGGCTCACTTGACGTGCGAGAGAAGGGACTCGAACCCTTACACCTTTCGGCACTGGAACCTAAATCCAGCGTGTCTACCAATTTCACCACTCTCGCAAGCACCTGATCAGGGCGCGCGATACTTGAGCCGACAAGGATTCGAACCTTGGACCCGCAGATTAAGAGTCTGCTGCTCTACCAGCTGAGCTATCGGCCCTCTCAAATACCCTTTTCAAAAAACCATAAACCAGAAATGCGCTCGACACGATTCGAACGTGCGACCTACGGATTCGAAGTCCGGCGCTCTATCCAGCTGAGCTACGAACGCAGCTACGACAACCTTGCGGTTGCTCGGGTGGATGACGGGGCTCGAACCCGCGACAGCCAGAACCACAATCTGGAGCTCTACCAACTGAGCTACAACCACCATGTCAGTCGTCAGTCGACGACCATTAATAAAATCGATTTGGACAAAAGAATCAAGAGGGACCTAAAAGTTTTTTTCGTTTCTTGACAAGCACTCCGCCGCGTCATTAAATGAGGAAAGGAGTCTCATTCATGAGCTCGACTACTCGACTATACATGATACTGTTCCCTAATCAGGCCCTCGTGGGCTCGCAGCTCGAACCGCAGGATTTTGGACGACATTTCATCTCCGGCTCCAGCAAGTATTACTCTGGCAAATTGATTTTTGCTGAAATCGAGCCCTCCTACCGTCATCCCTATTTCCCCATCGAAGATTGCCTGAAGGATATGGCGCCCCACAGCGACGGCCGCCCAAAATCCACTAAGTATATCAGCACCTACCGGGTTCTGGAGCATATCGGCTTTGAGGCCCTCTTGGACCTCTACATTACCACCCCGGAGGGTCACACCCTGAAATTGTCGGCGGGCCCTTACGACGCAACCCATAAGGCGGGTCTGATCCGGGTTTATGCGGAAATCGCTCCTGTTTCTATGATGGTTCTCTCGGACTACAGCTTTCCTGACTTCTCCACCTTTATCACCAGCCCCAAAAGTAAGGTGGGCGCCCCGAAAATGTTCTACACGCAAATCGACCTCGACATCGATGAGTTCTTGACCAGTTTCGAGGCAAATCCCTTGGCGCCAGCCCCCATTCCCGATATCCATCCTTCGGTGCTGCGCGAGTCGGTGCTTGAGCTGCGAAAGTACGTTGACAAGCACACCAAGGGGCTGTCGTTGGCCAACCCGCTGGGAAAAGTAAGTTTCCGGCATCTAAGGCACGGCTTCATGTTTGCCGGTCGGTCAGAAAGCCGTTTCTACCCGTTGCCGTCCCTTAAGGAAATCGAGGCCTCGCATTTCCGATTCTGGAAAACAATGTAGTCGCCATCGCCAATCCATCCGGTTTTCCACAATTTTTGTCGGTGGCTTTTGGGGTTCTCTTCCTGCTCTGTGGCACTTGGGTTTTCTACCATGCCGAAGATTTGAAGGCCGAACCTTGGCGAGACCGGTTGGCGCTGAAGTTTCCGTTCGCTACAGCAATTGACCCCTCGGGACGCACCTACACCTCCGATTCTGCCATGGGGAGGCTGGTTGCTCTTGAACGGGATGGTAGTCTGCGTTGGGCCCTGGACGGCCTCAAGCGTTCAGAGGGGTTTTACAACGCTGTGAGCTTGGAGCTCGACAGCAAAGGCAACCTTTACCTCCTCAACTGGTTGCCGGCCCCCGGGCAAGATTGGGTGGCACAGGAAATGCAAGTTCAACGCTACAGCGTCGATGGTAAGTTTCTGTCGACCGTCTTCCGGCTCGAAAACACGGCCCAATCCGATGCCTTTCCTAATTACCTATCGTTCAGTATCCAGAATGATACAATCTATGTCGTTCATGGTGACGGGATCAAATACGACCTATTTGCCTTACCTGTTACCGGCGGAACGCCCAAACTGCTGAGGTCGGTCGCTTCCACCATAGACTTCGTTTCTATTGTCAGTCAGCCGGACGGGACACTGTCGGGAGCTGCCAGAAACGGTACCCTCTGGAAGGCGGTACCGGGGGACGACTGGAAGCCCGCTTCCGCTCAAGGAATTGTCAAACCGTGGGCCCTGAAATACCATCCCGACGGAAGCCTTCTCATCCTCGACCTGGTGAAGGGATCCATTATGAAACGGGGACTGGACGGGAAACAGACGATAGTTCTGGACAGTCGTATGACACAGGGAACTTTAGCCGATACCTTTTCAGTGGCTTCCAATGGGACACTTCTTATTGCCGACAAGGAACGCCAGCGGCTTATCTTGACCCCGTCTGCCGGTCAGTATTCGTTCCAGGACGGCGCATTCTTCAACGCCCCAACAGTCTTTGCCCACTGGTTCACGTGGGTAGCTGTGGTAATCGGTAGCTTGGCCTTGTTGGTGTTTCTGTTGAACTTCTGGCTTGCTGTTCTCAAGCGTCGCATCCCGCTTGTGGTCTTACAGGTCACTTTGTTTGTACCCATTCTTGTCCTGGCCCAAGCGGTCACAATCAACCAGGTTTTTGAGGGCCTTTACAGCCGTTACAGCGACGAAGTTCACAGTACTTTACTCAACGCGGCCCAACTGGTTGCCAAGACCCTCAGCCCCGAGGATTTGGAGGCACTTGATGAACCGAAAGACCTCGATTCTGAGGCCTATCGGCGACTGAACAAGGCCGCACTTGCCATTCGGACCATTGGCAGGCAGACCAGCGCTTTCTCGTACATCGCGCTTTATCGCAACTTGAGTTCGAGAGCGCAAATCGTGCTCACAGGATCGGGTACCTTCGGGGTGTCTTACCCCTACCCCCTTTATCCTGACAAGGCACAAGGGCTGTTTACAATCCCCGGGGCGATAAACGCCGATTATTCTGACGACTACGGTAACTATGCAGGAGGCTTTGCCAGCATTTCCACCGCCACTGGTAAAACCGCAGGAGTCGTGGAGGTGGGCCTGTTCACCGACTTGGTGAAAGATGTCGAAAACTCCTACTTCGCGGGCGCACGGCTGTTCGCGACGCTCAGTGGAGGCGTTTTTTTCCTCATCCTGTTCCTTGTTTCGCTCTTGCTGGTGCGCTCCCTGAACATTCTCCGGCGCATCGCCCGAGAGATCCTTTTGGGCCATCAGGAACTTCCGGTGGAACTGAAAGGCCGCGACGAGGTTCTGCGGTTGATGCGCGGTTTTGGCTCCCTGACTCACACCCACAAACTAAAGCTAACGGAAAACATAGCTCTCACGACGGCCAGTGCCCGTTTTGTGCCCAGAGATTTTATCGACCTGCTGGAGCTCAGGCACGCTTCGGCACCGAAACTTGGCGACCTGTCGCAGCGCGAGATGACTGTGATGTTCAGCACACTTGTCGATTTGGGCAAGTTCAACGGCCACCTTTCGAGTCAGGGTGCCTTCCGTCATCTCAAAGGGTATTTTGACTCGGTGGCGCCGCTGATCCGGGAAAGCCGCGGCTTTATTGAAAAATACTTGGGTGAATCCTATCGGGCCCTGTTTCCACGGACGCCCGAGGATGCCCTGGAAGCCTTCACCCTCATCAGCCGCCGCATGGCCAATCGCCAACCGTCCCGCTTCGGAAAAAAAGCGGTTCCGGTCACCTTCGGGCTCCACAAGGGACCGATGATGCTCGGGATCATCGGTGAGACACAACGATTGGAAACAGCGGTCATCTCCGCAGAGGTCAACCTAGCTCACATTCTCAACCGTCTGTGCCTCCACTACGAGGTTCCCTGCGTGGCCAGCTCTGAAACTTTGGACCAAGTTCGGAACTTCCCGATCAGAAAGCTCGGAGTTGTGGTATTGGGACATAACCAAGAGCGAGTTCCCATCTGTGAGCCTCTCGATGAGCTAGACCGAGGCAACTCCACGCTGTTGGATCACCTTCCCACCTACGCCCACGCCTTTGACGCCTTCGAAAAGGGTGATCTCAGGGCTGCCTTGGAAGGATTTGAGTTCTTGGGGTCAAGGGATCCTCACGATGCTGTCGTGCGCAACCATGCTCGCCGATGCCGCAGTTTCCTTGAAAACCCAACTCAAAACCAGTGGGACGCTGCCCTGCCCTACCCCCAAATCGAGAGCAAGCCATGAGGGGTTTTTTAAAGTTCATTTTCCGATTCAGAGATGGTCTTTTTGTGGTTCTGCCTTTGGCGGTGATCACAGCTTTTCTTTCACTTGGGTTCGCTGTGGGACCGGTTTCCGACGCTCTACAGGGCCGCTTGAACACTCCGCGAACGCTCCACTACCCGACAGCACTAGAGTTTGACCTTCAGGAGAACCTTTACGTCATCGACGACAACTCGAGGAGGATCTTGAGTTTCACTCCCTCGGGAAAGGAACGCTGGTCTCTCGTTGGCGGCAAAAGAACCAACGGATTCTACGAGTCTGACCGGGTGGTCGCTCGACCCGAAGGCGGAGTGTTGGTGTACAACGCCCTCAGGGATCCCATAGACGGGAGCTTGGAAGCCGAGGAAATCCTTTCCTACAACTCCTCGGGATCCTTGGAAGGGACTTTGGTGCATTCGACGTCTGTTAAAGACCAACGCGAGAGGGGGCACATCGGCGCTTTCGTGGTGATAGGCAACTCGCTTCGTTACCTTTTCCAGGAGCACGGACGGCTCCTCGTGCGTGAGCGTCCCATTGCCGTAGGTGGAAGCAAGGACACAAACGAACACAAAATCGTGTTCTCAGCGGCACTTCCCCCTAACCTCGACTACGTGACCGGGGTCCTTCATCTGCCTGAAGGCCTGGTGATGTGCGAGCGATCCGGAATGGTCTGTGTGCTGGCCGAGACCGGAACTGTCACAGAGCCTCGGTTTGCGTTGAACAAACAGATGCAAAAACCGTGGGACATCAAAGCTGGAGCCGACGGGAGCTTGTATGTCCTCGATGTGTTGGGCCGGTCAGTCTGGAAGGCCCCGGCGTTGACGTCGGCTACCCTAGAACAAGTGTTTGGGCAGGCAGAGGTGTTAAACTCAGGTCGCAAGAAGCCGACTTTCGCGAGCATTGCCATCTCGGCCTCAGGGACTCTAGGCATCGTCGACAAGGGCAACAATGCTGTGTTCCTTCAACAAGCGGACGGCAAGATCCTTGTTTTCGAAGGCTCACCGAAGGCGGACTTCGAGCAGTTCACCGACCTCCTATGGGTGGTGGTTGGCGCTTGTTCCTTCGTTTTGGTTCTCTGGTCGACGGTCGGCATGCTCAGGCGCTTCCTGTCTACTGGCATCTCCATCGTCGTCAAGCAGGTGGCTCTGTTGTTGCCCCTGGTTGTCATTAGTTCCGCTATTGGCTCGGTCAGCATCTTCCAGTTAGTTGAGGACCGTTATCAGAAGGCGCTACAAGCTAGGCTGATGTTCTTAGCCACAATGGGTAGTCAGACTGTCGACGGCAGCCTGGCCGCGGAGCTTGGCAAGGCGTCTGACTTGGAATCTTCTGCTTATAGGAAACTCGAGCAACAGATCCACGACCTTGTTAACGGCAGTATGAACTCCTGGAAACAATCCGTTCATGCGGTGGTGTACAAGTACTGGAGCGATGAGTTTTTTAGTGCGTGTTCTGTCCCGTCACTTGGGGTGATGTATCCCTTCAGCGGGGCCACCCGGGCGCATTATGCAACTGCCCGCGGCGCACAGGTGCAGTTCACCCGGTACTCCGGCGAGTATGGTGCCTACCTCAGCGCTCTGGCACCGCTTAAAGGACTTTCGGGAGAGGTGACGGGGGTCCTCGAGGTGTACCTCCCCGACAATTCCTCAGGTGAGATGTTCAGTGTCTACAATGACAACCTGTTCAGGGGCTCAGTTTATTCGGTTCTCTTGGTGCTTTTACTCCTGATCACAAGTGACCTACTTCTCTTCCTGACGCTTGGTTTTTTTCAGAGAACCTCCGACAGTACTCGTGAAGAAGATGACATCGCCAACCTGGCACGAGAATCTGTCACCCTGAGTTCACGAATGATCAATCATTTGGGCCGGCTCAAGGAAATTAGGGACAGAAACACAAGGTTTGTGTCGCCTGAGTTGACGGTCTACTTGGGCAAAGAAAGTCTGGCAGAGCTTGAAAGTGGCGACCGGTTTCAGCAGAAAGTAACCCTCTTGGTGATCAAACTGCGCAGTTTCAGTTCGCTTACAGAGAGCATGACCCCTGAGGAAACCCTAAGCTTCGTCAATTCCTACCTGGCCGTTATGGGCCCGGTGATCCGCCGCCACGGCGGATTCATACAGCACTATCGCAGCGAAGCTATCCTGGCGATCTTTCCCAGCCAGCCCAGCGATGCCGTAAAGGCCGGCCTCGAAATGAGCGAAACTTTCGTAGGTTTCAACCGCGAGCGCGTGGCCACAGGTGGGGTTGCTGTTGCCTTTGGCATGGGAGTTCACCAACAGGAGGTCCTGATCGGCGTGGTGGGAGAGCCTAACCGGCTTGCCGTTAACCTCCTTTCTGATGCGTTTGAGCTCGTGAACCAGGTCGAGGCGGCCACGGGGACCTATCATGTGGAAATGGCGATGACCGAACCCGTCTGGAAGGCGCAAGCACCGGGCTTACGGGCCCGAGCCTCCAAGTTGGCTGAAAGCGAGAACCTCGGGATAGGTATGCGGTTGTATGGGCTGTAATTTTGGCTCTTCCCCCTCGATCTGATTGTGTGCAAACCCAGATCAAAGCGAGCCGATAAAGGGTTACTTCTCCGAAGAAAATAGATTACCATGAGGCTATGAATCGTATACTGCTCGTATTTTTCTCGGCACTGTTTGTCGCTGCGGGAGGGTTTGCCGGGTTTAACGCCCAGAAATTCATGGCTTCGCCCTTTGGTCAGAGGGTTCCCTTTTATTTTCCGTTCCTTACAGCTGTTGATCAGACTGGTAGTTCCTATGTGATCGATACCGGAATGCGCCGCATCGTGGCCCTCAAAAACGATGGAAGCCTTCGATGGATTAAGGAAGGCGGCAAACGCACTCAAGACTTCTACTATGCCCACGGACTGGCAACAGACTCGAAAGACCGCCTTTATGTGTATAACTGGGTTCCCAAGACCGGAGCCGAGTTCAAGGCGGAGTCCATACAGATACAGCGTTACGGCTCAAACGGCCTGCTGGAAAGTACGTTATGGACACTTCCCAACGAACAGGACACCGAGGAGTTTCCCAGCTATTTCAGCTTCTTCGTTCAGAAAGACAAGATCTATACCCTTTATTGCGATGGGGTGTCGATCACCCTCACCGCCTTAGACCTCGAAGGCAAAAACCCCGAAGTCCTTCGAACCCTCCCCAAGGTCCGCGACTTTGTTGCTCTTGCTGGTACCGCCGAAGGGAGACTCGTGGGCGCGGCACGGGACGGCAGTCTCTGGGAAGCTGAACCAACCAGTGCTTGGCACGAGATCAATCTCGAGGGCATTCGCAAACCGTGGGACTTGAAGTTCATGGACGATGGACGCCTGCTGGTGCTTGACCTCCTCGACGGGTCTATTTTCCGTCGCGAAGAGAACTCTTCCATGACCCGCATTCTGAGTGGCTCCAAAACTGGCAGTATTTTTGCCGACTCCATGACGTTGGCGCCCAATGGGTCGCTGGCCATTGCCGACAAAGAAAATCAGCGGCTCTTGGTTTCCAACTCGCCAGACCAATACACCGCCTACGAGGGTGCGCTGATCTCAGAATCAGAAAAGCAAGGTCGGTGGCTCTTCTGGATTGCGCTAGGCATCGCGGGGCTCAGCCTTCTGGTGGTCTTGTTTCTCGTTTACCGCTATGTTCTGCGGGGCTGGATTCCGCTCCTGGTCAGTCAGCTCTTTCTTCTGGTACCTGTAATCATTCTGGCCCAAGTGATCGCCGTCGAACGGGTCAATTCGTCCTTGTCGGAACGCTACCGGGACCAAGTTCAGAAGACCCTGATGAACGCTGCCAACCTAGTGGCCAAATTGATTCCCTCGGAGGCCGTCGAGAAATTGAACCAGCCTTCCGATTTCACCTCGGAGGCGTATGAACGGCTCAAAGTCGCCGCAAAAAGCCTTCAGATCGCGGGAACAGAGTCCAATGCGTACAATTACCTGGCCATCTACCGCAACATCCGATCGCTACCCTATTATGTTTACACGAACTCTGGAACCTTTGGAGTTGACTATCCCTACACGTTGCTGCCCGACGGAGCCAAGGCGCTGTTCACCACCAGCGGTAAGTACTTCACCAACTATTCTGACGACTACGGAATGTATAACGCTGCCTTCGCGTCGCTCGACGATGCCAGAGGCAAACCCTTAGGGGTCATAGAAATCGGTAGGTACGCTGACCTTCAGCTAGAGCTCGAAAAACTCTCCCTGACCAGCGCGTTCAATACGGCCCTCATCATGGGTGGATTCATCGTCTTCCTGTTCGTCATGGCCACGCTGGTTTTGCTCCGGTCGGTCAATTCGCTGCGCCGCATGACCCGGGAAATTGCCAAGGGCAATCTGGAACTCTCAGAAACACTCAAGAACAAGGATGAAACCGGACAGCTGAGCCGGGATTTCGAGACCATGTCGAGCCGTCTGCGCGGTTACATGCAAAACATTAATGCCCTCACCGAGGCAAGCGCACGGTTTGTTCCCAGCGACTTGATTGCTCTGCTCGGCGTAGACGACCTGACGGAACTAAAGCTCGGCCATCAGACCAAGCGGGAAATGACCGTCATGTTCTCGAGTGTGCAGAACTTCCGCAAACTCACGGGCCAGATGTCGGCCCAAGGTCTGTTCAAGTTCCTCAACAGCTATTTGGCGGGCGCCGTGCCCCTCATCCGTGAAAACAAAGGATCGATCGACAAATACATGGGTGAGTCTTACATGGCCTTGTTTCCGGGTGAGCCGCGAAACGCCTTGGCCGCTTGGAGAGCCATAAGCCGGAAACTCGAAGGGTACAATGAGCGTCGTTCACGCGGGGGAAGCGAAGCCCTTCAGTTTACCTTCGGGATCCACCATGGTCCGTTGATGCTGGGCATCGTCGGCGAAAAAGAGCGCATGGAAGGTACGGTGATAGCCGACTCGGTGAATCTGACCAGCCGGCTTAACGGTATCGGGCGGATCTACGAAGTCTCCTGTGTCGTTACTTTTTCTACCCTTGCACTGATTGCCGGTGACGACATGGCCGATTGGAAGCAGCGCAATCCCTTCCGAAAACTCGACTACGTGATGGTCAAAGGAAAGAAAGAGCCACTGTTGATCTGCCAACCCCTTGACCCCGAGCAAAGCTCGGTGAAGCCGCTTTTGGCACAACTGCCCTCCTATGAAACCGCCTTTGGCCTTTGGGAGGCTGGCAACGTGGAGGATGCGCTGTTGGCGTTTGAAGCAGTGGCCGCTGTCTTGCCGCACGACCCGGTCGTACGTCGCCATGCAGACCGGTGCCGTAAACTTCTGGCTGAGGGCCTTCCCGAGCCCTGGTCTCCAGCGGTCAAAATCACAGAGAAATGAGGAACGAATGAACGCCAAACCCCTAGTTCGACTTCTAACCTACTTGCGACTGTTCCAAGATGGTCTGCGTTTTTCTTTTCCCTTAGCCGTGGTCTTCCTAGTTATCGCCCTTGTTTGGGGGCGCCCGGCGGCCGATGACCTGTTTTCGGGAGAAATTTTCCGCAACGTGTTGCTAAATTACCCCGTCTATGCCGATCTCGACAGCCAAAACAACCTTTATGTCATCGACAATGCGTCACGGAGAATTGTGTGCCTCTCAACCGACGGCCAAGAGCGATGGCAGGTCACCGGCGGCAAGCGATCTGGCGGATTCTACGAGACCTACAGGCTTGCGGCCATCCCTGATGGTGGCGTGCTGGCGTACAACTACATCCGCAACCCCGACGATAGCCTTCAGGCAGAGGAGATAGTCAAGTTCACCTCGGGTGGTGCTTTCGCCGGGGTCTTGGTCCACGTAGATTACGATCAGTCCAAAGCTCCCTCCGACGATCAGCACATCGGCAGTCTCAAAGTAAAGGACGGTTTCCTTTACTACTCCTACCAGACCAACGGCAAACTGCTCATCCTCAAGCGCGACCTCGAGCCATCCGGCAAGAGTATGGCCGTGGCCGATCATGAAACGGTGTTCACGACTGTCGCGGCCCTCGATCTGGTGACCAATGCCATTCACCTTCCGCAAGGGATCATCGGAGCCGATCGGGCCGGTGGACTTCACCTTCTGGGCTTGAAAGACGCGATTTCCACCCCTCCTTTCGCCGGACTCGGACTCAAAAAACCCTGGGATATCAAAACAGGACCGGGAGGGGAAGTTTATCTGCTCGACAACCTTCAATCTGCAGTCTACAGGGCCGATACACTCGATTCCCTTCGGTTGGAAACCCTGTTCACGGAAGAAACAGTCCTTAAAAAGGGCCGTAACACCCCTTCGATCGAAGCCATTGCGGTCGGCCCTTCGGGCACTTTAGCCATCGTTGACAAGTTCAACAACCTTGTATTCCTCATGGACCCCGATGGAACTTTACAGGTGCTGAACGGTGGCAATAAAAATGTCTTCGAGCTGGTCATCACCCTCTGCTTTCTTACCGCCGACCTTCTGGCGTTGCTGCTTGCAACCTGGTCGGTGGTTGGCTTGGTGCGTCGCTTGTTCGCCAAAAAAACCTCGCTGATTATCACGCAGTTCCTCATTTACCTCCCGGTAGTAATTCTCTCGGTAAGTGTGGGTTCGATTGCCGTGTACGGAGTATGGGATCAGAACTTGCAGAAAGAACTCCGTTCGAAGCTAAAACTCACCGCTCAACTCGGTGCGCGCCTGATCGATGGTTCGCTGGTTGAGACAATCCGCCTCGCTTCCGACTGGCAGTCTCCCGCGCACGTGGACCTGGGTCGCCAGTACGACCAAGTTCTCAGTTCGAATGCCAATGCGTGGGACAAGGACCTGCGTGCGGTGGTCTACAAGTTTGAAAATAGTCGATTTTACTTTGTGAAAAACTCCTCCTCCTATTATGGGGTCATGTTTCCCTACGGTGGAGCGCAACCGGCTCATTTTGCGGCAGCTCGCGGGGGTACGGTTGAGTCGGCCCTTTATAGCGACGAATACGGCCAATACCTTGCGGCGATGGCTCCTATTCGCGACCAAGGGGGAGTTATAACCGGGGTTCTTGAGGTGTATCACAACTACAACACCGTGACTGAGAACACTCAGCTCTTCCTTGGGGAGATGTTTTACGGCATTCTCGCCGTCGTATCGACCGTGCTCGTACTGCTCACCATCATCGACATTTTGATTTTCCTTTCCTTGGGCTACCTCCGAGATGCCTCGCACCAGTTGATGGGCGGTGAGCTCGGTATCAAGGTGAAAACAAGACGGCGAGATGAAATCGGTGACCTCGCCACCGACTTCAATACGATGAGCACGCGTTTGAAGGAGTTCTTCACGCGGTTGACCGAAGTGAGGGACGCCAACGCCCGTTTTGTGCCCCAGGCATTCTTGGACTTCTTGCAAAAGGAAGAGCTGTCGCAGGTGCAAAGTGGTGATCAGGTCAAGGCGGATATGACGGTGTTCTTCTGTGACATTCGTGGGTTCACCACCCTCTCGGAGGGTATGTCTCCCAAGGAAAACTTCGATTTCGTCAATGAATACTTCAATGTTATGGGTCCTGTCATCCGCGCTCACAATGGCTTTATCGACCGCTATATCGGTGACGCCATTCAGGCACTGTTCCCTGGTCGGCCTCAAGACGCGGTCGAAGCCGGCTTGGATATGCGCGAGGCCCTCAAAGAGTTCAATCGGCGTCGTGTGGACCAAGGTAAGGTTGAGATCAACTTTGGAGTTGGTGTGCATCGAGAAGAGCTCATCCTCGGCGTGGTTGGCGAACCTAAGCGTCTTTCAGTCACGGTGATCTCGCCGGCAGTCGATCTGGTCAACAAGCTCGAGGCGGAAACCAAACATCACAAAATTGGAATGGTGTTCACGCAAGAGGTCTACTCCACCCTTGAGCCTAGTTTGCAGGAGCGCGCCAAACCGTTAGGAGCTTTCGAGGATGGTGATGACACCTACCAGCTGTGGGGACTCTAGTTGGCGGAACTTCTCTTTCACGTTGGTAAACTCCGCAAGAACCTCGACACCGTGCAGGCTTTTGCCAAAGCTCGAAACTTGGATTTGCTTCTGGTTACCAAGGTTATCCAGTCTCGGCCCGACCTGCTGACTCTTATTAACCACTCGGCCCTTTCGAGGATCGCCGATCTCCATGCTGTGAACCTTGCCCGACTCCCTCAGGCAGTCACCGAAAGGGTCCATTTGCGGCCCAAAGTTTCCAATGCCCTCGAGACTGCTCGCCATTGCGACCGGGTTTTCTTGTCGGACACCCGAGTAGCCGAGGCCCTTGGTCAGGCCCGTGAGAGCCTCAGCCTGCCTGCGCTGAGAGTTTCTGTGATGGTAGAGGCCGGTGACCTGCGTGATGGGGTCCCTTGGGACGACTTGCCGACAGTAGTGAAACATTTGGCCAGTTTGAAAGGAATTGCCGTGGAGGGTTTGGGAGCCAATCTCGGGTGCCTCTCGGGCATCATCCCGACTTCAGAGAGTATGGAACGCTGCGCAGCCGGCCTGCGTCGGGTGAGAAAGTTAAGTGGCGTCCAGCTGCCTGGCCTCTCGGTGGGAGGGACAGTCTATTGGGAGAACCTTCGCCAAGGATTTCCCACGGAGTTTACCGAGTTCCGTCTTGGCGAAGCAGCCTTTTTCGGCTTCAACACCAGTAAGGGTGTACCGATAATGGAACTTGATGAAGGGGTCTTCACGCTGGATTTAGAGGTGCTTGAGGTTTGGAAAAAGACCGTAGGAGAGATAGCCCCGGGTGAAGTGGGACTCAATGCCTTTGGACAGAGAATGCACTCCACGCTGACAGGGCTCAGGCAAAGAGCCGTACTCGACGGCGGTGAAAACCTTGCCCCGATGTCGGCACTTCGTCCAATGGACGCGAAAAGCTTCCTCGTCGGTCAGACTCACGAGTATACCGTGTTGGACTGCACCGACGCTGCGGTTCCGGCTGTTGGAGGCCGTTTGAGTTTTCAGGCGGGATACGAGGCCGTTGCCCGCAGTTTTCTTTCGCCTTTTTTGCAATTGCGTGTTATTGAACAGGAGACAATATGAAAAGTTTGGTTGGGTTACTCTTGATTTCAATTTTGATTTTGGCGGGTTGTACTGGCTCTAAGACCGAAACACTCGCTAACGCACCGGTAGCGACGGAAGACGTAGTGAAGCCCTTCAAAAAGGAAGGTGGCCAGGTGTTCCGCATTGGTGTCATCCAAAGCGGAAACTATTTTGCCTACAACGACGTGCTGATCAGTATACGCGATGGTCTGGTCGATTTAGGCTGGGCTGAGAAAGTACCGTTACCAGATAAGCCGGCGGATCCGGAAAGTCCGTTCATCCGCGACATTCTTAAGGCTTGGAGCGGTAACTCGGCCTTTGTGGAGTTTGTTCCCGAAGCCTTCGTCGACTTGAACTGGACCGAAGACGTTGAGGCGCCGGCCGCGATGAAGGCGCTTTTAGGCGATGCTTCGGGCGTTGACCTTGTGATTTCGCTAGGAACGGGCGCCGGTAAGTTTGTCAAGAAGTTGGTGGTAGCCGGTCAGGTCAAGGTTCCTGTGATGGTAGAGAGCGTTTCTGACCCCATCGGTTCGGGCATCATTGTCAGTGCTACAGATTCAGGTTCTCCTCTGGTTTCTGCCAGCTTCGATCCCGATGTCTACGACCGGCAGATTCGCCTTTTTCACCGTGTGGTGGGCTTCAAACGCCTGGGTCTGATTTACACCGATACCGACACAGGCCGGGCCTACGCAGCCCTCGACAAGGTTCAGCAGGCTGCAAAGGACCTTGGCTTTCAGGTGATTCCTAATACCGAAGTCTTGGAAGACCCGCCGGACCCGAAGGACATTCCCAAGGCTGAAGAGGCCTATCTCGCCGCAGTAAGGTCACTGGGCACCAAGGTGGACGCCATCTACCTCGCGATTCAGGCTGGTCTTACCTCTAACAGTCTTGCTCGGGTGTTGGCCCTTGCGGAACAGTACAAGATCCCCACCTTCATCATGGAGGGCCCGGACTTCGTCAAGATGGGAACGATGCTTGGCGAGTCTAATACTGTTCAGATCATCGAAGGCCTCTATAGCGCCAAGAAACTCACCCGCATTCTCTCGGGTGTAGCACCCAACACTTTGCCGCAGGTGAATGCCCATATGCCCCACATTGCCTTGAACCTTGCCGAAGCTAGGCGCATTGGCTTTGACATTCCGGTTGACGTCGTGCTCGGTGCCGACGACGTCTTTGCATCGACTATTACCAGCGAGGTGGCCCCATGAAACCTAAGATTCCCCTTTATCTGCTCGTTGGTGGCCTTGTCATCATTGGCATGGCCCAGATTCTCAACCATCTGCAGGTGCAAGCCAGCACTGAAAAAGCTCTGACACAAGCGGAAATCTCGCAAAAGCTTGTCGCGGCCCGAGATTTGCAAACTTCGTTTGAGCGTGGGATGGGTTTCGGAAAACCGCTGTCGCTTTTCAGTGGTACCGAACGCGATTTCGCGAATCTGAAAGCTCGCTACGAAGGAATCACCTTTCTTGCTCTCACCAGCCCCACGCTCGACCGATACGCAGTCGACGGAAAAGACTACCTCGCGGAAGTAGAAGCCAAGAACTACCCCGTCTTCCCCAACCTCAAAGGTGACAAATCCGGTGCTTTCAAGTTCCTGATTCAGGGAGATCAGGTCCTCTTGGCGCTACCGCTTTACTTTAACCAGACGCAACTCAAGGGGCTTGTCTGGTTGGGCTTTAGCCGAGAGGGCATCAAGGCCCAGTTGGAGCGGGAAGCGGGGTATGGACTCCTGGTCGTCTCGGTCTTCTTGCTGGTTTCTCTGGCTCTTTTTACATTGTTGTTTTTCAGGCTCATCCGGGAAAAAGCAGACGCTCCTGAGTCACCGTTGCCGGAAAAGAAACCATCTCACGTCAAACTCGTTACCCGTATTTCTTTCGCCATCGTGGGCGTGCTTCTGGTTTCCATCCTGGGCTACGCAGGTTCGACAAACGGCCGGTTCACAGAGATTCTGGTTAAAATCTATCAGAAAAACGTGGAGGTGCTGGTCGATTCGCAGACCAAAACCCTGACTAAATTACTCGACCTTCAAATTGCCCCCGAGCACTGGAAAAAAGTGGAAACCATCCTTGGGGATCAAGTTCGTGATGCTCCTGAAACCGAAGGACTTTGGCTGACAGACACGAAAGGTAAGGTTCTTTACAGCGCTGACCGCGCGGGCATCTACCCAAATGCGGCCACTACCCCTCCAACGATACCGACTATCGAGTACGCTCCTAACAGCGGATGGTTTCGGTCAGGTCTCAAGGGATCGGATGGAGCTTTGCAGGGCTATCTGTTCAGTCGTGTGGACCAGAAGTTTCTCGATGCCATTCTTGTTGACCGCTTGTTAGACGCCCTGACGGTGACCCTGGTCTCTTTGATTTTTAGCGTCGAGTTTCTGTTGGCGCTTGGCCTGCTTTCGAGGCGTCCAGACCGAAAAATTAAAGTTACTGTCCCGGAAAACGAGGTGGGGATCAAGATTATCCGGTTCACCGCGTTCCTTTTCTTCATGGCTGAACTGCTTCCGCTGTCGTTCATGCCGTTGTTCATTTCCGATCTCTACACGCGTTCTCCTGTGCTTTTCCTGTCGCTGAGTGCCGACGCTGTCAAAGGCCTTCCGTTTTCCGCTCACCTGTTTGGTGTGGTGGTTTTTGTCCCGCTCATTGGGGCCCTCTCCAACCGGTTCAGCCTCCGGAGTCTGTTTTTGGTGTCGGGAACTATGTTGCTCGCGGGCAATTTTCTCTCGGCCTTTTCGGAATCTTTGCCTCTTTTGATGCTGATGCGCCTGATTTCTGGCCTCGGCTATGGTGGTGTGCTGGCAGCGAGCGCCGGGCTGGTGGTCCAAACCACGGAAAAAGAACACCGGACCTCCGGTTTCGCCGCTTGGGGAGCCGGTTTTGCTGCCGCCAGTATCTGCGCCGTGGTGCTCGGAGGTATTCTGGTCTCTCATCTAGGTTACCGCAACGGTCTGTTGGTATCGGCTGTGTTGTCGGTGGCAATGGGTGTTTTCGTCTTCTTCTTTCACCCCAACAGGCCGCCGGTTTACACAACCATTGAGGCCGTGAAGTCCAAGTGGACCGACCTCTTTGCGCCCTTCCGTGACCGGACTACCCTTGTGACTCTCCTCTTCGCCTCCATTCCCGTGCAGCTTGCTTTCTTCGGACTGTTTCAGTACACCCTTCCACTAGCTATGAGCGAGTCGGGTCTCTCGGAGGCCAACATCGGCCGCGTGCTGACCATATACGGGCTCTTCAGCCTCGCCTCACCCTTGCTCGCAAGGTACTCCGACAGAACCCGCAATGAAAAGAACCTCATTGTGTTCGGAAACCTGGTGACAGGCATATTCCTGTCGGTGTTCTTCGTCCAAAGCGGGGTCTGGTCGATGATTTTCGTTGTAGCGGCTATCGGCATCGGCGGATTGTTGTTCGACACAGTGATCAGTTCTTACCTTTCGATGACCAAAGCCTCCGAGAAATATGGAGAAACCAAGTTCCTCTCTATCTTCCTGACTTGGGAAAAAATGTTCACCGTCTTTGTACCCGTTTTGGTTGGTACCATGATGACGAGTTTTGGTTACCTGAAGAGCGCTGCAATTCTTGGAGTGGTGATCACGGCTGGTGCCGCGGTGTTTGGCCTTTTCAGCGCCAATCTGAAGCCTCGCTCCAAAACCGAACTCTCAGAAGTACCGAAGTGAACATTGCGCGACCGGCCTTTCTTGTCAGCAAAGACCGGGCAGCGGAGCCCGGCCTTTTTGCGGCAAATTGGCCAGTGATTCGCGTGGAAGAGCTGGCGAGCCTGAACGATTTGCGACGCTTGAGTCTGGATTTCGTCTTCCCTTTGGTCTCCTCGTCCGCAGGACACGTGCAGGGTATGCTTGAGTTCTTGGGGCTCCCCTATGCGGGCGCCTCGGCAGAGGGTTTTGTGTGGGCCATGAGGCAAAACAGCCTTCAGCCACCTGTCGAAAGTGCGAACATTCGTCAGTATATCCTTCATTCGGGGCAGAACAAGCCGGTGCAGGAGTCGGCCGAGAATGCCTCCCAACGCTTCCTGCGGTTGACGGGTTGGGTGCTGGTGGCAACCCACTCAAGCGAAGCAAAGACGCGGGTCGTGGTTGATGTATCGCCGAAGTTGATCCCCGATGATGGGTTTCTCAAGTTGCTCGAAGAAAGCGGAGCCTCAAGAGAACACTTTTTTCAAGCCGAAGTTGAGGCTGGGCTGGCACGCTTTCACGTTTCCCGAACTTTAAAGACTCGCTACAAGGATACAATTTGAGCACGGTCAAAAAGCTGGTTTCGGTATGGATGGGCGGCAATAGCCCTGAACATTGGATCAGTTTCAAATCGGCTATGTTTGTCCTGATTTTTCTCGACCGGGAACGCTTTGAAGTTTCCGCGCAGTACATTCGCCCCGATGGAACCTTCGCAACACCTTCAGACCTGCTGGCGACCATTGATGAGTTCTTTAGGTTAAACCAGGTGTTGCTGTTCCGTGACAGTGACAAGGTAGGCGACTGGATGGCACTTCTGCGGGATGCCGCCCAAGCAGAGCAACCGCCTAGGCCCGATGTCCTTTTCCCGGTCTTTCACGGGCGATTGGGTGAGGATGGCGGTTTTCAGGGCCTTGCTGAGACCTTAGGCATTCCCTACGTGGGCTGTAATTTTATCGGCTCAGTCCTCGGGATGGACAAAGTTCTTACTAAGCTAGCGGCCGGACACCGAGGTCTAGCAACCACGTTTGGGCTTGAGGTTTCCCGAAGCAGCAGGGACAACTCTCCCGAGGCCTTTAACAAAAAGGTCCTGAATACCTTAAAGCAAAACGACGTAGACTTCCCTCTGTTTGTGAAACCCGTCAGGCTCGGAAGTTCGATTGGCGTCAACCGGGTAAAAGACCCTAAAGAACTCCAGCGTGCGCTCGTTGAGGCCTTTGAATACGACGACTTGGTTCTCATCGAGGCCGAGGTCCGTGGAATCGAGTACGCCGTCGGAGTGATCGGCCATAAGGATCAAATAGAATCCTCCGTGGTGGTGGAGTACACCAGCGCTCCCGAAAACTTTGGCTATGACAGCAAATACGGGGCGCAGTCGCTGCCAGACATCATCCCCGCACGCTTGTCACCCGAGGACACAAAGACAATGAAGCGGTTTGCCGAAGACGTGTTTCTTGCCCTCGAAATGGAGGGAATCTGCCGAGTTGATTCTTTCTGGGACGCCCGAACTGGAGGTCCGCTCCTGAACGAAGTCAACACAATGCCTGGCCTGAATGCGAGCTCGCCGTTTGTGCGGGCTTGGGAAGTCTCAGGAGTTTCAAAAAAAGCGCTTCTCACCCGCATGGTCGAGTTAACCTTGCGCCCTAGATAAACACCGAGCGACGGCCCTGCGGGCCTGGCGACGGCCCTGCGGGCCTT
>Ga0209084_1000315_pt1 | contig 46075 bp, 16 predicted proteins | sample C_130820_MF_Meta_FD_187309 | JGI IMG/M metagenome (GOLD analysis project Ga0209084, IMG submission 187309) | Freshwater microbial communities from Lake Croche, Canada to study carbon cycling - C_130820_MF_MetaG (SPAdes) (version 2) | ecosystem: Environmental > Aquatic > Freshwater > Lake...
TCAACAGGTACACAAGGCGTAATAGGTTATACTGGTTCAACAGGTACACAAGGCGTAATAGGTTATACTGGTTCAACAGGTACACAAGGCGTAATAGGTTATACTGGTTCAACAGGTACACAGGGTAATATTGGATTTACAGGTAGCACAGGTACACAAGGCGTAATAGGTTATACTGGTTCAACAGGTACACAAGGCGTAATAGGTTATACTGGTTCAACAGGTACTCAGGGTAACGTTGGTTTCACTGGTTCAACAGGTACACAGGGTAACGTTGGATTTACAGGTTCAACTGGTACACAGGGTAACGTTGGATTTACAGGTTCAACTGGTACACAGGGTAACGTTGGATTTACAGGTTCAACTGGTACACAGGGCGTAATAGGTTTCACAGGTAGCACTGGCACACAGGGTAATGTTGGATTTACTGGTAGTACTGGTACGCAGGGTAATGTGGGCTTTACTGGTTCAACTGGTATCCAAGGTAATGTTGGATTTACTGGTTCAACAGGTACTCAAGGTAATGTTGGATTTACAGGTAGTACCGGTACTCAAGGTAATGTTGGATTTACAGGTAGTACTGGCACACAGGGTATTACTGGCTTTACAGGTAGTCGAGGTATTGCCGGAGTCACAACCACAACCACAGTGGCGGCAGTGACCAATATAGTGGGCACTACCAGCACATACACACTAATACCGGGATATACCAACAAAGATTATACTGGTGCCATAAATGATGCATATACCACAGATAATGGCGATTTATATGTATGGAAAGGTGGCCCGGCCAGTGCAGTAACTCCACCACCCACAGTTGAATACCTAGTAGTGGGTGGCGGTGGTGGCGGCTCAGGTGGAACTGCAGGTGGCGGCGGAGCTGGTGGATTTAGAACAGCAAGCGGGCTTGCGGTATCATCTGGAACATATGCTGTAACCGTTGGTGCAGGTGGACCAGGTGGCGGTCTGCAATCATACGGATCTAATGGATTATCTTCTGTATTTTCAACAATAACCTCAATAGGAGGGGGTGCCGGAGCGTACACTACCGATGGAGCTGGTGGGTATCCAGGACAAACGGGCGGTTCTGGTGGCGGTGGTGCCAATTATAGCGGTGTGACTGGCGCACCGGGCGCTGGAACCAACGGTCAAGGTAATGCGGGTAGTGCAGGATTCAGCGATGGAGGTGGCGGCGGAGGTGGCGCAAGCGGAACGTTTAGCACTACATCACGTAACGGTAAAGATGGTTTATCATCAAGTATATCTGGATCAGCAACTTATTACGCCGGTGGCGGCGGCGGTTCCGACAGTGGTGCAGGAGGTGCAGGCGGTGCAGGCGGCGGCGGAACTGGCGGATCGCTCGGTGGCGGCGGAAATGCTACAGTAAATACTGGTGGTGGTGGTGGCGGTGGCTGGCAATATGTTAATGGTACAGGTGGCAACGGCGGTTCGGGTATAGTCGTCATTCGTTATGCAGATAGTTACCCAGCAGCAAGTGCAACAACTGGTTCACCAACAATAACTGTTGCAGATGGGTATAGAGTATACGAGTGGACAGCCAGTGGTTCAGTGACCATGCCCGCCACAGTAGCAGCTAATCCAGGATTCGGATGGGTTCTTGTTGGTAATATCAAAGGTGTTGCTGGTGCTTATGCTGCTTTGGGTTATACAGGTAGTGCTGGTGCAAATGGTAATACTGGAACACAAGGTAATGTTGGATTTACTGGTTCAACTGGCACACAGGGAAGTGCGGGATTTACAGGTAGTGCAGGTTCTACTGGAACACAAGGTAATGTCGGTTTTACAGGTTCTACTGGCACACAGGGCGTAATAGGTTTCACAGGTAGCACTGGCACACAGGGTAACGTTGGATTTACAGGTTCAACTGGTACTCAAGGTAACGTTGGTTTCACTGGTTCAACTGGTACTCAAGGTAATATTGGATTTACAGGTAGCACAGGTACACAAGGCGTAATAGGTTATACTGGTTCAACTGGTACACAAGGTGTGATTGGATTTACTGGTTCAACAGGTACACAAGGCGTAATAGGTTATACTGGTTCAACAGGTATACAGGGTAATATTGGATTTACTGGTTCAACAGGTACACAAGGCGTAATAGGTTATACTGGTTCAACTGGTACACAGGGTAATATTGGATTTACTGGTTCAACTGGTACACAGGGTAATATTGGATTTACAGGTTCAAAGGGGGAGAGTTCGTTTACATATGGATCAACTCCGCCTAATTCACCCACAGTAGGAGATAGATGGTTTGATTCACTAACTGGAGCAGAAACTGTATGGACCAATGACGGAGATTCATCACAATGGGTTGAAGTTGCGGCAAGTGGATTTGCTGGAATACCTGGTTATACTGGTAGTGCAGGTTCTGGATCAAGATCTACTGCATCGGGTGTTACTTCATCATTAACTAGTGGTACCACAGGCAATATTGATCTAACTGGATTTAAAGGATACAATCTTTATAAAATACAAGTTACTACGGCATCCTGGGTTAGAATATATTCATCAACAGCAGCAAGAAGTTCTGATACCGGTAGAGCATCAGGAACAGACCCTGCTAGTGATGCAGGTGTGATCACTGAGATTATTACAACCAGTTCTAAAATAGTTACATTAACTCCAGCCGTATTAGGATTTAATGATGAGACTGTTCCAACTACAACTGTGCCAATAGCAGTAACTAATAATTCAACTATGACCACTGCTATTACTGTAACATTAACTATGGTAAAAACAGAAGAATAACATGGAACCTTTATTAGATCCTCCTATAGGTGACCTTCCTTTAGACATAGTAGAATTGCCATCGTTAGATGAATTAACACCAACTGACAATCAGGAATTACGTGAATATGTAGTAACCTTGAAAGAACACCAAGATCTAGATTCATTTTATAACGATATGGAAACTCCGGGAGGAGATTTATATATTCCATCTCGAGAAATAGAGGTTGCAGAACGTAGACCTATAAGTAGAAATACACACTACTATCTAACAGCAGTAGAAGCAAAACAAATAAAAGATGATCCTAGAGTTGAATCAATTGATCTAACTTACACAGAAAAAGGATCAATTGTAACACCATTAGGACAGTATTCAGATCGATGGAGTAAAGGATCTACTACTACTCAAACAGATAAAAATTGGGGTTTGTTTAGATGTTATAATGGAGTTGCAACTTCTAACTGGGGATCAGACGGAACTGCAAATTCTACAGGAACTGTTGAAATAACAAATAATGGTGCAAATGTAGATGTAGTTATATGTGATGGTATTATCGATCCAGATCATCCAGAATTTGCAGTCAACGAAGACGGCACAGGAGGTTCACGAGTAATAAGATATAACTGGTTTCAACATAATCTTGAAGTCAGAGGTATAAGTTCAGGAACATATGTATATAATCAATTAGATTCAACCAATGATACCCACGGTACGCACGTTGCGGGAATAACTGTAGGAAATACTCAAGGATGGGCAAGAAAAGCAAACATATATAATATAAGTCCATACTCAACAAATTCCAATGGTGCTGCATCAGTTATAGATTATATTAGAGCATTCCATAATGCTAAACCAATAAATCCTGTCACTGGTAGGAAAAACCCTACCATTGTTAATTATAGTTGGGGTATAGTAGCCAGTAGGAGTTTAGGTACAGTTTATTACATGGGATTACAAGGAAGCACTTACGGCCGACCCAACGCTGCACAATCTCCGGTCACTGATTATGGGTGGAGTCCATATCGTGCTCAATTTGGTCTTATTGCAGCATCTGTTTCAGATGCAAATACAATGTTATATATGTCTAGAGACTCTGCACTTGATACTGATGTAGCAGAAGCAACCGCAGCAGGAATTATCCAAATTGGGGCTGCTGGAAATTTTTATATGTATAACGACGTGTCTACTGGTATTAATTATAACAATGCATTTATAGTACCCAATTTTGTTACTCTTACATATGAGTATTATTACTATATGAGGGGTCCTAGTCCCGGCGCATCACCCGGGGTTATTAATGTAAGTGCAATTGACTCTACTGTATTAGAAAGAAAAGCTGATTATAGTAATGCAGGGCCAAGAACAGATGTATTTGCTCCGGGAAGTAATATTACATCATCGTATCTAACAGGTACTGCTGATCCAAGAAATGCTTCTTATTATATAGCAAAATCATCTGGAACTAGTATGGCAACCCCGCAGGTTACTGGAGTATTAGCATGTGCATTAGAAACATATCAGTTGATGACTCCAACTGAAGCATTAGCATATATGATTAATTATTCTTCAAAAAATCAACTTAGTAATCCCGCTGACGGTGCGTATCCTTTTATAAATTATAATAGTCTACTTCATGGACCTAACTATTTTTTAAAGTATAAACAAGAAAAATTAACCAACGGAATGACATATCCTAAACAAAATTACAATATCAGACCAACTAATGGTAGAACTTATCCTAGGGTTAAACGACGATTATTGGGATAAAATCATTGAATAACATTACGGTAAATATAATTAGTTATTAATATGGCACTAAATTTTCCAACAACTTCAACTACTGGTACTATATATACCGAAGGAAACCGTTCCTGGACCTGGAACGGTAGATTCTGGCAGGCATCGTCTACTAATGTTGGTTATACAGGTAGTACTGGAACACAAGGTAATGTGGGTTATACTGGCAGTACAGGAACACAGGGTAATGTTGGATTTACTGGTAGTACTGGTACGCAGGGTAATGTGGGCTTTACTGGTTCAACTGGTACCCAAGGTAATGTGGGCTTTACTGGTAGTACTGGTACGCAGGGTAATGTGGGCTTTACTGGTTCAACTGGTAACCAAGGTAATGTTGGATTTACAGGTAGTACCGGTACTCAAGGTAATGTTGGATTTACAGGTAGTACTGGCACACAGGGTATTACTGGCTTTACAGGTAGTCGAGGTATTGCTGGAGTCACAACTACAACCACAGTAGCGGCAGTGACCAATATAGTAGGTACTACTAGCACATACACACTAATACCGGGATATACCAACAAAGATTATACTGGTGCCATAAATGACGCATATACCACAGATAGTGGCGATTTATATGTATGGAAAGGCGGCGTTCAGGCCGCTACTACCGCAACACCCACAGTTGAATATCTAGTGGTTGCCGGCGGCGGTGGAGGTGGTTCAGGCAGAGGCGGTGGCGGAGGTGCTGGTGGAGTCTTAACAGGATCTACTGTTTTACTTCCTTCAACAGTGTATTCTTTTACGGTTGGCGCTGGGGGTGCTGCTGACTTAAGCGGCTCAAACAGTACAGGCTTTGGTAATACTGCTACTGGTGGCGGCAGAGGGGGCGGCGAAGGCGGTTACGGTGTCAGCCTAAATGGGGCCGGCGGCGGATCTGGGGGCGGCGGCGCTGCCGACACAGGCACAGGCGGGTCTGGAACATCAGGTCAGGGCTTTGCAGGCGGAAGTGCTCTAATCGGGTTGCCAAGCTATTTAGCTGGCGGTGGTGGTGGCGCTAGTGGGGTTGGCGCAAATGCAACAAGCGGTGCTTGCGGAAATGGCGGCGATGGCGTTGCTTCGTCTATAACCGGAACGTCACTAACCTATGGTGGTGGCGGTGGCGGATCGGGTAATGGCGGAACGCCGGGGTCTGGCGGCGCGGGTGGTGGCGGCGCAGGCACTGTTACAGGTGGAGCAACTGGTGGCTCAGGGACTGTTAATACAGGTGGTGGCGGGGGCGGAGGTGCTGGCACCGTGAGTCGCGGTACTGGAGGCGCTGGTGGTTCGGGTATAGTCGTCATTCGTTATGCAGATACATATCCAGCAGCAAGTGCAACAACTGGTTCACCAACAATAACTGTTGCAGATGGGTATAGAGTATACGAGTGGACAGCCAGTGGTTCAGTGACCATGCCTGCAGCAGTGGCTGCTACCGCTGGATTAGGATGGGTTCTTGTTGGTAATATCAAAGGTGCTGCTGGTGCTTATGCTGCTTTGGGTTATACAGGTAGTGCTGGTGCAAATGGTAATACTGGAACACAAGGTAATGTTGGATTTACTGGTAGTTCGGGATCCGGCGGCAGTGGATCATCTACAGGCACAACAACTACATTTACTATATCAAATATTACCGCATCAACAAGTACCACAACTGGTGCATTGGTAGTTACCGGTGGTGTTGGCATTGGTGGAGATGTATATGTAGGTGGCAATATATACATTCCAAATAATAACACTGGTTTGGTTGGGGGCGCAAACAGGTCTAATGGTATCATAGTTTCTGCCAAAATCTATGCTTCGTACAATGGACTACGTTCAGCAAATTATATTGTTCAATATAGTGATGATAACAGTACTTGGACAACTGCTTTTGGTGGAGTCATGAGTAATAATTCTAGTTACGGTGAACAACTTGGTACAGTAACAACTGGTGGCTCAGGTACCGTTGGAAATGGCAGTTATGGAAGTCACCTCTATTGGAGATACGTTGAAGGATCAGCGGTAGTCTCGCACCATCCGAGGACTTCTCGTATTACATTGATTAGTTCAACAGGTGTATCTTATAATCTTATAGTATATGTAGCAGATAATACTTCTGATTCCGGCGAATACCAAATTGGTACTGTTACTGGTACACTACCAACTGGATATAATGGATCTGCAACTACTTTCTTATATAACGGCACTACCTGGCAATCAACACCTATATCAATAATTGGTGATCTTAATGTTAGTGGAGTTATTTACAGAAATGGTATAGCAGTAGGATATGGTTATACTGGTAGTGCTGGTGCAAATGGTAGTACCGGCACACAGGGCAATGTTGGATTTACAGGTAGTGCTAGTACTGCTACAGGTTATACTGGTAGTCGAGGTATTGCCGGAGTCACAACCACAACCACAGTGGCGGCAGTGACCAATATAGTGGGTACTACTAGCACATACACACTAATACCGGGATATACCAACAAAGATTATACTGGTGCCATAAATGACGCATATACCACAGATAATGGCGATTTATATGTATGGAAAGGCGGCCCAGCCAGTGCAATAACTCCAACACCCACAGTTGAATATCTGGTAGTCGCAGGTGGCGGAGCAGGTGGTACTGTCAGGGGCGGTGGAGGTGGCGCAGGCGGTGTTTTGAATAGTACTGCAACTGTCACCGCCGGTGTTGCATATGTAATAACAATAGGTGCTGGAGCAACTTCTACTACATCACCAGGGGATCCGGTGCGTGGAGATAATAGTACAATAACAGGAGACCTTACACTTACAGCTATAGGTGGCGGCGGTGGCGGTTCAGAGGATCAAGCAGTTAGTGCTAACCAAGGTGGCGGTTCCGGTGGCGGGGGATGTGGTATGTACGCCATCGCCGGTGGTTCTGCTACAGTTGGCCAAGGTAATGTAGGTGGAAATGCTGTTTATTCTTCACCAAATTATGGTGCTGGTGGTGGTGGTGGTTTTTCTGCTGTTGGTGGTAACGGAACATCAACTACTGCTGGAAACGGTGGTGCTGGTATAAATTGGCAAACGCTTGGCACTTTCTACGCCGGCGGCGGAGGTGGCGGAACATATAATGGCGGAACACCCGGTACTGGTGGTGCCGGTGGTGGTGGTGCCGGTGGTGCTAGTGGCACTAATGGTGTTTCTGGCTCTACTAACACTGGCGGTGGCGGTGGCGGTGGTGGAGGCCCAGTTGGTCGAGGCGGTAATGGCGGTTCGGGTATAGTAATTATTCGTTATGCAGACACATATGCAGCAGCAGCATCTTCAACCGGTGCAACATACACTGTAGCAGGCGGGTATAGAGTATACAAGTGGACAGCCAGTGGTTCAGTGACCATGCCCGCCACAGTAGCAGCTAATCCAGGATTAGGATGGGTTCTTGTTGGTAATATCAAAGGTGCTGCTGGTGCTTATGCTGCTTTGGGTTATACAGGTAGTGCTGGTGCAAATGGTAGTACTGGAACACAGGGTAATGTTGGCTTTACTGGTAGTACTGGTACGCAGGGCAATGTTGGATTTACTGGTTCAACTGGAACACAGGGTAATGTTGGCTTTACTGGTAGTACTGGTACACAGGGAAGTGCGGGATTTACAGGCAGTGCAGGTGCTGGCTATACAGGTAGTGCTAGTACTGCTACAGGTTATACTGGTAGTCAAGGTATTGCTGGTACTGGCGGAAGTGGATCATCTACAGGTACAACAACTACATTTACTATATCAAATATTACTGCATCAACATCAAACAATTCGGGTGCATTGGTTGTCACCGGTGGTGTTGGTATTGGTGGTGTTTTATATGTTGGAGGTATCTATTCCGCACCGGTAACTGGTGCGCCTCCTACGGTTGAATACTTAGTAGTTGCTGGCGGCGGTGGTGGTGGTTCATGGAATTCAGGTGGTGGAGGTGGTGGAGGATTTCGTTCTTCTGTGCCAGGGGCTCCTTCGGGTGGAGGTGCAGCGGCAGAATCTACATTATCAGTAACCCCTGGAGAAAATATAATAGTTATTGTAGGTGGAGGTGGTGTAGGAGGACAATCATCAACAAATATACACCCAGAGGGAGTTGCTGGTACACAAGGATCTAATTCATCAATTGGTTCAATTATTAGTATAGGTGGGGGAGGTGGATCTGCTTATTCTGGAAGACCTGCTACCAGTGGTGGTAGCGGCGGGGGTGGGGGATATGGTACTGTTGGCGCAGGAACCGCAGGCCAGGGATATGCAGGCTGGGACGGTAGCACAGGAGACCCAATATATTCTGGTGGTGGGGGTGGCGGAGCAGGCGCAGCAGGAACTAGTTCTAACGGTGCTAATGGAGTTGCATCTTCTATAACAGGGACTTCTACTTATTATGCCGGGGGAGGCGGCGGTGGTGGTAATGAAGGCACCCCTGGTACTGGTGGTAACGGTGGAGGTGGTGGTGGTGGTTCGGGTAATCCTGGACCAGGCGTATCCGGAACTCCAAATACTGGTGGCGGAGGTGGCGGCGGTGGCAGCACGGGTCAGCATGGCGCGGGCGGAAATGGTGGCAAAGGCATTGTTATTATACGCTATTCAGATATATATACTGCCGCAACATTTACAGGAACTGCAACTGTAACTGTATCTGGTGGATATCGAACATATATTTTTACTGATTCTGGAACTATTACTTTTAATACGTCGGGTACTGCAAATTTTGTTACCGCATCAACAAGTAGTACAACCGGTGCATTGGTAGTAACCGGCGGTGTTGGCATCGGTGGTAATTTATATGTTGGCGGAACAATTTACAGAAATGGTATAGCAGTAGGATATGGTTATACAGGTAGTGCTGGTGCAAATGGTAGTACCGGCACACAGGGCAATGTTGGATTTACAGGTAGTGCTAGTACTGCTACAGGTTATACAGGTAGTCGAGGTATTGATGGAACTGGTGGCGGTGGATCATCTACAGGTACAACAACTACATTTACTATATCAAATATTACTGCATCAACTTCAAATAATTCAGGTGCATTGGTAGTAACCGGTGGTGTTGGCATCGGTGGTGTTTTATATGTTGGAGGCATCTATTCCGCATCTGTTGGTGGGGTATCTACTGTAGAATACCTAGTAGTTGCTGGCGGTGGAGGCGGTGGACAAGGACGGGGAGGAGGCGGTGGTGCTGGCGGATTAATTTATAATAATCAATATTCAGTAACTCTTGGACAAATATACACCGTAACTATTGGAGCAGGCGGAGCAGGATCAACATCTGCATCTGCGGCAGGTGTAAATGGATCAAATAGTGTATTTAATAGCTTGACAGCAATAGGTGGTGGTGGCGGTGGAAGTCAAAGCGCATCAAGGGCTGGCGTTGCCGGAGGATCAGGCGGTGGTGCAGGAGATGATAGTAGTGGACCATATGCTGGAGGGGCTGGTACATCTAGTCAAGGATTTGCCGGCGGTAGTGGTTCAGCAACTGCGGCCCGAGAAGCCGGCGGCGGTGGAGGTGGTGCTGGTGGTGTTGGTGCGGCAGGCGTTGCAGGTACCGGTGGCACAGGCGGAAACGGTGGTAGCGGCCTTCAATATAGTATATCAGGATCAGCAACATATTATGCAGGTGGTGGTGGAGGTGGATCAGGATACGGCGGTGGAGCAATTGGCGGAACTGGTGGATCAGGCGTAGGTGGTAATGGTTCTCAAAATGGGGCAAGTGCTGCTACAGTTGGAATTATTAATAGAGGTGGTGGTGGCGGTGGTGGAACATACTATGCTCCTTATAACGCAGGTGCCGCGGGCGGCTCTGGTATAGTTGTTATTCGTTATCCTGACACTTATGCAGCAGCAACATTTACAGGAACTGCAACTGTAACTGTATCTGGTGGATATCGAACATATATTTTTACTGATTCTGGAACTATTACTTTTAATGGGTCAGGTACTGCAAATTTTGTTACCGCATCAACAAGTAGTACAACCGGAGCATTGGTTGTCACCGGTGGCGTAGGCATTGGTGGTGATTTATATGTGGGTGGAATTATTTACAGAAATGGTATAGCAGTAGGATATGGTTATACTGGTAGTGCTGGTGCAAATGGTAGTACCGGCACACAGGGCAATGTTGGATTTACAGGTAGTGCTAGTACTGCTACAGGTTATACTGGTAGTCAAGGTATTGCCGGAGTCACAACCACAACCACAGTGGCGGCAGTGACCAATATAGTGGGCACTACCAGCACATACACACTAATACCGGGATATACCAATAAAGATTATACTGGTGCCATAAATGATGCATATACCACAGATAATGGAGATCTATATGTATGGAAAGGTGGCCCAGCCAGTGCAATAACTCCAACACCCACAGTTGAATATCTAGTAGTTGCTGGTGGGGGCGGTGGTGGTTTCCGAGGCGGAGGTGGAGGTGGTGCTGGTGGATATCTAACAACATCAGGATTTGCAGTTGCTGCTGGCACAGCAATTACAGTAACTGTTGGTGTAGGTGGCCCTGGTGGAACATCTTCAGATGGCACCAATGGAACAAATTCTGTATTTTCAACAATAACCTCAATCGGCGGAGGTGGAGGTGGTGCTGGTAATGGAGCAGGCAAAACTGGTGGTTCTGGTGGTGGCTGTGGAAAAGATGCAAATTCACAAGGAGGGTTAGGAACAAGCGGACAAGGAAATGCAGGAGGTAGTGTCCTTGGTAGTTCTTACTATGGTGCTGCTGGTGGAGGCGGTGCTGGTGCGGTCGGTGGTAATGGTGGTACTGGTGAAGCTACAGGCGCTGGAGGCAATGGTTTAGCTTCTTCAATTACTGGTTCGTCAGTGTATTACGCCGGTGGTGGAGGTGGTAGTAGTAATCCAGGGTCGGGTGCCGGTGGTCTTGGAGGAGGCGGCGCTGGAGGTACTACTGGTGTGGGTTTTGCTGGAACAGTAAATACTGGTGGTGGTGGTGGCGGAGGTTTATGGTATGACAGTGGCGGCGGCGCTGGTGGTTCGGGTATAGTCGTCATTCGTTATGCAGATACATATCCAGCAGCAAGTGCAACAACTGGCTCACCAACTATCACAACTGCAGGCGGATACAGAGTTTATAAGTGGACCAGTTCGGGTTCAGTGACCATGCCCGCCACAGTAGCAGCTAATCCAGGATTCGGATGGGTATTAGTGGGTAATATCAAAGGTGCTGCTGGTGCTTATGCTGCTTTGGGTTATACAGGTAGTGCTGGTGCAAATGGTAGTACCGGAACTGGCTATACAGGCAGTATTGGTCCAATTGGTTATACTGGTAGTACTGGCACACAGGGTAATGTAGGTTATACTGGTAGTGCAGGTTCAACTGGCACACAAGGTAGTATTGGGTACACAGGTAGCCGTGGCGTTGATGGCGTTACTACAACAACTACCGTGGCAGCAGTAACTACTATAGTTGGTACAACTAGCACAACAGCCGGTATACCTGGTTTTTCAACTAAAATTTATTACGGTTCATTAAATGATGCGTATACTCTTACAAATGGAGACTTATATGTTTGGAAGGGTGGCGATACTGCTGGCATTATCAACGTTGAATATCTAGTAGTAGCTGGAGGTGGCGCTGGTTCAGATACTGGTGGTGGTGGCGCAGGCGGATATCGTTCTTCTGTAGTTGGCGAACTATCAGGTCGTAACTCTCCTGCAGAAGCTGTGCTCAGTGTCACAGGTACTACTTACGCCGTAACAGTTGGTGCTGGCGGTGGAAATGGCGGTCTTAATAATTCAGCAACACCCGGTACTTCTGGCTCAACTTCATCGTTTGGTACAATAGTATCTATTGGTGGCGGCTACGGTGGTGCTGGCTTTGCAAATGACAGTACGTCTAACGGAGCCATTGGCGGTTCAGGTGGTGGTGGCTCAACACGGGCAACGTCAAATATTCAACGCTTCGGTTCTACTGGAACTACGGCACAAGGATTTGCAGGTGGCGCCAGTGAACCAAACAACTGGACGGGTGGTGGAGGTGGAGGTGCTGGTGGTGTAGGTGGCAACGCCACTGGTGACAACACTCCGGACTCTGCAAACAGTGCTGGTAATGGCGGAGTGGGAATACAATCATCGATATCAGGAACCGCAACATATTATGCAGGTGGTGGTGGTGGTGGTGGTGGCAATATAAGCACAGGCCTTGGCGGCAATGGTGGCGGTGGTGCAGGAGAAGCATATGGCTCACGAGCCCCCGGAGCAGGAACACCTAATACAGGTGGTGGTGGCGGTGGTATTTGGGAAAATGCACAGGCAGGTGCAGGCGGCTCTGGTATTGTAATTATTCGATATGCTGATTCCACTCCAGCTGCGCCGGCAACTACAGGTAGTCCAAACATAACTGTAGCAGGCGGATATAGAGTTTACAAATGGACCACAGTAGGTAGTGGTTCTATAACATTCCCAACAGTCACTCCGGTAACTGGTCAAGGTTGGATTCTTGTTGGAAATATCCGGGGAACATCAGGCTACACAGGTAGTGCAGGTGCCCAAGGTCCAGCCGGCGGATATACTGGTAGTATTGGATCAACTGGTACACAAGGTAATGTTGGATTTACAGGTAGTGCGGGTACTGGCGGAAGTGGATCATCTACAGGTACAACAACTACATTTACTATATCAAATATTACTGCATCAACTTCGACTACCACCGGTGCATTAACTGTTGCAGGTGGTGTTGGTATTGGAAATAATTTATATATAGGTAATAATATCAGTGTTGTTGGAAATAGTAGTATAACCGGAAACGAAAACGTAACTGGTATATTAAATGTAGTTGGTTCTCCGACATCATTAACATCGCCATCAACTATTGAATACCTAGTAGTTGCCGGTGGAGGTGGTGGTGGTGGATATATTGGCGGAGGTGGTGGTGGCGGTGGATATAGAACTGCTGCAGGATTTGCAGTTTCATCTACTGCTCCAATTACAGTAACAGTCGGCGCAGGCGGTACTGGCGGAGTAGTTAATGGGGCCGGAACACAAGGCTTAAATTCTGTCTTTAGCAACATAATATCAATTGGTGGCGGCGGCGGCGGTGGCGGTGAGGGCCAAGTTGCCACATCAGGTGGTTCTGGTGGTGGTCAAGGACGAGCAGGTATGGGCAGTGCAATTGGAATAGGCACTGGTGGTCAAGGTAATGATGGTGGTCCTGGTAATAGTGGCACAGGTGGCGATGGTTATGGTACAGGTGGCGGTGGAGGCGGCGCAAGTGCAGTTGGTGGTTACGCTATTGGTAGTACTGGCGGTGCCGGAGGCGACGGCACAACGTCATCTATATCCGGAACTAGTGTTACTTATGCAGGCGGCGGGGGAGGCGGAGCGTTTCAGGGTACCGGCGGCACAGGCGGTACAGGTGGTGGTGGAAATGGCGCTAGCGGTAACGGTGATTATCCGGTTGCCGGCACAGCTAATACAGGTGGCGGTGGTGGTGCAGGCGGTTATCCAAATAATAATAACGGAGCAAACGGCGGCAAAGGTATTGTTGTTATTCGTTATGCCGATACATATGCAGCAGCAGCATCTTCACCTGGTGCAACATACACTGTCACAGGCGGATATAGAATATATAAATTCACTACTAGTGGAAGTATTACTTGGCCAGACACAACTCAAAATAGTACAAGTCCTACAACCGGAGCATTAATAGTAGGTGGTGGTGTTGGTGTTGCTAAAGATGCATTTATTGGTGGCAATCTCAATGTTGGTGGAAACTTATACCAAAATGGCGTTCTATTTACAGGTGGTGGTGGAGCATCTACAGGTACAACAACTACATTTACTATATCAAATATTACCGCATCAACAAGTAGTACAACCGGTGCATTGGTTGTAACCGGCGGTGTTGGTATTGGTGGTAACGTATATGTAGGTGGAACAATTTACAGAAATGGTATAGCGGTAGGATATGGCTATACAGGCAGTATTGGTCCAATTGGTTATACTGGCAGTACAGGAACACAGGGTAATGTTGGATTTACTGGTAGTACTGGTACGCAGGGTAATGTGGGCTTTACTGGTTCAACCGGTACGCAAGGTAATCTTGGCTATACAGGTAGTGCTGGCACAGGTTACACAGGTAGTACAGGTACACAGGGCAGCGTTGGTTTCACTGGTAGTACTGGCACACAGGGTGTAATTGGTTACACAGGTAGTATTGGATCAACTGGTACACAAGGCAGTGTTGGCTATACAGGTAGTGCTGGAACTGGCGGGGGTGGAACTGGAACTGGATATACAGGTAGTATCGGACCTATAGGCTATACAGGTAGTGCCGGAACCGGAGGTGGCGGCGGTTCTGGTGGCGTATCTGTGGGAACTACTGCTCCTGTATCACCAACCGAAGGAGCTCTTTGGTACATAAGTGACATTGGGGTGTTAGCAATGTATATAAATACTGGAAATGGATATGCTTGGTTAGATATTGCGGGCAAATATATAGTAGATCTTTCTATCTATAATGCATCATTGAATCCGTTTGTTGGATTATTTGAAGAATTATCACCATTATTATTCATAACATTAAAAGATTAAAAAAAGGATAGAGTATGACAATAACATATAAAGTTTTAGGGCAGGTTAATCCTGTTGCAAATACTTTAACAAATGCATATATAGCACCAAGCCAAGCAGTGGTGTCAACTATTAGTGTATGTAATACTGGTACTTCTGCTAGTTATAGAATAGCAGTACGTGTAGGAGGTGCTGTAATAGACCCTAAACACTATATAGTATATAACACCGTAGTTGATGGAAGCGATTCGGCATATTTAACTTTAGGATTAACTTTAGGATCTACTGATGTTGTTAGTGTTTATGCCAGTACTTCTACTTTAAGTTTTAATATATTTGGAAGCGAGATTAGTTAATCATGTCTGTTAAAATAGCCACTCGATCACTCGGTATACGTAAAAATAGATCGTTAGCCTATAGCAACATACTTTCAAGTGATTCCAGTAATGAAAGCGCAGCCTGGACTCGGCCTGCTGACTGGGTAGCATTACCTACGATTACAAGTTCAGATCATAAATTTGTAGGGTTACATGCGGTCTATGAAAATTCTCCTAATTTTTGTACTGTAAGATGTACAATGTCAAGTTCTGGTACTTTTTTAATAGATTGGGGAGATGGTACCACTACTACAGCAGCAAATAATACATATCAAAGTCATTCGTTTCAATATACTAATACTGCATTTAATGGAACAATTTCTACTAGAGGATATAAACAAACTATAATTACTGTTACACCGATAACAGGAAATATCACAGCATTATATATCTATAATAGACCAAATGCCAGTGGTACAACACTTGCAGGTGTATCTACTTCTAAACTAACAAGATACAGCACCGGTTGGTTGGATATATCATTAGCACTACCTTATTGTACAACGCTATCATTTACTGACATATCTAGTACAGAAAATCGTCTATTAGAACAAGCAAGGATATATAAAGTATCAGACAGTATGACTTCATATGGAAGTCTATTTAGACATTGTATAGCTTTTAGATCACTACCAGTTCTATATCAAGGAACTAGTATGGTAGATTTTAACTATATGTTTGAATACTGTTTTAGTTTAAGAGATATACCCTCAGTTTTAGATTTTACTAAAATTACAACTACAAATCAAATGTTCCAATGGTGTCTTAGTTTAAGAAGTGTGACAATTTCCTTACCAAAAGTTACAAATGCTGATAGTATGTTTTGTACTTGTAAAAGATTAAAAGAAGCAAATATAACAAATTGTGGTGCCGGTTTAACTGGTGGTAATAGATTTAATGCCAGTAGTATGTTCAGCAGTTGCTATAGTTTAAATTCAGTAACTATGGATAATGCAAATAATATAAACTATTTAAATAGTACCTTTACTCAATGCTGGAATTTACAGACAGTTAGAATTTCTTATGGTATTGGTAATCTACTACAAACTGATTCTACTTATTATGCTTGTTATAGTTTAAAAAATGTTCCACTGTTGAATACTTCAAATGTATTTGGTATGAATAATATGCATGGTGAAAATTATGCTATAACTTATATACCAAGTTATGATACAGCAAATGTCACTGATATGCAGGGTACCTTTGCAGGTTGCAGATCGCTAACAGAGGCTCCTGTACTAACTAATACCGGTAAAGTAACTAATATGAATAGTATTTTTTCAACCTGCTGGACTTTAAGAAAAGATCCAGGGTATGACTATAGTAGTGTAACCAGTGCAGACAGCATGTTTAGAGACTGTAGAAACTTACGTTCTCTTACTTTGAATTTTCCAAAAAATCAAAATTTTAATAATGGTTGTAACAATTGTACCAATTTACTCAGTGTAACAATGACTACAGGAAAAGCAACAATGAGATATTTTACCAGTGCTTTTAGTAGTTGTCATTCATTACCTAATGAAAATTTTAAATGGACATTTACTACAGGTACTACAGCACAAACATATACGGGTAATATTTATATACAAGATCCAACTGGCCGCGGTGATGATCAGTCTGGCTGGATATATGCAGATACTCCCATTTGGAATATACGTGGCATGACCATAACAATAAGTGGAACCAGTCTAACTGATGGAGTAAATTACGATGGAGTTATCTCAGGATATACTAGTCCTACTACCTATTATATTATAGACACTGATGAATGGACACAGATAAGATTATCTACTACAAAAGGTGGTCCCCCAGCACCTGGATTTTCAAATCCAACAGGATTACTCACAGGTGGTTTAACATTTGTACTTGAGGGATTAAATATTCAAGATATGGATAGTATGTTCCAGTATTGTCATTCATTCCGTACCCCACCAATATTTCCACCTGAGATAACTTCTCCAAATGCTATTAGACGGGTTGATGGAATGTTTTATGAATGTATGAGCATTAATACTGCAACGGATTATTTCATTAATACAGCAAATATGTGGTATATTGGAAGTATTTTTAGACATTGTTACTCTTTAGAAAGAGCTCCAGCATTATTATGTGATTCTGCACTGGATATGAGTTATATGTATGAAAGTTGTTATGCATTGCAATATATACCAACTTATACCGCAACCAATGTAACCAGTTATAATAATTTTGCGTCTAGTTGTTATAATCTACATAAAGCACCAACAATGAGTCTATCTACTGTTAGTACAAATAATGGTGCAATGTTTGGAAGTTGCTATAGTCTAGTAGATGGCAGTGGTATAACTAATTCATATGCTAGTATAAATTTTGATAATGGCAATCTAAGTGGTACTTCATTGAATGCGATATATACTAATTTACCAACAACATCGGGTAAAAATATAAATGTAACCAATAACTGGGGATCGGTCTCTTCAGGATCTGCAGGCACATGGAATGCACCGCATACTCCAAGTATAGCCACAGCCAAAGGCTGGACAGTAAGTTCTTAAAGGATATATCATGGATGAAATAATAGTTGATGTTGATGATACCAGTGGATTTTATAGGGTAGATGAAGATATATTATGGTGGGCACCTAATGCAGTTTGGGCTCCAACTTATACTCTGTTGAGAGAAGAACATGAAACTTATACTTACCCAACTGCAGGCGGGTGGATATGGTGCAATACTGTGGCGGCAGCCGAATTGCATTTTAATAAAAAAATGCCAACACCTACCGAAGAAAAATCTAAAAAGGTATAATGATGATATTTCCATCGTCACCTTCGAATAATCAAACGTATATAGCACCTGATAATATAACATACAAATATAACAGTGCTAGAAACTTATGGATTAGAACATTTGACATAGGTGCCCTTGGATATACTGGTAGTATTGGATATACAGGTAGCACAGGTACACAAGGGGTGATTGGATTTACTGGTAGTTTTGGATATACAGGTAGTTTTGGATATACCGGCAGTCTAGGATATACCGGCAGTCTAGGATATACTGGATCAATAGGAAGTTTTACAGGAACTACTGCACAAGTTGTTAACATTACAAATATCACTGCTTCAACATCATATGATTCTGGGGCATTAATTGTATCTGGTGGTATTGGTGTTAAAGGATCTCTGAGAATCGGTGGCGTTATTGCTGATCCGTCAGGGGTAACTCCATTAATTGAGTATATGGTTGTAGCCGGCGGTGGTGGGTCTGGTAATGATACACCCGGGTGGGCTGGTGGCGGTGGTGCTGGAGGATTATTTTATCTCTCTACTGGCACAGTATCTCCGACTGTTGTTTATACCATTACTGTAGGATCAGGTGGTGCACCGTCGGCCAATGGATTAGATTCAGTTGCATTTGGTAAAACTGCATTGGGTGGTGGTGCTGGAGGTGTACGTAATACTACAAGAATCCCAGGATCTAATGGTGGATCAGGAGGTGGCGGTGGCAGTCCAACCTATTATGGTAATTTTGACTGGCCTGCGGGTATAGGATTGCAATCTACTAGTACAAGTGGTGGTTACGGCTTTGATGGCTCACTGGGTAATCATTATAATTACGGTAACATACCCGGTAATGGAGGTGGTGCTGGAGGTGCTGCTACTAGCGACTGGACCAATACAGGCTCCCCTGGAACTGGACGGTTATATTCACAATTTGGTATGTTTGGAACTGATGCTTCAAATAGTACTGCATCAGCTTCTGGTAAGGGATATTTTGCGGGTGGCGGTGGCGGTTCAAGTTCTGCTACTGTTCCTGGTGGCGGCGGCCTTACATCTAATGGTGCTCCTAATACCGGCGGTGGTGGTGGTGCCGGCCCTAGAAACGGAGGGTCTGGTATTGTTATTATTCGATTCTTAGCCTCATACTCTACTTCTTCCGTAAAAACTACAGGAAGTCCAACAGTAGTAACTACTGGTGGCTATAACATTTATGCATTTACTCAATCGGGCACAGTAACTTTTGGACCAGATACCAATGCTTCATCGACATCAACCACTACAGGTGCATTAGTTGTTAGTGGAGGAGTTGGAGTAGGTGGTAATTTATATGTTGGCGGAACAATTTATCAAAATGGTGTAGCGGTAGGTAGTGCAGGCACCGGCACAAGCGGAAGTTTTGATGGTTCATCTATAATAAACATTACTAATACTACAATTTCTACATCAACTACAACAGGTGCATTAGTTGTTAGTGGAGGAGTTGGAGTAGGCGGTAATATATATAGTAGTGGTAATATTAGTGTTAGTGGAAGTGGAAATAGCAATGTAAATGGTATTTTAACTGTGGCTGGTTCTTTCTCACCATTACCATCGCCATCAACTGTTGAATACTTGGTAGTTGCAGGGGGAGGTGCTGGCGGCCTAGGTAATAATACTGGTTATGAAACCGGTGGCGGCGGCGGCGGTGGGTTTTTATCTGATACATTTATACCTTCAGGCTCAACAACATATATTATTACAGTAGGTAACGGCGGTGCAACTGGGACCACTGGATCAAATTCATCAGTATTTGGACAGACAGCAATAGGTGGAGGACGTGGAGGCGGCCAAGCAAGTACTCCGGGCGGCATAGGTGGCGATGGTGGTAGTGGAGGCGGCGGTTGCCATCCTCAAACAGCTGGCGGCAAAGGTGTTTATCCTGGATCAACTTATATAAGTGCTGCCAGACAAGGTTATGATGGTGGAACTCCAAATGGTAATGGTGTAGGTGCAGGTGGTGGTGGTGCAGGTGGTGCTGGTGTGTATGGAGTTGGTGGTGTTGGTTTACAATCATCTATATCCGGAGCATCAACATATTATGCAGGCGGGGGGGGCGGCGGCGCAACTGGAGGAGCTGGTGGTGCCGGTGGCGGTGGTGCAGGTAGTAGTTCGCCTGTTGGAAATAATGGAACTGTTAACACAGGGGGTGGTGGTGGTGGCGCTAGTAGTTCTGGAAGTTCAGTCGGTGGTTCAGGCGGATCTGGCATTATTGTCATTCGTTATATTGACACTGCGGCACCAGCATCAGCGACAACTGGATCTCCAACATATACAGTAACCGGTGGATATAGAATTTATAAGTTCACTAGCAGTGGAAGTATTACTTGGCCGACTACAACTCAAAATAGCACAAGTCCAATAACTGGAGCATTAATAGTCAGCGGTGGAGTTGGTATTGGTCAAAATTTAACAGTTGGTGGAGTTATAAATGCTACTTACATAACCACATTCCCTGCTGGATCAAATGCCAGTTTGTTAATTGACCCAGATGGCGTTGGTGATTTAATTATCAGTACTGCCACTGAGGTTATTATCTATAGTACACTTACTTCAATATCACCTACAACCGGTGCATTAGTAGTAACAGGTGGTGTTGGTATTGGTAACAGTTTATATATAGGTAATAATGTTAATGTTAGTGGAAACAACAATGTAACTGGAAACGAAAATGTAATTGGTATATTAACTGTATCTGGTTTGCCAGCAGCACCGGTGTCTACAGTTGAAGTATCTGCTTGGGGTGGTGGTGGCGCTGCAGGTGGCACAGGAGGCGGTGACTTCTGTTACGGCGGCGGGGGTGGATTTGCACGATCAAATATATCAATAACAGCCGGGACTGTATATACTGTTGCTGTTGGTGGTGGCGGGCAGCTTGGTACTCAAGGATGTACTGTAGGTGTTGGCGGTATAGGTGGTACTAATGGCACTGCTTATGGTACTGGTGGTGCAGGAACACAAGCAGGAGACACTCCCTGCTCTGGTACAGGTGGCGGCGGCGGAGCTGCAAGTTTATTCTTAAATAGTTCTACTATTTTACTAGCTGCCGGCGGCGGCGGTGGAGCCGGTGGGCGTGAAGGCGGAGAAAATGGTACTGGTCAAGGCGGATCAGGTGGTCAGAACGGAAATAATGGTGATGGTAGTGGAGCAACCGGCGGGACAGCAGGAGCACAGACAACAACCATTGGACAATCTGGAACATTGATAGGTGGTGATCATAGTGGATCAGGCGGTGGAGGCGGTGGTTATCTTGGAGGCAATGCCGGTCTTAACCCAACTAGTGATGGTGCATCAGGTGGTGGAGGTGGTGGAGGTAGCAATTTTGGTACTACATCCACTGCAGGTGTATATCAACTTCGAGCCAATTCTACAGATTCGTTGTTATCAGGATACCCATCAGTTGCAGTAGGCGGCTCTTCTGGAAATGCTGGCGGATCTGGCATTGTTGTCATTCGTTATCCTGATACCGCTTCCACTGCAACATTCACAGGAACAGCAACTGTAACTGTGTCAGGTGGATATAGAATTTATAAGTTTACCGGCAGTGGAACTATCACTTGGCCGAGTACAAATCAAAATAGCACAAGTTCAACAACCGGAGCATTAATAGTCAGCGGTGGAGTCGGTGTTGGTAAAGACGTATTTATTGGTGGTACTTTAAATTCACCTCAACAAACAAAGGCATCTACTTCTACTGGAACTGTAGGTCAAATTTGTTGGGATGCAAACTATATATATGTGTGTACTGCAACAGATACATGGAAAAGAGCAGCCTTAACTGGCGGATATTAAAATGAGTCAGTTAAAATATTATAATACCTTAACATCACAATGGCAACCTATGGTTGTGGGTGCAACCGGTTATCAAGGCAGTCGTGGTTATCTTGGTAGTACAGGATATACAGGTAGTCAAGGATACGTTGGTAGCACAGGAACACAGGGTAATGTAGGTTATACTGGTAGTCGAGGTGATAAAGGTGACCGCGGTGATCAAGGAATTTCGGGTACAACTGGTACACAAGGTCCTCGAGGATTCACAGGTGATCAAGGCGTAAGTGTTATACTAATTGGTAGTACTACTACTGTTACTACATCTACTGTAGGATATGGAATGCCAGGTCAAGGCTGGATCAATACTACAGACGGCAATCTTTATTTTTGGAATACTCTTACAGTTAACTGGGAAAATATTGGACCAATTGTTGGCCCACAAGGTTTGCCTGGTGGAGAAGGTCCTCAAGGACAGCAAGGACCAAAGGGTGATACTGGTACACAAGGTATTACCGGTAATCAAGGTACAATAGGTATTCAGGGTATACAAGGCGCATTAGGTATTCAAGGAACCCAAGGTGTATTAGGTAATCAAGGTGTATTAGGTACACAGGGAACACAAGGTGTATTAGGTACACAGGGCACTCAAGGTGTATTAGGTAATCAAGGTGTATTAGGTACACAGGGAACACAAGGTGTATTAGGTACACAGGGCACTCAAGGAACACAAGGTGTTCAGGGAATACAAGGTACATTAGGTACTCAGGGCACACAAGGTACATTAGGTACTCAGGGCACACAAGGAGTTCAGGGCATACAAGGAGTTCAAGGTGAGCAAGGAGTTCAAGGTGAGCAAGGAGTTCAAGGTGAGCAAGGAGTTCAGGGCACACAAGGAGTTCAGGGCATACAAGGAGTTCAAGGTGAGCAAGGAGTTCAGGGTGAGCAAGGAGTTCAAGGTGAGCAAGGTATACTAGGTACACAGGGAACTCAGGGTGTATTAGGTACACAGGGAACTCAGGGTGTATTAGGTAATCAAGGAACTCAAGGTGTATTAGGCGTACAGGGCACTCAGGGTGTATTAGGTAATCAAGGAACTCAAGGTGTTTTAGGTACTCAAGGTACACAAGGCGTATTAGGCGTACAGGGCACTCAAGGTGTTTTAGGTAATCAAGGAACCCAAGGTGTTTTAGGTACACAAGGAACTCAGGGTATATTAGGTACACAAGGAACTCAGGGGGTATTAGGTAATCAAGGAACTCAGGGTATATTAGGTACTCAAGGAACCCAAGGTGTTTTAGGTACACAAGGAACTCAGGGGGTATTAGGTAATCAAGGAACTCAAGGTATATTAGGTACTCAAGGTACACAAGGCGTATTAGGCGTACAGGGCACGCAGGGTATATTAGGTAATCAAGGAACCCAAGGTGTTTTAGGTACACAGGGAACTCAGGGTATATTAGGTACACAAGGAACTCAGGGTATATTAGGTACACAGGGAACTCAGGGTATTTTAGGTACTCAAGGAACTCAGGGTATATTAGGTACACAAGGAACTCAGGGGGTATTAGGTACACAGGGAACTCAGGGTGTTTTAGGTACTCAAGGTCTGCAAGGTATAACTGGTAGTTTTACCGGTACCACTGAACAAATTGTATATATCACCAACACTACTACGTCATCATCAACTAATTCAGGAGCGTTAAAAGTTGTTGGTGGAGTTGGTATTGGTGGTAATTTATATGTCGGCGGGGAGATTGTAGCACAGAAATTAACTATCCAATATACAACAGTAACCACTACACTTGTAGAAACAGATGATATAATTCGGACTTTAAATACTACCAATGCATCAAACACTTTTTCAGGTGCTTTGCAAGTTGCCGGTGGTGCTGGTATTGGTGGTGCTGTTTATGCCAGTTCTTTATATGATTCTGGTAAACGTGTTGTAAATACCACCACAAATAATACAGGTATCGCTATCAACAATAATGAAATATCTACCATATATAATTCAGCAATATCTGATATTGTTCAAAGTGTAGAAGTTGGTGGTGCTGCAATTGCAGCAGCTTCTTCTTGGAAAACAAAAACCATTGTAGAAGTATTAGATACAATATTATTCCCAGATCAATATCCAACATATATTATACCTAGTATTTCACTAGCAGGAACCACCGGAATACGTGAAATTGGAACCAGTTTGTCACAGGCATTAACTCTTACTGCAACTAAAAATGACTCTGGTATATTTACACAATTAACACTATCCAGAGATGGAACACAAATATCCATAGTTTCTAGCCCAAGCTATAGTAGCAGTTCAACTATTGCAAACCAATACGGATATACAGATCCTAATAATCCAAATTATGTATATTCTTTATCATACACTGATTCAGTAACAGTAGTTAGTGGAAATACAAATTGGTCTGGTGTAGGAACATATTCTTCAGGATTGGCCAAACAAAATAATAAAGGAGTAACAGATACTCGTTCATTTGCAATAAGAAACACATCTGCACCCCAGTTAGGATCAACAATTAACAGTAGTAATATAACTGTTACAGGAATATATCCATATTTTTATGGTAAATCGAGTACTCCAATTACAGCAGCACAGATTGCCACTGCAATACAATCTAATTTAGGAACCAGGGTATTATTAGATGCAAGTGGTACTATAACAGTTACATATGCTGCATCTGCTGAATATGTTTGGATGGCTCATTATTCATCTTATACATCTAAAACAAAATGGTATAATTCAGAATTTAATAAAGGAGACATAGGTACAGGAAACTTTATTTTATCTCCAGTAACAAACTTAGTGACAACAACTAATTGGAGTGGAGTTTCTTATAAAATCTATATTAGTGATGTTGCTACAGTAACAGCCGGTGCAATTGAATTTAGAAATACTTAAAAAATAATATGTCAATCTTACTAAATGATAATTTAAATGTTGCAGCTTCTAAGCCGGTTGATAGTAGATACGGCCCATATAGTAGTACTTCTACCGCAGTATCTACACTATTACCATATCAACGATTTCAAGGATTGGTTGTTGGAATAATTCAAAGTACCATATTAACAGAATATTGGTTTAAAGACGGAATAACAGATTCTGATCTAATAGTAAAAGTTTCTGGAGCCGGAGGATACGGTAGTCAAGGTACACAAGGTACACAAGGTTATGGAGGATATGGTACTCAGGGTATACAAGGCGCATTAGGTATTCAAGGAACCCAAGGTGTACTAGGTACTCAGGGTATACAAGGTGCATTAGGTATTCAAGGAACCCAAGGTGTATTAGGTACTCAAGGTGTATTAGGTACTCAGGGTGTATTAGGTACCCAAGGTGTATTAGGTACTCAGGGTGTGTTAGGTACTCAGGGTGTATTAGGTACTCAGGGTGTATTAGGTACTCAGGGTGTATTAGGTACTCAGGGTGTATTAGGTACTCAGGGTGTATTAGGTACTCAGGGTACACAAGGAGTCCAAGGCACTCAAGGTGTATTAGGTACACAAGGAACCCAAGGAGTATTAGGCGTACAAGGCACTCAAGGTGTATTAGGTACTCAAGGAACCCAAGGAACACAAGGCATATTAGGTGAGCAGGGCATACAAGGTAATCAAGGCGTACAGGGTAATCAAGGCGTACAGGGCACTCAAGGTGTATTAGGTACACAGGGAACCCAAGGAGTATTAGGCGTACAGGGCACTCAAGGTGTATTAGGTACACAGGGAACCCAAGGAGTATTAGGCGTACAGGGCACTCAAGGTGTAATAGGTGAGCAAGGAGTTCAAGGTACCAATGGTAATCAAGGTTTACAAGGCGTTTTTGGTACTCAAGGAGTTCAGGGGGTATTAGGTACTCAAGGTATAACTGGTAGTTTTACCGGCACCACTGCTGAAATTGTATATATCACCAACGTAACATCTGCAACTTCTACTAGTTCTGGTGCTTTAAAAGTTATAGGTGGTGTTGGTATCGGTGGCGATTTGTATGTAGGTGGAGAAATAGTTGCTAAAAAATTAACTATTGAATATACAACAATAACCACTACTATAATCCAAAGCGATGATATAATTCAAACATTTAACAATACTAACTCAACATCAACCAATAGTGGTGCATTAATAATAGCAGGAGGAGTTGGTGTTGGGTTGGATATACATATTGGTGGTGCATTATACGCAAATACCACTAGTTATGTTAACGGATCTGAAATAATAACAACAGCTACTATTTCACAATTTGCTTATCTAAGTTCACAAGGTGTTATAGGCAATCAAGGTACACAAGGAGTGTTAGGTACTCAAGGTATACAAGGGTTTTTAGGTACGCAAGGTACACAAGGCGTAATAGGTGAACAAGGAGTTCAAGGCATCATAGGTGCACAGGGTATACAAGGTACTAATGGTATACAAGGTACTCAGGGCATTATAGGTGGTCAAGGCATACAAGGTACCGATGGTAATCAAGGTATACAGGGTAATTTAGGTATTCAGGGTAGCCAAGGCGTTATAGGTGGTCAAGGCATACAAGGATTTACTGGTAATCAGGGTATACAAGGCAGGCAAGGTATTCAAGGAATACAAGGTATTCAAGGATTCACCGGCAGTCAAGGCATTCAAGGATCAAATGGATTTGGTAATCAGGGTACGCAAGGTGTTCAAGGATCTGGTATACAAGGTACTGTAGGGATACAAGGCATGAAGGGAGAACCAGGAACTGGCACCGGAGGAGGCGGTAGTTATAACTTAGATGGCGGATATCCAAACACAAATTATGGTGGTATTTCCAAGTTGGATGGTGGCGGCGTAACTTGATAAATACCTCTGAGCAGCTATAAAAGGTAAAAATGGCAGTACAAATTCAATTTAGACGGGGAACGGCATATGAGTGGAATCATATAAACCCCACTCTAGCCGAGGCCGAAATGGGTATTGAAACTGATACCAAGTTATTTAAAATTGGTGACGGTACCTCTACTTGGACAGTATTAAATTACGGCGGAATACAAGGTTATACAGGTTCTCGTAGTACTGCTACTGTGAATCTAGCAGTTTCTAATGTTTTATATGTTAGTAAAAGTGGAAACGATGCTAATAACGGGCAATCATTAGCCAGTACAAAACTTACCATTAGATCGGCAGTAGCAGCAGCAACTACGGGTACTACAATTTTTGTTAAGAGTGGAGATTATACAGAAATTACTCCTATCGTAGTTCCAAAATTTGTTGCCATTGTGGGAGATAATTTAAGAACAGTTACCGTTAGATCTACCTTAACTACTCAAGATATATTTTATGTAAATAATGGGGCCTATCTTGCCAACATGACTTTTAAAGGGCATGAATCACCGGCTGCTGCTGTATCTTTCCCCATCGACAATAGTGCAGGCGTAATTTCTACCAGTCCATATATACAAAATTGTACCAGTATGACCACCGATGGTACAGGCTTACGTGTAGATGGTAATTTAGCATTAGGTACAAAGAGCATGATGGTTGATGCATTTACGCAGTATAATCAAGGCGGAATTGGTGTACATATGTTAAATGAGGGATATACTTCGTTGGTATCAGTGTTTACTATATGTTGCGATATAGGAGTTTTATGTGTATCTGGTGGATTTTGTTCAATTACAAATAGTAACAGTAGTTTTGGTAATTATGCTTTGTACGCAGATGGTGTCGGCGCCGTAAAATATACAGGTAATGTTAATGGATCTACTAACGCAAGAACTTTTACTATAAACAATTTAAATATCAAACCTAGTATAGGAGATGCATTAAGTTTTGGAGATGGAAATTATTATACTATTGCTTCAAGTACAGCACTTCAGGTAGGCAACGTTACTAAAGTATATCCTACTATTTTAAACGAAGATGCTACTCTAAGAAATGCTAGACAAACAATACTTGACGCTAAAACAAAATTACAAATATTAACTATTAATCATGTATTAGAAGCGTTTCCGGGATTTAGTTTTAATCAATTTAAATGTAGTAGAGATGTTGGATATATTATAGATGCTGTGTGTTATGATATGGTTTTAAATACTAATTATCAAAGTATAAAAGCAGGATCAAGTTATTATAGAATATCATCTTATTATGGTGCCGGTTCAGAATTAACTGAAACAATAGATGCAATTAATTTTTTAAAAACAAGGGTACTTGGGTTACTAACTCCAGCCACCCTTCCATGGACTCGAATTAATAATTTATTTGATACAATATTAGACATCATAACTAACGGATTGGGTGTTGTTCCTGCAATTAACTATAATGCTCCTACAGGAGCAAGTACATCAACTGTTAATGCGATAACTATATTACAGGCAAATAAAGATTTTATAGCAGAAGAAACTGTAGGATATATTAATAATTTTTCATATAATACTACAAGTTGTCATAGAGACACTGGATTAATAGTTGATTCTATAGCATTTGATTTGTTATATGGCGGAACCAGCCAAAGCACATTTGCAGGATTACAATATTGGAATCAAACTGGATATGTTGGAGACATTGCTAGAGAAATAACCACAACTAGTTATGCTATTGCTTATCTAAGAGATATAACAATTCCAATTGCTACTGCCGCTGCTGGCATCGATGCTGCTCCTACTATTACTACAGAATTGACTGGTAAATTTACCAGTTTATTATACGTTCTAAATCAAGGGTCAACAATAGGTGTAACTGATTTAATTATTCCTAATGGTGTTATCAGTACAACCACAAGTACTGTTGCTGCCTATAATGCTATTATATCTAATAAAACTACATTACAAAATAATACCATAGCATGGATCACTAGCAATTATCCTACCTTTGCATATAATACAGCAACATGTTATAGAGATGTTGGATATATTCTAGATAGTGTAGCATTTGATTTATTACATGGTGGTAACAGACAAAGTATAATGAGTGGTGTTTATTACTATGGATATAGTACCACCGCCACTGTAATTGCTAATGAAATACCACAAACCACTGCTGCTTATAATTTTATTAGGAATATTTCTGCAGATATTATTAAAGGTAAGTTAATAACATCAACATATCAAACAGTAGTTTCTCAAACTATAAGTTCTAATACCGGTACCTATATAGAAGTTGGATTGATCAATAGTAAGGTATCCACTATTACAAACATTATTAAATATGGACCTAGTGTTGCGCCTGCCCATGTACCAATTGGTCTTACTCCAAATACTTCTACAAATATCGTAAATTCGTTTAATTTACTGTTAGCAAATAGAGCATTTATACAAGCAGAAACTATTGCGTATGTTAATACCAGTTATGTTGGATTATCTTATAGCACCGCAACGTGTAAGAGAGATATCGGATATATTATCGGTGCTATGCGTTACGATATTCTGTATGGTGGAAATAGCCAAACAATATTTGCAGCAGAGGCATATTATGATGGCGGATCATTACAAATTTCTAATACTGAAAAATTAGCTAGTATTGCTGCATACTATCATATTGGAGATATATTAAAAAATATATTATCTAATATTGCAGTATCTCCAAAATACAGTGGCAGTACTCAAAATCTAATTGCAGCACCTCCTACTACATTAGCTGTAATTAATACCGCCACAGGATTGATCGGTATTGTTGCAAATTTAGTAGAAAATGATTATACAAGTATAGTGGGATTACAAAGTTCGGTGGGATCAGTTATTAACAACAATACTCCTGTGACTTTCCATACATATAGTCAAATTCAAAGTTCTGCACATAATTTTGAATGGATTGGTGCAGGTACTAATATTGATGCAGCATTACCATACCTTGGAGGGGAACCTCTAAGTAGTCATCAGGCAGTGGCCATTAATGGTGGTAAGGTATATTTTACAGGTACAGATCAACAGGGAGATTTTAGAATTGGAAATGACCTGGTTATAAATAACAGCGTAGGAACAATTTCTGGAAGAACCTTTACAAAAAGTTTGTTCGCAGTTTTAACGCCATACATTTTGGCGATAGGAAGATAAACATATGGCAACCGCAACATTACCCTTAAATTCATTTAAAACTAAAGCATTTGAATTAACCAGTGCTACACAAACAATTTATACAACACCAGAATTTATTACTACCATTGTTTTAGGAGCACAGGCTACCAATATTGGTACAACTCCTGTAACAGTAAAATTCACTTTGGTAAAAAATGCCACTGAATTTGTCATGTTAAAAGATTTTGAAATACCTGCAAATGATGCTTGTGAAGTTACCACTGGAAAATTGGTTATAGAAAGCGGAGCAAGTGTAACAGCCAGCGCTGGTGCAAATAACAGCGTTAACTTAGTTTTAAGTATATTAGAAACCAGCAATGAGTAAAAGTAGATTATTCAGCGGTAAGATAAAGAAATTACACGGCGGTAATCTCACCGTTGATCGCTACGAATATTTAGATGCAAGCCAAGCAGAACCAGATTTAGGATTACCTTCTTTAGATGGTAGTGTGCTAACTGGCTTTACTGCTACTTCGATACGTACATGGTCAAGCATATTAATTGCTAATACAAATACAGTTAGAATTTTATCAACACTTTCAAATTATGGATTTAATTCCCCTAATGCATTGTTTGTAGCGGGTGGAGTTAGTATTGGTGGAAGTTTAAATGTTGCAGGTAAGGCATATCTTAATAATGCTGAAGTTTTAACTACACAAAGTGGATTAACTAGCATATTGGGTATATCTGTTATTAATCAGACTTTGATCATTAATACAACTACAAATTCAACATCAACTAATTCAGGTGCATTAATTGTAATCGGCGGAGTAGGCATTGGTAGAGATTTATATGTTGGCGGCTCGTTAACTGTTAATGGTGCATTGGTACTTACAACTTCTTCTATAGGAAATTCAGCAGTAACCTCAATAATTGCAGGAACTGATACCGCAGTTAGTACCAGCACTGGTCCTGTTACTATTTGGAACACAAGTACATTACAAACCGTTACTGGTAGAGGTGCTACAACTACTAATGCAATTAATATTATTAACGGTACAAATTCTACATCAACTACTACAGGTGCATTACAAGTCGCAGGTGGTGTTGGTATTGGTGGAGATTTATATGTTGGCGGAAATATTGTTGCTCAGAAATTAACTATCCAGCTGACTACAATAACAACTACTAATGTAGTAACTGATGATATAATATCAACCTATAATACAACAGATTCTGTATCAACGTATTCGGGTGCGTTAGTTGTTGCCGGTGGAGTTGGTATTGGTAAAACGTTGTACGTCGGTGGAGATATATATTCTCAAGGACAAAAAGTAGTAACAACTGCTACTATTAATCAATTTGCAAATCAAACTACAATCACAGCAGGTACTGATATTGCAGTAAGTACCAGTACTGGAAATATTATAATTTCAAATACCAGTACATTACAAACAGTAACTGGTAGAGGTGCTACAACTACCAATACAATATCAATAACTAATACTACAAGTTCCACATCAACTACTACAGGTGCATTACAAGTTACCGGTGGTGTTGGTATTGGTCAAGATTTATACGCTGGTGGAGACATATATACTCGCGGTCAAAAGGTAATTACTACTGCCACTGTTAATCAATACTCAAATCAAACCACCATTTATGCAGGTACTGATACCGCAGTAAGTACCAGTACCGGAAATATTACTATTTGGAATACTAGTACATTACAAACTATTACTGGTAGAGGTAATTCGACTACTAACACTATAATAATAAACAATGATACAACTGCATCATCAACTAATACAGGTGCATTGATTGTTGCAGGTGGTGTTGGTGTTGGTAACAATTTATATGTAGGTGGTAATTTAACTGTTAAGGGAGCATTGGTACTTACAACTTCTTCTATAGGAAATTCGGCAGTAACTTCTATAACTGCGGGAACTGATACCGCAGTAAGCTCTAATGTTGGTCCTGTTATAATTTGGAATACAAGTACATTACAAAGTGTTACCGGTAGAGGTAATTCAACTAATAACCCAATATTAATAACAAATACTACTATTTCAACTTCATCAACTACTGGTGCTTTACAAGTTGTCGGAGGAGTCGGTGTTCAAGGAGATTTGTACGTTGGTGGAAAAATAATTGTAGGTAATAATACATTGGATTCTAACACAGCAACCTTTGTTAATATGGTTGTTACTGGAAATAATATTTCTAATTCAACTACTACAGGTGCATTAGTAGTAACTGGTGGCGTTGGTGTTGGATTGGATTTATATGCTGGTGGTGACGTATACACTCGCGGTCAAAAGGTAATTACTACTGCCACTGTTAATCAATACTCAAATCAAACCACCATTTATGCAGGTACTGATACAGCAGTTAGTTCTAATTCAGGTACTAATATTACTATTTGGAATACTAGTACATTACAAACTGTTACAGGTAGAGGTAATTTAACTAGTAACTCAATACGTATTATCAATACTGCTAGTTCAACATCAACAACCAATGGCGCTTTAGTGGTTGATGGGGGTGTTGGTATTGGTGGTAATTTAAATGTTGGCGGTAATCTCAGTGTTGCCGGATCATTCATAATCACAACATCTTCAATTACTTCCTATGTAACTCCTACAGTAATAACAGCAGGTACTGATACCGCAGTAAGTACCAGTACCGGAAATATTACTATTTGGAATACAAGTACATTACAAAGTGTTACTGGTAGAGGTAATTTAACTAGTAACTCAATACGTATTGCTAATACTGCTAGTTCAACATTAACAACCAACGGTGCATTGGTAGTTGATGGTGGTGTTGGAATTGGTGGTAATTTAAATGTTGGTGGGAACCTTAGCGTCGCTGGGTCATTCATAATCACAACATCTTCGATTACTTCCTATGTAACACCTACAGTAATAACAGCAGGTACTGATACCGCAGTAAGTACCAGTACCGGAAATATTATTATTTGGAATACTAGTACATTACAAACTGTTACTGGTAGAGGTAATTCAACCAACAATGCAATTTTAATTACTAATGCCACATCTGCAACTAGCACTAATTCAGGTGCGTTACAAGTTGTCGGTGGCGTTGGTATTGGTGGATCATTGTATGTTGCAAGTACTAGTTATATTGGTACTGGAACTATTCTTACCAGTATCGATCTACAGACAGTAACTTACACTGCTGCATACCTAACCAACGATCCAACATCTGTAAGCGGATTATCAACCGTTGCCGGAACTACTACTACATATGGTACATACGATTTTGGTACAGTTACAGATGTTCAAACTTTCAACGACTATAACACAGGAACTAATACAGGATTCTACAGTATTCACGATGCGGCCACTGTCCCAGGTGCTATAACCTATATTGGATTTACTGGAGTTGCGGATTTTAATCGTTTTGTATTAAACATCAACTATACCTCAAGTTCTGGACATACACAGGAAATTGATCTATACAATTGGGTAACACAGGCTTGGGATACATTTACCACATATTCTGGATCAACTAATTGGTTCCAATTCATCGAAGGTGTTATTAATCCTGCTCCATATATTTCCAGTGGAAAAGTTTGGGTTAGAATTTACCATATATCTTTTGGTAATACCAGTCACAGAACATGGATTGATTATGTTGCCCTTGAGAAGAGTGTACAAGGTGGACAAGGTCCCCGTGGTCCTACAGGTGCCACCGGTGCTCAAGGCATTCAGGGTCTTACAACTACAACTACCAGCACATTTGTATTTGCTAACACATCAGCCAGTACTGCCACTGTAACAGATAATGCTGTTTACATTGCTGGTGGTTTAGGAATTGGTAAATCTTTATTAGTAACTGGTGAAGCAATATTCCAAAATAACGTAACCTTTTCTGGTACAACTACATTTGTTTTAACTACTAATACTGTTTATACTGATAATATTATTGAATTACATTATCCAAATATACCCGGTAATACATGGTCAGTTAATGATTTAAAAGATATTGGATTCCGTTTCCACTACTATGACACTGTAGATCGTAATGCTTTCTTAGGTCGTGATAATGCCACAGGATATTTAGAATGGGTCAGTAGCGGAGTTGAGGACAGTACCAGTACTGTAGCAGGCACATTTGGAATATTTAAAACTGGTAGCATAATACTAGCAAATACTACTGCTTCTAACAGCACATCAACTGGCGCATTAACAGTAGCAGGTGGAATAGGCATTGGCGGTGATGCATGGATAGGTGGCGACATCTATACCCAAGGTCAGAAGGTAATTACTACTTCTACTGTCAATCAATTTGCAAATCAAACTACGATTTATGCAGGTACTGATATTTCAGTAAGTACCAGTACTGGAAATATTACAATTTCAAATATCAGTACATTACAAAGTGTTACTAGCAGAGGTAATTCAACCAACAATACAATTTTAATTACCAATTCCACACCTGCAACTAGTACAAATTCAGGTGCGTTACAAGTTGTTGGTGGCGTTGGTATTGGTGGAAATTTAAATGTTGGTGGGAACCTTAGCGTTGCCGGATCTTTGATAATTACCACATCTTCAATTACTTCCTATGTAACACCTACAGTAATAACAGCAGGTACTGATACAGCAGTAAGTACCAGTACCGGAAATATTACTATTTGGAATACTAGTACATTACAAACTATTACTGGTAGAGGAGCAACTACTAATAATGCTATACGCATATCTAATACTTCTAGTTCAACTTCTACTACAACAGGTGCATTGGTAATCGATGGTGGTGTTGGTATTGGTGGAGGATTAGTTGTTGGCGGTAAGGTAACTGCTACTAGCATTACTCTTACTGGTCTAACACTAAATCGTGTTCCGTTTGTAAGCACAAATGGTTTGTTGATTGACAATGCAAACTTCTATGTTGATAACGGAAATGCATTATTTTATGCAGGCGGCGGCGGAGCATACATAGGTGGAACAGGTGGGTATGGAACAGTATCTGCAACCCGTGGATTTATTAATTCAGCTGATGTTCTAGGATTTGGTGCAAAGTTAAATGTTACCGGTGGCTCCTATCTTAGCGGTAATTTATATATTACTGGTTTATCAACTTTAACAAATACTACATCTGCTACATCAACAACTACCGGTGCTTTACAAGTTGCAGGCGGGGTTGGTATTGGTGGTGCATTATATGTTAATAATTCTATAAAAGTAGGATATGATACAGTTGTAGGACAATCAAATTCAACCACTAATGGTGCCCTGCAGGTAGTAGGCGGGGTTGGTATTACTGGTAATTTAAATATTGGTGGAACTTTTAATGCAGCATCAGTACAAATAAATGGGCAAAGTGTTGGCTTTGGGTATGCTGGTAGCGTTGGATATACTGGTAGTACAGGTACGCAAGGTGTTGTTGGTAGTACAGGATACACTGGTAGTGCTAGTACAGCAACTGGTTATACTGGTAGCCGAGGACCAAATGGCAATGATGGTACCAGTGTTACAATTATTGGCAGTACCAGCACCGCAACAACATTGGCATTTAGCACACTTGATCCTTCGCCGGTAAGAGGTGATGGTATTATTGTTACCTTTAATGGACATCTTTGGACCTATACAAGTGCTACCGGAGGTGCTTCGGTCTTTGGATTTGTGGATGTTGGTATTATAGTTGGTTATACCGGTAGTATAGGTCCAGCAGGTGCAGGTTATACAGGTTCAATTGGTACTCAAGGTAATCTCGGATTTACTGGGTCTGCTAGTACCGCTACAGGATTTACAGGTAGTAGGGGATATACGGGTAGTCAAGGTGATTTTAGCAGTGCTATACAGGTTATTAATACACAATCTGTTACCAACTATACTTTACAGCTAACAGATGCAGGAAAATTAATTAGTTTTACTAATGCTTCTCAAACTGTTGTTACTATTCCAGATGACAGTACTACTAATTTTGCTGTTGGACAGCGTATAGATATAGAACAATACGGATATGGCCCTGTTGTTATCAGTGCCGGTTTAGGAGTATTACTACGTACTACAGATAGCCCTATATTGAATAATCAATATGGCATTGGTACATTAATTAAAATAGGTCCTTATGAATGGACTTTTGCTGGACCAGCAACTACTCAAGTAGGATATGCTGGTAGTACCGGTGTTGGATATGCCGGTAGTCAAGGTTATACCGGTAGTAGAGGCGATTTTAGCAGTGCTATACAGGTAATTAATACTCAAACAACTTCTAGTTATACATTGGTATTGTCGGATGCTGGAGGATTAGTTAATTTAACAAATACAATTAGTACTGTTGTTACTATCCCCCCTGAAAATTCTGTTAACTTTAATATTGGTCAACGTGTAGATTTAACACAAGGAAACATTGGACCAGTTGTTGTTTCTGGTGGTGCTGGAGTTACATTACATTACACTGACAGCCCTGTATTAACTAATCCATATAGTGTTGCTACATTGATCAAAATAGGATCAAATGAATGGAGTTATTTTGGACCTGCTACATATTCCGCTGGTTATACCGGTTCAACAGGTACACAAGGCGTAATAGGTTATACCGGTTCAACAGGTACGCAAGGTGTTATTGGTTATACCGGTTCAACAGGTACACAGGGTAATGTTGGATTTACCGGTTCAACAGGTACGCAAGGTGTTATTGGATTTACCGGTTCAACAGGTACACAGGGTAATGTTGGATTTACTGGTTCAACAGGTACACAAGGCGTAATAGGTTATACCGGTTCAACAGGTACACAAGGCGTAATAGGTTATACCGGTTCAACAGGTACACAAGGTGTTGTTGGGTTTACTGGTAGTCAAGGGACAGGATATACCGGGTCTGCAAGTACAGCAAGTGGAGTATTTGGAGGCGGACTAATTACAGGTGTCACTACAATTACAAATACAACAACTTCCATTTCAACCATCACAGGTGCATTGGTTGTATACGGCGGAGTTGGTGTTGGTAAAAATTTATATGTTGGTGGAAACATTTATCAAGGTGGTGTTCCAATAGGTGTTACACCTGGTAATATAACTATGTATCAATCTGGATATGTAACTGCTTTTGTAGGAGTACAACGTTGGTATGCTCCATATGCATTAAATATTACAGCAATTAAAACAAAATTGGGAACAGCAGCAAGTAGTGCTGATGTTATTACTATAAATGTAAATTCAGTTCCTATTACAAATATAACAATTCCAGGTGCGGCAACTAGTGGAACAACTTATACAACTCCAATTCCTATGAATGAAGATGACTATCTCACAGTAGATGTTTCACCAATTACACCTCAAGCAACTACAGCAACCAACCTATACGTACAATTTAAATATGTAGCCAGTTAAGTGTGATAAATATTCAAAAGAACTCCCAAAATGACAATTTTAAGAACAAATAATTATTCAGTAAATTATCCAACGATAATTGAGGACCCCACTTCCGGTGCTGATCTTATATTTTTTCAAAATGATGCTTACAAATCTAGCACATTGGCCAGTATTTTTAATACCACTATATCATATAATGTAGCGGGTAGTGGTTACAGTAACTGGGGTACTTCAAATTATCAGACTAATACTGATCCATGGTATTGGCAAGGAACATTAATTCTCAATGGCGAAGTTACTCATTGTAAACATTTAAGTGTTGCAAGAGATACATATCTAAATAATTTAGATTATTCTCCATGGTCGTCAATGGATCTTAATAATAAGATAAAACCTATACAATATTATACTGATGGTACTTCAAATAATTTAGTTCAGGCATTTTATAACTCTCAAGGAACAACTGCTGCAAATAATTATGTACGTTTTTTTAGAAGACAAAATACAGCATTTAATTTAAGTGTAGGTTATCCTAGTTATAACGGTGATGCTTCTGGTGCAATAGCCACAGGTTATACAGCATATCCTTTATATAGAAATACAGTAACCAATAATATAATTTGTATAGGAAACTATAATGTTTCAGGATATCATCCGGGTGGATACGCTGGATTTAATATAAATGCTGCATTTACTGTTGCAAATCCTCCTACTATTCAAAACGTTACCGCTGCGTCTAACGTATCGTGTCAGTTTGTAGGAGTTAGTAATGTTAATGGGCAAGCATTGATGTTGCATAATAATGTCGCGGATGATTATACACAAACAATTTATAGATACAACGACGCAACAAATTTATCTCCATCAGTTAATAGTTATACCCTTTCTCCACAAGTTTTAAGTGGTGCCGGAGTTGGTACTTACTTATTGAGTAATTATCATAGTACTCCTACAGGTAGTATTACAGTCACAGGCACAAGCCCCGCTGGTGTTGTAACAGGATACATAATTGGATATGTACTTAATGTTACTGCTGTTACTTCAGGTGTGATAGCAGTTGGGCAAACTATATCAGGGACTGGTGTAACTACGGGTACTACCGTAACTGCAACTGGTACTAATGTTACTACCAGTGTGGGTGGTGTTAGAACTAATGCATATCTACCAAAACTTGCTAGTTCAACTTTTGTTGATTTATCTACATCAACAACACGTGGTTTTTATCTTCCTTACTTTGACACAGCAGGTACTTTTCAACCATTCTATTTTCAATGGAATACTACAAATGATAACTTTGTTAGAAATCAAGATATTAAAGTAATATACGGTGCCGGTACTGCAAATACTTCAACCTTTTTAGGTCTTTGGGCACCTGAAATTGTTAGTAGTACTTCAGTAAATAGAGTTGACGGAATGCAACGTGCTTGGTATAATGAATCGTTTATTTTTAATAATGCTAGATATCTAACATTTATGCAATTTCATGGTGCTGGTACAGTAATGGATGCTAATGCTCTACAAAGAACATTCATAACTTATACAGTTAATACAGCAACGTATAAAACATTAACCTATCACAGCAGTGTTACAATCCCTAGTACTCCTAAAAATATAGTATGGCTTAATGATGCTAGAACATTGTTAGGTGTATTCGGACATTCGGCATTTTGGATTTATAATTTTACATCAGCAGGGTGGACATTAACTCAAACTCAACCTTATCAATTCAGTGCTGTGGGCAGAGATGGCCAAGGCAGAATATGGGGTGTTGATAGTGGTCCATTAGCTGGAGGAAGAGCACATCTAATAACAAGTGATACCAGTGCTGTCCCTACAACTATATCATTAGTGCCAAGTGCATCGGTATTCAACTATACAGGAACAAATCAACTTTTTACATTTGCACTAGATGCGTTAAATTCTACAGGTACTAGAATAGCAACAAATATTACTTTAATCGTAACTGGTAATTCTTTAAGAATTTTAGATGGTGCAAGCAATCAATATACTTCATATACCACAGCTACTAGTACTAGTACTAGTATAATAATCAATGCTGCTATTATAGCAGCAGGCCCAAGTAGTATAGCAACGACAATTAATCTATGATAAATATGGAAAAGAGAAAATAAATGGCTATAATTAAAACTATTAGAAATTATCTAGATGTAAGTACTATATTTGAAGATCCTCAGCCAGGATCGGATAACTTATTCATACAAGCAGATGCTTATAGCAAAACAACATTAAATCCTCTAGTTGATAAAGGGGTGATATATTCATCTAATGGTAGCGTTACAGGTAACTCATTTGGGTATTCAGGTCAAAGTCTACCTACTTCTGCAAACAGATGGTTTTTAGGTGGTATTTTACAGTTAAATGGTGAAGTTACACATGTCCGCCAGTTTGGCCTTGCCGCCAATGGTACTACTGTTATATTTGGTGTTGCTAACAGCGCAGAAAATAATATTGATGTAGCACCATTTATGTCAATGGATACAAATTATAGAATTAAACCATCCTCTTATTTTACAGATGGTATTAATAATATGGTAATATCTTGTTACAATTATTCTGTTAGTACTTATCAGGGCGCTTACGCTTATAATAATCATTATATACCGTATGTATTAAAAATAAACACAACGCCTAGTGACTTATTAAATTCTGGTTTTATGACCGTGAAAGGTGCTGGCACAGATGGATATACTGTTGTAAATGGATATACTAATTTTGGTGATCGTGCTGTTGGCGGTTCGGGTACCCTGGGTTGGCCAATATATAGAAATCCGTCAAGTGGAAATTTAGTATGGGCTGTCAATCGTTGGTATAACTATAGTCCTGCAGGTCAAATAGGTGCTTCTTGGAAACCTGTTTTTAGTCCTACTCCAACTGTACAAGCCCCTGCTAGTGGGGTTAATGACAATTACACAGGACAATTTTTAGGTGTTAGTAGATTAGATGGTTATACATTACAATTTCACAATTCTACTCAATACGATTATAATCATTTCATTTACAAATATAATGATAACAGTAATACATATTCTACATTAAACACTTATAGTGTTGCCCCATATCCAGCAGGAGTAGGAGCCATTGGCCAATATATAGTTGATAGATTTAATGGAACTGTTGCCAGTACCGTAATCACTGGTTCAGGTGTAGGAGCATCCAGTGTAACCGGAAGAATTGATGGCAATGTACTTACTGTTACTGCTTATGTCTCTGGAGCAATAGTTGCCGGTCAAACAATAGCTGGAACTGGTGTAACTACGGGTACTACTATTCTGGCATTAACTACCAGTACAATTACAACCGGAGATAGAACTACTAATTTTGGTAATTACATAGCAAGATTTGCCAGTAAAACATTTACAGATACAGTTACAACTACAGTTACTAATGCGGTGGGATTTTATCAACCATTAATTGACGTAACTGGAAAACTCCATCCTTTATATTATCATTGGGATCAAACCAGAGACTTTGTCACACGTTATACAGATATAAACGTAACTTATAGCACTGGCACTTTTTCAACTTATTGGACCAATGATACAGCAAGCTCCGGAGCACTCAATGTAACTCACGGATTACAACGTGCTTGGTATACTGAAACATTCTTAGGCGATGATAATAGAAGATATCTAACATTTATGCAATTACATGGTGCTGGTGGTTTATTTGATACTGATACAAAGAAAAGAACATTTGTAACATATCTAATCAGCACATCAAGTTATAGATCGTTAGCATACCATAGTAGTGTTGTTATTCCATCTACACCAAAGAATATATGTTGGCTAAATGATGGTCGTACTTTGTTAGCGGTAATTGCATATAGTGCAACATATATCTATAATTGGAATACTTCCACTGGATGGGTTAATACAACAACATTCCCTTATTCATATAATGCCATAGGTAGAGATAATCTTGGTAGAGTGTGGGCACAAGATAATGGTCCAACTACTGGGTATGGAAGAGTACACCTACTATCTGGTGTGCCGGCATCGGTTAGTGTAGTATCAACTGCAAGTTCATATAATTATGCAGGTACTGCAATTCCTACATCATTCTTAGTTGATGCTTTTGATTTAACAGGTAGCAGAATGACTGCAACTATTACATTAACTGTAGCTGGAAATTCTCTTAAATTAACAACCAGTAGTGGCAGTACAAATTATCTTAATTCATTAACTGTAGTTACCAATAGTACATCTAGTGCGATAGCATATGGAACTGTTATAAGTAATGGTTATAGTAATATTACTACTACAATAACAATATAAGGATATATAATGTCATTTATAACTGAAAAAATTGTGTATCCAGATTCAACAGATTTAACCATAACTCAAACTAAAAAATATAATTCAATATTTTCGGGAGGAAGGTTAATGATCAGCGAAGTTATAACTGGTGAGGATAACCAAGAAACAGAAGTATTGGTTATAGAACAACCGTGGAAATGTCATCCGGATGGCAGTAGAGAAAACTTTGTTGATGAAACTGATGCGGCAGCGTGGTTAGAATCAGTTAAAGATTCATTCTTAAGATAAGAGATATTTAATATGGCCGTAATTAAAAATATTAGAAACGCAATGGATGTAAATAGTCTATTTGAAGATCCTGTACCTGGTTCAAATTATTTGTATTTCCAAAGTGATGCATATACTAAAGATACCTTGGCTCCGTTATATGATATAGGAATAACATATACTACCAATGGCAGCGTAATAAGTAATACATTTGGATATTCGGGTGTTGGTCAAACCGCATATGATAAAAGAATGAGTGGAATTTTACAATTAAATGGCGAAACTACACATGTAAGAAATAATTTGTTTAAAACAGCAGATGATTATAGAAATAACCTAGACATATCACCGTTTGTATCAATGGATACAACTTATAGAGTTAAACCAGTACAATATTTTACAGATGGTACTAATAATGTTGTAATATCCAGTTACAATTATAATGATGGTACTCAAGTTAATGGCGTCGCCTATTATGGTACTTTCCCAAGTTATTGGACAAAAATAAATACCAATGCTAAAGATTTAGCCTCATCTGGATATCTATCAAATAAACAAGCATGGGCCGTGGGTAGTGGTAGTAATGGTTCTGGAAACACAGCTAATGCAAACTTTGCAGAACGCACACTGGCCAACGGCTACGGTGGTACTAATGCTTGGCCAGTATATAGAAATCCTGCTACCAATAATTTAGTATGGATTTCACAGGTTTATTATGGCGCGAATACGCCCGGTGCTTTAATTGGTGGCGCTCTTGCAACCGCATTTAGTGCAATTCCAGTTAATCAAGCCACCTCAGGCGGCGTCAATCAGAATAACTCAGGACAACTAGTTGGTGTGAGTAAATTAGATTTTAATACAATTCAAATTCACCATGCTGTAACGTTTGATGGTGTGAATACCATTTATAAATATCAAGACGGATCAAATTCATATACTACATTGAATACATTTGATGTTACCCCATTTGGAGCAGGTGGTGGTGGAACTGGTACATACAATCTTAGTACAAGTACAACATTGGCTCCTTTGAATTTTTCCACAGCCTCTTGGGTGTTTTCATTTACCGCTACTAATTTTGTTTCCACATTTACCGGAACTGCTACAGTTTTTGGCAGTGTATTAAGTGTAACAGGTGTTACTACTGGCACATTAGCAACTGGGATGACTATTACACAGATAGCAGTCAATCTGTCTTCTGGAACTACCCTTGGTGCAACACTTGCCCAGGGTGCTGCTTATACAGGTACAGTGATTACGTCGTTTGGACAAGGTACTAATAAGGGTGGTGACCGAGGCACAAGTTTTGGCGGCAAAATTCCAAAATTTGCCAGTAAAACTTTTACAGATCTCTCTACTGCCTCGACTATGGGATTTTATGTACCATACATAGATAAGAATGGAGGGTTTCATCCTTTATATTATCGATGGAATCAAACTACAGATAACTTTACCAGAGTAACTGATATTACCATGGTATATCCTGGTACCACTTTTGGATCAGTTTGGGCGTATGATACTTATAGTAGTACTTCGGTAGATACTACTTATGGAATGCAACGTGCTTGGTATACCGAAACATTTGTTTCTAGTAGTACTAGATATTTAATATTCATGCAATTACATGGTGCTGGCGGATTATTTGATACTAGTCCTTCAATGCGAACATTCCCTACATATACTATTGATACATCAACATATAAAACTTTGACATATAGTGGTAAAATTGAAGTTCCTGCAACACCTAAAAATATAGTATGGCTAAGTGATGATAGAACTATATTAGGTATATTCTGTCATGCTAATTTTTATGTATATACATTTACTTCAGGTGCTGGCTGGACTCAAACTGGCAATTTCCCATTCCAATTCAATGCGGTAGGAAGAGATAGTACAGGTCGCATATGGGCACAAGATACAGGCCTTGGCTGGGGTAGAATACATCTATTAACATTAAATGTACCCATTTCAATTGTGGTTACGTCTGATGCAGCAAGTTATAACTATGCAGGTACTACGGTTACTGCAAATGTAACAGTAAATGCATACAATTATACTGGATCAAGAATTTCTACATCAGTTAAATTAGTTATTGATGGTGGTGCAATGACTTTTGCTGGTAATAATTTAACTAGAACTATAACTACTTCTGCTTCGGCTGATACTATTGTTCCTGTAACTATCACTGGAGGCGGCGTGGCTAATATCATTGCCAGTGCTGCACTGTCATAATGGGAACATATTTAAGCGCAATTGATCTTGTAACACAAAATCAATTGACCATTGTTGCAAGATATGGTGTAAATCCCTCTGATCGAATGTTGGGGGACGTAAGTCCCGGCCAAGCAATAATTACTGTTAATAATAGTTCAACTACAGCAAGGCAAGTTGGGCCTTTAGTAGCAGCAGAATTTAATGTAACTAAATCTCTTAGTTTGGTTGATAATATGGGAGGAGGACAGCGTTTCTCTAGTGATCAATTATTAAACTTTTATAGTACACCTAGTAGTGGTTACACAAGTTTTAATCAACAGTCTGGTTTCAATTTTGGTTCTTTATCACTAACCGCTACTAATTTTACCAGTCAATTATTTAATACACCAGGTACCTATAGTTGGACCGTACCAGCCGGCGTTACTAGTATAAGTGTAGCAGGAATCGGTGGTGGTGGTGGCGGATCTCAAAAATCAACTGGTGGTGGTGGAGGTGGTGGTGGATTAATGGGCTACTCTAATTCAATAGCAGTAACTCCGGGAACCACTTGTACCATTGTGGTTGGTAGTGGCGGCGTGACTGGCGGAACTTATGGAGAAAATGGTAGTAGTACATATATGCTATTACCAGGCAGCAATATACCTATAGTTATAGCCCAAGGTGGTGCTGGCGGAGATAGAATATATTGGACAGACAGCAGTCAAGGTGTAACTTATACAGATAATACAGGAACAATTACCACACAAGCAGCCTATGATCCTGCAGGTGGCACAATTTCGTATTCAATTAGTGCAGGATCTTTGCCCACCGGTGCTAGTTTAAATGTTAATACTGGTGCAATATCGTGGGTAGCTCAAAGTGTATCAACAAGTACTGAATACACATTTACTTTATCTGCATCAAATGGAAGTCAAACTATAACTAAACCATTTAGTCTTAAAATTCTTAAATATTCAATAGTAGCACTTTTAGAATATTTGGTAGTGGCTGGTGGTGGTGGTGGCGCATTCTATGGTGGTGGTGGTGGTGCGGGAGGATTATTAACAGGAACTAACTACGCAGTATCTTCAGGAATACCAATTATTGTTACCATTGGAGGCGGTGGTGCGGGTTGTGCTACAGGCGGGATACCTGGCACAGGAGCAAATTCATCATTTACCTCTACTGTTACTACTCCTATACTAGCATATGGCGGTGGCTACGGATATGGCGGACCAGGTCGTGCAGGCAGTGGTGGGTCGGGGGGTGGCGGTGGCACAAATATGTCCATTGCCGATAGTCGAGGTTACGGTGTATATCCTGGATCTCTTTACATAAGTGCTCCGCGTCAAGGTTATGACGGCAGTGATGGGACTACAGCTAACACCGACTATTCAGCTGGTGGCGGGGGTGCTGGTGGCGGGGGAGTTAGTGGTAGTTATTCTTTTTCTGGTGGTGGCGGAATAGGACTATCAAGTTCTATCACTGGAACATCAGTTACATATGCAGGTGGAGGTGGCGGCGGCGGCTGGATTGGCGGCGGCACCGGTGGTTCAGGAGTCGGTGGTGCTGGCGGCGGCGGCAACGGCGGGAACGGCGGCAACGGCGCTACTAATACTGGTAGTGGCGGTGGTGGTGGCGGTTATGGAGCTGCAATTGGTGGCACTGGCGGATCTGGTGTTGTTATTATTCGTTATTTAGATTCAACTCCCGCAGCATCTGCTACAACTAATCTAGCAGCCGGATATCCAGTAGTGTCTGGCGGCTATAGAATATACAAATGGATTACTTCTGGTACCATTACTTTTTAATTAAAAATTATGCCAACTAATCCTATAAACACTGTATCACCGTCATTATCAGCAAGTGGTAGTTTTGTTTATGTTGGAAATACCATATCATCAACAACCGGTACTTGGACTGTTTCATCCACAGCAACATCGTATACTTTCCAGTGGAACCGTAGTGGCTCGGCAATTTCTTTAGCAACTAGTAGTACATATACTGTA
>Ga0209084_1000317_pt1 | contig 45733 bp, 40 predicted proteins | sample C_130820_MF_Meta_FD_187309 | JGI IMG/M metagenome (GOLD analysis project Ga0209084, IMG submission 187309) | Freshwater microbial communities from Lake Croche, Canada to study carbon cycling - C_130820_MF_MetaG (SPAdes) (version 2) | ecosystem: Environmental > Aquatic > Freshwater > Lake...
TCTGAATGCATTTGCACACCGCCAGCAGGGCCACACCGCAGACGACAAGACCAACCGAATTTGCGATATCAATTGACATGTTAAACCTCCTAAAGAAAGAAACAGAGACACCTGCAACGGCGCAGGAACTCACCCACGATCACGGGCATCGTGAGCGGTTTCGCGCATCGTCCTCACAGCAGCTCGACCGGCCCGATCTCTGGCAGAAAGTTCTGCTCACAGACCGGGCAGTAGAAGTCCAGTACGAGCGGCTTCAGGCGGAACTCAGTCGCATACCAGGCGAGATACCGCTGGCGTTGCGCTGCTGACATACCTTCCACAACATCCCGAGCACGGACAGCTATGAAGCGCTGACCCTCAAGGACTGAGATGAACTCAGGGGAGTGGAAGGGAACAAAGGTACGGCAGCTCATGTCAAACTCCGGTGAGTCCGACAGGGCTAAGTAGCGGAGCGCCACTTGAGGTAGCCCTGCCGTCTACAAGTAACTGCCACCGCTAGAAAACAAGGACTAAACGAACAGGCCGGCGGACATAAAGAAGAAGGCTGGCGAGCAGTGGCGCTTACTGGGGTACGAGAATGGCGGAACGACAATGAGTAAGAGGGCTTGTTTAGGTGCGCTCCCGGCTTTGTTCGTAGTCGTGCGACGCAAGTGCTTAGCCTGTCGCGCCTTAGGGCAAGCATTCACCCAAGCCCCGAGCCCCCCTTTCGCGCGGCGCATATAAGTACGTCCCCCTCCTGGTTTTTTTCCCGTTTTAGCGTGAGGTAACCATGCCGATGAACCCTGCTCCCACGTTGCTAGCCGGCCTGGCTCCGGGCGCGTACTCCGCTGGTGCTCGACGCTCAACGCCTCCGTCGCGTTCGCCCATGACGCCCATGACACCAGACCAGCAGGCGCATGCTGGCGGGAACGACATGATCGACAGCATGGTCTCTCAGCAGAAGTCTGCACTTGATGAGCTGCCGTCTGGCGCAGATCTCAACACTAGCTACCGCCCCATGAATCCCAGCCCGTTCGGGTTGATGCCCGGCAACGTGAATCGCGTCCAGCGCATGAGATAGCTGGACTTGCGCTCTGAGGGGACAGGCGTATACTAGCGCCGTTCACCCACTACACCCCTCAGGAGAGAGCCCATGATTACGGCTATTGTGACCGGCAATCTGACGAAAGACCCCATCCTTCGCACGACCCAGTCCGGGAAGGCGATGGCTACGTTTGGGATCGCCAGCAACACGAAGAGCGGCGAAGACAAAGTCACCACCTTTGTGGACATGGTGTGCTTTGACGAACAGGCCGACGTTGTCGCGGCCCGGCTGCACAAGGGCGATCGCATCGTTGCGACCGGCCGCATGCAGCTGGAGACCTACCAGAAGAACGACGGCACTGAGGGCAAGTCCCTGCGAATGATCGCGGACGACGTTGCCATCAGCATGCGATATGCAGAGAAGTCTGCTGTGGGGGCGGGGGCTGGCGACGAGCCGTTCTAGTGTGGGTGGGTCAGCGGCGGATGGCATTGCTGTCCGCCGCTGGCTTCCCGGATGTGACGAAACATCGGCTCTTGTGCGTAATGGCAGAGGTTTTGTCACACCTCATGGCTGATCATTATCCCAGTTTTTGATGGGGTCTGGGCTATCAAAACCCCTTCGTTTTTGATTCGCGAACATGGAACATCCCTTTGCCCGCCTACATCGTGAGTATCGGGACGAGTGCATTCGTAGCGGCAAATACCGCCCATTCTCAGAAGAAGAACTCCGGCGAGCGGAGGAGCACCACAAGCAGAGGTGCGACAGGATCCCAACCAAGCCAACCCGCAAGCGCAAGCACCCACCAATCGGAACGGCAGAGTGACATGGACGACCTGCTGAAGAGGCTGCGACTGGTCGAGACAGGCGACGGATTCGGCGATCACTTAGAGCACTGGTATCGCAACCCAGACGGGGTTGAGGCAGCAGGCGAGATTGAGCGTCTGCGGAAAATTGTCTCTGGATATAACGACGGTATATCGGCGGACACGGAATCAAACAGATCATGCGCACAAAGCGACGAAAAACGTGGTGTTGCCGATACGGATCGGGCAATGCTTACCGACGCGGAGCGAGAGGCGATTGAGTGGTACGCAAGCTTTCCAGACGGGATACATCGCGCCACCCTCCGCAACCTACTGGAACGTCTGAAGTGAGCACCTACCTGATCATCCTCACGGGCGGCATCTACGCCTACGTGGCGTATGAGCAGTGGCACAAGGGCAACGCCGGTCTGGCGATTGCCTACGCCGGGTACGCCTTCAGCAATATCGGTCTGTACATGGCCGCTCATTGAGCATGGCCGGCGGACATAAATCCCTCTGAAAGGGACCGCCAGTGCCAGCATACGCATATCCAGCATCGCTCCCGAACGCACCGGCTGGGTCGCTGACAGGCCCGCAGGTAGCCGACCACGCAGAGATGGCACGGCAGATCGCAGCTCGCGATCGCATGCTGCCTGTGGCGATTGAGGGCTACAACGATCTCAGGCCAAAGAAAATGCCGGAGCTCGATGTCGCCAATCCAGAACATGCTGCTCAAGCTTTAGAGAATCCAGAGTCTCTGGTCGCACGCCTTGAGGCTCCAGTGTCTCGCGGCGGTCACGGCAAGTACGCCGACCAACCAGGCTTCGCTAACGCCCGTCAATACGCAGACGCAGTGCGCGAGCACGCTCACGGCTACTACGGCATGCATCACGACGGCTCGCTGCTGGACGGCCTGAAGGAGATGGCAGGCTTTTACATGGGCCACTCGCTGATGTCGCCCGAACAGCAGGCGTACCAGCAGAAAGTAGGCCGGACGGCTGACCTGCTCACCAATCTCAAGGGCAATCCCGCTCGCGCAGAGTCGTACTACCAATCCAGTGAGAACCAGCCCCTGAACAGGGACGCTCTCAACCAGGCGTACCACCAGAAGGGCGCTGGCTGGGGGAGCGCGTTTGGGGAGTTCATGAACGCGGGCTCCGGGAACGCGGTGCCGTACGCCATCAACGCCGGGCAGATGGTTCCGGACGCCATCAAGAATGCGGCTCGGGGTGGTGACGTCACGATGGATCAGCGGCATCCAGCTTGGTTTGCTGCGGCGCCAGGGCTCTCTGTGGTGGCGGGCTTGCTGTCGAGAGCAACGGATGCCGCCGCATCAGCCGGCGCAAACTTCCAAAACAAAGACCGCGTGCGGCTGGGCGAAACCCCCATTCTCGACCAGCCTGACGGCACAACGCCCAGCGACTACAAGGTGTACCGCAACAACGAGCAGAAGTTTGCAGATGCGCTCAAGCCCTACCCTTCGCAGAATATCGTGAATGCAGGCTGGCGCGCATCCGGCCTGCCAGCCCTGACCGGCATGGAATCGGCTCCTGCGTTTGCCGGCGACGCTCTCGACACCAGCCTGGACATGCTTGATCCCACGATGATGGCGGAGCTTGGATTGCAGGCCGCCAAGATCGGGGCTAAGTGGCTTCCAAGACTTCTGGCTAAAGAGGCCGTGCCGGAGGCGGCAGTCGAGAGTGGCATCAGGTCGATGCTGCCGTCGCCAGAAAGCCCTGATCGCGACAGGCCGCGTCAGGCCTACCAGCAGGCTCTTGACTCGCTGGCTCCGTACGGCAGCTACTTCACTACCCCAAAGCCCGACGAGCAGGTCGACAATGACGCCCACTGGAGTGCAGTGCGTGACGTTGAGCTGAGCGACAAGCCGCAGAGCATCTCCAGCGAGCTGCACCGCGCCTACAACCGGCCGTCGCCCGCAATGCCGAAGTTCGGGACCACTCCGCGCTTCTAGCAAAAACACGGGTAGATACAGCGCGCGCGAGATATATGCTGCGCTCAGGCACTGCCCGACCATAAACGATAAGGAAGCCGTTATGTCAGACGAAGAGATGCTCGATGCGTCCGGCCCTGTAGAGGTTTCGCAAGATGTCTCCAGCGAGCCAGCTGCTTCGTCGCCTCCACCGGCGGCGCCAGCGCCACAGCAGGCCCAACAGCAGGACGTCTGGTCCGCCTTTAAGTCTTTGCCTGAGTTCAAAGGGCAGGACGACCGCGCGATTGCTAGCCGCCTATACGCAACGCTTGAACGAGAAAAAGCGTCTTCAAAAACTCTCCAGCAATACCAGCAGCTCCTCCCCTACACCCAAGAGTACCTAAGCAATCGCGAGCCGTACCAGCAGTGGCTGCAGCAGCGCGATCAGGCAGCTCGTCCGGCGCAGCAGCCGCAGCAGCCGGCCAAGCCTGAGCCCAAGAGCTGGTGGAATCCGCCTGAGGTCCGCGAGAGCTACAAGCAGTACCTAGTCCGCGACGATAACGGCCGCGAGACGATCTCTCCGGACGCTCCGCTCGATGCGCGTCATGCCCTGTACGAGTTCCAGAAGTACAAGGCGGACTTTGCCCAGCGGTTTCTGAGCGATCCGCAGGCGGCTTTGGGGCCGATGGTCGAGCAGGTCGCCTCCGACAGGGCTCGCGAGATCGTTGATGCGCAGATGCTTGAGGCTGCGCAGACGGGCTTCGTGTCCCGACTGGAGCAGGAGAACAAGGACTGGCTCTACGAACCAGACGGAAAGACGCCTACCCGTGAAGGCCAGATGGTGAAGTATTTCACCGACATGGCGGCACAGCGCGGCATCGGCGCCAACCCAGAAGAGCGCTGGGAATGGGTGTGCGACAAGGTCGAGCTTGAGCTTTCGCGCGAGATCATGGAAGCGAATGCGTCAAACCAGCGCCAGCAAGCGTTTGCTCCAGTCGCACAAGCACCTGCTCAGCAAGCTCCTCTAGTCCCCGCAGCAGCTCCTGCGCAAGTTCCTCCGGCACAAAACCAAGCGCAGAAGGACATAGATTATCTGCGTAGGGAGGCGAGTCGGAACCCAAGCAGGTCAGCACCTTCAACGGATCCGCGCGCGCCCAAAGGCCCGATGACATTTGAACAACGTCTCAAGAGCCAAATGGCGCGAGACGGCATAGCCTGAAAGGTAACAAATGGCGAGTAGCACTGACTGGGCCCGGACAATTGGTACGACCTTAGTAACGCATTTGCGCGAAGAGGAGCTCTCCACGTTCCGCCAGTTCAAAGTCTTTGCCGCGCTTGAAGCAAACGGCAAGGTCTCAATGAATCAGGGAGGAAGGGGATTCGACTGGCAGGTCAGATATCGAAATCAGCCTGTGACGTCGAACAATGGTGAGTCGCCCCGAGTCTTCGCGCGTCAGAATCTCTGGCAGCGAGCCAACCTTCCGTATCGCGGTTACAGCGTGACGGATCAGGTGACAAAGCGCGAGATGCTTGAGAACAGGGGCGCTCAGGCGCTCGTTGACGTGGCCGGCAAGATGGCGAGCCGTCTGCAAGAGTCGATGCAACAGCACCTTAGCTTTGAGGTTTACAACGACGGTTCGGCCACCGGCAATGAAAACCGATGGCACGGCCTTGAGTCGATCTTCGCAATCGACGGCACGGTCAACGTGAACGACGGCACCAAGCGAACCGCCAACGCTGCCGACCCGTTTGGATGGGCGGCTGACACGTACGCCGGTCTTAGCACGCAGCTCGGCTACATCGCCGGCTCGCAGCTGGCCGCTGGTTCGTGGCCCTACGTTCCGACAGATCCGGAGTACGACTACTACTCTCCCCTGATCTGCAATTACACCAGCACCTACTTCAAGGGCGCTACGGCAACCTGGAAGGATCAGTGCATCGAAGCGATCCGTGAGGCCGTCAATTACGCCAAGCGGAACGACACGAAGGAAGACAAGATCGACATGATCATGCTCGACCGGAAGCTGTACGTGCAGTTCCTGGCCCGGCTTGATTCGCGCGAGCGAGCCATCGTGTCGAAGGCCAGTGGTCTTCGCAGCTACGGCTTCGGCGATGTCGTGGAAATCGACGGAATCGAAGTGTCGACGGAATATGCGGTTCCAGCCGGCGTTGGCTACGGTCTTTCGATCGGCAACATGGAGCTGAAGTGCATGGAAGGTCAGCTGATGACGGCAGAGGGACCGTTCTACAACGAAGAGCTACAAAGCCACCGCTACGCGGTGTCGGTGCTTGCCAACATCAAGCTGAAGTCCCCACGTAACTTTGTGAAGTTCCAGGCGATTGCCTGATCCTACGAAAGGAAAACATGAGCACTCTGACTGCAGATCCTGGCTTTGGTCGCGGGCAAGTTCTAGGGATTCTCTGGAAGGCCTACGACGCGGAAAACGGTGACGGCTCTCACGTTCTGGGCGTTCGCAAGACGTTCCTTGACGAGAACCCCGTCTCCAAGCAGACGCTGTCCCAGCGGACGGTCGACTGCATCTGCGTCAAGAACACCTCCGGTGCGGCCCTCCTGCCCAAGACGGTCGCAAAGTTTGCGGCCGGCTCGCTGACGTCGGTGGACGGTTCGGCCGACAACACGTCGATTCTCATCGGCGTTGTTGACGAGTACCTGCCCGCTGCTGGCGTCCCTAACGGCGAAGTATTCTGGCTGGCCGTGAGCGGCCCGTCGGAAGCACTGAAGACCTCTGGCACTGGCACGGCCATCTCGGCCGGTGCTCTGGTGGCTGCGAGCTCGACGGCTGGAAAGATTGCTGCTGGCACCAGCCCGCAGTTGGGCACCGCTCTGGCCGCCGCCGTTGTGGGCGACACCAGCGTTCGGGTGCTGCTGAAGAGCAACGCTGCCTGATCGGCGGCAACGTCTCATTCGGGGCGCCCGTCGGGATAACACTCGACGGGCGCCCTTTTTCTTATGTCTAGCGATACCAAACCTTGCACTGATTGCGGCAAGATCTTCCCCAGCAGCGCTGAGCATTTCAAGCGCCGCAAGGACGGTTCTCTTGACATACGCTGCCTTCGCTGCCGCGCCGACAAGATGCGGGGCAAGCGCAAGGCCCAGCAGTCCACCACGCTGCGGGACATCGAAGTGGGGGCCGTCGCTTCTTTTGTTAGCGCTGCGTCGACCGGCGGACAGAACATCCCGCATAGCTCTGAGCTGCTCGAAAGGCTCATGGAGTATTTCGGTGGAACCAGCGGATTCTCCTCTCTCCTGGTCAAGCAGTTCTTTGACAGCCCTCCAGGAGGCGCTGCAAGGACAAAAATGCTTGAGGCAATCGTCCGACTGGTGGTCAAGAACACGGACGCAGGCGGGGCTAAGAAGCCACTGGGGCTATGGTCTGAAGAGGAACTCGAAATCGAGCTAGACGGGCGCCTGCGAGTGCTGGCAGCCACTATGGTCAGAGGGAGGATTGTCGATGGGACGCCAGCGCAAGAAGCCACAAGCACCACCGCCGTTGCCGTCCGTAAAAAAGCAGACAGGGTACGAAGCCGACCGCCTGCGCGAAATACAGGCGGAGCTCGCAGATCGAAGGATCGAAGCGCTAAGGCTTTACCAGCCGACTCCGACGCAGGCTGAGATGCACGCCAGCACGGCGAGCGAAGTGATCGTTCTCGGCGGCAATCGGTCAGGCAAGTCGCTGTCTACGTTTGTGGAGGATGCTCGCGCGGTTACCGGGACTGATCCGCACGGCAAGTATCCAGAGAAAGACGGCACGCTCGTCATCGTCGGCCGGGACTGGAAGCATATCGGAATGGTCGTGTGGCCCTGCTTGTTTCGTGCCGGTGCGTTCAAGATGATCCGCGACCAGGCCACCGGCAAGTGGCGGGCCTACAACCCAGCGACCGACAGTGCCCGCTCTGCAGAAGCTAAGCCAGCGCCGCCGCTCATCCCGCCGAGAATGATCAAGAAGATAAGCTGGCTGCTTAAGAGCGCCCGCTACATACAGTCCGTCGAGTTGACCACCGGATGGACCATCTACTGCTTCTCCTCAGAGGGAGAGCCTCCGCAGGGATTCGCCGCAAACAGGGTACATATAGACGAAGACTTGAGCTCAGAGGCGTGGCTCCCCGAAATGCAGGCTCGCCTTGCCGACCGTAAGGGAGTGCTGTGCTGGAGTGCGATGCCACACTCTAAGAACGACTCGCTTCAGGGCCTGGCTGAGCGAGCAGACAATGCTGTTCAGGCCGGGATCGAAAAGCCTGACATCGTCAAGTTTGTGCTTAAATTCCTAGATAACCCGCACATCGACCAGGACGAGAAGCGCAAGAACCTTGAGCGGTGGGCGGCTCTTGGCGAAGAGGTGCTCAGGATGCGTAGCGACGGTGAGTTTGTCACCGACTCGATCATGTGCTACCCGTCCTTCAGCATGACAGTGCACGGGTACGACCGCAGCGAACTGCCGCAGAATGTTGTGCCAAGCGACTGGAGCCGGTACGCCGTGATAGATCCGGGTCATGCCGTCACGTCCGTTCTGTTTGCCGCTGTTCCGCCGGACGACTCGATGGTGCTGGTGTACGACCAGCTCTACATCCGGCAGTGCAACGCCGTGATCTTCGGAGAGAAGTTTGCAGAAAAGGTCAGAGGCCAGTCTTTTCACGCCTTCATTATCGACATGCACGGCGGGCGGATCAGAGAAATAGGCTCAGGCCGCTTGCCGGTCGAGCTCTACACGGAGCAGCTGCGCAAGCACAACGTCTCCAGCGCCGTGACAGGCTCCAGCTTTCTGGCCGGCTGCGACGATATTGCAGCGCGTATGGCAGCCGTCCAGAACTACATGCACATCAGGCCAATCGGCACACCCACACTGCGCATATTGCGCAATAGCTGCCCCGATCTTGAGCGCGAAATGAAGCGCTACAAGAAGAAGGTCAACTACATGGCGGGCACTTACATCGTCACCGACCAGCCCAATACGCGCGGAGAAGTTCACGCCTGCCAGTGCCTTGAGTATCTCTGTGCGTACCGCCCTAAGTACCACAAACCAAAGGTCGAGATAAAGGAAGAGCCATGGTACGTTGACTGGGCGCGCCGGAGACGCAAGCAGCGCAACGGCGATGGTTACATCTACTTAGGCCCCGCTTCAGGAAATAACAATGACAGCCGCCTCTGACTTTGTTCATCCGATTGTTCGCTTGGGCGACATGGTGTACTGGTACAACGACCCCATGAACCCTGCCGACCCGCAGGTGGGCTGGGTCTGCCGTCGTCCGGGAGTAAACACTGTCACCATCCTTGTGTTCGCGCCCGACAGTGGCTTTCTTGAGAAGCCCAGCGTCCGGCATCGCGACGATCCCGGCCTGTCCGAGAACGTCATGTGGCGCACATGGGGTTGCTGGGAGTTCAGTCCGATGAGCAAGGAACTGGCACGCCTGCGCGAGATGACATCGAACATGGCGATTAACTTTGAACGAGAGGCCAAGAAGTCTCATGGATCTAAGTGACCCTGCGGAAGACATGCTGCAGCCGCCAAGCAACGACACAGGCGAAGACGTCCTGAAGTCGATAGCAGCTACGTGGCTGAAGAAGATCGAGCTGGCCGTAAAGCACAAGCGCCCATTCACTCTGGACGCTCGGGAGGCTATGGACTTCTTTGACGGACCACATAACTGGTTCTGGAAGAACGAATACTCCCACAGTCAGTCTGGATACAACCGCTCGATCAGTCCGCCGGGATTTCGGATGCAGGTCAATCGCGTGTTTGAGGTGGTTAAGCTGTTCTCCAGCGTTCTGTACCATCGAAACCCGGTCCGTACGGTGACGTCTAAGAAATACCCGGAGATACCGCCGGAATCGCTGGGAATGGACCTGAACGACCCGAACGTCCAGCAGCAGCTGCAGATGACCATGCAGCAGTCGGAGAGTCAGAACCTGATCCGCGCTGTGGTAGCAAAGCTCTTGGCGGCGTATTTGAACTACACGCCGAACGAGCTGGATCTCAAGACCCACAGCCGACGGGTCGTGGACGAAGCCATCATCAAGGGCGGCGGCGTCTGGTGGGTAGAGCTGGTGACCGATCCAGGCTCTCAGCAGAACATGATCGGAAGCTTCGCAGACTCGGTAGACAACCTGTTCCTAGACCCAGACGCTACAGAGATTGAGGACATCACGTGGTGCGCACGCCGCTGCATCCATCCAGTGGACGTAGTCGCTAAGCAGTACAACGTGGACGTCGAGCGCCTGCGCGGCTCTCTCGACAGCCGCGATACTCCAGAGAACGAAGACTACTCGTACGTGAACGACTCCAGTCAGTCGAACTCCCGTAGGGTTGGCAAGACAAACGACTTGATGACCTACTACAAGATCTGGTCTAAGACCGGATTCGGCGACAGGCTCAAGGATTCTCCTAAGGACCAGCGCGGATCGTTCGACGGCATTGGCGACAACGCCTACATCGTGGTCGCTCGCGGCGTGCCGTTCCCCCTGAACGCACCTCCGGAGATGCTAGAGCAGCAAGTAGACGAACAGACTGGCGTGCCGCAGTCGATGTTTGCCGGCGTGCAGTGGCCCATCCCGTTCTGGGCGGAGGCTAACGGCTGGCCGTTCAAGATGCTGGCGTTTCACCGCAAGCCAGGTCAGGTGTGGCCCATCTCGCACATTAAGCCGGGCGTGGCAGAGCTTAGATTCCTCTGCTGGGCGTTCTCGTTCCTTGCGCAGCGGGTAGCCACTAGCTGCGAAACACTGATTGGCGTGAGTAAGGCAGCCGACCAGGACATCAAGGATCAGATACTGGCGCACAGTGAGGGCGGCTTCAAGATCATCGAGCTGAGCGAGATTCTGGGCCGCAGCGTCAACGACGTGATCAGCGTTTTCCAGACGCCCAATGTCTCGTCTGAGTTGTTTCAGGTCATCGAAGCCGTGACCGAGATGCTCGAAAAACGACTCGGCCTGACGGAGCTGGTTTACGGCATGACCAACAAGCAGATCAGGTCTGCCACAGAAGCCAGCGTCAAGCAGGAGCAGATCAACATTCGGCCTGACGACATGGCGGAATGCGTCGAGAACTGCATGACAGACGTCGCCCGAATGGAGGCGCTGGCTGCTAGATGGCTGCTGTCCCCAGAGGACGTCGCTCCTGTGATCGGTCCTCTGGGCGCGCTGGCGTGGGGCCAGCACGTATCGAGCATGGAGCCTATCCAGGTAGCGAAGGAGTTCGACTACCGGATCGAAGCCGGAAGCGCGAGAAAACCGAACAAGGCAACGAAGCAGGATCAGATGTCTGCGGCCTTGCAGAATCTAGGCCCTGTTCTGAGCGGCCTGATTCAGGCTGGCATAGTCGAGCCGTTCAACGCGTTAATCAAGGACTGGGCGGACAGCTTGGATCTCGATGCGACGCCGTACATGGTTCCTCTGCCGCCGCCACCAATGGCACCTCCCGGAGCCCCAGCCCCTCAGGATCCTAGTGCGCCGATGCCTCAGGCGGGAGGCCCGCAGGCGCCGCCGCCCCCGCCTCCGGGCCCGCCACCACCGGACGCGCAGCAGCCGATGCCTGTTCCTCCTCAGATGCCGCAGGAGCTCTTGCCTTGATTCCAGCATCCGTCACCCGAGCCGGCGCAGAAGCAGTCGCCACCTACAGCCGCAGCCTGCGGGCTGGAGGATCTGAGAAGTTTGCAGAGATGTGTGCTCTTCAGCAGCCTCCCGGCCTCAAGGGCATGGATCGGACGCTCATGGAGGGCAGGTATGGCGAGCAGTGGCTAGACGCGATGCCAAAGGGGCTGGCGACTCGCATGACGCAGGAAGCCCGCAAGGCCGGCATCAACATCAGCGGAAAATTCTACATGGGCGGGCTGGCAGACAAGCGCGGCCACTTAGATCCGGCGGCGTGGATCGACAGCGTCGCGGACATAAAGAAGGTGGCTGAGCAGCGGGATCTGCACGTCAGCGGCATTGTGGAGCATACCCCTCCACAAAAGCCGCCCAAGCGCAGCGTTGACATAGCCCCTGACATCCTGCGCGAGAACGTCCGAAAGGAACTGAGGGCCAACCCGAACCTGTCTCGCGGGGAAGCCACTGAACGGGTCAAGGATCGGATCGTCCCGAACTGGAAGAAAAAGAAGGGCTAAGTCATGCCGTTGCAGCTTGAACACAAGTCTTCAGTCAACTCTCCCGTGACGTTTGCGTCGACCGCTGCCACTACAGCCAAGCTGCCGTACGGCGCTGTGGGCGGCGCAACGGCGATCGTGACGGCAGTCAGCGGCGCAACGACTCTGTCGTGGTACGTGGGCTCCGGCACCGAGACCACGCTGTATCCGGCCTACAACGCCAGCGGCGCAATCACCACCACGATCGCAGCCGGCCGGGCCTACAAGGTGCCCGACGAGCTATTCGCCGCACCATTCATCGCAGCCGTCACCGACTCCGGTACGGCTACTGTCATTCTCTGCGTAAAGGGGTAAGTCTTGGCTAACACTATCAGGATCAAACGTCGCACCAGCGGAGCCACCGGCGCCCCGTCGTCTCTCGCTAACGCAGAGCTCTGCTTTAACGAGATGGATTCGACGCTCTATTACGGGAAAGGCACCGGCGGGTCCAACGGCTCGGCCACTTCGGTAATCGCGATCGCGGGGGATGGCCTGTTCGCGACAAAGTCGTACGTGACCTCAGCCATCTCTGGTGCTACGCCAGCCGGATACGCACTTCTGAGCGGCGCATCCTTCACGGGCGACGTCACTATCGCCGGCACGCTAACCGTCAACGGAACGGTTGAGACAATCAACTCGACAACCGTCACCGTCTCAGACAAGAACATCGAGATTGGCACGGTCGCCAGCCCGACCAATACGACGGCGGACGGTGGCGGCCTCACGCTCAAGGGCACTACGGACAAGACGCTCACGTGGGTCAACTCTACGTCGGCCTGGACTAGCAGCGAAGACTTTAACCTGCTGACCGGAAAGACGTTCAAGATCAATAACGCCTCCGTGCTGTCCAGCACGACGCTGGGATCGGGCGTCACAGGCTCCAGCCTGACGGGCGTGGGCACGCTTACCGCCGGCACCTGGAACGCATCGGCAGTTCAGCCAGCCTATGGCGGAACTGGTCTGACAAGCGTTGTAACCGGCCTTCTTAAGGGCAACGGCACGGTGTACGCGGTTGCCACCGCTGGCACCGACTACCTGAGTCCGTCTGACACCATCGACGGGGGTTCCTACTGATGGCAAACGCCATTCGCCTGAAGCGCAGCGGTACGGCCAGCAGCGTGCCGCAGACGACTGACTTGCAGTTGGGGGAACTTGCCCTGAACTACAACGACGGCAAGCTGTACTACAAGACGGCAGCTGGCGCTATTTCGGCTATTGCCAACGGCATTGCTCCGGTGACCAGCGTCGCCGGACGCACGGGCACGATCGTACTTACCGCCTCCGATATTTCATCCGGCCTGGCGACCGTAGCTACCAGCGGATCCGCAAGCGATTTGAGCGCTGGCACTTTGCCTGCTGCCCGACTGCCGACAACTGCGGTTCAGACTGTCACCACTGGAATCACGGGCGCCACGACTGTGACAAACATCGTCCAGTTGACGCAGGCGCAATACAACGCAATCTCGTCTCCTGTATCGACTACGCTCTATGTAATCGTGGGGTGACGCATGGCGATTAATGCCGGTACGTCAACTCCGTCGGCCTACAAGATGGGCTCATCGACCGTAGCGGCGGTCTATTGCGGCTCCACGAAAGTGTGGCCCACAGCGTCTGTTCCGGGCGCACCGTCCAACGTGCTTGGCACGGCCGGCAATGCACAGGTGTCTTTGTCTTGGACTCCATCGCCATCGAGCGGTGACCGTGCACCCACCGACTACACGATCCAATATTCATCCAACAGCGGCAGCACGTGGACCACGTTCTCACGCTCCGCGTCTACATCAACAAGCGCGACTGTCACCGGACTGACCAACGGAACGGCGTACGTGTTTCACGTTGCTGCGGTGAATAGCGCGGGAACATCGAGCTACTCCACCAACAGCTCGTCCGTCACGCCATCTAGCGGAGGCGGCGCCCTAATAGCCATCGCTCGCAACAATGGCACAAGCACGTTCACTGGCGCTGGCACAACAGCAAGCCCCTATGTCAGAACGGCTGGCTATGACTTGGACGCCGCCGATGGCCTCAGCCACTACACCTGGACTGCGAGCGGATCAGCAACCGTCACGCTCACATGGACACATTCCGACGATGACTCAAACGGTAACTACTCAATAATCAAAAAGAATGGGACCATCGTCTACACTGGCCTCAATAACGCGACGTTCACGAGAACCGTGTCGGTTGTGTCGGGCGATGTCGTAACAATCACAGCAAATTATCTACCGACACAATACGTCTCAAGCGTAAGCGTGTCCGCAGCCTAAGGCGAGTAGAACAAATATGGCCGACTACCTCCGCATCATCCCTGCGTCCAGTAACAGCGCGGGTTTTCAACCCGCGCCAAACGAGATCCAGACTGGCGAACTAGCGCTGAACACGGCCGATGCGGTGCTGTATACAAAGACGCCTGAGGGTACGGTCGTGCCTATTGTCGGAGGTACCGGAGCGTCGGGCTCTGCGGGCGGCGACTACGGGTACTACGCAGGTGCGCCAGACCCGCAGGCTCCTGCTGCGCTTGCGGTCAGTATTGTTAACGGCACAGTCAGGCTGTCGTGGCCTCCCGCGCAAACGAGTCAAGGCGCATGCAGCCAGGATCAGGGCAGTGAGAATGAAGATACCTATTGGATGATTGAAACCGGTGAGTGCGGAGGTACAAATTGGACGTTTGTTGCGCAGGTTCCACTGAACAGGTACGACCTCATACTCGACGCTGTGCCTAAGGTGGCAGCAAAATATTGCATCAGTCGGGTGACCGGGCGCCCTCCCAAACACAGCATGAACACCTACGCCTCTGTTGGATGCGACGGGGTAGACCCGCCGGTGGTTGATCCGCCGCCGCCAGTTAACCCTCCACCACCGCCGTATAAACCTCCAGTAATTTATCCGCCGCTGCCGCCGACGCAACCACCGCAACCGCCGGTGGTTGATCCGCCGCCGACTAACCCACAGCTTGACACCAGGCAAGGATGGCAGTGCTTCGGGAACGTGACGGCCGGCCAGACCATCAACATCACTGCCAGCGGAACAGTGATGTTCAAGGCGGCAGCGGACCAGTACGGTCCGCCATACGCCAGCCCGGACGGTATTACAGGTTCGACGTACAACGCACCGGACGGAATTGCTCCAGGATTTTACTATGGCGCATGCAGCTACAGCGCAGCATTGCGCCACATGGCGATTATTGGCACGATCGGCATCGAGAACACTGGTACTACCAAAATTGCTGGAACCACATTTTTGGTAGGGAGCAGCTACTCGGCCACTGCGACTAGATCAGGCGCGCTGTGCCTTAGAGTCAACGACACCTGTCAAAGCGACAACTCCGGCTCGTTTAACGTCATGATCGATTTGGGAGTCAATCCGGCACCATGAAGCCAATTCAATTCAAAAGGTCGTGCATCTCCGGAGTCAAGCCGACGTCGTGCGAGCTTGAAGAGGGCGAGATCGCGCTCAACCTTGCAGACAAGGTCGCCTACAGCAAGGACTGCGACGGCAAGGTTGTCGAGATAGCCGGCGGAATCCCTGATGAAATCAATGGCGGGAAGTATACGGGAAAGTGCGATCCGACTGTTGCAACGGTGTGCTTGTCGAGCGAAATCACGCTTCCGGCGACCTCCGGCGCTGGCTGGGGCGTTCCTATCTACAAGAACACCGGCAAATACTTCAACGCAGGCGACCTCATTACAGTGGCCGCTCGCGGCTGCACGTCGTGCGTGCCTGGCTCCTGCCTCTCTGGTCCGGACGGATTTGATTCTAATCGTTCGCCGGAAACTAACTGGATGCGGCTTACAGGCGTGCTCGATTCGCGAAACTCAGTGCAGCTCACCGGGACTGAGGTCACCGACTCGTTTACTGTGGGCAGTTCGTATTCGCAACCGGCAGCCACATCAGGCTATTTGTATCTCGGCATATACGACGGCGACTACACAGACAACTTTGGAAATTACTGCGCTGCTGTGTCTGGCGGGTCAGATATCGTAGCCGGCCCGGTGGCGGCGGCGTCGACTGTGACGCTCACCCAGCAGCCGCAAAACGTGACGGCGGCAAATGGCGTTGCGGTGATGTCTGTTGCCGCAACGGCAAGCTCTGGAACGCTTACGTACGGCTGGCAATGGTACAACGACGGCGTTGGCTGGGTGCCGGTGGCCGACGGCGCAGGAGGCGTGTGGTCGAGTGCCACCGGCTCATCGAGCAACACGCTTAGCGTTACGGGCCTTCGCAGCGTTGCGCAGTTCCGCGCCGTCGTAGCAACAAGCACTGCTGTTCCTGTGGTGAGCGCCATATCGACCGTCACTCCGCAGGCGGCCTCCAATCCATACGTGTCTACGATAACGATCAGCAGTCAGCCAACGAGCAGCTCGCCTTCCAGCGGCGTGGTCAATGTGTCGGTTGTCGCAACGGCCACCTATGGAACTCTTGCATATCAGTGGCAGTCGTACAACTCCGGATGGGTGTCGGTGGTCAATGGCTCTGGGGCTGGCTGGTCGTCTGCTTCTGGCGCTACCACATCTACTCTGTCTATCACTGGGCTGACGTCTGCTACTCAGTTCCGTTGCGTCGTCAGCACGGTGGGCAACACGGCAGCGCCGGTTTCTTCATCCGCCATCACCGTGTCCGCCGCCGTGACGCCAACGTCTACCGTCACAATCACCAGCTCGCCATCGGGCGCGTTCGCTAGCGGCGGAGTTGGATCTCTCACCGTTGCCGCTACCGCCAGCGCAGGAACACTGACGTACCAGTGGCAGCTGCACCTCACTGACGGAAGTTGGATTGTCGTCAGCAACAGCTCTACGCAGTTCTATACGTCCGCGTCTGGGTGGAACACGGCAACTCTGACCATCACAGGCCTCAAGTCGTCCGCAGAGTTCCGGTGCGTGGTTGCCACCAGCACGGCTACTCCAGTTGTGAGCAACAGCGCTTTTGTGTCCTAGTAGGTACAGCCAATGACTCGCATCATCATCAAAAGCAATTCAAACGCCGGCGCAGCGCCTTCTCCGTCAGAGCTTGCGGTTGCCGAGCTGGCAATCAACACAGCTGACGGCAAGCTGTACACAAAGCTCGCCTCCGGCACAGTGACGCAAGTAAGTGGATCGTCGTCGTCGTCAGGAGTCTCAAGCTCCAGCGGAGACTCAGACGGCGGGACGTACACCGACAACATCATATCGCCGGTTGATTGCAGCACGCTTCCGATTTGTGGCCTTGTGGATGGGGGGAATTTCTGATGCCGTCCGCGATTGCACGCATACAGCTTCGTCAGGGACTATCGTCAGATTGGGTTACCTCCAATCCGGTCTTGGCCTCCGGCGAGCCTGGAGTCGAGAGCGACACGCTCAAGATCAAGGTCGGAGACGGTTCGCGAGTATGGAACCAGCTTCCGTACGTCGGAGACTCTGGCCTGGCTGGCACGTTTGTAACTAGCGTCAACGCCAAGACGGGAGCTGTGCAGCTGCTGCCGGCAGATCTTCCGGGACTGGCGGGTTTCATCAAGACTGTTGTCTCGCAGACCATCGCTCCTGGAGCCAATGTTGGCATTTCAGAGCTTACAGCCGACGGCAAGCTGACGATCTCTGCGTCCGGATCGGGCACGGGGACTGGAGGCGGAACCGTTACGTCCATTGGCGTCACTAGCCTCAATGGAAAGGCGGGCGTTCTTTCTCTGATCGGCAAGAACGGCGTCACCGTCGACGCCACCGCTCCGGCGGGCGAGATCGACATCGGCGTCACCTCCGGCGGAACGTGGACTGGCGATCCACTCCTTCCGTCGGTGCCGTCCGACGTTGGCGGACGGCCCGGAAACGGGCTAGTCAATTTGTCCTGGACGTCGTCTAGCGGCACTCCCGCCGCCACCTCCTACACTGTCCAATACTCGTCCAATTCGGGCGGCAGTTGGACGACATACGGCGACACAACCGGCTCCACATCCGCCTTAATGGTGTCGGGCCTAGCCAACGGTACCGATTACGTCTTTCGCGTTCGTGCCGTAGCGGCATCGGGCGTAAGCGGCTGGAGCGCAGCGTCTCCTCCGCTGGCGCCGCAGACTCCTGACGTCGATCCCGTAGAGATTACGCTATCGGCGAAGTCGATTAAGGAAAACAATGCGATAGGCGCCGTGATCGGCACGCTCAACGCCATTAATCCGGACGCCAGCGCCACCCACACCTTTGCGATTACGGGCGGAGCTAACGCAGCCAATTTCAGCATCACAGGGAACGTGCTAAAGGCAGCGGCTGTGCTTGCGGTCTCTACGGGCGTCAGCCGTGTCGTCACGATTACGGCAACTAGCTCGTCCAGCCGCACGCTAAGTCAGACGTTTACGATTACTGTCGTTTCGGTAGCGGCCGTTCCGGGCACGCCAACCGGTCTGTCCGCGTCTCTAGGTGCTGTTGACAGCGCTGGAGCGACCGCGCTCGTCTCATGGACTGCACCTGCGGACAACGGCGCTGCAATCACGTCTTATCTTGTTCAGCTCAAACGCACGACCGAAACAGAGTGGAGCGAAGGGCCAGCCGTCGAAACCGATACGACATGCGTGCTGGATCTTCTGGATTCGGCGACCACGTACAACGTGCGAGTCTCAGCCATCAACAGCGTTGGCGGAGGGGCATTCGCCAGCACTACTGTCACCACCGGCAAGGCCATCATCACGTTCACCCGTCAGCCTAAAAATATTACGTCGTCCGACGGAACGGCTTCATTCACAGCAGAGGCAACAAGTAGCGGTCCTGGCGATATTTCGTACCAGTGGCAGAGGCTGTCTGCTCTCGGAGCATGGGCAGACCTGGCGTCCGAAACCACAACCACCCTGTCGCTGAGCACTGTTGGCTACCAGGACGACGGCGCCAGATTTCGCCTAAGGGCGACGTCGCCCGACGCTAACGCTACTGTCAGCGATACGGCCGTCCTTGCAGTTCTTCTTCCGCTGTGGCGGAAGACCGACTCGTCTGAGGCCGGCGGTCTCAATTGGGCTGCAAGCGACGGCACTAATGTGGTTGCCTTCTCTCTTGGTGGCGCCAATAGACCACTGCCCTACACCACAAACGACGGAGCGGTGTTTCAGGACGGTCAAGGCAGTATTAACGGCTTCGACAGCCTTACTAACATATACGTCGTCGGCGCAGCGTCTAAGGGCTTTATGATTCGCGTAGTCGGAAATAACTCGCCCGTCAGGCAATATGTCGTTGACTATGTTGCGTTGTATTGGTCTGCAGACGGCCTTACGTGGCTTGCAACAAACACGCAGCACCCAATGCAGGCCGGCATAGCTGCCAGCACTGCTGGGTTTTATGGATGGACTTCTGGGGATGCCATGAACCCGTCGTACGCATACAGATCTACCGACGGCCTAACGTGGACGCCAGCGCCTGTTCCATCGCCGTTGGGAATCACAATGCGGTACGTGAGAATTGTCGGCGCGGGCTCCAACCTTGTGGCGTGGAGCCCCAACCCAAACCCTGCCGGAACTGCCGGCTTGTGGGTCTCCGCCAACGCAGGACTAACGTGGACGGCCAAAACTCTGCCGCCTAAGGTGACAGGAAAATTATGGACTGCTTCGGCATACGCAGGGGGAAAATTCTTTCTGTTTACTGTTGGCAATCAATATGCCGTCACTAGCAACTTTACCAGCTGGCAGACAAAAGCCCTGCCGTTTACAGACACCTTTAGCATGGCGGCGGCGTCGCCCGACGGAAAAGTTATCGCCGTCGTTGGCGACCGAGCGGCTGCTGCCGTATGCACGGACACTACCGCCGAAACGTGGGCACTGGAGACGATGCCAATCGCCGGCTCGGGGCTGTCAGCAATTGCTGCATCCTCTTCTACGATGATTTGCATCGGCGGAATGCAATGCTGCGTGCGAACTCTTTCCCAGACTAATACCGTCACATCGTATAACTGCGTTAGCGGCGCCTGCATGCCGATATCAGGCACTGGCGGTACGTATGCGACTTTGCTGGCGTGCAAGACGGCGTGCGCCAATCTCACCAAGTCCTACAACTGCGTAAACGGAGTATGCACTGAAGTCGCTGGGACTAGCGGTACCTACAAAAACTTAACGCTGTGCCAGCTTGCATGCGCCGTGTCCACTAAATCGTATAACTGCGTTAGCGGCAAATGCACGGAAGTCGTTGGGAGCGGTGGAACCTATGCTACGCTTCTGGCGTGTCAGGTGGCGTGCGAGACAGCGGCAAACACCTACGACTGCATCGAAGGGACGTGCACGGAGGTGATAGGGCCGGGCGGTGGGTACACCACGCTTGCGGATTGCAAGGCGGATTGCTCGCAACCGCCTCCCCCATCGAACCCCACCTCTGACTACCGGATACTCTTTGCTACGTGGCGGCATGAGACGGTTGGGAAGCCCCCGTGCTTTAACAAGGCTCTCGGCTCGTGGGACGTGACAGGTCTTAGCCTGAGTGCGTGTCGCGTGTCGTGGCCGGCCGGGTCTGTGTCGTACAGCCGGTACCAGGTTGACTACAAGAGAGGGGCTGCGTGGGAGCCACTCGCGATCGCCAACAGCGATACGGCGGGCTTTAAGCTCTACACAGCCGGCACGCTCAAGGGGCAGTGTTATCCTGCCGCAACGACGCCAGGCGTGCAGCCTTACTCCCTACGGCCAGTGTCGGACAACTCGTTTGACATCTACAATCTAGAGCGCATTTTGAAGAAAGGTCTAGCAGCCCGTGTTTTCAAGTTGCTTCCGGACACCCCCGCCGCCCGGTCTGAGCTGGCAGCCGCTAGCATAGCGCTGAACGCCGCGAATGCCGTGCAGGTAAGTTCGCTGAGTGCGTCGTTCACAACGCAGTTGTACGCCCAGTTTAGAATCACGTTCTATCTTTCCACTGGCGACACGTACGTCGAGTACATCACCCTTCCGGCTGTTGACCTGGACCCCGTCACGGGGACAACGCCCGTCGTAGAGCCGGGCGCTCCGGCCGGCTTGACCACTCCGGTGTGGACTCGCGAAGTTAACGCTGCTGCCTGCTGGGACGTAGCTACCGTGTCGTGGACAGCCCCCGCCACGCCGTCGGGAGAGGTGCGTGTGGAATACCTCATTCCGGGATCGGCCGCTCACACAATCAACGCGCCGACGGGAGCGTGGCGCGCTCCTGCGACGGCCGACAGGTGGGCTCCGCTGCCAGTTAGCGCTGCTCCGTGCCTTCCCGGCCAGCATCCGTCGACTATTGTCCCGAGTATCTGCGTGTCGCCGCAAACGTGGGCGTCGTGCATTTTCTCCGAAAACTCAGTCAAGATCTATAAGTACGCCGGAAAGGCCACCGGAACTTGCGCTGCCCGAGCGACCGGTCAATCTAAGATATTCCGACTTATGTTCGTCGGTGGCGGCGGCACAGGGCCGTCAACGCGGTTTACCGTCACTACGTAGGCACCAGATGTATTACGCAGCACAGGATGTGCTTGAGTACCTGATGAACACGACCGGCGGTGGCGCTCAGGATTCTGAGCACCGACTGCTGAGGGCCGCTGCGCACCATGCGTACCGCGAAGTGTCGATGGCTCGCGACTGGCTGTGGTACGTCTCCAACCGGGAGCTGCCTGCCGCCCGGCCAGACAGCGATGGCAAGATCTACGTGCTGCCGAACGATGTTCTCAACATCGACGCACTCGTACCGCCGGACAGGGTAACTGTGGCAACCTACATCACCCCTAATGAATGGCGGAGACTTGAGTCGTGGCCTATTGTTGGCTCCGTTCCTATTTATTGGACGGTTATGCGCGCAGAAGATTCTCCAGACTGCTGGGAGATCCGCCTTGCAGGCAAGCCGCCCGCGACGCCGAGCGGACTGGCGTACTACTACACGTACCGCCGCAAGACTAAGCCGCTGAGATACTTCGGCTATGAGGCAGCGTGCAAGAACGGGTCGCTGAACGACACGAACGCACAGGGCTGCGTCAGGCGATACGGGACCGCCGCCAACTTTCCTGAGGGTGCCTCTGGCGTGTATGCGTTTACGGCGCAGGAGATCATCGGCAAGCCGGGCTCGATGCAGGGCGACCCTCCGGACAACGCTAGAACTATCGTCAGCGACTACCTGGATCTATCGACAACGATGTACACGGCCCTGTTGACCGGTGCAGAGGTGTGGCTGGCACGACTTCAGGGCAAGAACGTAGACGGCGCTCTTCAGATTTACAACAGAGACATCCGGATTGCGATGGAGCAGGACGTTGTAGCGCCCATGAGCGGGCGACGACTGGGAGTCGATCGCTACCCAGAAGGTTCTTCTGCGCCGTATTCAGGCTCAGCGAGAGCGCTGGGCTATTACTCGTCATCGGCTCCTGATCAAGGCACCAGCACATCCACAGGAGAATAGCTTATGCGACTCTCTAAGTGGGGCGGACTCCTCACATACGTCAGTCCGTACGCCGTGCCGGCCGGCGGAGCGGTTTCGCAGATTAATCTGACCTGCTCTATATCAGGGCAGCTCACCATTCGCGACGGCATGCGGCCCGTGTCGTTCTCAAGCTCCACTCCCACCGGATGCTTAGACGTTGCAGGGTACTCGTATGGCGGCACGAACAAGGTGCTGGCGTTCACTAGCGACGGCAGCTTGCAGGTGCTTGAAGCTCCGTCCTATGGGCAGCCACTCGATGACCCGTTTGTTCCGGACCTGCCATTTACAGGGCAGCAGGTTCATGTCGGCTATGACTACCGATACAACGAGCACGGCGACGATCTGCCCCGCCCGCCAACTGTTTGCTTTCACGGCATACACGGCGGCTATTCGGCGACAACGCGGTGGAGCTCTTGCATTCAGTCGACGTGCGCCAGCGGCATCACTGAGTGGAATGGTGGCTCGCCGTCGACCGTGTCGTTTGCGTGCAGCCTTCACGAAGGTGTCGAGCTTTGTCCCTGTGCTGCAGGTGCGCCATGACTGTTTTGACTACTCGCTTTTCAAGCAGCAAGCCGCCGTCGTACGCAGTTGGGCGATACGGTGAGCTCGTTGTGGTTCAGGGCAACGGCGTGCGTCCGCTGCGATGGTTAGGTGCTGGGGCCGCAAGTGACGCCGGGCTGGACGCTCCAGCGACTGCCCCCACTATCGCGGTTAGCCCTACGGTCCAGTATTACGTTGCGCGAGTAGACGTCTACAAGGGTGGCGACGTGTACTACTCGCCTCCGGCAGTTGCTTTCAGCGCTGGCTCGCCCGCACCTACGCGACCGGCTGTGGCGTCGTCATTTCTGACCAGTGCTTCAGTTCGCGAGATTCGGCTTGCAGATGGCGGCAAGGGCTACGCGACTCCTCCCAACGTCACCTTGAGCACGACGTACGGCACGGGCGCGACCATCACGGCGCAGCTCGACGCACCGGACATGGGCCCGGACTCACCAACAAACAGCCGGCTCACGGGCCTGACGGGCTGGGAGATTGTGCAAGGCCCTCCGTTTGCTGACGAGACGGAGCTCGGCGTGGTCTATAAGACGAAGTGGCGGGCATACGGGAGCGTGATTATTCCGATCGCTAATGGCTCTGGCGTCATCCAGACGACGCTTCCTGTCATTGCGGGAGGCACATGTTTCGGCCTGCCGTCCACGTATCCCATCGTCGTCAACGTCCCGTACACGGTGTCTGGAGTTACATCCGGCAGCGGCGCTACTGTCAGTATCGGATTCTCAGGCCACATGGTTGTGTCGGCTGGAGCGTGCACTGAAACAACTAGCGCCGGAAGCCAATTATGCAACTGCGTTGGGTTTGAATTTATGTATTCGTCTGGGGTAAGTGGCGTCACCGCTATCAACTTTGGCGCGGGCTACAGCTCGACGGCCGCCGTGACCCTGACCTTACCATCGTACGCCTCTTGGAATCAAAGTTCCCGACAGTACGTTACGCCTCCGGCCTCTAAGGCACTCATTCTGCGTGGCTATAGCGGCAGCAACCCAAGCAATCCCACCGGAGGACGCTACTCCCTCCGCTCTCTAACTCTGACGGCAGGGGGCTCAGGGTATACGGTTACGCCTGGCATCAAGATATCGTCCGAGAGCGGGTTTGGTGCTTACGCCACATGCAAGGTGACCGCTGGCGTAGTCACTTCCGTCAAGCTCGAAAACAGCGGAGGCGGATACAAGACACCGCCGACTGTTGAGGTTGTATCCGGCGGCGCCGAAGCGTTTGCTGTGGTCCGGCCGCATCTTCGCGGAGCATATCAGTGCTACTACCGATACGTGGACGCCACCATAGCGGATAGGGGTGGACCGATTCCGTCCAACTTGTCGCCCCTCAAAGAAGTTGATTGCGGAGAAGGCACTAGTCAGATCACATGGCAGTACACAGCGCCGGCGGGACGGCAGGCTAAGGTCGAGCTGTGGCGCAGTGCCTCTAACGAAGCGACGACGCTGTATCGCGTCTCTGCCAATGCGACTGCGTCGTTTGTGGACAGCCTGACAGACGAAGAGTTGCGCGACGCCGACCGAGCTGATTACGCCGCCATGCCTATCGTGCTGCCGAACGGCGAGCTAAACGCCAACCGATTTGGCATTCCTCCGTCAGATAAGTCTGCGGTCGTGATGTTTCAGGATCGCATGTGGTATGGGGTCGACACGTCCGGAACAGAGCCTAACGTCATTTATTTCTCTGAGGTCGACGAGCCGGAAAGCGTGCCGGACGTCAACCAGCTCGTCATACAGCAGAACGTGCAGTCAGTCGACTCTGTAAAAGCCCTCATTCCGTTTGGGTCAAACCTGATGGCGATGCAGAGCCGGCATGCTTACGCCATCACCTACGTGCGCAAGCCTTTGGTGGATGCTCAAGTGTCTCTAGTGGCGTATCGCGGCTGCCTCAATCAGCGCTGCTGGGACCTTTACGACGGCGTCGCCTACGTCATGGACCAGTACGGTGTCTACGCCATCAAGAACTCTGGCGAGATAGAGGCGCTGTCAGACGTGATCAAGGACTACTTCTTGAAACGAATCGACTTTGCCAGCACGACCTGGTTCATGATTCGGTTTGACCCGGCGCTAGGGGTGCTGCGGTGCTTCGTGGCCTGCAAGGAAGACAACGCCAATGGATACCCCACTCGATGCCTAGCCTATTCTCCGCTCACTAAGTCGTGGTGGGAAGAGAGATACCCGCAGAAGCTGACTGGGGCAGCTACGATCGCACTCTCTAATGGCGACTTCCGCAGCATCTATGGCGGAGACGGAGGCGTGTACGTGCTCGGGGACGGGACGGCCGATGCTGCTCGCGGCACCATCCTTTCAGTCAAGGTAACGAATCCCGGCGCTGGCTACCGCACGCAGCCATCTGTGGTTGTCGCCGGCGGCAGCGGCGCCGTTCTAGATCCCGCCCTCAACGGCGAGACAGGCGTTGCCAGCATATGGATCAAAACAGGTGGGTACGGCTATACGTCCGGAAACGTGGTGATCGGACCGCCAAACGACCCCGACCATCCTGCTCCCGTGCAGGCGGTGGCAGAGTTTACTGCAAGCCCACTGACACTCGACCTGTCTGTGGCGACTGGATACTGCTACCGCAGCGGCAATATGGAGTACGACACGGACGCCACCAAGAAGGACGGCGCTGCCCAGCAGACCAGAGACATATCCGTGCTGTACGCCCCGCAGTACAAGGCGTGCACGGTCTCTCTGAGGAGCTTCTACAACAACGCAAAAGAGCCACGACGCAACGCTGTCGCCCGCGATCGCGGCACGGGCTTTATTCACTCTGACGTCGAGCCGGCGGCCCGTCTGGATATGTCTGAGTACGTCCGCAAGTACGGCGCTACCAGCGGCATGGCAAAGGCGCTATTTGCCGGCCGAACAATGGAAGACATCCAAGCGGCAGATCGGCATGTGTCGGTTGAATTAGATGGGGTGCGACGGCACGAAGAGCCCATTATATTCTACAGCGTGGACGTCGACGGCAGTGAGGGGAAGTAAGACATGTTTGCGCTACAGGCGGGGGCAATACGCAACGCTTTAGTGCAAGCAGGCATCCCAATGAGGACTGCCCAGCAGCTTAGCGCCATCCTGAGCAACACGGCCGCTGAGTATCGCACCGGCAAGATCACTCAAGACACTACTCCTGCTGGCCTGCAGCTTGTCGACTCTGACGCCCGCAAGCATCAGTTTGTAGGACTCGATCCTCTGGCCGACGACCCCGACCACAGGAACAGTCAGCTGGCGGGATCGGAGCAGCGAATTGCGGCAGAACAGCCGTCCAGCGTCACGGTACAGCCTTCTTCGTACGAGCAGCCGCAGGGCAGGGGCGCGGAGGTCATCGGCGGTGCATTCATGACCGTGCGCACTGAGGGTGTAAATCGAGTGGCGGCTCTTCGTGTTGCTGGCGTGGGAAAGCACCCAACGCTGGACCCGCAGGCCAACATGGTCATAGGCAAGGAATACCGGGCCATCGTTGGCAATGAGGACATGGACAAGATTCGCTCGTTCATCACAGAGAACGGCAGCGAAGTTGTTTGGAATACGCAGCTTGTCAACCTCACGCCAATCGTCGTCGTCACGATCGAAGGTCAGGCTGGCGGAAAAACCTCATATGGGTCACGCCAGGTATACGCGTGGTGCGACGCTGCATACGGCGTAAAGGGCGGTGGCCTGACCGGTAACGACGGAGCTAACATCAACGTCCTTACAAACGTGTCCTGGAACGGCTCGGCCCTTGTCGGCAGCTATGCCAGCGTGAACGTCAACGCCATCAATGGCACTTCGGCGTCCACGATTGCCACTGCTACGGAGTGCCAGTGACATGGGCCTGATAGCTAAGGCTGGGCAGCTCGTCAAGTACGCCGGCCAGCTGGCAAACAGCTGCGCGTGCTGCATTAGGTATTGGTGCGTGCCAAGCTACACCGATGCCTGCGGCCAGCAGCGATATACCTGCATGTCGTCACAGACGCCGCCTGCGGGTGCACAAGGCCCGTACGCGTCTGCGCAATGCGAAGGCAATGCCTGTGCCCCGACCAACCTGTGCCTAAAGTTCTGGTGCTTCATCACGGGATACACGCCATGCGGCACCACTAAATACCAGTGCCGGCAAAGCGCAACTGGCGAAGGGGCCGTACTCGGGCCCTACGACTCAAGCTGCCCAAACTGCACTACAAATTACACTTGCCCGGCCACTAACTACTACTGCTGCTGGGACAAGAACCCAGTCCATTCTCCGGGAACTGGAGAGAGCGCCGCGCAAAAAAGCTGCCAGTTAGGGCCGTGCACAGGCATGAGCACAGGGGATTACGCGCTGTACGATTCGGGTCCTCACGGCTCTCGCGAGCTGTGCCGCGAGCAGTGCTCTGCTTACGACTGCAGCGGCTCGCGAAAGTGCAGCCCTTCGGCAACAGGTCAGTACAAGTCGCTTTCGGAGTGCACGGCGGCCTGCGGATGCAACAGTGAGGCAGGCGGCTATCCGTGCAACGGCAACATTACGCCACAGTTTAGCACCACGTCGACTATCTTTACCATCAGGCAGCCTACGGTGCGCGACACGCCGCCCGTAGCCTTTCACTCGTTTCAGATTTCGGTTCCGTCGTCGCAGTTCCTGGCAATCATTGGCCTGACGTCCGGTGCGGCTCCCGGCTACACGCGCGGCGGGCCTGTGCGATGGCAGGTGTTTGCTCCCGGATTCGATGGTGCGGGCAATCAGGTGGCTTCACGGGTCATGAAAGTCGACTCTGACTGGCGCGGCCAGTGCCCTCCGCCGGCTGGAGGAGCGTGCCCGGCAAGCGACCCTGTTTACTGCAACTATCCATGCGACGCTCCGGCCGACTGCGAAGACGTAGATCACAATCTCACCGTCGGGCAGGTTGTGCGCATCGACAACATGAGCCAATACAACTCAATCCGGTTCTGCAAGAGAGAGGGGCTCACGTGCTTTGAGGTAGTCGTTATGGCTCCGTGCCCAAGCACCGACTGGCAGCTCTCTATCAATTGCGATCCCGCCCGTTCGTGTACTGAACCAGTTCCTAATCCTCCAGATGGTAACCCGGCACCATGAACATTATGCAACTGCGTCGCGAGCACGTCGAAGCCCGAGCGAATGAGCGCGGGTACTCCATCGAAAGCATTCAGCCATGCTTTATAAAGGAGCTCGACGATGGCCTGTGGGAGGTGGACGTCGAGCACGACGCCTACCCTAAAGCCCTGCCGCAAGATACCGCAGAGTGGTCGGTGCAGGAGTTACCGCCTGTTCCCGAAGAAGGGCCGGGCACGGAGCTCAAGAAGATCCTGAAGAACTGGCTGGGAATCACGGCCAGCCCCAACTGTGCCTGCAATGCACGCGCCCGGCAAATGGACGAATGGGGTGCAGATGAGTGCGAAAAGAGGGTACCGGAGATTGTCGGCTGGCTGAGGGAGCAGGCTCAGGCCAGAAACATGCCGTTTATGAACATAGCTGGAGAGCAGGCGATAAAGCTGGCAATTCGCCGGGCCAGAAAAGCGGCGAAGAAACCTGCGGCAGGGACATAAATACCAGCGAAGGAGCTCTACGCAATGGCCGCTGATATTCCCGGTTACCGCCTTGAAGGCCCGAGCAGCAGCCAGAAGTCAGACTCTGCTGTTCGCTATGACTATTCAGGGCTGGACCTCCACCTGAAGCAGCAGGACGAGCTGGCGAAGCTCAAGAACGCCAAGTACCAGCAGCTCTACAGCGGAGATGTACCGGGATCGGTGTCGGCTGGACAGAGGATACGAGACCTATTGGCGCAGCTGATTCCAAACGCTCCCGGCACGACTGAAGGAAACCCGTTCCAGATCCCTAATCAGCTGCGGCGCGTTGAGTCGGAAAGCACAGGATCCGACAGTAGCTACGACGCGGGTGCCGAACAATACGGAGATTCCGACAGTCCGCAAACTAGCCTGTCCAAGACCATTCAGAACGTCAAAAAGCCATAGCCATCAAGGAAGATGCTCATGAACGCGTATTCACAGTACGGATACCAGCCGTTTGGCGACACGAAGGCCATGCTGGAAAGCAACAACGATAACCTGCGCCGGCAGGGCGAGAACGCGGCTGGAGCGTACGGTCGTCAGTTCGATCAGCAGGAACACGAAAAGGGCCTGCAGATGGCCGAGCAGCAGCGCCGGCAGTTTGACTCAGAGACCGCCCGCCAGATGGGTCAGCAGAAGATGGGCGTTCTCAGCGGCCTGCTTGGAAACATGGGCGGTACGACTAGGAGGGTCATGTAAATATGTTTGGAAACGCCGTCGGTTTCAACCCGAGCCAGTCAGTCCTAAGCGGCCTCAAGACCACCGGCAACGCTGGGGCCTATGCTCGCGGTGCAGCCATGCAAGGCGGCGCAGAGATGGGAATGAAGGCTGCCCAGCAGAATCAACAGATGGGCGTTCAGCAGATGCAACAGCAAAGCGACCAGCGCCAGAAGGCCAACTCCAATCAGGCGCAGAGAGCTGGCAACCAGACTGACGAGAACCTTGCTAATGAGTCACTGGGAAATCGAGCCAGCGTCTTCAATACAGGCATGAACTTCCAGTACGCCCAGATGCAGAACGCTGATCGCATGAAGTACCTGCAGCGATTCGTCGACGGCATGGCAGGGGGGTGACGCATGGCAGATAGCGAGAAGATCAAGGCGCTGCTGCGACAGAAGCGGGCGCTTGAGCAAGACAAGCGAGTCTTTCGATACCCAGAACTGGACCCCAACAGCAAAGGCGACATCGGAGTAGAGAAGTCTGGCGACAGGCCGCGTAACTTCTTGCCGCCTATGTCCGGCCCGCCGGATCGAGACCCCACCGTCAACCCGTTTCGCAATGCGCCAGTTCCCGAACTTAAGCGACTAAAGCAACTCAAGAACCCCATTCAGGACACGTGATGGCACTCGGCGCACAAACACGAATGTCGATCCCGCAACCAAAGCAGCAGCCGCAGCAGAGCGCAGCTGCGTCGGCAAACATGCCGTCGTACGCACCGCGCCCTCCCATGATCGGCGACGACGTCGTGCAGACGTTCGGCAACAACAGACTCGCTGCGGCCGCCGGAGCTGGCCGTCAGGCACTAACGGATATGGATCGCGGTGGCATGTCTCGCGGCAAGGGGCAGCGGTACGCCTCTGACATTGCTCAGGCCGGAGCGGACGTTGGCGCCCGAAATGAAGCAGTTGGCGCGCAGATGCAGGCCTCTGCGGCCAACGCTGGCGCTCAGAACGAGTACGAAAACGCGATGCGCGGCGAGCAGCTAGGCAACGGCGGCCTGCTTGAGAACCTACGCCATCAGGGATCTATGGCAGGCACGCAGCGCAGAGGCATGCAGCAAAACATGTTTGAAGCCCAGCGTAACGGCCAGTTTGGGCTGGACCAGATTCGCCCAGATTATTCCCGCCTTCTTGGTTCCCTCTTGGAGTAGCAGTGATGAAGACGCCTTCGACTGAAGTGCTTGCCGACCTTGACGACATGCCCCCGAAGGTGCTGCGGAAGATGATCCGCCAGCTCATGGGCCAGCGGCTCTCTGATCGCGATCCGGAGGATCTTAAGAAGCAGGACGAGAAGAACGAGACGGAGCGCAAGAAGCTCTCTAATCTCCATGAGGAGCAGAGGGGTGCGGCGCCGAAGACCCCCGTCGAGAAGGACGATCTGCCTGAAGGGCTGGATGACGTAGACGAGCCTTCGGAGCTGGAAGAAGCGGCTGAGGGAGATGCGGAAGAAGAAGACTGCGAAGACTGCAGCGGCACTGGGAAAAAGAAGAAGTACGGCAAGAAGGCCTAAGGCCCATATCAGGAGTATTTGATGGGCCTTGCAGATCTCGCACGTAAAGCACAGCTCAAAGCACAGCTTGCTGCTCGCGCAGTAACGGACCCAGTGGTCAATGCTGCGGAGGGTGGTGCTGCACGCCAGGTAGTCAGGGGCGCCGGTGCCCTGAAGGACCAGCCGGTCGGCGCTTTCACGCGACTGCGCGAGTACATCGAAAACGGCTTCAGCTCGCCCGGCCCCGAGCAGAAGAGCATGCAGGAGCTGCTCGACCTGTACGAATACCGCGAGCAACTGGCCCAGCAGTTCCGGGATCGAGCAGAGATCGCTGCAAAGCCTGTCGGAAAGGACGAGAACGGCCAGCCGATCTATGGCCCGACTCAGGAATACGGCGACTCACTCGACGCCACTGGCAAAGCCCCGTCTGAGCTGGAGGCCTTGCGCAAAGAGCTGGACGACATCGACGCCCAGCTTGCCCTCCCTGAGAACAGGCAGGCCCTAGACAAGGCGGCAACTGCTCACTTTGAGAAAGAGATCGGGGTGCCGCGCCAAGAGTGGGGTGAGGCTGAGAACAACGCATTTGCTGATGCGTACCCAGAGCTGGCTCTTGATCGGGCGGCTGATGCGTCTGACGTTTCGTCCGTAACCGGCAACCTGAGATCTCTTGAGGGGCAGGCCGCAGGCACGCTTCGACGCAATCCCGTGCCGGCTGGTGAGCCGTTCGTTGGCCCGAGCACGCGGCACGTATACGAGCAGAATCTTGGTGGCGTGATTGCCCGGAACAAGCGAGCCAGAGAGGGCCTTGCCAACCAGATCGAGCAGCTGATCGACAGCAATGTCTCGATGAGAATGGGTGGCGGCCAGCCCGGAGAGATGCCGAGCCAGAGCTACGCCTCTCTGGAAAGCCTGTTCCGGGACGGTGAGGTTGTCAGCCCTGATTTACAGAGACTGCTGTATTTTCCGAGACAGTCGATGAATCCCTCCGAGCCTTTGCGGATTCGGCCGCAGGCTCAAGAGGCCCTCAAGATCCTGGCCGCCAGGCACGGGATCAAGCCTGAAGACTTCTTCGGCAACATTCAGAACGCTGTGGGCTTCGGCGCTGGATTTGATCCGGCGTACGACATTGCCGCAGTGATCGCGTCTCGTAAGCTGCAGGGCGTCCAGCCCGCTCCGCTGCCGGACGCGTCTGGCCTGCCAGATGTTCCTTCTAGCGCGCTTCCTGTGTATGGGCCAGCAGGTGCGCCGGTTGGTCCGCAAACAATACAAGGCCAGCAGCATTCAGGTGCGTGGCCTTCGGGCGTGGAGTCTTGGGCGCAGGCGGCTCCAGCGACGCCACAGAGCCCCAGTCCGCTTCCGACGGTCAACGGCCTTTCTCCGCAGGAGATCTCTCGCCTGCCAGGCCAGACAGGTCAACCAGATTTGCCGCTGCGACTGATTCATGAGGGCTTCGACCAGGACATTCCGCGCTTCGTAGAAGGCCGCAGGGGCAAGCCAGTTCTGGGAGTTGCGAGAGGGCGGGACGGCAAGCCAATTCTAGGAGGTGACCGCGTTCCGATCCGCGCCACAGAGAAAGACCCAACCGTGCTTCGCGGCATGGTTGAGAACCAGTTCGGAGACGGCTGGAAGGACTGGATGTGGCGGCACGCCCGTCAGTTCATCAACCTTCTGCACGAAGGCGCACCTGCCTCTGCCGGCACGGAGCGCGTCAAGAGGCTGCTTGCTCAGCGTCAGACCATCGGCCCAGACGGCCAGCCGTCGTGGGAGAACGTGAACTACCCGATGTGGACGCTGGAGAAGAAGCGGCCGGACAGCGCTTCTGCGGAAGATCGCATTACTGTCGTTCAGCTTCCGGACGGCAGATACCAGCTTGCGTCGGTAGACGACACGGCGCCCGCTCAGGTCGTTAGTCCCGAGACAATTCGCACATACATGGCTCGCGGATACAGCCTGCCGGAAGGCCAGATGCTTACTCAAGACGGGCCGAGCGGGACTCGCATTCCAATCGAAGCGCCGGCAGTCCCGACGGCCGAACGAGCCGGCGAGATGCTGCGCAATTTTGCTTTGGAGCCTGACAACTCCAGCGCCGCTGCGCTTGCTGTTGATGCTATGGAAGCTCTCCGTCGGCTGGACTCTCCAGACGAGATGCGCAAGGCTCTGGCTATGAGCGTAAACGCTCAGGATTTTAACCAAATCGCTGGAGCTAGGGGCACTCAGCTAGAGCCCACAGATGATTCTGTTCTGGATGGCATGGATCTTCTTGAGCGCGCGAAGGACCGCGTCGCAAACGGCGGCAGCCCGCTTGGTCCGGTAGACGCAAGAGCGCCGGTCGGCGAGTATAAAGAGACCATCCCCACGACTGCAGACGAAACGCCCGGTGCCACAGAAGCAGACAAGAAGGTCGGTCCCGCAGGCACGCCCGCGCAGGAGCGGCTTGCTAAGGCGCGCGAGAGCGTGCGAAACATGGCTCAGCCTGCGGCAGAAAGCACTGTCACTGCTGGCCTCAATAGGGCGGCTGACGCCATGCCGCAATACCGGCCGACTGACGCAGGAGTGCCGACTGGTCCGCGCATACCGCAAGAAGCGTTTGCATTCAACACCGCACCCGGCAGCTGGGCAGAGTCGGTTACCGGAGATGCTCCACGTCCTGGAGGCGAGCGCTGGATAGATCCTGCCGCCGTGCAGGCTGCAATGAGCGGCCGGCCCCCCGCCGCCCCAGATGCCACTGCCGCGCCAGCACAGGGCGGAGTCGACGCTATCCGCGACCGCAGAAATCGGCTTGAGCAGCTGGCAGTCGGGGCTCCAGATCAACGAAGGGCGCGAGAGGCACAGGCTATCCAGAATCAGAGTATTTCTGACTCACTTGCACAGTCCGCCGCCGAGAACGCGAAGGATGTCGATGCGTTCTTGAGGTCGTTTGAAGGCGGGCCTGAGATTCTTCGACGTGGCGATGCGCTTTCTCAGGATGATGCCGTGTTCCTGTTCGGGCGAGCGGCGGATCGAATCGGAGATCCGGCGTGGCGTGGTGAAGTAGACGCGCTTGTTGCTCAGGGCGCTACGCGCGACAAGGCAGAGATGGCTGTCTACTCGATGCGCCGCGAGCAGCTTCTGCAGAGAGCTGTTCAAGAGGGATTTGTTCCGGCGCGATCCGATGACCCGCACGAACAGCTGATTAACGACACTGAGGCGCTTCTTGGCTACGACCGCACGCTTGTGCAGAAAGCCTCTGAGTCCCACGCCCGCAGGGTCGAACAGTTTGAGCGGGGTGTCCGCGCTCAGAACACGCTTGCCGATCCAGGCGACGCAACAGATGGCCGCATGCGACGCGATATGGCTGGCGAAGAGGCGCTGAATACGAACACTCGCGAGTCCGCGCTGCCGCTTGACGATCAGAGGTCTCTGCAAGAGCAGGCCGCCGCAGAGGATGCTGCTCGCCAAGAACTTCAGATGAAGAACGCTGTTCGCGGGATTCAATCCGGGCAGAGCTCAGCCGTGTCTCTTGAAGACCTTAGGGCGCTGCACGAAACAGCGTTCCCTGCGGTGAAGGATGAGAACGGCAATGTCTTGCAACCCAAGACCGAAGCGCCTCTTGCGTTCGGCAGGCGAGACAACCGCAAGAACGGAGCGCGTCCGTCTGGCGTGGCGGTCGACAAAGCAGTCGACCAGCTCGACGAACTCAAGGGTCAGCTGCAGGACATCGAAGGGCAGATAACTGAGCGCGTCGGCCTGCTCCCTGAGATCCCAAAGAACGGCGGTATCGGCGTAGCCGTCATGCCGGGAGCGGACTTCCGAAAGTGGCTGTCTGACAGCGTAGCCAAGCACGGCGAAGACCCTCTCGCTCAGTCTGCGCTGGAAGAGATTGCTGACCTGCACAATCAGCGGCAGGAGGTGCTCGCTAACATCGGGCAAGTGGGCACCGCATTCAGCGCGCCGACCTACAGCTCAATGGAAACCGAAAGCGCCGGCGGTGCACAGCAACGTCTAATCGAATCTGCTATGGGCATGAACAGCGGGCGCATTGCTGCCAATGCCGACCCTGCAGCTGACGGCATTCGTGCTCGCGGCGGTTCCAATCCTCTGCGCCGGAACGCGACCGATCGGTTTGATGCACTACAGCAGCTGCTGACGCCACCGGGCCTACGCATGAATGCAATGACCTACGTCGACAGCCTTGTTGACGCTGCCCGTGCTAGCGGGCGCAACATTACGGCAGAGGACATCATTGAGTCTGTGTTCAACGCCAACCCAGTTATTGCCGGCGGAGACCCTAGCGGCCTGGCTCGATCTGGAAGCAGCGCCGCCAGCGGCTTCTCCCGAGAAGCAGTGCGTCAGGCTGCTGAGTCTGCTGTTCGTGACATGCGCGGCGCAATGGACGCAACGGCAGCGGCGCCCAAGCCTGCGGTTGCTGTGGCCCCAGTGAAGCCGTCGTTCGGCGACAGGATGCGGGGCATGATCGGCCAGCTGTTCCCGCAACGCGCTACGCCTGCGGCAGCGGCTGATCCCGGCATGTTTGTTGATCAGTTCTACAAGCAGGCTGACGACATTGTTGCGCATGCCAGCACCAGGCAGATGCCGCACAATGAGTTCAAAGCCCTAAAGGAAGAAGACCAAGCCAAGCTGATGGCGGACCCCAACTTTGTGGTCATGCCGGAAGATGCGGGCGACGTGGTTCCAGCGCACGAAACTCCGGCGGCAAGGGCGGCTCAAGCGTTTGCTGCACTGCAGAAGCTTCAGAAAGATCTGCCCGCAAACAATCCGCTCTACGATGTGACGGACGTGCGCGAGCACATTCGACAGCGCCTTGCCGACGTAAGCCAGATGGTTCCTGAGGCGCAGCAGTACGCCATTCCAGAAGAAGGCTGGCAACTCCCGCAGCGCAAGGGCTCTGGGATTGAATCCCGCCCTGCCGGCAATAACGAAGCCGACGCCAATCCGTTCTACAACAACACGGATGCGTCCCTGCCCATCGACCGCGACGCCGTGCAAAAAGAGCTGGACGAGATTCTTGCTGCGCGCCAGGCCGACGTCGACTACCGTAACCAGAAGCAGGAGGAAGGTCTCTACGACCAGGCCGATCCAAGCCAGAAAGATCCAGCTACCGCGAATGCCGCTACCGCCAACGACCGGCAGGGGCGGCGAGTCGAGCAGCTTCGCAGAATGCTTGAGCTGTCCGGACAGAACTACAACCCTACCGGCTCGCTCTTTGTGCCGCAGCAGCACCTGGCTGAAGTGCAGAAGTACATCAGCGGCGACGTATTCCCTGAGGAAGTTGGGAAGCCCTTCACGACCGCACCTGTAGCGATCGGTGCAGAAGACGTGGGCTGGGACACGCTTACGCCAGAAGAACGCCTCCAAGTCATTGGGATGGAGGGCGTCAGTCCAGAGCAAGCGCAGCGGCGGTTCTGGATGCCGAAACAACAATATCAGCGCGTGTCGTTCCGCCATCAGTTCAAGGTCAACAACGCCGGCGGCAGGCCCAGTAACCCAGCCGCCGCTACGCGAACGATCATTCTGCCGGTCAACGGCTCGATGGCATTTAGCCCAGAAAACCACGTGCTCGATCTCACGGAGAACGGGCCGGTACTGCACGCCCCACGCCAGGCGACTGACGCCGACATGGATGCGACTGCGGCGGACGAGATGAATGCTGCAGCTGAACGAGCGGTCGGTCGCGGAGTCCCGGACGTCAGGCCAAACCCGGCTCGCACTCAGGAGGGCCCAAATCAGGACGGCTCGACGCGTAGGGGTCCGGCCGGGAATGATGGCAGCGAGCCCGACCCAATCGACATTGAGGCGGGCATCAGGGAGGAGCTTGGGCCGGAAGACGTCAAGCCGGCCGTCAGTCAGCCGACAACCGCAGCGCCCGGAAGCCGTCTTCGTCGCGTCGTCGGCGCGGCCAGGCAGAAAGTTGCAGACGCTGCCGGAGCAACTGTCGACGTTGTGAAGCGAAACCCACGCAAGGCGCTTGGGCTGGCAGCTCTCGCCACAGCCGGCGGGGCCAGCTACTTAGGCTCCAGCCCAGAAGAAGCTACCGCCTCCCCGATGGGCCCGATCTACCCGCCGGACGCCGGTGGCGACGGGGCGGACATAAATTCAGGCAGGCCTGACGTTCTGGCACGGATTCGCGGCAGCCGTCCTGTCGGGATCATGACGTCCCAGTACGGCATTCCATATTAGAAAGCGGCTCATGAGCATCCAGTCAGACGGAATCCGCAGCATTCTTGCCCGACGCCAGGCCATGCTTGGTCGCAACGCTGCACCAGCCGCATCTGAGAATGATCCAGGCCAGCAGCCGCAGGCCGGTTCGTACAACAGCTTTGCCGCCGGCAACGACTACATGTCCGGAAAGGACTACGACGAAGCCAAGACGTCTGCGCTTCAGAAGTCGATGTCTGACAGGACCGATGCGTCGTTGTCTGAGCGCCGTGCCCGCATGATGGGGGACGCACAGCAACTGCAGGGCCAGCCCGTGCTGAAGCCGCAGGCACCGCCTGAGCCTCCCAGAGATCCGAACGTCGCTCCGCCAATGCAGATCCCTGAGCCTGCCGTCAGGGGTCGGTCGCAGGGTCCGATCGGTTCGGAGGTAACCCAGTCTGAAGTGGATCGCGATCCTATCAACGCAGCCGCTCAGGCCGATGCGCGCAGGCGCAAGGACAATGCTGCTGCGCAGCGCAAGCAGTACCAAGAAGGCGTGCGTCCACTCCCCCGAGTTGCGCCAGAGCAGGCAAATGAGCAGGCCAGCGCTGCTGCGGATCGCTACAAGCCTAATGCCGCCGGAGCTACGCCAGAGCAGAAGGCCGCCAATCGCGCCACAGGCGGCAAGGCGGGCGCTGCAACTGCTGCTGCCGGCGGGGCCAGAGACGCTGCGACGCAGAGCGCTGATGCCGCGCAGTACCAGAGGGACATGGACAAGCACGATGCTACGCGCATGCACCTGGAGAGCAATCTGAATACCGCCTACGACACGGGCTTTGGTGTTGAGGAGGCCGCCACCGCTCTCGATGACCACAACGCCGCCATGCCTAAGCCTCCGGGCACGATCACGGGCGGCCGGACTCCGCAGGAGATGGAGCAGTCCGTAGAGGACACCTTCTACAATCTCCCGCGTGACGTTCAGGATAAGTGGCGTCGGCGCTATGGCAACGACGAGCGCATGCATGCCGACCTTGCAGGAATGTACGCAGACCTGGACCCGGATGAGCGCAGGGGCGTCATGGCGAATGACGCGAATCGAGCAGCCACCGCCGGCAAGGGCGGTGCAGTTGGCATGTTTACGCCTACAGAAGAGGGCGCTAACCCAGAGTCCAACTACCAGCCCAAGACTAAAAGCGGAGAAGCTTCCGCGACCGTCGCGCCTAACGCAGGCACCAGCAACGGCACGGGCTACGGCAACAGGACAGGAGATAGCAGAGACCCAGACCTCCAGACGCCCGAGCAGAAGCGCATGTCTGGCACCGACCTGCGCACTGGCGCTCCCGTTAAGGACGACAAGGGCGATTTGGTCCAGAACCCAAACGGCAGCTACTCAGGACGGGCCGTGCATCCCGAGCACCTTGATCGCAATCTCGACCCCAACGGCGAGAAGGTTGATGGTCGCTATGTCATGACCCCTGAGTGGCGCGAGCAGATGAAATGGGCGGGCCACCAGATGGGTCTGGATCCCAGCAAGTTTGAGGGCGGCGACCAGAGCGATACGTGGATCGCAGCTACGCAGGAGAAGCTGCGCTTTCACCAGAAGATGACCGATCAGGGGATGGAGGTGATGCCGATCGCTACGGGCGGCCACCGCTACGTGCAAGGCCCCGATCAAAAGGCGCACGCAGAAGGCCGGCAGCTCAAGGCTGACGCTCGCGACTTTCTGAAGCAGTACCCACCGCGACTGGGCGAAGACGGGAAGCCGGTCGCGGATGAACTTGCTGTCCAGCTGCAGGATGCTGCAAACAACGGCGATCGCAAGGCGTATCTTGAGATCCAAGAGAAGATGCGCCAGCAGCGCAACATGCAGACGTCTGCTGCGGCTCGCACGCAGCTGCTGCAAAGGGGCGAGACGCAAAACTGGCAGAGTCCGACGCGTGCTCCTGGCATGCTGCGAGATTCTCTCCGTCAAGCTCGCTCGGCCCCGCGCGCGCAGGCTCAGGCATACCGAATCGCAGGCGTCGATAACCCGCGACTCAATGGGCATGCACAGCAGCTTGAGAACAATGCGGCAGTGGGTGATGCAGTTGCTGCGCAGGCGGCTGCTCAAGCACAGAAGGACGCAAGCGAGAACGAGCCGCCAGCTGCGCTGACTCAGAAGAACGAGCAGTTTGCGCTCGACCAGGCGATGGATGATTCTCTCACGCCCGAGCAGGTGCGCGCCGGTCTCATCACTGCACGCAAGCAGAACAAGGGACCAGAGATGTCTGACGACATGGCTGCAGTGGAGGTGGCGCGTCACGTGATTAGAAAGTCCGGCGGCCGAATGGACAGCCCGCACGTGCAGCATGCACTCATGGTTCTTCTGCAGAAGCCGTCACGGTTCGCAGCTGCTGGAGCTGAGGGCGATAACACTAGGGACGGCCACTACTTGCCACCAGGTCTAGGCTATACAGAGGACGAGTTTGCCAGAGATGCTGCCAGGATGTACGGTCCGGCCGGCGAAGAAGGATACCGACAGTTCCATAGGGCGAACGCCGCTCAGTCCAATAAGGGCAAGTAATGCGGCGCAACAGGAACTACGCTACTGCGTTCGGCGGAGGTGGGGACGACAAAGACCCTGCCCTGTCTATCAGTGCGGAGCGAGAGCAGCAGCTTCTTGAGCAGGCACAGAACAAGATCCTGACCGGTGCAGGTTATGTCACCGACTGGATCGACACGCCCGGAGCTATGGCGCGCGGAGCTATCTCTGCCGGCATGAAGGGCGAAGACCCTCTGTCTGCAGCGGCCAACGCCTTTTATCAGAAGGGCGACCAGCGAGTCTCCGGCAGGGATCTGCTTCGTCAGGCTGGAGTGGTTGGCGACAGAGACAACTGGGGAAACTTTGCGGGCGGCATAGCTGCTGAGATCGCTCTAGATCCGTTGTCTCTGCTTACAGGCCCCGTCAAAAGCCTAACTTCAGCCGGCCAGCTTGCGAGTAAAGCCGGTCTGCTCGACAACGCAGCTGGCGCGCTGTCCAAGTCCTACGTATCTGGCGCCGATAACCTCTCGTCCGCTCTTGTGTCGCGAGCAGACGACGCCGTTAAAAAGCTTGGCAGCCCTGCCCTCAGCGCCACTGAAGTTGTCGGCCGGCCGCTGGTCGGCAGAAGAGCTGCGCTTCAGCACGGCACGCTAGAGAATCTTGTAGACGCAGCGAGCGACTCGTCTCTCGCCAAGCAGAGAGTTCTGGAAGCTCTTGGCAACAACGCCGACAGTGCGGCCCAGTATGAGAAGCTCAAGGGCCATCCGCTGGGCAAGCAGTTTGGCCTGACGCTGCCGTTCATGCAGGACGCCCTGCTCCCGTTTAACGCTCCAGGCGGCCAGCAGCTATCAGACGCTATGGACACGCTGATGGGCGGTATCCGCTGGAGCGGTGCCGGTCGGGCGTATCACGCGTTCACCGACAACAAGGTGGGGGGAGCGCTCGACGCCAAGAGCCAGGCCTTTAACGCTGGCGCCAGCGCCGCGAAGGACGCTGCGCAGGCAGAAGCTCGGCGCGAGTCTACCTTCCAGGCAGCCAAGCTGTATCAGCAGGAGCCTGACGTCTTCACAGAGGAGGGCAACCGATCGCTTGGTCGCTTGATCGAGAAGCCGAAAGAGGGCGCACTTAACGCAGACGAGATCTGGTCGTCTAACCACCCTGCTGCCCGAGATTACATGGACTGGTGGAAGCGAGTGTCGGACGCTTCGCCTCAAGAGATGGCCGATGTCGGCCTCAAAGGCACGGTGTTCAACGACCCCAACGTGGAGGGCTACCTTCCGCGACAGACTGACAACCTCATCGAACAGGCCGCGCGGTACGACAAGAGTTTGGGCAGAGAGCTGTCGACCTTGACGAACGACCAGATGCACCGGTCGCCTGAGCTGATGGTTCCTGGTGGACGAGACACTATCGCGTTCAAGCTGAGCCGGGATCCTGTGGTTGCCGGAGCTAAGCGCACAGCCGTCACGGACCAGGCAGCGGCCGATCACATTCTTGCGACCGTATTCAAAGGGTCGCCGGACTCCAAGTCTCAGTCAATGGAGCTGGCGCGACTGCTGCACAAGCTGCCATCAAACATCGCAGACAGCAACGTCGCTCCACTCTACGGCCAGCACCCGACGAGCACGATCTCTCGCTACATCGAAGGACGAGCGGGCGCACGCGCCACAGCCACTGCCGTCTACGACTCGCTGGCTACGTCAGCAACAAACTCGCCGGCAGAATTGGCTGAGGGCGGACGGCACATCAAGCTGAGCGATGCGCTGCAGAGGCTCAACCTTGAGACCACAGCCGGTGAGGCTAGCGAGATCGGTGCGCGACAGCAGATGCGAGAGAGGCTTGCCGGCAGGTTTGGTGTAGAGCCAGACAAGCTAGAGCTTTCTCAGATAAGCATTCCTGAGGACACCGTGATTCGGTTGACGCGAGCCAAAGAAGGCTTTGAGCAACCCGAGATGGCGGAGCAGCTGACCGGCATCATGGATCAGGTGACGCGCCACTGGGCCGCTGGCATTCTGGCGTGGCCTTCACGCATAACGCGCGATCTGTACAGCGGCATGTACTCCAACTGGCTGGCTGGAGCGCTCGACCCTCAGGCCATACCGTTCGTCAAGAGCTTCTACAAGCTGCTGGGTGGAGACAACTACGTTACCGCCCGCAGCCTGCTCAAGACAGGGGCGTTCGACCCTAAGTTCGTGCAGTTCCTGAAGACGATGCCGGCCTACAAGAACCTCCCGGAGCAGGACATAGCCGCACGCTTCTACGCAGACCTCAATGCCGGAAAGCTGCTGGGGTCTAACGCGTACACGGATCGCGGTCTGTCCACGATTGAGGGCAGCATCAAGAACCAACTGCCGGGCATCGCGCCAGAGACGTTTGGTCGTGCGATTGGCGAGCTTGGCGGCGACTACCGCAACTTTCTGGATATCTCAAAGAACCCTATCGCCAGAGCCAACTCTGCGGCCGGCGAACTCAGCGACCGGATCACTCGCCTGACTGGGTACATCAGCCTGCTGCGTCAGGGGGTTTCCCCAGAAGAGGCTGTTCGACGCATGAAGCGGGCGCACGTGGATTACAGCAGCCTGACCACAGCAGAGAAGCACCTGCGATCGCGCTTCATGCCGTTCTATGCCTACACCAGTCGCATGTTCCAAGAGACGCTACGCCAGTTGGCAGAGCGGCCGGGCGGCCGCATGGGACAGGGGCTACGCGTGCTCGACAGACTCCAGGATCCGGGAGACGACGAGTATGTACCAGAATCGGTACGTCGCGGGTTCGGTGCTGCGATACCTCAAGACAGCATGTTCGGCATACCAGCAGAGCTTGGCACCCGCTACCTGTCGGGCTTGTCGCTGCCGGGCTACTCGGACCTGCAGATCCTAGATCCGGGCAGCATTGCCGGCACAGTGACGAACATCGCCAAGATGAGCAATCCCATCTATCGGACAGCGTATGAGCTTGGCACTGGCACCGACATCCAAAATCGCCAGCCGATCAACGAGTCGAGCCGTAGCTACGGGCCCATAGGCAAGGGAATCCGGGCAGCAACAGGCGACCAGTCTCTTGGCACGGGCTACGTAACGACAGCGATGGACAAGGCGCTGGACATCCTGCCGTACGCCGCACGGCCGGCACGCTTTGCAGCTCAGATGTACGACCAAGACGCCGGCCTCAGTGCCCCAACTCGCATGACGGCTGCCGCTTTCAACGCTCTGGCTGGCGTGCAATTCAGAGACATGCCGAAGGAGCAGATCGCTGGCGACAAGATGCGCGCCCTGCAGCGCATAGCGTCGCCGTACACGCGCGATGTGACCATACCCTACATCCCAGCCGACCAGCGGGCTCGCGTCCCTCTGGCTGCGCAGGAGGCCCTAGAGCTGAGCCGCCGGATGCAGAGGGAGCAGCGCGAGCGCCGCCAGCAGACTCGATAGCTATTCGATCAGGCATGGCGCCTGAGGCACGTCCTCCATCAGCTGGCCCATGTCTAGGTAGTACCGCACCATCGTCGGCGTCTTGTGGCCCAGAAAGGCCCTAGCTTTGCCGGGCGACGCCATCTCTACGTGAGTGGCGGCAGAGCGACGCAGCCACTTGCTGCTACCGGCCAGACTGCACGCCTTAAGATGCGCACGCATTAGCCTCATGGCCCTGCGCTTCTTGCAGACCCAGCCCAGAATCGTTCCGTTCGGGCTCGCTATTAGCAGGGACTGCACCGCCTCTAGGCAGTTGTCTGGCAGGTGCACCGTGATGGCGTTGCCGGTTTTGTTCTGACTGTACCGGAGGATACTGCCCTCCAGATTGTCTTCTCCCATCAGCCACAGGTCCTTAAACCGGGCGCCGGTGGCATAGCCCAGCAGCATCCAGCACTTGAGAAACAGGGCTCGATCTATTCCGCACCGCATGCGGCCAACGTCGTCGCCCGTTTGCTTGACCGCCGTCCGACATTGCGCTATAGTCCACGCCCGTACAGGTCGAGATGGTACCTTGATACGGACGATGCCTCTCGGAAAGCAATCGACCATTTGCCGGTCATATGCCCACCTCCAGAGGATCAAGATCATGGCCCGATCGTTGGCAACGGTCTTAGCGGACACTTGGGTTAAACGGGTCTTGAGGTATTCGTTGATTTTTTCGGCCGATAGGTGTTGACAGTTTCGAGCGACTCGCGCTAGGTTGTTCTCGTACTCGATCGCAAGGACGCGCTCCGCCACATAGGCAAAGCAAACAGCAGGGAGGCTGGTCATGGTTGTGAAAATTCAAGGCTGTCGTACCTCCAACAGGGAGCAGCTTATGAACGCGGAGGGGGAGAGCAACCCCCCGCTTTTTTCACTAGAAAACCAACCAGAAAGCCCCCAGATTGTGATTCTAGGGGTCGCGGGTTCGAGTCCCGTTAGCCACCCTTTATTTGGAAGTTTTGGGCCCTGTGTTGCGGAGATTCGGAGGGGAGAGAGCTCCTCTGAATATCACGGGGATACCGACTGGCTGAACTGCTCCTCCGCGAAGACGGCGGTAGACAGTCCAGTCCTCTACTACCAGCGCCACGTCGCGCGCTCCCTGCCTCCCCTCAGTTCTGCCAGCCTGACGGTTGGCACTCTGGTCCATGAGTGGCTTGAGCTGGGCGACCCCGTCCTAGACACGTGGGCCAGTCCTCCAGAAGAAACCCTAACACCAACTGGGGGGGTGGGCAAGGACGCCAAGAAATGGGTGGCAGAGAACTGCGCTCCGGGCGCCACCATCGTCTCGCCTTCAGACCTCCGGATTGTCCGCCGCTGCATCGCAGCCATCCGGTCCAACCGCGCCGCCTGCGAGCTCATCGAGCGCGTCTCTGAGCGAGAGCTGTCCGTCCGCTGGACCAGCGCTGACGGCGACCGCCTGCGCTGCCGGTACGACTGCTTGACTGAGGACGGCCTGGTCCTTGATCTCAAGACGACGAGAGAGTCGGACGTTGCCAGAAACTTCTGGAAGGCGGTGCTTGACTACAAGTACCACCTCTCAGACGCATGGTATCGGAGGGGGATGGAAGCGTGCGGGATGGAGCCCGCCCCTCTCCGGTACATCGTCGTCTCTACCGCACCGCCCCACGACTGTCAGGTCGTGACTCTGCCGGCGGTCATTCACGCAGTCGGCCAGCGTCTTATGGACGTCACTCTGGCCGACCTGCGACTTCGCACTGGCCTCGACTGGTGGCTGCCGGACCATCACGGAGAGGTCTTGGAACTGTCTTTTCCGGCTTACTCACTGGGGAGATTCTCATGACTGGTTCGTCTCTATGGATAGAGAGCTCTAGCTCGCTTGATCAACTGTTCGCGGCGCACGCCGCATGCACTGCGCAGCTTCGCAATGCACCGCGTACGTGCATCTCTCACTTCGCCAAGAAGGACCGCAACGGCAATCCGATCCCTGACTACGCAGACCTTGCCACCATCTTCGACGTCATACGACCGTCGCTCGCAGCCAACAAGCTGTCGATCACTCAGTCGTTTGCTCCGTTCGGAACCGACGGCAACATGATGCTGGTCACGACAATGGGCCACGCATCCGGCCAGTTCCAGCGGAGCTTCCTGCCCATGAAGGGCAACGTCCCACCGCAGCAGCTGGCGGCAGCAGCCACCTACCTGAAGCGCGTTGCTCTCTGTGCGCTGGTCGGTATCGCGGCGGACGACGATGACGATGGCGTGGTTGCAAACGGCACGCACACCGTCGCCGCAGTCAACGACGAGCGCGTGGTTGAGGACCGCGCTTTCAAGGCCATCAAGGACGCTGGCTCAGCCGACGCCCGCAAGAAGGTTCTGGATCACGCGGCGAAGTTGGTCAGCGAAGGATCGCTGCCGACAGCCGCACTGACGCGACTGCAACAGCAGGCCGACTTGGAAGGCCAGCAAAAGGCGGCAACGCCGGCACGGAAGGCAGTAGTCGCGGCGTCGTGATGGATCACATACCGCAGGTGGGGGCGGACCTCCAGTGAGCTGCGCCGGCCAGCTTCCCTACCAGCCGGCTTTTCAATCATGCAACCAATACTACGCGAATATCAGACTGATCAGTGTCGTGGTGTTATCGACGCAGCCCGCAAGGGTGAGCGTCGAATCACGGTCTGCTCGCCCACCGGCACTGGCAAGACAGAGGTGATCGCCGAGCTGTGCCGACTGGCTAAGTACCCGCTGGTCATGGCTCCTCTCGTCGACGTGATGAAGCAGACGGCTCGCCGCCTAGAGTCTCGTCTTGAGGAGTCGGTCGACATTGAGCAGGGCGCTAGCTTTGCTGAGTCAGTCGAAGGTCTTCGTAGCCGCATCATTGTCGGCAGCCGAGACAGCCTGCTCTCTCGCCGCAGGTTCTCACTGCGGGCCTACGACCGGGTCACGCTGGTGATGGTGGACGAGTGCCATATCGGGATGACGCCCCGCATGCAGGCCATGTTGGAGCACTACGAGAAGAACGGGGCGACCATCGTCGGCTTCTCTGCCACCCCGTACAAGGGCAAGGGCAAGGCTCTCAACTACTGGCGTCGACCTCAGGTGGTGTACACGCTGCGACAGGC